>Ga0081455_10002653_pt1 | contig 21172 bp, 19 predicted proteins | sample TabmetS3T2R1_FD_70207 | JGI IMG/M metagenome (GOLD analysis project Ga0081455, IMG submission 70207) | Tabebuia heterophylla rhizosphere microbial communities from the University of Puerto Rico - S3T2R1 | ecosystem: Host-associated > Plants > Roots > Rhizosphere ...
TCATCTCGCCCATCGAATCTTTTTCTGTTCGAGTCGGCTTCTCCGTCATGCCGAACGCTGTGCGCCAACGCTAAAGTTAGCCCGGGGCTGGGGCCCGCGCTCACGACGATCCAGCGGATGCGTCTTTTGGAAAACGGTGATGAACATGGGCGGTATGTTTTGCAGGAAGTACTCCGATTCCGCGTGTTCGAAGTGAATCGCGTGCTGTTTCAATTCGTTGGTGACTTGATAGATGATGAAACTGCCACCTGGCGCCAATGCGTCATGTGTTTTCTGCAAGAGGGCGCGTTTCTTCTCAATTTTAAGGATGCTGAACGGAATACCCGAAAGGATATAGTCGCAGGAACCAAAGCCATGGCGTGTCAGTTCGTTTGGCAATGAGGCTGCATCGCCATGAATCACCCGCACGCGCCGGTCGCCAGCGAACTGGCGTTCCAGATCGCGCGCGAACGCCCGGTCCAACTCGAACAGCAGCAAATTTGAGTCCGGACACATCCGTCGTGCAATCTCACGGGAATGTACTCCTTCGCCAGGCCCGTATTCGGCGATGACACGTGGTTGGCTAAAATCCATCTTGCTGGCGACACGTTCTACCATCGCCTTGGAACTAGGCACGATCGATGCAATTTGAAATGGTCGTTTCAAAAATTGCTTGAAAAACAAAGTACTCACGAGACGCGAACAGTCGTCTTGCACATCAAGGTTGTCCAGTCGCGAAGTGCTGTCACCAACGACACGACTTCTCCTGCGCAAAAATCTTGTTGAGCGACCTTATCTCGATATCTCGCTTGACTCATTTCTAGTCCCCGATCAGTTATGGTTTTCCAGCCAATCGCGCGGTTAGCTCAGTGGTAGAGCACTACCTTGACACGGTAGGGGTCACAGGTTCGAACCCTGTACCGCGCACCAGTTGTAAAATCCCGATAATGAAAATTTGGCAAGCGCGAAATTGTTTCAGGGTTTTTAATCGGGCAGTTTGGCCGCGAGCAAGCATCTTTCTTCGAAATGTCTGAATGGCCTTTTCAAGAGCGTCATCGAGGTAAGCTGCGAATACCCCGCGTTACAACCATCAACCAGACAAAATGAAAGCTCCGAAGCTGCGCTGCCTGGAGTGGCGAACCTTACCACGAATTCCGTTAATCAGAGTTAGAGTATAACAGATGAACAGTATGAATCTGAAGGTTGATGAATTTTTAAGGAAAGCTCAAAGATGGCAGGCAGAAATGAAAAAATTGAGACGCATCAGTCTTGCCTCTGGACTGACCGAAGAATTGAAGTGGGGCAAACCTTGTTACACGTTTCAGAAAACCAACGTTGTCATAATACAAGGATTTAAAGAGTTCTGTGCGCTTTTGTTTTGTAAAGGAGCCTTGTTAAAGGATCCGCATCGTGTTCTTAAAAAATTTGGCTGGCAGGCCGCGCGCCGGATTCCGTTCACCAGCGTTCGGGAAATAGCTGACATGGAAGCCATCTTGAAAACTTACATTCACGAAGCCAGGGACAAGGCCGGCTTGAAAGTGAATCTTAAGAAGCGTCCAGAACCTATTCCTGCAGAACTTCAAAATAAATTAGATCAGAATCCTGCCTTGAAAGCTGCTTTTGCAGCTTTGACGCCCGGGAGGCAACGAGGATATATCCTTTATTTTTCTGGTGCCAAACAACCCAAAACTCGAGAGGCAAGGGTTGAAAAGTGTGTGCGGCAAATTCTTAGTGGAAAGGGATTGAATGATTAGTGCATTCAATTGGTAACTACATGAAATCAAATGAAAGAGACCACCAAACGCTCAATCTTTCGCTGGATTCACATCATCTTTGGCATTCCGATAATCGGTACGTTTATAGTCCCTTTGACGAAATCCCAATTACGCTTCCGCAGTGCGGTTTTTCTTTCTTCCTGTAATTCTTCTTTCGGGATTGTGGATGTGGAAGGGTCACGTTCTTCGACGACTTATTTGGAAGAGCTCAACCTAATCGACTTTTCACACGACGAACTAAAAAGGGAACCTCTGTGAAAGACACTGAAATAAGGCACAAATTGTCACCGGAACGACGGGAAGAACTCCTGGGAATGTTGAAAGCCCGTTTCGAGAAAAACATGAACCGCCATAAAGCTCTCGAATGGGCTAAAGTGAAAGCGAAGCTAGAATCCAGGGCGGAAAAGCTGTGGTCACTCGGTGAAATGGAAAGAACCGGCGGTGAACCGGATGTTGTTGGTCATGATGAGAAGACAGGTGAATACATCTTTTTTGATTGTTCAGCAGAAAGTCCAAACGGCCGCAGAAGTGTTTGTTATGACCGTGAAGGCCAGGAATCGAGGAAGGAACATCAACCGGAAAATAACGCGATCGACATGGCAGCGGCCATGGGCATCGAGCTCTTGACGGAAGAAGAATATCAAGAGCTGCAGAAACTTGGAAATTTCGATGCAAAGACGTCGAGCTGGATAAAAGCACCTTATGATATCAGAAAACTCGGCGGCGGCCTTTTTGGTGATCGCCGATTCGGACGTGTCTTTGTCTATCACAATGGCGCGCAGTCTTATTATGCCGCCAGGGGGTTCCGTGGCTCTTTAAGGGTTTAGGTTCCAGACCTTAGAATTTTCGGCCAGGCGCCAGGATTGCGTCGTAATCTTCTGCAAATGTTGGCCTTTGCTGGAGTCCTAGACAGCCAGCTGGCCTTTCCGCAAGAAGCGGAACCCAAGATTCGACGGAAAACTTTACGATTTTTCGAAACTTTGAATCCCCAATACCGTAGTTCGGAGTGTGACCCAGTCATCCGCCTCACTCGCGCTGGTCCCTGAACCGGTATGGTTTTGTCTGAAAACACAGCCAAGACGCGAGCATTTGGCCGCGACCGCGCTCCGGCGTCAGTTTGGCATCGAGTGTTTCTCGCCCCGATTGCGTTTCCGTAAAATGACCCAACGGGGCCCCGTTTGGTTCGTAGAGGCTATGTTTCCTGGCTATCTCTTCGCAAAATTCACCTATTCGACGCAACATCGCGCCGTAGAGAGTTCTCATGGAATTTCAGGGATCGTGCATTTTGGAGACCGGCTGGCAACCTTGCCTGAAAATATTGTATTCGCGCTTCAATCGAGAGTTGGCGCGGAAGAGATTGTGACTCTCGATTGTTCCATCAAAGTCGGCCAATCGGTTCAAATCATCGACGGACCTTTTCAAGGCCTGCAAGTCGTAGTTACTCATTTACTGTCTGCGAAAGAGCGGGTACGTGTCCTTTTCGATTTTCTCGGGCGGTCCGTGGAAATGGAACTTTCGACGGCAAAACTGCTCGCAGCGTAAAGCCGTCGCACGCGCTCAATCGCGAAGTCGAGAGCGCATTCAAGCGGGTGCAAGAAAACTTCAACTCAGTTCCCTGCCTCTAAAAGCAACGTGGCCGTCCCAAAAGGAACGGCCACGTTTGATATAAGGTCGTTAGCGACGTCGAAGCGCTTGCCCTGTTTAACTTCCTATGTAACGCCTGGCCATGCCGAGCGCACCGAGGGCTGTACCGAGTAACATTGCAGTGATGCCACCATCGGGAACCCTCCCGTGGGGAACTCCGCCTATAATGGGGACTCCGCCTAGGGTGGGGATCGTGACGACTCCGATACTGCGACCGACGTTCATACGATTAGGCAGCGCAACATGCCGGGGTGATTTATCTGAAGCGTATTGTCCGTTGGATTTTTCGTCGCTACGAAGGGCCATGCCAATCAAGTGACGAACGTAGATCGATCCATCGCTAGAACGCGAAGATGATCCGAACTTTGCCAAGCCAAATTCCTGAGCGTCACGGATGCTGACGGCACTGGCTTTGTCGGCGAACATAAGCAATGCAGCGATCAAGGCCGTGCAAAGCGAGGCAAGCTTCGTTGTAGGGACTGTTTTTATTTTCATGTGTCGCAAGTTCTAACAGCAGGCACTATGCCAATAGAAGAGCTTCTTTTTGATGATAGCATAAGTCCCAACAGGACAGATGTTTATGCTAACAGAGGATTTCATACCGTGCCCTCCGTTAACGGGACAAATCGTAAAATATTCCGACTATTCTTTGTGCGCGTCCTGGCACATCAGCTAAGAAGCACCGACGCTGGATATTACGCATCCCTGCAACACGTCAGGATTTCCGACAGTTCCTATGGACTCGACATTGCCCTCAAGCTAAACGTGAAGTGGTGGCATATACCAAGCGTGGCAAGGGCTACCCGGCAAGCAATACGACCTGAAAGTGTCTAAAGTTACCTTACTTCACCGATAAGAGATTTTTCGTTATCTGTAAGGTAATCCGACGAGAATTCCAAGGTGTGCGGAACGCCAACCGCCAGGAGAGGGCAACCACGCGAAGAAGACAAACTCGCACTCGTAGCCCATTTCGACGAAGCGGTGTAGTAGCCATTGGGTTCGTGGCTCTGTCTTGCTCGTACAAAAAAAACCGGGCAGGTTTTACCCTGCCCGGTCAATTATTTTCTGCTTCTAGTGGGGGTTAAATCTTTAGGAAGCGTCGCGCTATACCAAGGGCACCGAGAGCCGCTCCAAGCAACATCGCGGTCGTCCCACCATCTGGAACTCCTTGGCCGCCTGGGCCAAACAGTGTCCACCCGGACAGGGCATACTGCCCAAGAAAACCAGGGATGGTGATGGTCCCACTTAAATCACCGACGTACCAAACTTCAGTACCAGCATTATTGCCGTCGTACTTCGCATACAGGTATGAATATAAACCGCCGGCGCCGAGATTAACACTTGTACCGCTGCCATTATGGTGGAATACGGCAGTGGGCAGTGTAGCCCCTCCAAAGGTATTGTTCGATCGAGTGAAGTCATTGCCCATGAACGTCTCATTGGCGCCATTAGCCATGCCAAGCAAGTGATTGACAAAAAGCGTTCTGTTCGCGTCTCCGACGTTGCCAGCGACTATGAACCCTAGTTCATGGTCGTCGCCGATGGTAAGGGCCTTGGCGTTATTGCTGAATGCAAGCATTGTGGCACACACTGCAGTGCAGAGAAGCGCCAGTTTACTGGTTGGGATTAGTTTTATCTTCATAGGTATTTTCGGGTTTGCATAGTAAAGAGCAGCCTTCATGCCAGGAGCGAAATATTTTTTGTTTACAAATGTAAGTCTTTCCAGGACAACAGTTAAAACTGGGCACCTATGATTGGCGTGGTGGGTGTCTACTCTCGCAAATCGTAAGTTACTCCGACGATCCCCCGCGATCTGCGGAAGTCGTCATAGATAACTGTCAGAACCGCTGTGAGTTAAACACGAAATGAGGAAATCGTATGGAATGTTGACGACGGACTGACTGCACGCGAAACGATCTTAAAACGACTCTAACAAAGTGCACTTTTCAGGGCCATCCAGTGGGATGGACTGCAAGCGAGCGCCTGCGGAAATTCCTTTTTCGTAACTCACGCGTCCGGGGGAACTCCGGAATGGCCTGTTAACGTCTTGCGTGTGTAGCAAGCTCGTACGCAGGGAATTTGGAGAATTCTCGCGTACAACATCGCGAGATTTCTTCTGGCCAAGAGCGAGGGCCGGGCGGGCGGCGCAAGATCTGTCGTAAATTTCAATTGCTGGGTTTACTTTGCCGCCTGGCGTTGAGGCGTCTCCTCGGCCGCAGGATACAAATGAAAAATGGCCGCTCCGAAGAGCGACCACTTTCACGTTGGAAAAGTCCACTGCGTTTAGAACGCTCGGACCGCTAGCTGATTAGGTAACGCCGTGCCATGCCCAACGCGCTAAGCACTGTGCCGAACAACATGACAGCGCCGCCCGGTCCGAAGAAAATCCACCCCAAGAGCATATGCCAAACAAGCGTTGAACTTTCCAGCGCAGCAAACTTTTGCTTATTCTTATTCGCCCTGCAGATCCGCGAGAGCGTTCTTTGCTTCGGACGCGAGTGGCTCCGGAAGACCCCCAGCCAAAGCTCGATTGAGCGCCCCGCGCGCTTCGACGGTCTGCCTGGCTTGGAGCTGGGACATTCCGAGGTAAAAAAGAGAATTGGCGTCCAACGGCCGTTGTCGTGCACTCTCCTGTAACAACTGCACAGCCCGGGGATATTCTTTCTTTTCGTAACTCAATTGCCCCAATAGCTCGGTTAATCCAGGGTCGTCGGACAACGTCTTGCGCGCTTTTGCCGCAAGATCGGATGCCGCAGCAAGCGTGGAGGGGTCTTGAGCATACAATTCGGCGAGGCGTTTTTGCGCAAGCGCAAATTCTGGCCAGCGGCGCAGTATATTGTCGTACGTTTCGGTTGCCCGTTTAATCTGACCTTGCTTGGTATCCAGCACGGCTTGGGCCATGAGTGCCGGCACGAATTCGGGATTCGACTGTAATTCCTTCTGGATTTCCGCTTCGGCCACCACGAGGTCCTTTGGATTTTCACTGGCCACGGTCAATGCGAGAAACTTTTGGGCATCGGCAGCATGGGCTGGATCAGGCTTATTAGTCAGAACTTTTTGCATCGCGTCCCGCGCCTCGTTCACTCTACCAAGGCTGTACGCTGACCAAGCCAGATCGGACACCAGTGCGGAATCGTTTGGGCGTAGGCGAGCGGCTTCCTGCAGAAGGCTGTAAGACCACGTGAAGTTGCCACTCTGATACGCAACTTTTCCGAGCACGGCCGTGACCTGTGGATCAGCTGGCGCGAGCTCTCGCGCTTTCTTTGCGTAAGCAAGAGCCTTCTCGTTGTTTTGCAGCGGCCCGGCATAGAGTTGCGCGAGGTTAGTAACGGCGGAATTCAACTTCGGATTCAACTTCAGCGCTTGCTCGAAAGCTGCGGCCGCCTTATCCGATGCGCCCTGCTTTTGGTAAGCTTCTGCCAAACGCGTTTGCGAGATGACATCGTTAGGATGCTGTTTCGCCATCGCTTCGAGTTGTACAATAGACAATTCCGCAGAAGGACCGGCCCCGCTGTCAAGCAAGGCGAGACGGCGTTTGCTCTCGTCCTTACCGGGAAAATTGTCGGGTGCCGTGGCGGCTTTCTTGAGCGCAACCTTGGCGACGTCTGTCTGGCCCATCGCGTACGCAGTCATGCCCAGATGAAATTGAATTTCGGGGTTATCGGGAAGCTTTTCAGCGCTGCCCTGCAGGATTGTGAGGGCCTGCTGGTAATCGCCGCGTTTGTAAAGAACCCAGCCTAGCGTGTCTGCTATGGCAGGATTATCAACCTGCAGATCACGGGCTCTGCGCGCCAATTCATAAGCCTTATCCAAGTCATTCAGCCGCTCGGCCTCGAGATAAGCAAGATTATTCAAGGCGGGAACAGCGTTGGGATTAATCGAGAGAACCTTCCCATACGCATCGCGCGCCTGTGAGAAATTCTCCATCCGCTCGTACACGAGCGCCAATGTCAGGAGCGCCGACGCGTTCTTCGGATCCTTCGAGATCTCTGCTTGTAATTGGCTAGCGGCCTCCGAAAGCTTGTTGGTCGCAACATAAGTCTGCACCAGCAAATCATAGGCCGCAGAAAAGTTAGGATCGAGCTGGAGCGTCTTTTTAAGCTCTGCCGCGGCTAGGTCCCATTTTTCTTCCGCAATCAGAACTTTGCCTTCCAAACAGTGGGCTGCCGGCAAATCGGGCGTCTGTTGGAACTGGCGATGTATCCTCTGCCGGGCAGAGTCGAAGTGTTTATCCAGCAAGTCGAGCTCGACGAGTTGATCGACCAGCCACAGGTTATCCGGCGCCAACTCGGCGGCTTTTTCAAAGGCCTGGCGCGCTTCGTCATTTCTTTTGGCTTGGCGGAGGGTCAGGCCGAGCGCTGTGTGGATTTGTGGATCCTGCGGAGCGAGCCTCACTTGGTCGCCAATGACCGCTTCGGCATCGTCGAACCGGTCGAGGGAGCCATATGCAGCGGCCAGCAGCAACGCAGCGGGCCTTAGCTCGGGATTTTTATTCAGCAAGCGTGTCATTGGTTCAATCACCGCTTCACCATGCCCGGAGCCAAGATTGATTTCGGCAAGGAGCAGGGTGGCATCGACATAATTCGGATTGATTGAGAGCACCTGATCCAGCGCCGTCTTGGCTTGATTCAGGTTGTTGTTCTTAAGATATGCTTGTGCCAATTCGTATTTAACGAGTGGAGTGTCTGGATACGTTTGGTCGAGCCGTTCCAAGACTTCGACCGCTTTTTTCGGGTCGCCCCGTGCTAACAGCACCTTGCTTTCCAATCTGCGACCATCGACGTATTCCGGGTCACGGCTAAAAACATTCTCAAGAAGCGAGAGCGCCTCGTCGTATTTCTTATCCTTAAGGGCAACCTCACCCAGCAAAGTCCAGCCAGGCAGATAATCGGGTGCCCGCCTGGTCATCTCCGTGGCAATTCTTCTTGTTTCTGCGATATCGCCAGTTGCAGACATGAACGCGGCGTATTTCAAGCGCTCCATGGAACGAACCGGCGCAAGCTCTGCGGCTTTCTTGAATTCTTCGCCTGCTTGTTTCTGATCTTTCTTGAGAAGACATAGATCCCCCATTGCCGTATGCGCAGCGGAAAAGTTGGCGTCGTTACCGAGCGCTTTTCGAAGCGAATCTTCTGCTGCGGCTAAATTGCCTTGACGAAGAAATAGATTCGCTGAAGCGACGTGGAAAAAAGCGCTATCCTTGTTAGCGAATTTCTGTAACTGCTGTCCGGCTTCGTCGATGTCTTCTTTGGTTTGCGCCGCTTCCGCCAAAGCGACAATCGCATCGCCGCTGCCGGGTAATTGCTCAAGGACCTTAAGCGCTTCCTTTTTCGCGTCGGCGAAGTGCCCTATGGCGAGATAACATCGCGCGAGGCGTATTCGATTTTGATCGTTCTTCGGAGCCAGCTCATTCGCCTTTGCGAGGAATGCGGCGGCACGCAGTGGCGATCCATCCTCCAGCCACATGGTTCCGATTCTTTCGAATGCGAGCGCATTTTGCGGATCCAGGCGAACCACGTTCAGGTAGCTCACCTTTGCTTTGTCGTAGTCGCCGGCTTTAAAGTAAGTCTCGGCATCGGCGAGAAGGCGTGTCTTCTTGGCTTCCTTGGAGCAGGCGGTGATGAGTGCGACCGCTAGGATAAGCGTTACGATTCTAAATAACATTTTCGCTGGTTGCATATGGAGGTTGGTTTTAATGTTAATGGACGTTGGTACTTACGCGCTCGTTGGCAATGCCGAGTTTTTCCATTAGTTCGTAAAGAGTAGGGCGGCTAATGCCCAAGTCAGCGGCGGCGGTGGTGATTTTACCGGAGTTTTTCTTAAGCGCCTGCTCCACCATTTCCCGTTCGACCTGTTCGCGTGCCTGTCTGAGTGTTGTCGCAGATGAACCCATTGGACCTCTCTCGTTATCTAACTCCAGGTCCTTCGCCATTACACGGGGCCCGGTTGCCATAATGACGCCGCGTTTTACGCGGTTTTGAAGTTCGCGGACGTTTCCAGGCCATGAATAACGGTTCATCGCGCGCAACGCATCCGGCGCGAAGACCATCTTGGCCTGGCCTTTCTGTCCCGCATACCGTTGCAAAAACTCGCGCGCCAGAAATATGACGTCTTCTCCACGTTCGCGAAGCGGCAGAAGACGAATCGTGACAACGGCAAGACGAAAATACAGGTCCTCGCGAAATTGTCCCTTTTCGATCAATCCTTTTAGATCGGCATTCGTGGCGGCGACCAGCCGGGTATCGACTTGAATCTCCTGTCGTCCTCCTACACGCTGTAGCCGCTGTTCCTGAAGAAACCGGAGAAGTTTCACCTGAATAGCAGGAGGAAGCTCGCCAATCTCATCAAGAAACAAGGTACCGCCGCTGGCTGTTTCCAAAAGTCCTTTGCGTTGAACATGAGCACCAGTGAAAGCCCCTTTCTCGTGGCCGAACAGTTCGCTCTCCAGAAGGTTTTCAGGAATAGCGTTGCAATTAATGGCAACAAAAGGACCATCCTTACGCGTGCTGCGACGATGGATCGCCGCGGCTGCCATCTCTTTCCCAGTACCGCTTTCTCCCAGTAAGAGAACTGGAGCATTCGTAGCGGCCACTTTGCGAATCAAAGCAAAGACTTCCTGCATTTGTGGACTGGTGCCCAGCATGTCCTCAAAGACTTCACTGCGCTGTCTTTGTTGTAATTTGTAATATTCCCTCTCGAGTTCTGTTACGTGGATGCACCGGCGAAGCAATAACCTTAGCTCTTCCATCTCTACTGGTTTGCACAAGAAATCGTACGCACCTGCGCCAACTGCCTCGATGGCATTCTGCTTTTCGCCCTGCCCGGAAATGATGATGACCTTAGCCGTGTTATCGATTGCAAGTATATCGGATAACGCCCCCAGGCCTTCGTCGCATTCGTTAGGTCGAGGAGGCAAACCGAGATCAAGCAGGGTTACAGCCGGCGAGTTAGCCTCAAATCCCTCTCCTGCTGCCTTGCGATCTTCGGCAAAGTGGACGTCGTAATTCTCGCTTAGGGCCCATTTCATCTGGGTCCGGATAGCTTCATCATCATCCACGATAAGTATTTTCGGTTTCATGCGATTTGACACTTCAGAGGCAACATCACGCGGAACGTTGTGCCGACACCGAGCTCACTTTCTACGTGAATCTTCCCGTGATGGGCTTCGACAATTGTCTTGGATTGAAACATGCCAATGCCCAAACCCTTCTTCTTTGTGGAGCGGAACGGCCGGAAGAGTGAATTCTTGATAAACTGCTCAGTCATTCCGCAGCCATTATCGCTTACGGACAGAGCCACCCATTGACCGTGCGTGGCTGTTTCCACCGTGATCCGCCCATTTGTGCCGACCGCATCGCGCGCGTTGAAAAGGAGATTTGTGAATACGCTATGCAATTGTTGTGGATCAGCCGATATCTTCGGGATCTGATCAAATTTGGTGACAAGGCTGGTGTCGAGTGTCCCATTCAAGTTCGCGAGCGCTTCCGTCACGACGAGGTTGAGATCCAACTCCGCCGGCTTGAGATGCAACTCGTGGCGCAGGGCGTTCATACGGTTGATAAGATCGTTGATGCGGCTGGCCGCACTCCCGACTCCACGCAGTGCATCCTCGCGGAACGCAGGTTTGTCGAAGTGTGTGGGCAAATTTTCCAACATCAGCCCGAGCGTTGACGCTGCATTCTTCAAGTCATGAATTAAGAACGCCGACATGGTTTGAAACACTTCCAGCTCCTTCCTTTCCATGATCTCTTCCGTGAGTCGCAGTTTCAGCAGGCTGGCGGCCACCTGCTCGCCGATGCATTTTAACAAGTCCATCTCTTCGGCCGAATACCCGAGGCCTCTGACGCGGTCTGCAAGCACAATAACTCCGAGCCAGTGGTCTCCTCCAACCAGGGGAACACAAATGGGGCTACCTCCACTGCGAAACTGGCCGTTACTTCTTTCCATAAGGTCTCGCGCCCACTTTCCTTTTGCTCTGTCGAGATTGAAGGGCCGTGACAGCTTTATTAGCTCGGCCGAAGTGAGATCCTCTCCAGCGATCGAGCTTGTGAAATCGTCGCCGTGCGCCTGCTCCGCGGCGGACGTCGAGGCTACCCGGATCAACCGTTCCCCGTGTTCGTGGAACAGCCAGGTCGAGACTGACAGCGCACCAAACGTCTCTGAAATAAGCCGCGCGGCGATCATTCCGAGCGCGGTCTCATCCAGGGCAACCGAGAGACTTCGAGTGAATCGCGCCCAGATTTGACGGAAATCATGCTGCGGCCTCTTAAAATGACGGCTGATAAAAAGCTGCAGACTTTGCCGAGCTCGGTCGGAAAGAAGCAGCGCGGCCAGGACGGCTACGCCAAGGAGGACAACAAAGGCCGCGATTGGAAAACTCACGGCGCTGCCAAAGCGGGCAACGATCTGGGCCAGCACCCCGACCACAAAAAGATATAATCCTGTCAGTAATACTGTGACCGAGGTGTGTAAAACCGCACGTGACGGATAGACATCAATTTCGCTGAATCCAGTCCGGATGTAAGCGACGGTGATCAGCGCGCATCCGATAAGAAGAGCCGTCGCTTCAATGCTGAGTTGAGTTGGGCTATAGTCCGAGAAAAGAAGCGCCTGACTTCGAGTGTAAATGCAAGCACCGAAGATCACGCCGAGTCCGAGAACCAGGAACTTGATTCGCCAACGCATTGTTCCAACGGCGGCTCGAATTGTCCGCTCGATGTTCATAAGAATTAGGACCGTCGAGACAAGAATGAGAACATTAAGAATTCTTGCAGGTTCGCTAAGTCTGAGTTCCCATCCGTTAACGAGTGCTTTGTCAGCGACAACGTAGAAGAAAGGGTTATAGAAAGCCGCCAGCGAGAGTATCGGAATTAGGAAAGCGCCGATAACAAGCCACCGCGATCGACCGAGAAAATCGCGGTAATTCGCTCTGGAATACGTCAGACTGAAGGTTAACCAAACGCCAGGGAGAAATGATTTTGCCACCAGGCCAAGGGTTTGCCAGAACACTACTCTCTCCGGGAGAAGCGCGTCGCTGCCTATTGCGCCAAACAGACTCTCCAAGGCGAAAAGCAGCATCCCAACCGAGAAACACACGGTCGCAAGCGAGCGCTCTTTTCGACAGACCGCAGCTGCCGCCAAGGCGGCACTAAACATGCTGGCAGCCAAAGCTAAGATGGTGTTTGGACTCACAATTCGCTTCGAGCTGACGCAATGAATCGCATTGCAGTCCCCGCTAAGGCAGGTGTTTCCAAGCCATCACTAAATCGAAATCTCATTGAGTAAGCAAAATGGTCTCCAGGCGCGAGCCGCAGCGAAATTTAGTGGAGGCTCAGCTATCAAACGCAGGAGAATCAGGTCTCAAGCGTTTCTCCGGAAATGGGAGGAGTAAGTTCCCTAAAAATTACGTAAAACGAAAAGGAACGACGCCAGGCAGGCAGCGACGCGGGATAAAATCAGAGGTTTGAACCCTCTATGAGGCCTGGTGCGCTGCCGCTGATCGAGCTCGAGCTTCACCCTTGTGCAGCCACCACAACAGCAGCAAAAGCGGAATCAGCGAGAGTGCGAAAAAGAAGGGCCCACCGCGGTGGTGGATTACGCTGTGAATCATCTGCGGGCCCATGTTCACGCACAGCAGACCGATCACGAGAATGCGGAAGCCATTCCGTAATAGGCCGAGCGGAATGATGAATGCGACAAGTACAATGCGCCGCCAGGGGGTCTTCAGGAACAAATTGGCCGCCAGGATGCTAGTCAGCAAAAGTACCCAGCTCGATCGAATGCCGCTGCATTCCTGTGCAACTTCGATGGTAATGTTCGGCAGCTGGAATATGGCCCCTTCTCGAACAAAAGGCAGCCCGCTCGCATGGAAAAAGAAATTGGCCACCTCGGCGGAGGCCGATTTTGAAGCCAATTCCAGCGCTTCTCTCATGGGATCCGGCATTGGCACCATGAAAATGAGGTATGCCAATGGAAAAGCGGCGGCTCGCATCCATGCACGCCCGAAAAAAAAGAATCCTCCGGCCGCAAGACAGCAAAGAAACGACAGGGTCAGCAGGCTAATGCGGTCATGATCGCCTGGCGCTCTCCCAGTGAAATTCGACCAGTACGAGAATATGAAAATGCTAGCGGCGGTGGCCAGCGACACAATCGATAGCCGAAAATCAGTAACATAATTCTTTGGTAATTGATCACGCCGCAGGTAAAGCAAATAAGCAGAAACAAACGGTACCAATAAAATGTATGAATGCAGGTCGCTTCGGGCTGCGTAATTCGCCAGCACCAGCAGCGGCTGGGCGAACGCTGCCAATAGTACAATTAAAAAGCAGGCGCCCGCCCAAAATCGCCACGGCTTCCTGTGACTCGACGACGCAAATCCGGAGGCACTCCCTCGCTGCGCGGGAATGATCGTCTCGCGAGCCGAGGCTCCGTTTGATGAAGATGGCATTTCGAAGGTATCTCTCAGACGCGTCGAGCGTTAATTGTCGACGTTCTCTCGTGTTTAGGCGTGTGGCTAAATTATCTCGTTTGACAGCTTCTCAGTAGGTGTAACTCAACCCGGCGGTGTAACTGTTCCGCGAGTAGCCAGCTGTCGATCCTAAAGAACTCGCGGTTGAATGGCTGTAGTCAATGTGCAGTGCCAAACGCGTCTTGATCGTATAACGGAGGCCGAGACCAAAATCTAACGTATCCTGCGTTCCTGACAAGCCGGTTCCGGAGCCGGATCCTTGATTGTCATCGTGGTGATAATAAACTGTGGCCGTCGAGGTAAGCCGGGAAGTTAGATTATACGTCGATACCAAACCGGTTCGCCACGTCGTGCGAGTCGACACGCCTGCCGCGTTGGGTGCCTCATACCCATAGCTTGCCGTCCAGGTCAGCGAGTGGTTGCTCCGCACGTAATCCAGGAAGCCTTCGAAGGTAGGACTGCTTGAATCGCCAGCACCTTCCAAAGAGCGAAACGAGTTTCCCCCGCGCACGCGAACGATTAAATGCTCTGTCAAATGATGATCGATACCAGCGAGAATATTGTGAGTGATAGAATTGGGCGTGGTAGAATTGGGCGTGGTCGTAGTCGAGGGAGTATCGTAATCTGTCCAGTCATAACTGTATTCGCCAACCAGATTTGTGCGGCTCGTCAGACTAAATTGAAAGGTCTCACTGATAGTGTTCTCAACCCGGTCCTGAGATGCTCCGATTGACGAATTGGCGTACTTAACACGCGAGAACGTGTAACTTGTTATTGCACTAAGTCGTGGCGTCCATTGATAGGTAAGTGAGAAAAGATTGCCTGTGTCAAAATGCTGGGCGCGTACGTTCTCTGGGCCAACATCAGACTTGAAATCCGGCTCCGTCGTGTAAGCGGCGTAGATGTTGGCATAGAAGGATAACCGGGACGAAAAGTTATGCGTCAACGACAAGGTAACGTTTCCATTCTTATCGTCCGTGCCGAGATCGAGATATTGGGTAAAGCTTCCAACCCCAATCAGGCTAACTTGTGTGCTCTGCGTGGGGCGACTATACATGAGGACAAGATTTTCTCTTGTGAGCAATGAGCCTCCGCCACCCGAGGAGCCGAAATTGACGTTGTCGTCGTAGCCGATGTCGAGGCCCGCTGTGATTTGAAGTGGAACTGCTGGGAGCCAGCCGAGTCCGGCTGCTTCCGATGCCGCGGTGATGGCTTCTTGACTCATCGCTGCGCCGAGGGGAGCCAGCAAGCAAGCAGCAAGCACGAGCGCGAGAGGCAGCGACTCAGCGCGGCGACAGTTGCAGGTCCGGCGAATTCGACATGGCAAAATCATGTGGTCGCGCCCTGTCGCACATCAGGTCAAAACAAACTGCGCGAGATGTAGATCACGTCTCCGTCCTTGACATATTCTGGCTGTATGGTTTTGCCGCGGATGCTCGGCCGAAGATTAATCGTCTCCGTGCGCTGTACTCCGTCGATTATGCGAGTAAGACGAATATTGCTCAGGCTTCCGTAGTCGCTGACTCCGCCTGCCTGCATAATCGCCTGATATACTGTGGTCGGGCGATCAAAGACAATTTTGCCAGGACTATTGGCAAATCCAGAAACAACCACAGTTCCCAGACCGTTTTCCAATATGACGAGCACCTCGGGGTTGTCGAGGTGATCTTCAAAGCGGCGAACAAGCTCTCTTTGGAGATCGATGGGCCTCCTGCCGGCGGCTGTCACTTCGCCAAGGAACGGCAGGCTTATTTTGCCGTCCCTGCGAATTTTCTGCGTTTGATCCAAGTCGCTTTCATCGGCAAATGTAAGCTTGATCACATCTCCAGGAGCAAGCCTTACGGATGTATAAGGACCGGGCGGATTTGGCAAAGGCGGTAGCGGACTCTGGCAGCCGCCCAACGTTAGCGTCGCAAAAACCAAGAAGCTGAAAAGGCAAAAAGAAGAGCTCGCCAAATCTCTGTGGCGAGCCGCATCACTGGGCGGCAATTGTCTATCGTTCTGCAAACGTCTCCTATTCTGCATCATGAAATGTTGTTTAATCCGAAAGATCGTTGATAGGCAAGATAAAATGCGAGGCAATCAACGATCAGAATTCCGACCGAAAGTAGTATTCTTCTAATCCCTGGCCATCAAATCGAAAGCGTTCCGCCAGTTCCCATGTCCTATGCTTTCCAAACCTTACCGTCTGGAACGTTGACCGCCGCCATCACATTACGGGTATCTACGATGCACCGCGCCCATTGGGCGAGTTGGTTGTAGTCAATCGCATCATGGGCTGTCGCGATCACCACCGCGTCGAAACTCGCAATGGTGTCTTGACTCCACGTCACTGATTTCGTGCCCGCCCAGAGCGGGTGTTCGCGCGTCGGTCGAATCACCGGCACGTACGGGTCATAGTAGGCGACATCCGCTCCTCGTTCCCGAAGCTTCTCCAGCAACCGATAACTTGGCGACTCGCGATCATCATCAACGTTTGGCTTGTAAGCAAGGCCAAGAATCAATATCTTCGATCCCTTGATAGGCTTTTGACTGGCGTTGAGCGCTTCGCCGACGCGGTTGACTACATAGTCCGGCATCGCCGTATTTATCTCGCCCGCCAACTCAATAAATCGCGTATGCTTCTCGAATTCGCGCGCCTTCCATGTGAGGTAAAATGGATCGATGGGGATGCAATGGCCACCAAGCCCTGGTCCTGGATAGAAAGGCATAAATCCAAACGGCTTCGTCTTGGCGGCGTTGATTACCTCCCATACGTCGATGCCCATCGCCGCGTAGACGATCTTGAGCTCGTTTACCATGGCAATGTTGACGCTGCGGAAAATATTCTCGAGGAGCTTGGTTGCCTCCGCGATCCGGCAGGAGGAGACTGGGACGAGCTTTGTCACCGCGCGGCTATACATTGCCATCGCCTTCTCGAGGCACGCCGGGGTGTACCCGCCGACGACTTTTGGCACAAGGTCGAAGGAGCTGCCCGGGTTCCCCGGATCCTCTCGCTCTGGAGAGAAAGCGAGGTGAAATCCATTCCCGGCGGTCATGCCCGAACCAGTTTCAAGCACTTTGCGCAAGTCCTCGTCCGTTGTTCCTGGATAAGTTGTCGATTCGAGCACGACGAGGGTTCCTTTTGACAGATGCGGCGCGATCGATCGCCCGGTTTCGATGACGTACGAAATGTCCGGCTCCCGATTTTTGGTTAGCGGAGTAGGCACACAGATAATCACTGCATCGACGTCCTTGATGTTTTCAAAGTCGCAGGACGCGGAAAATCTCTTGCTTTCGATCATCCTGGCGATCGTTTCCGAGGCTATATGCTTGATGTAACTCTGCCCTTTTTGAATCCGGTCCACTTTGGCTTGATCAGTATCGAGCCCAATGACTGAGACCTTCGACTGCGCAAATTGGATGGCCAGAGGCAGTCCCACGTAACCGAGACCGACGATTGCAATTTTCATCTTGGTAGTTAAAGGCTGACGGTAAAAAAGGACTGACTCAGAAATTGACTAGCATGGCTCTCCTGAAGCGCAACGATGAGCGCATTCCAAAGCCACCGCAGAAAACACTGCTTTCATAATCTTTTTTCTGGTTGTTGAGGCATTGAAAGTTCTTTGAAACAAGCTGCAGGTCCGTTGTGGGGGTTAATCCTTTCTTCAAGCCAGGTCTCACCGCGAAAGTGGCGGTATTGTTGCGCTCTTAACTGGTCCGCAAGTCGGCCCCCCGGCAATTCCACATCGTCGTAGGTGAGAACGGCATCCTTCGCAATATTGCGCTTAAGCTTACAGCCTTCGACCAATCCTTCCGGAACGTAGCGGCCGTTACTCATCTCGTCCGCGTTCACCGCCTCACCATAGGTCATGTACATTCCGTAATCGTCGAGCACCTCGCCCGCTTGCAACTCGCGTTTGGCAACGGCACAAACCTCGACCACTGGTCCACCGAGTGGCTTGGCCACTGAATCCCGCAAGAGCGCAACCCGGGCGATTGCATTTGGCACCTCGAAATGGACCAGATGATAGGGAAGAAAGAACGAGTAGAGTGGGCCTTCGCCCATCTTATAAAGGTTCAGATAATGTCGCTGCTTTGGATCGGGATGCTCCGCAAGGCAATAGACCTTCGTAAAAGGAGTGCCGACGACATAATCCACAATCCCACCGAGTCCGCGAAGCTCGTCGATATCGTACAGCTTTCCGATCTTCATTACGTCGTCTTTGTATTCTGCGCCTCGCGACATGCCGCGTGATTTCACAACCATGCCGGTTGCATTTGCCACGATGGCCTGCTCGAAGCTGATTTTCGATCCGTCCGCAAAACTGGTCACCATCGCAGGGTTCTGACCCCACTTCTCGGCGAACGCTTTTTGCGTACTCGGATTTCGGTAAGGATCCTGCAGTCCCTTGATGTTACCCATGACGCGTGGCGTAAGCCCGAGTCCCTTCACCCAACGATAAAGATTCATCTGCAAGCCCGGTTCATCGCCGTCGCACGCTGAGAGAATGACTCCGTATTTATCAGCGTAAGTCTGAAGAATCGGGCCAATGGTCGCATCTAGTTCCGCGTTGAGCAGCACAACGTCTTTTCCGTGTTTGAATGCTTCGAGCAAGACGTGCGCCCCAAACTCCACAGAACCCGTGGTGTCCACTATTAAATCCACATGTTCCGAGCGTGCGAGTAACATGACATCCTGTGTAAAGACCGGCTTCCCCTCACGGATGGCATCGTTCAACTGGGTCTGCGTGACGGCTTCGATCGGATTCTCCAGGCCGGAATAATTCAGGACGTGTATCGCCTTCTGCGGTTTACGGCTGTAGATGGCAACCATGTTCATTCCGGGGACACTGTTTACAATCTGGTTTGTCAGTCCCTGAGCCATGAAGCCTCCGCCCAGAATCGCAATCTTGATCGGGTTCCCCTGCCCGGCCCTTGCTTGCAAGGCTTTATCTAGGATAATCATGAATCGCTTGATATTTTACTTTAAATGGTCATGCGCCGCCTAAGCTCTGGCTCGACATCGTCCAGCAGCTTGAACTTTTGATCCTTATCCGAAATTACCGCCACCGATAACGGCCACGGGAGGCCAAGACGCGGATCGTCATGCATGAGTCCGCTCTCATAATCAGGCGCATAGAACTCGCCAACCTGGTAACTGGTTTCCGTGTTGTCGCGCAAAGTTTGATAACCATGCGCGAACCGCTCCGGCACGTAGAGCGCGCGGCCGTTTTCCTCGTTTAGCTCAACGGCAATGTGTTGGAGGTAGGTCGAGCTTTCCGGGCGGAGATCGACGATGATATCGAAAATTGCACCGCGTGTACAACGCACCAGCTTGGTCTCGGCCGCCGGCGGAAATTGGAAATGCATTCCGCGCAGCGTACCCTTCTTAAAATTGTGAGCGACATTCGCCTGCGCAATGAGCGGCTTCAGGCCGTGAGCAGCGAACTCTTTCTGACAGAAGGCGCGCGCGAAAAAGCCTCGTGAGTCCTCCCTTCGTTCCAAGTCAATAATATAGGCTCCTTCGAGCTTTGTTTCACTGAATTGCATCAGGCATTCTAAATCTTGTTACTTACCCCCAAATTGGGTGATGTCATTATCGATGACCATGTTTGTGGCCTTTGCGATTCCGTCTTCGTAGATCATCAAGCTGGCGGCAGATAACCCTGATCGCAAACCCAGACCTTGAGTCGATAAACCTTCGCTGCGGTATGCGCTTGTTCCAATTTCACGTAGGAATTGGCGAATGGAGACATGCCCAAGCCGCATTGCATGTGAGAAAGTGGCGCGGCACAGAAGCGACATTTGGGTTGTTTCATACATCCACCCGCAAGGCAGATAAGATTAGAATCTTGTCCTCCAAAAGAACTTTTGATCGATCTGGGCGGTGCGAACGAGATACTGAAGTTGCTTAAGACGAGTGAAAGCTCGGAATTCGAACGTCTCCGGAGTAAAATCAATCTGGCGGAAAAGCTCGTAGAATTGCTTCACCCCTTTGTCGGCATCCCACTCGCATCGGAATGCGGGCAAGTGTTTGCTGACTTTGTCAAAGTTGACGCGATAACTCCTCTGGTCGGAACCTTGTGAGCCGAATGTCTGTGAGCAACCGGGGAAAATCTTCGCCACTTTTTCGGCAATCTCCTTTACCTGGTAGTTCTGGCCATTGCTGCCAATATTGAATGTCTCGTTGTAGATGGCATCGGCAGGCGCATCGAGTGCGCAAGCGATGGCCTGCGCGATGTCGAGGGCATGTATGAGAGGACGCCACGGCGTGCCGTCGGAGATCATTTTGATCTCTTTGGTTGTCCATGCGAGACCACAGAGGTTGTTTAACATTAAGTCGAATCGCTGTCGCGGAGATGCCCCAAACGCCGTTGCATTGCGAAAATAACAGGGAACAAAGTCCTTGGTGGCTAGTTGCTTGAGATCCCGCTCGCACAGCGTTTTGCAAATCGCATAGATGGTTTGGGGATTAGGTTTCGTTTTCTCGGTCACTTCGCCATCAGTTGCGATTCCGTAGACAGAACATGACGACATGTAGATGAATCGTTTTACCCCTGCACTCTTTGCAGCCTGGGCAAGATGCAAAGTGCCCTTGTGATTGATTTCGTACGTGACGTTTGGGTCGAGTTCACCAAGGGGATCATTGGAAAGTTCCGCCATGTGAACAACGGCGTCGTGGCCCCGTAAATCGTCGGAGGTCAGATGACGGATATCCTTCGCGAGCGTAAATGGGGTGTTCACCTTCGGGTTATATAGATAACCACTATTAAAGTAGCCAGTATCGACGCCGATAACTTGGTAACCGCGTTCCGAAAGAAGAGGCGCGAGAAGCGAACCGAGATAACCTTCACTTCCGGTGACGAGAACTTTCATGATCCTAGAGTGAGATTCGTTTTGGCGATTTTTCCTCTGCACCGGGATGGAAAAAGAACTTGGCATAGATCAACGCTACCGCCTCATCCACCACCTCTCGCACGCCGGCACTGTAGCGCCACCAACGTTTTGGATCGTAATCAGGATTTTGAATCGCGATCACACCGACCTGAACCTGGCGCCCCAACGCATACTGAAAGAGGAACTGAGTGCGACGCGCATGTGCGTCCGCGGTGAGGACATTGACCTTCGCCGGAACACCACCGTGTCCGCGCAGCCAATCCCGGAGTGCCACCGCGGCCGCGTACGTCCGGTCGCGCTCCATCACGCGGCTAGGAACCGCCCGCACTACTTCGGGAGACAAGCCTGCGGCCCTGAGACGGGCCGCTGCCACGCTCGCCAATGTGTTGTAGTCGTTGGTGTAACCACCCATACCGGGCACCGGCCCGCC
>Ga0081455_10002654_pt1 | contig 21166 bp, 15 predicted proteins | sample TabmetS3T2R1_FD_70207 | JGI IMG/M metagenome (GOLD analysis project Ga0081455, IMG submission 70207) | Tabebuia heterophylla rhizosphere microbial communities from the University of Puerto Rico - S3T2R1 | ecosystem: Host-associated > Plants > Roots > Rhizosphere ...
GGGAGGTCGAGGCAATGGGTACCGGATTCGGAACCGATTGCCTCGGGCGCCCACCGGCGGAACCCATTGCCTCGGGTCCACCCGTCGGTGAGGGGGCTCCGTGAGCGCTCCGGCGCCCGCCGCCCGGGACGACTGCGCCTGGACCGCCGACGAGATGATGACGGTCGCGGCGGCACGCCACCTGCGCGACGGTGAGGTGTGCTTCGTGGGGATCGGCCTGCCGTCGACGGCCGCCAACCTCGCCCGCCGCACGCATGCGCCCGGCCTCGTGCTGGTGTACGAGTCCGGGACGATCGGCGCCAAGCCCCACGCCCTCCCCCTGTCGATCGGCGACGGCGAGCTGGCCGAGACCGCCGACGCGGTGGTGTCGGTGCCGGAGATCTTCAACTACTGGCTTCAGGCGGGGCGCATCGACGTCGGGTTCCTGGGTGCGGCCGAGCTCGACCGTCGCGGCGACATCAACACCACGGTCATTGGCCCGTACGGCACCCCCAAGGTGCGGCTGCCGGGGGCGGGCGGGGCACCCGAGATTGCCGCCTCGTGCCGGCGGGTGGTGGTCGTCGTCCGGCAGTCGCCGCGCACGTTCGTGGACCGGGTGGGGTTCCGGACCTCCACCGGCGAGCGGGTGAGCACCGTCATCACCGACCTGGGCGTGCTGACGCGCGATCCCGGGCAGGATGAGCTCGTACTCACCCGGCTCCATCCCGGTGCCACCGTGGATGCGGCCCGGGCGGCGACGGGCTGGGACCTGCGCGTGGCGGACGACCTCGCCGTCACCGCCCCGCCCAGCGCCACGGAGCTGGACGTGCTGCACGAGCTCGAGGCCACTTTGAGGCCGAGCGGATAGGAGCGCACGTGGAAGCCGAACAGTACGGGATTTGCGGCGTGAGCCCCGGCTACACAGCTCGGCCTCTGGCAGCACTGACGACGGTGAGCCCAGACGACGTGCCCATCCACTCAGGTCCCAGGGGAGCGGCGGCGTGAGGCCGTTCGTGCACGAGGCGCTGCCGGGTCGAGTGGTGTTCGGTGTCGGCTCCGTGGGACAGGTGGCCGACGAGGTGGCGACGCTGGGTGCGGCGCGCGTCCTGCTCGTGGTCGACGAGGCATCCAAGGTCGTCGGCGACCGCATCGCCGACGACCTGGGCGAGCGCTATGCCGGGCGGCTCGACGAGGTGCGGCAGCACGTGCCCGAGGAGCTGGCCGCGGACGCCCGACGCGCTGCCGTGGAGGCGCAGGCCGACGGCGTGGTGACGATCGGGGGTGGATCGGCCACTGGCCTCGGCAAGGCAATCGCCGTGGATCCGGCGGCGCAGGCGTCGGCAGGCGGTCGTGTCAGCCTCCTCGCCGTGCCCACCACCTATGCCGGATCGGAGATGACACCCATCTACGGGGTGACCGGGCAGCACAAGCAGACCGGTCGTGACCTGCGGGCGCTGCCTCGGACGGTCGTCTACGACCCCGTCCTCACCGTCGGCATGCCGCCGGCCATCACTGCCTCCAGCGGGTTCAACGCCCTCGCCCACTGCGTCGAGGGCCTCTACGCACCCGGCACCGACCCGATCGTGGCGCTCCAGGCCGTCGAGGGCATCCGGGCGCTCGCCAGCGCCCTGCCGGAGGCTGTGGATCATCCCGACGACCTGGACGCGCGAGGCCGGGCGCTGTACGGCGCCTACCTGGCCGGCACCGTCCTGGCGGTGGCGGGCACGGCGTTGCACCACAAGCTCTGCCACGTCCTCGGCGGGACCTTCGGGCTCGTGCACGGCGACGTCAATGCCGTTGTGTTGCCGCACGTCGTCGCGTACAACGCGACCGCGGCCCCCGAGGCGATGGCCGCGGTCGCCGCAGGCCTCGGCGCGCCCGCGGGCCAGGAGGCGGCGGCACTCCGCACGCTGGCGGAGCGGATCGGCGCACCCACCAGCCTCGCGGCCATCGGCATGCCCGCCGACGGCCTCGACGACGCCGCCGAGCGGGCGGTGGTCGACACGGGGACCAGCAACCCGCGCCTGCCGGACGTGGCGTCGCTGCGGGCCCTGCTGCAGCGCGCGTTCGACGGGGCGCCGCCGGCATCGTGAGCTACGTCATCGACGCCGTGCGCACGCCCGTGGGCCGCCACGGCGGCGCACTGGCGGGCGTTCGCCCCGACGACCTCGCGGCCCACGCGCTACGCGCCTTGGTCGAGCGCGTGCCCGGCCTGGACCCCAACGACATCGACGACGTGTGGTTCGGCGATGCCAACGGCGCCGGCGAGGACAACCGCGACGTGGCCCGCATGGCCGTCCTCCTCGCCGGGCTGCCGGTGTCGGTTCCGGGCGCGACCGTCAACCGGCTGTGCGGCTCTGGACTGGAAGCGGTCATCGCCGCCGACCGGGCGATCGCCGTCGGCGACGCGGCCGTCGCCGTCGCCGGCGGCGTCGAGTCGATGAGCCGGGCGCCGTGGGTGCTGCCCAAGCCGGAGACCGCCTATCCCCGCGGTCACGAGACGCTGCACTCCACGACGCTGGGCTGGCGTCTGGTGAACCCCCGCATGCCCGCGGAGTGGACGGTGTCCCTGGGCGAGGGCGCCGAGATCCTGGCGGAGCGTCACGGGATCGGCCGGGAGGCGCAGGATGCGTTCGCCCTCCGGTCGCACCACCGCGCCGCCGGGGCCTGGGATGCGGGCCGGTTCGACGACGAGGTCAGCTTCGTCACCGACGGCGACGACCGCCGCCTCCTCGAGCGGGACGAGAGCATCCGCGCCGACACGTCGCTCGAGGCATTGTCTCGCCTGCGCCCGAGCTTCCGACCCGACGGATCGGTCACCGCGGGCAACGCCTCGCCGCTCAACGACGGGGCCGCCACCATGTTGTTGACCGACGAGGCCGGACTCGGGCGGCTCGGCCGCGAGCCGCTGGCCCGCATCGCGTCCCGGGCCACCTCCGCCGTCGAGCCACCGCTCTACGGCCTCGGTCCGGTCGAGGCCGCCGAGCGGGCGCTCAAGCGCGCCGGCATCGCGTGGTCCGACCTCGCGGTCGTGGAACTGAACGAGGCCTTCGCGGCTCAGTCCCTGGCCTGCATCGCCCACTGGCCCGACCTGGACCCCGAGGTCGTGAACCCCAACGGCGGCGCCATCGCCATCGGACATCCCCTGGGTTGTTCGGGCGTGCGCATCCTCACGTCGCTGGTGTGGGAGCTGCGCCGCCGCGGCGGCGGTTGGGGCCTGGCCGCCATGTGCATCGGGGTGGGCCAGGGAATCGCCGTCGTCGTGGAGGCATGATCGCGCAGGCCGGCATCGGGGCCACCGCCCGCCGAAAAGTTGCGTGAACCTACCGATTTCCGCGGGCCGGCGGTTCCCTAGCGTCGCACTGGACATGGGTCGGTGGGACGTCACCTGATCGGGACGTCATGTGGCCGGCGTGATCCGGTGACCTTGGCGGTGAGGAATGGTCGCAGTCGTACTGGGCCTGGTGGCTGGGTGCTGTTTCGGCTGGGCCGACTTTCTCGGCGGCTTGGCCAGCCGGCGCATCGGCGCCCGGACGGTGGTCCTGGGTGGGCGGGCACTCAGCCTTGCCCTCTTGGCGGTGCCGCTTGCCCTGATCGGCGACTCGATCCACGGCGGCGCCGTCGTGTTCGGCGGCCTGGCGGGGGTGGCGGGCACGGTCGGGCTACTGGCCCTCTTCCGCGCCATGGAGCTCGGTGACATCGGCACGGCCTCCCCGATCGCGGCACTTGGCGCCGCTGTGCCCGTCGTCGCCGGGTTGGTTGCCGGGGAGCGCCCCACGGTTGCGGCCCTGATCGGTATCCCGCTGGCACTAGCGGGCGCAGCCCTCGTCTGCCATTCGACCTCCACCCGCCAAGGCATCCGCCACGCCTTCGTCGCGGCCGCCGGCGTCGGTGGGTTCTTCGGGCTCATGGGGCACGCGGCCGCGTACGGCGTGGGATGGTCCATCGTCGCCGCGCGGGCCGCCGCCCTGCCGATCGCGTACGTTGCCGCCCGAGGCTTCACCCAGCTCCGCCATGCGCGCGGCCGCGACCTCGCGCTGGTCGCCGCCATGGCCGCCAGCGAGATCGCGGCCGACACCGCCTTCGTCCTCGCTGCCACCCATGGTCACGTCAGCGTCGCCGCCGTGCTCGCCACCCTCTCCCCGGTGACGACCGTGGCGTTGGCGTGGGCGATCACCCGCGAACCCGTGACCCAGTACCAGGGTGTCGGGATCGGCGTCGCACTCACCGGTGCCGTCTTCCTGACCGGCGCCGCGTGACCCGTCAGGAGCGCTCCAGGCCCTCGCGCACGGCCCAGGCCGCCACCTCGGTGCGGGAGGACATACCCAACTTGGCCAGGATGTTCGACACGTGGACCGCCGCCGTCCGGGGGGAGATGTAGAGCCGTTCGGCGACCTGGGAGTTGGTCAGGCCCTCAGCGAGGAGCGAGGCCACCTCGCGCTCACGGGGGGTGAGCGCCTCGGGCCCGCTCGGCTCGGGCCCCAAGCCCAGGCGGCGCTCCACGGCCCGCAGCTCGTCCACCCGCCAGCCTCGCCACCGCGCCAGGAACGGGGCCGCCGCCTCCGCCTGGGCCCGGGCCTCGTCCAGTCGGCCCTGGGCCACGAGCGTGCGGGCGGCGCCGACGTGTGCGGTTCCGATGTGGGCGGCCAGGACCTCGGGGGCCGATGCGAGTCCCTCGGCTGCGCCAGCGTAGAGATCGGCAGCGGTGTCCAGCCGACCCTCGGCCTCGGCGACCTGACCGTCGATGAGCTGCCGCCACGGGTCGTCCGGCGGCAGCCGGTGGCCGACGTACAGGCCCAGCTGGTCGACCAGGGGCCGCATCTCCGTGGTCGTCAACCCGGCGCGCAGCGCGGCGGCGAGGAGGTCGTGCGTCTGCCCGGGATAGGCCACGCCGTCGTGGGCCACCATGTCGCCGAAGGCGCGGAGGCGATCGCGGGCAGCGGGGAGGTCGCCGCGCCGGCAGGCCAGGTGGAAGTCGAGGCCGAACACGCCCACGGCCGCCCGCTCGGTCGGGGGCTTCGCCATGTCGGTGAAGCGCTGGGCGGTCTCGAGGTCGCCGGCCTCCAGTGCCAGACCCGCACGCATCACGGCGAGCCAGGGGCCGTCGGTCCACGAGACGGCGTTGCCCGCCGACGTGTAGCGCGCGTTGTCGAGCTGAGCGATGGCGGCGTCGAGGTCGCCGTCGACGGCCTCGAGGTGCGCCTGGTTGGCCGCCAGGTCGATCGCCGCGACCAGCTCGAAGCCGGCGGCCTCCGCATGGCCGTGGGCCCGCTCGATCATCTCCCGGACCTCGGCGGCGTCGCTCCACTGGCGGGCGTCCCACACGAGATTGTTCAGCGCGCGTGCCGCCAGCACGTGGTCGTCGATCCGCTCGGCCTCGTCGGCCGCCGTCTTCAGCAGACGGCGCCCTTCCTCCACCCGGTCGCGGGCGTTGAGCATGGCGGTGCCCTTGTCGACCATGGCCGTCAGTCGCACGTCGATGAGGTCGAGGCTCTCGGCCAGGCTCGCGGCCTTGTCCGCCCACTCGTACGTCGCCTCGATCTGGTCGCGCAGCATGTACGACTGAGCGACCGAGGCCATGGCGCGAGCGCGGTCCTCGTCCGACGGCAGCCGGTCGATGATGCCGATGAGCTGATCGGTGAACCCGACCATGGCCTCGATCTGACCGGCCTCCCGGGCGATGCGCTTGCGTAGGCTCAGCGCCGCCGCCTCCTCGCTCACGTCGTCGCGCTCGCGCGCCAGGCGGAGCCAGCGGTCGCAGTGCGCGGCGGCGTCGTCCAGGAGCCCGGCGAGCCAGCAGGCGCGGGAGGCCAGGGCGAGCAGCTCGAGGTCGTCCTCGGCCTCGCTCAGGCCGATCTCGGCCAGGTGCCGGGCCTGGTACGTCGAGCCGCGGGCGAGTGACTCGCGGGCGCCGATCCGTGCCTCCGCCACCATTTCCTCGTAGCGCCCGGCGCCCCGGGCATGGAGGGCGAGGGCCAGCCGGTCCTCGCTGCCCACCGCCCGGAGGGCGGTGAACGCCGCCTCCTGGAGCCGGCGCCGCTCGCGGCCGAGCAGCCCCTCCTTGATGGCTTCGCGCGCCAGGTCGTGATGGAAGGTGAAGACGTCGGGCTCGGACTCGGCCAGCAGGCCGCTGTCGACGGCGGCGCGCAGCAGGGCGATCAGCCGGTCTTCGGGCGTCTCGGTCACGTGGGCGAGCACGTCGAACGTCACCCGGCGGCCGAGCACCGAGGCGGCGGTGACGAGGCGGCGGACCTCCGGGTCGAGATCATCGAGCTGCCCGCGCACCAGCTCGGCCACCGTCCACGGGAGCGGCATGTCGGCCAGGTCCTGCCAGGGTGCGTCACCGGCGCTGGCGACCAGCTCCTCGAGGAAGAAGGGGTTCCCGCCCGTGCGGGTGTGGAGAGCATCGACAACGGGGAACGACGGGACCTCGCCGTAGACGGCCGTGAGGAACGCGTTGACATCCGCGGGGCTCAGCCGCCGGAGCTGGATGTGGGTGATCGAGTGACGGCGCTCGAGGCGGGGGAGCAGCTCCGAGGCAGGATGCCGGCGCGTCAGCCCATCCGGGCGATACGTGCCGACGACGAGGAGGCGGCCGCCGCCGGGCTCGGCCAGCTGCTCGAAGACCGTGACGCTCTCGGAGTCGGCCCAGTGGAGATCCTCGAACACGACGACGCCGGCGAGCCCCCGGGTGAGCCGCCGCACCAGCTCGACTCCGGCCCGGACGCGCTCATCGGCAGCACGGTGGGCGTCGTCCACGGCCTCCAGCAGCGCCGCGTGCCCGTCGCTCGCGGCGCCGTCGGACGTGACGACCGATCCGAGCGCATCACGGAAGAGCTCCATGGGGCGGCTCTCCGCACCCGGGTCGGCCTGGCCCGCCAGCACCACCGTGCCCGCCGGCGCCTGCGCCACCAGCTCCTGGACGAGCCGTGTCTTGCCGATCCCGGCCTCGCCGGCCACCAGTGCGACCGACGGGTCCACCCGGGCGTCGATCAAGCCGACCAGGCGATCGAGCTCGGGGCCGCGCCCGACCATGACCGGCGACAGGCCCGAGCGTCCCACGAGCATCACCCGAGCGTAGGGCGCTGCCCGGTGGAACAAGTGCGTCAGAGGCCGACGGCGGCCGCCCGCTGGGACGGCCGCTGCCGGGCACGATGCCGCCCCGCGAGGCGGGCGAGCCGCCAGCGCGAGGCCTCGCGCCGGAGGTCCTCCTGATGGTCGGCGACCATCGTCCTGGTGAAGTCGTATCCGAGAAGCATGAGACCAGGGTGCGCCGCTGAGGTACCCGGCCACATCGGACGCCCTGCGCATTTCGCCACGGGGTCCGGTACGTAGATGCCTCGGGCGGCGGGTCTACGTATCTAGTGCGACGGCGGCGGGGTTGACCAGCCTGAACACCCGATGAGTCCGCGTTTGGCGGGATCCCGCGGAGTAATCTCAACGCTGGGAAAAGGAAGGCCCCGAGCGTCAGACCGGAGCTAGCCGGTCCGCTGCTCGGGGCCAACCAAACGGTCGGACGCTCTGGCCGATCCCGACGACACGAGATGTGTCGTCAGAAGCGCCGACTACTACAGGACGCGCCCCGCAGCAGCCCGGATACGACCTTGGTGGGCGCCCCACCTTGACCGTTTCCGTCGGCATTCCTACCGGCCCGCCACGTCGACTTGTGCGCCAGATTCGCTGAGAACCGAAGCTCTCGACCGCATCCTTTGCCCGTGCCGTTGTGGTGGACGTGGAGCATCTTGCGGGGTACGAAACCCCACGTCAAGGGGCATTTTCGCAATCCCCAGGCAATCCCCAGACTTTCTTGGTCATCCCCAGATTCTGTGACGTTCTCCACAATGTGACCCACAGTTCACCCACAGGCTGGGGCCGATTCGGGGCCCAACCGAGCCGATCCGTGGGCGCCCGCGGGCGTCCTCGCCCGTCGCTCACCCGCCTGTCTCCCACACGAAGGGCTTTCCTTGCTCTGTCTGATAAGCGTGCCTACCATGCGGCCGGCACCGGGAGACGCTGGAGGGAACTGTGCGCCGTCATCGCATCATCACCGCCACGGCACTGTCGCTGGCACTCGCCACCATCGGAGCCGCCTGCGGGGACGACGACGGGGCAGACGTGCGCAGCTTCGGCGACTGCGGCGGCTCCGGCAGTGCCTCCGGGTCCGCGAGCGCCTCGGGGTCCGGCAGCGCGTCGGCGAGCGACGCCGCCACGCAGTCTGCGTCGGCGAGCGGTTCTGCAGGCGGGTCCGGGTCCGCCCCATCCGGCTCGGACAGCGCCACCTGCCCGTCGGGGTCGGGGAGCGGGTCGGGCAGCGGCTCGGGGTCGGAATCCGGGGCCGGGTCGGGGAGCGGGATCGCCGACGACGTGGCGGGCTCGTCCACGGACAATCCTTTGGTGACCGGCGCGGTGGCCGAGTACCAGGCGTGGGTGATCGAGCAGGTCGACGAGACCATCGCCGCCACCAAGACGTTCACCGATGCCGTCCGGGCCGGCGACCCGGAGGGCGCCAAGGCCGCGTACGCGCCGTCCCGCCAGGGCTGGGAGCGCATAGAGCCCATCGCTGGCCTCGTCGAGGAGATCGACGGCGCGGTCGACGCCCGGGTCGACGACTTCGCGGGCGTCGATGACCCGGCGTTCACCGGCTGGCACCGGCTCGAGTACCTGCTGTGGGAGCGGGGCACGACAGCCAGTGGCGCGCCGTTCGCGGACCAGCTGGACGCCGACCTGCGGACCCTCCGGACGGAGCTAGGGGACATGGAGATCCCTCCGGCGGCATTGGCGGTCGGGTCCGCGGAGCTGATCGAGGAGGTGTCCACCGGCAAGATCACCGGTGAGGAGGATCGCTACTCCGGCACCGATCTGTGGGACTTCGCCGCCAACGTCGAGGGTGCCCGGCGTGGCTTCGAGTTGCTCACGCCGGCGATCGAGGCGGAGGACACCGAGCTGGTCCCGTCGGTGGAGGGTCTGTTCGACGAGCTCGAGGGCCAGCTCGGGGCCTACCGGGACGGGCAGGGGTACCAGGCGTACGGCGCGCTCACCGACGAGGACAAGACCGAGATGCAGACCACCCTGGCGGAGCTCTCCGAGCACCTGGCGACGGTGGCTGGCGTGCTGGGGCTCGAGGGATGACGGCGATCGGCGCGCACCCTCCGCGGTGATGGGACACGTCTCGCGCCGTCACTTCCTGGCGGGCGGGTTGGCGGGCACGGCCGCCGCAGGCCTGGGAGCGGCCGTGGCGGCGGGATGCACCGACTCCACGGCCGGCACGTCCGGCCGCGACGGCGGCGACACGTCGACGGGCGACGGCACGGCGGGAGCCGGCGCCCGCTACCTGGCGTTCCGGGGCGCACACCAGACCGGCATCACCCACCCGGCCAACGAGCAGGGACTGCTCGCGACCTTCACGGTCACGGCCGACAACCGGGACGAGCTACAGGAGACGCTGCGGGCGCTCACGACCGAATCAGAACGGCTCATGTCCGGGGAGCCGTACGAGGACCGGGACCCCGCCTACCCGCCACTCCACACCGGCGCCGTCGGCAACCCGCCGCCACCCGCCGACCTGTCGGTGGTCGTCTCGGTCGGGGCGTCGCTGTTCGACCACCGCTACGGCCTGGCCCCTCAGAAGCCGCTCGCCCTGGAGAACATGCCCTTCCTCGCCAACGACCGGCTCGACCCCGAGCGCTCGCACGGCGACCTGCTGCTCACGGTCACCAGCGCGCACGAGGACGTCAACCTCTTCGCTCTGCGCCAGCTGATGCGCGCCACCCGCGGCACGCTGGCGCTGCACTGGATGCTGGGCGGCTACAACCGCCGCACCCGCGCAGCACGCGGGGAAGCGGGCAAGCGGAACCTGATGGGGTTCATCGACGGCACCTCCAACCTCGACCCCTCGGACGACGCCGTGATGGACCGCTACGTCTGGGTGCAGCCCGGCGACGACGAGCCGGCATGGACGGTGGGCGGCGCGTACCACGTCGTGCGGGTGATCCGGATGCTCGTGGAGTTCTGGGACCGCACCCGCCTGTCCGAGCAGGAGTCGATCATCGGCCGGCGCAAGGAATCCGGTGCACCGCTCGGCGGTGAGATCGAGACCGACGTCCCCGATTACGACGCCGACGTCGACGGCGACGTGACACCGCTCGACGCCCACATCCGGTTGGCCAACCCCCGCACCACCGACACCGAGGGCGACCTCATCTTCCGATCGGGGCTCAGCTTCTCCCGCGGCTTCGATGGCGACGGCCAGCTCGATCAGGGCCTGGCGTTCGTGTCGTTCCAGCGGCGGCTGTCGCAATTCCTCAACACCCAGGCACGGCTCGCCGGGGAGCCGCTGGAGGAGTACATCGTCCCCGAGGGCGGGGGCTTCTACTTCGCCCTTCCCGGCGTCACGGACGAGGGTGAGTTCCTCGGCGCCCAAATGTTCGCCCACTAGTGGGCGCTCGCGGAGGTTCCGTGGATGGATCTGGCCGGCGAGACGCCACGATGACTTCCGCGAGGGTCCACTAGGAACCGCGCCGGCTCCGGCGGTGTAATGGGGGCTGGTGCGACCCCTGCACGTCGAGTCCCGGGTCACGAGCGGGCCCGATGCGGCGGATGTGGGTGATGGCGCCCCCGGTCGGCGCTCGTCGAGCCGTGTCGTCCACGAGCCCGGCCGCTGGCCCCGGCTCGCGGCGATCGTCGCCGCGTTGGGACTGATTGCCGGCACGGGCGCGCTGCTGGTGGTGGGCACAGGTGAGCCCCATGGGGCCGCGCAGCGAGCGGACGATCCCCACGACCAGTACGGGGAGGCGGTCCGGCGGTTGGGCTACGCCAGGTCCTTCGGGTACCGCGGCTCCGTGCACACCGCCGGGCCGAACCCACTACGTCCCGGGACGGCGATTGCCACCGACGTGACCGTCGAGGGAGGAGTGCGTCTGCCGCAGTCCATCACGCGCGATGTGGCGGTCGACGACCGAGGCCGCGTGGCCGAGACGGTGACGTCGGGGTCCAGGGTGTGGAGCCGCACGGCACCGAGCATCGGGCGGCTCCCGGGTGCCACCTGGCATGTCGGCGCGCCGTCGCCCCTGCCGGACGTGGGCTCACCGGATCGGCTGGGCGCAGCCCTGCTGTCGGACGTCCTTCGAGCCGCCGGCGCCCGGCACCGCGACGGGACGGACGAGAGCGGGCGTCCCGTGCTCCGAGCCACCGTGCCTCCGGATGACCGCGACGAGCGCTATGGCGACGCCCTGGATGGTGCGCACGTCAGGGTCACGCTCGACGAGGCCGGGAACATCGCCCACCTCGTGTTGACCTCGGCCGAGCCAAAGCCACGACTCGTGCTTCGCCTCGACATCGTGCGCGTCGGCGATTCGGGTGTCATCGCCCCCAGCGACGTGGGGACGCCGGCGCGCAGCTCGGTGGCGACCAAGGAACTGGCGGCCGCCGGCGTCGAGGCGCAGGAGCTCGGCCGGCTGCCGCATGGATGGGCGCTGACGAACGCCAGCGTCTCGCCCGGGCGGTCGGTGATGCCGCGGCTCTCGCGACAAGCGTCGATGCGAACGCAGGCGGGATCCTGCACATCGCTCGACCTCCAGTACGGCGACCTGGCGGCGGTGTCAGGGGGTTCGCTGCACTTGTCGACGGCGAGCCAGGCCTGCATGGCGGTCGTGGGCCACGTCGGCACCGGGGGCCAGGGTCGGCCACTGCGCATCGGGGCGTTCGAGGGTGTGGTCGAGGAGTCGTGGGACCGCACCGTCGGCGTCCTCTCGGACGGAACGACCCATGTCGGCTTCAGCTCCGACCTGCCGGCCGCCGAGGTCGCCACGCTGCTGGCATCCCTCCGGCCCTTCGTCGCCGAGACCAACTGGCCCGCGTAGATCACGGTCACCGAGGGCGCGAGACTGAGGCGGTGGGCGAGGAGGGCGAGCGGGCCCCCATCCCCATCGAGTCCCGGTTGGCGAGGGAGTCGCAGGCGGGCGAGGGGGAGAGCGGCCCGCAGGGCAACGGAGGGTCGTCGGGCCGCGTCGTCCACGAGCCCGGCGGCTGGCGCCGGTTGGCGGCGGTGCTGGCGGTCGTCGGCCTCATCGGAGGCGGACTGCTGTGGGCTGTCGTCGACGACGGAGGCTCAGCGCCGGGGGACGACGAGCCGGCCAGCGAGTCGTCCACCACGTCGAGCGATCCGCAGGCGGAGACGCGCAGGGCATTCGCCCAGGCGATGCTGCGGTTCCGAGAGGTGCAGTCGTTCTCGTACTCGGGGTCCGTGCGAGCCACGACCGCCCGACCGTTCGGCGCTGGCGCCTTCGCCGTCGGCGACCTGACGGTCGAGGGCGCCGTCCTGCTTCAGTCGGCTCTCGCCCGGCAGGTCGCAGAGGACGCCCGCGGCCGGGCGGGGGAGACACTGACCTCGGGAGCGACCGTATGGACCAGGAGCGCTCCCAGCACCGACACCCTCGACGTGGCGCCCTGGACGGTGCGCCCGGACTCGCTCGACCCTCGGGGCATCGGGCTTGTCGCTCCGGACACGCTGGGCATGCAGCTCGTGGCTCGCCTGATGGCGACGGCCGGCAATCCCAGGGGTGAGGCGCCCGACGATGCGGGCCGACGCGTCATCCGGGCGACGCTGCCAGCCCGCGAGGACGACGAGGGCAACCTGCTTCCGCTCGCCGGGGCCGACATGCTGCTCTCACTCGATGACGCTGGGAACATCGCCCACCTCGTCGTGACGTGGCCGCCCCACGAGCCGCAACTGGTCATCGACGTGGAGATCGCCGGTCACAACCAGCCCCAGGACATTGCGCCGCCCGATCGCGGTCGCGTGGCCGTGCGGCGCACGGTCGCGGTCGAGCCGCTGGAAGCCGAGGGCCTACGACCGCTCGAGTTGGGTCGACTACCGACGGGGTGGCGCCTCACCGGCGCCTGGGTCGGGACCGACGTGACACCGAGGGCCGAGTGCCTGGCCCTGACCCTGGTCTACGGCGATCCCGACGCCGGATCCGGGCGCTACATGTGGCTGACGCAATCTCGCCAGGAATGCGGCGTCCCGGCGGATGCCACGGGCGAGCCGCAACCGCTCGTCGTGGGATCCTTCGAGGGCTCGTTCGTCGTCTCCTCGACGGGCACGGTCGGCGCCCTGTTCGACGGTACGACGGCCATCAGGTTCCTGACCGACCTGCCCGTCGAGGACGTCGAGACCCTCCTGGCGTCGCTGCGAGCGTTCGATCCGGGCGCCGACCCCGGCGGTTGACCCCGTGGGCCGGCAGCCCCCCAAAACGCCCGTGCGGTGGGCCACGGCGTTGGTAGCCTGCGGGCACCAGAGAAAGGAGGTGGTCCAACGCATGGATGACGCTAGTCACGGGACCCTGGAGGTGGCTGGCCGCTGAGCGGCCGTCGGACCACTCGGTGGAAACCAACCAGTCCACCGTCGAGGTAGCCGCCGGGGACTAGTCCCTCCCGGCCACAACGGGCTGCATCGATCTTTCCGACGAACGAGTGTGACGGGAGGCCCGCGGGCCTCCCGTCACCGCGTCCGGCCGCGTGTTCATCACTCTGGACGCGGCGCCGAGCCCTCCATGCCCGTAACTTGGCGCCTGGATGGCCGACACCAGCGACCCGCACCCCGCCCGCCCTGTCGTCGAGCGACCCGACCAGCTCACCCCCGGCTGGTTCGCCGACGTGCTGTCGAGCGACGGCTCCCCTGCGGTCGTCGATCGGGTGACGGCTGAGGAGGTCGGCACCGGCCAGATGTCGGTGACACTGCGGGTGCGGCTCGAGGCCGACGGTGCCCGCAGCCGCACGGTCATCACCAAGCTGGCCCGCCCCGAGATCGCCGCCGGCCCGCTCGCCCGGGCGGCCTACGCGAAGGAGATCGCCTTCTACACCGAGTTGGCCCCGCGCCTGCCGGTCCGCACGCCGCAGTGCCACCACGCCGCCATCGCCGACGATGCCTCGTCGTTCACGCTCGTGCTCGACGACCTGGCCGAGAGCCGCCCGGGCGACCAGATCGAGGGATGTCCGGTCCCGGCGGCGGAGGCGGCCGTGGCCAACCTCGCGGCGCTGCACGGACCGACATGGAGCGACGAGGAGATCGCGGGCCGTCCCTGGCTGTCGGGGGACCCGTCACTGACCGCCGAAGCGCTGGCACCGGTCCTGGAGCTGGCTGCCGACCAGTTCGGCGATCGGTTCGCCGCGGAGCTGACGGCGGGGGAACGCGCCGTGCTCGACGCCTCGCGCCGGGTCCTGGCGGGCTGGATGGTCGCTCCCGCGCCCACCTTCGCCGTCGTCCACGGCGACTACCGGCTCGACAACCTCCTGTTCGCCACCGACGACCCTGGGCAGGTTGCGGCCGTGGACTGGCAGACGGTGGCAATCGCCCAGCCGGGCCGGGATCTCGCGTACTTCCTCGGCACGTGCCTGTCGGCCGACGATCGCCGCCGCCACGAGCGCGACCTGGTCGCGTGCTACCACGGGCACCTGACCACCCACGGCGTCGACGACTACCCGCTGGAGCAGTGCATCGACGATTACCGCGCGGGAATGCTGCACGGCCCGCTCATCATCCTGTTGGGCCGGCTCACCGCGACGACCACCGAACGGGGTGACGCGATGTTCCTCGCCATGTGGCGCCGGTGCTCGGCGGCCATCACCGAGCTCGGCACCCTCGATCTGCTGCCAAGCTGAGGCCATGACGACTGACGCGAACACGGTCAGCTGGAACGAGGAGCAGCCTGCGACGGACGAGGTGCATAACGTCGTCCAGGCGGCGGTCGACGCACTCGGACGCGCCGGCAGCGTGTCCGTGGGCGCCGTGGCCGACGCCGTCGAGGGCGCGGGTCGGGCCCTGACCCGCAAGATGGTCTCCGATGCCGTAACCAGCCCCCGCGCGATGCCCGATCGGCAGACGCTGGCGCGCGCCCTGGCCGAACGACCGGTTTCGCCGGCACTGGCGGGAGCCACCATCGCCGCGCTGGGCCTGCGCCTGGCAAGTCGGATCCGGCGGCTGGGGTTCATCGCCCGCCGCACACCCATGTGGTTGCTGGCGACGGCCGTGCCCGCCCTGCTGGCGTCGGTGGCCCGCGGAGCGGACGAGCTGGGGCTCATTGCGTCGCACCTCGTGCTCCGGGCGCGGGCCAAGGGTGTCGAGCCCGATCCCGAACGGGTGCGCCGGGTGGCCGTGCAGATCGCCTCCCGCCGCGCCGTAGATCCGGAGCAGGAGCCGAAGCACGGGCCACTGGTCGTGGCGTGGCTGCGCCGAGCGTTCCGGGCGGCGCTGCCGTTCACCGCGGGCGTGGCGACCAGCGATCCCGAGGGGTTGGCGGCGGCCGCCGCCGACGTCGATCCGACCCGGCTCGCCGCTGACTGACGGTCGAGCCGACCGGCATCTGTGGCCGTTGCTGCCCCAACCCGCTCGAGTCGCAGCCTTGCTCACGCCAACAGCTCCCGCTCGACGGGTGTGCGGAAGCGGGACTTGACCCGCGCCGGTCCGAGCCATTTGCCGAGGCGGCCGGCCGCGTCGTCGACGGCGGTGGCCACCTGGTGGCCGGTATCGACGAGGAGTCGAACCGCCACGTCACCGTCCTCGCGTTGGACCCAGCATCCGACGATGCGACCGTCGGCCCAGACGGTCGGCGCGATGTTCCCGGACCGGTCGTAGAGAATCTTGTCGTCGCCCCCGTAGAACCTCCGGTCGGTCCAACCCATGGCGGTGGGATCGAGTGCCGGCAGCAGCGCCACCCACGGATCGGGCGGCGTGAGCGGCGGCTCCACGTCCTCGGGCAGCACGTAGCCCGTGCCGCCGCTCAGGTCGACCTCGACGGCTCCCACGGCGGCGAGGGCCTCACGGGTGGCGGTCTTCGTCCAGCCCGTCCACCAGGCGAGGTCGGCGAGCGTTCCCGGGCCGAAGGCCGCCAACCAGCGCCGGGCCAGCTCGGCCCGGGCGGCGGCGGTGTCGAGCTGGGGCTCGCCAGGGCGCTGCCACGGGGGCGCCGGCGACCAGCTGTACTGGCTCGACAGCCACGACCCCCGGGGGCGCCCGCGCACGATCCGCTCGTCGGCCGCCAGCAACGTGAGGACCCAGGTGGTCATCGACGTGGTGCCCGCCCACTTCTTGCCCTCGCCGAAGCTGACCTGGGAACGGAGCTCGGGAACGTCGGCGGACAGCTCCGCGCCGAATGCCTCGCCCCGCCCCTGCAATACCGCCATCGTCGCGTCGCCCACACGGTCCAGCCACGCGCCGCCGTCGTCGGCGATGCCGCCCTGCTCGATGAGGCCCGCGTAGCGCCGCCGCTGGGTTGCGGCGATCGCCCGGGTGCACGCGGCGTGGACGATGGGCACCAGTGCGACGGGAACGACGAACAGGGTGCGGCGCATGCCCAGGATGCGGACGAGGGAGCGATCGTCGTACAGGGCCGTCTCGACCTGGGCCACCGTGCCGTCGCGCAGGCGGGCGTTGGCGGACAGGAACACCGAAGCGGGATCGGTGGAGTGGAGGGCGACGAGCGAGTCGGCCACATCGCGGACATCGGAGGCGCACGTGGTGGTCGCCAGGCGATGTCGGGTGCCCAGCCGCGCCCGCCGCTCGTCGTCGGTGATCTGTCTGCGAGCGTTCACGGCGCCTACTCTGTCACACCTCACCCGTACGCTTGTTCGTATCAGTTGGGGCGCGTCGGGTCCACCCATCACCGGCGGGGCCGAGAAAGGATCGGGGCATGAGCAAGCGCACGGGCAAGCGGCAGGCACGGCGTGGCGCGGCGTCGGGCGGCGGTGGTGCGGGCGTCCCCATCGACACCCGTTCCGTCGGCGACGTGATCGACCGGGCGGTGGCGGCGTGCTCACCGCAGGGTCGGGCCAGCCCCGCCGACGGGCTGGTCGCTGCGTTGGCCCGGGGCCCATCCCATCCTGAAGGCCCAGCGCTCGTCGACCGGGCGCTCGGCCGCGCGCTTGTCGACGCCGTCACGGCCGGGTGGAGTCGCGGCTGGCAGCCGGCCGACCTGCATCGCCTGGTGCAGCGCACCTTCGGGCGTGCCCACGGCCGGCTCAGCGCCGTTGCCCTCGGGTGCGAGGCCGGGCGCTATGCCGACGCATCCCTGCCGGTCCGTTGGCGACAGCAGCTCGACGCCGTCGGGGCGGAGCCGCCACCCGACGGCGACGACCGCTGGGCGGTGCCGGTCGCAACCGACGACCGCGACCTGTGGGGCGGTGGCGTCCCCAGCATCGACGATCGGGCCGATGCCGTTCGGGTGGCGATCGAGACGCTGGCGCTGATCCGCAGCCTGCCGCCGCTGCCCAAGCTCGGGCCCCATCCCGGCGACGTCAGCGGGGGGCGTGTCGGCCGCGACCCGTCCGGCTCGGCGGGCCCGGGTGGTTCCGGCGCCTCCGGCGGCTTGCGCGGCGCGGGCCGCTCGGGCGGCGGCGTCGATCCCCGCATCCTCCACCGCGTGACCGCGTTGCTGGCCAAGGCCGAGTCGACGACATATCCCGACGAGGCCGAGGCGCTGACCGGCAAGGCGCAGGAGCTGATGACCCGGCACGCCATCGACGTGGCGGCGGTCGAGGCCGAGCGGGGCGGCGGAGGCTGCACGTCGGGTCGCCGCATCGGCATCGACGACCCCTACGCCCGTGCCCGGGTCACGTTGCTCAGCGAGGTGGCCCGCGCCAACCGCTGCCGGGCGGTGTGGTCACGGGGTCTCGGTTTCGCCACCCTGTTCGGCGACGAGGGCGACCTCGACGCCGTCGAGGTCCTCTACACCTCCCTGCTCGTGCAGGCCACGCGGGCGATGGTGGTCGCCCGCCCTCCCGGTACGGGGGTTGGCCGGCGTGCGGCGCCGTCCGGTGCGGCCACCCGATCGTTTCGGCAGTCGTTCCTCGTCGCCTATGCGCACCGGATCGGTGACCGCCTGCGTCAGGTTGCAGAAGCCACCGCAGCCGAGGCCGCGGCCGGCCCGAGAGGCAGCGGGCTCCTGCCGGTCCTGGCTCGCCGGGCCGATGCCGCCGAGGCGGCTGCGGCCGCCGCCTTTCCCAACCTGAAGACGTTCTCGGCCACGGGCCGCGACGCCGACGGTTGGCTGGCGGGCCGGCAGGCCGCCGATCGCGCCGACCTCGGCACCAAGAGCGTGTCCGGTGCGCAGCGAGGGCCCACGACCCGCTCACTGGGGGTGGCGTGAGCCGGCCGGCCGCCGGGTGGCCGGTTCCCCTGGTCAGGTGCCGACGGCGGCCACCTTCTGGGCCCACGGATAGTCGGGCTTGCCGCTGGGTGAGCGCTGCACCTCCGCCACGACGTGCAGCTGGCGGGGGATCTTGTAGCCGGCGATCCTGGCGCGGCAGTGCTCCTGCACCGACTCCAGCGAGGGTGTGGTGCCCGGGCGTGGTTGCACGACGGCGGCCACCCGCTGGCCCCAACGTTCGTCGGGCACGCCCACCACCAGGGCGTCGTACACGGCCGGGTGCGACTTGACGGCCGCCTCGACCTCCTCGGGGAAGATCTTCTCGCCACCCGAGTTGATCGACTGCGAACCGCGACCGAGCAGGGTCAGCGAACCGTCGGCCTCGACCGTCGCCAGGTCGCCCGGGATGACGTAGCGGGTGCCGTCGAGCTCGAGGAACGTCTCGGCCGTCTTGGTCGGGTCGCCCAGGTACTCGATGGGGATGTACCCGCTCCGGGCCACCCTGCCGATGGTGCCCGAGCCGGGCTCGACCGGCCGCAGGTCGTCGTCGAGCACCGTGGTGCCGGTCACGGGGGTCACGGTCGGCCCGCCCCGCATGGCGGTCCTGCCGGGCTGCACCACCACGATGCCGTTGGCCCCTCCCTCCGACGAGCCGACGGCGTCGGTCATCACTAGGTTGGGGAAGCGGTCGAGGAACTGGTCCTTCACCGATGGGGAGAACACCGCCGCGGTCGACGACAGCGAGATGATCGACGACAGGTCACGGTTCTTGCTGGGCTCGTCGTCGAGGGCCTCGATCAACGGCCGCCCCATGGCGTCGCCGGTGATCATGATCGCGTTCACCCTCTCCTCCTCGACCAGGCGCCACACCTGGTGGGGGTCGAAGTGGGGCACGAGCACCACCTTGTGGCCGACGAAGCTCTGGCCCATCACGGCCCACTGGGTGGCGCCGTGCATGAGGGGGGCGATGGGCAGGAACGTGAGCTGGAGGCCGAGGGCCTTGCCCCGCTCCACGAGATCCTGGGGCGCCTCGGCCTTGGTGCCGGTCAGCAGGTCGATGCCACCGCCCAGCGCGAAGAGAACGTCTGCGTGCCGCCAGACGACACCCTTCGGCATCCCGGTGGTCCCGCCGGTGTAGAGGATGTAGCGGTCGTCGCCGGACCGGGGACCGAAGTCACGCTCGGGCGACTGACCCTCCATGGCGTCCTCGAAGTCGCCGCCGATGACCAACCGGTGCGAGAGGTCGGGCAGGCTGGCGAGGACCCCGGCGACGCGATCGGTGAACGCGGCGTCGTGCACCAGCGCCTTCAGGTGCGCGTTGCCGAACAGGTAGGCGAGCTCGTCCTCGACGTAGCGGTAGTTGATGTTGATCCAGACCGCCCGCAGCTTGAACACGGCCCACAGGGTCTCGATCCATTCCGCCGAGTTGACGCCGTAGATGCCGACGTGGTCGCCGGGCCGGATGCCCTGGGCGGCCAGGTGGTGCGCTAGCCGGTTGGCCCGGGCCTCCATCTCCGCGTACGTGCGGCGCCGGTCGCCGGCCACGAGGTACTCGCGATCGCCGAATTGGTCGACGGAGTGCTCGAACAGATCGGCCAGGTTGAATTCCAAGCGTTCCCCTCCGACGCACCGGTTGCTAGCGGCTAGAACACGTTACAGATTGGCCGAAGGGCGACGTCCTCGCGGCGTCGGGTTTCCGCCGAGGGGCCCGGACCTCAGCTTCGCCACATCTGGTGGCGGATGAAGTCGTAGACACCCGCGAAGTCGGTCATGGCCTTCTCGGGCAGCTCCGAAACGCCACCCAGCAGCCGGGCGCCCCACACGATCTCGGCGTTGTGCTCTACGACCAGCGCCGAGTGCAGCGCGTCCTCCACCGACTTGCCGATGGTGACCAGTCCGTGGTTGGCCATGAGCACCGCAGAGCGATCGCCGAGCGCGGCCGCCACCACGGCCCCCAGCTTGTCGCTGCCCGACGGGTGGTATTCGCAGACCGGGACGTCGCCGCCGATGTAGACGACGAACTCGTCGATGGCCGCAGGGATCGGCTGATGGGCGACGGCGAACATCGAGGCATGCTTGGCATGGCAGTGCACGACCGCGCCCGCCTCGGGATGGGCCGCCAGGGCCGCCAGGTGGACCCCCTTCTCGGACGTGGGTGATCGCTCGCCGGCGAGGACCGCACCGTCCAGGTCCAACACCACCAGGTCGTCGAGGACCATCGCCTCGTAGTCGAGGGACGACGGGGTGACCACGACGCTCCCGTCGTCGACGCGTGCAGAGACGTTGCCAGCGGTGCCTTCGACGATGCCGCGGTGGTACATCGCCTTGGCCGCGGCCAGCACCGCGTCCTTCGCTTCGGCGAGCGGCCGGCCGTTGGGCTTGTCGTCGCCGTTGTTCATGGTCGGGAGCCGTTCATGGGAGCACCTCCGGGTTGGCACAGTGCATGGGCCGCTCACCTCGCAACACCCGCCCGATGTCGTCGGCGATCATCGCCGTGTGATTGATCTCGGTGTCGTACGTGGCGCCGCCGATGTGCGGGGTCAGCACCACGTTGTCGAGGCTGGCCACGGGGTGGTCGACCGCTAGCTGCTCGCCCTCGAAGTGATCGAGCCCGGCGCCCCCGAGGTGGCCGGACTGCAGTGCCTCCGCGAGCGCGTCGAGGTCGTGGAGCGCCGCCCGGGCGGTGTTGAGGTACACGGAGCCAGGCGCCATGGCTGCGAACTGCTCGGCGCCCATCATCCCCACCGTCTCGGGCGTGACCGTGGCGTGCATCGACACCACGTCGGCGTCGGCCGCCAGCTTGTCCAGCGAGTCGTGCGTCGCCTCGGTCGAGTAGGGGTCGAAGGCGATCACCCGCATCCCCAGGGCCTCCAGCCGCCAGCGCACCGCGCGGCCCACGGCGCCCAGGCCCACGAGGCCCGCCGTTCGGCCTGCGATCTGCCAGGCACGGAAGCGCTGGTAGGGGATGGTCCCGTCGCGGAACACCGCTCCGGCGCGGAGGTCGCGATCGGCGGGCAGCAGCCGACGGGTGACGGCCAGGAGCAGGG
>Ga0081455_10002655_pt1 | contig 21160 bp, 14 predicted proteins | sample TabmetS3T2R1_FD_70207 | JGI IMG/M metagenome (GOLD analysis project Ga0081455, IMG submission 70207) | Tabebuia heterophylla rhizosphere microbial communities from the University of Puerto Rico - S3T2R1 | ecosystem: Host-associated > Plants > Roots > Rhizosphere ...
AAGCCTACGAACAGGCCTTGGCCGATATAGAGCTGCCAGGCCTCGCCGCCGGTCGACAGCGCAAGCCCGATGAAAATCATCACGGCACCGAAGATGACAGTCGAGCGCACCCCGACGCGTTCGGCGACGTAGCCCATGACGAGGCCGCCGGTGCCGAAGCCGACCCATGCGAACGCGGTCGCCAAAGCCGGAACCGAGCGCAGGTCGCCCAGTTCGGCGGCGATCAGCTTGAGTGCCACAATGGTGATCCAAGGCGCGCCGAACGATAGCGCCAGGATCACCAGCACGACGATCGCGAGGACCCACGACGAGCGGGCTTCGATGGACGGCACGCCTATTCGTTCATGCATTCTTCGGTCGTGCCTTGTTGGGCACCGCGCCAGTCGCTGCCACCGCGGAGCCGATGCGCTCTTGATGTTCTTAGGGAGGACCTGACGCGGCGCGAGGCCGCGGCTCAGGAACATGTCGTGACGGGCGTTCGTCCCTACTCTTTTGTTCTGAGAGCCAAGTCTACTGCTTTCGCTGTGCCGCTGCGAGGCCGCAACGCTGGGGGCAGATCTGTGCAAAACAACTGCTGAGCTTGAAAAGGACCCGAATCAGCGCCCCGAAACCGAGCTCGCCAAAGCCGGGCGACGTTGTGGACAACCCTCGAATAAGCTGTTGACCATTTTGTGAATCGGCGGGTGCCGCTTCTGCATAAGAGGCGGTGAATATCGGCGATAAGGACCTGAGCCTCATGCCCGAGTCTTCGCGCATTGACGCCGGCACCGTGGTCGCCCGGCTCGTCAGCGATGCCGCAACCACTCGAAAGATCGCCGATGCTCTCGCCGAGAATCAGTTCGCGGTCTCGGCCTTCGAGGAAGGTCCTCGATGCTGGTCGCTCGCCATCCACTTCCGCGATCGGCCCGATGAGGCGGCGGTGCGCGCGCTGGTCGCGTCCGCCGCCGGCGCGGCGGCAGCCCGCGCGCTGACGTTCGAGACGCTCGCGCCGACGGACTGGGTGGCCAAGAGCCTCGAAGGCCTCGAGCCGGTCGAGGCCGGCCGTTTCGTCGTGCATGCAGCGCATGCGCGCGTGGGAGTGCGGGACAACCGGATCGGCATCGAGATCGAAGCAAGCCTCGCCTTCGGCACCGGTCACCACGGGACCACACGCGGCTGCCTGCTCGCCATCGACCGAATCGTGAAGGCACGGAGGCACAGGCTTACCGCCGGCCGTCCATCGGCCCATTCTCGCAAAGGGCGCAAACAAACTGTTGCGCTTGACGTCGGCACCGGCACCGGGGTGCTCGCCATCGCGGTGGCTAAGTCATTGCGTCGACCGGTGCTTGCAAGCGATCTCGATCGGCGCGCCGTCGCCATTGCGCGCGGCAACGCGCGCATCAACCGGGTGGGTGGCGCGGTTGAGGTCATCCATGCTGCCGGTCTGCGCGCTGCAGCCTTCCGCCTCCGAGGCCCCTACCGACTGATCCTTGCCAATATCCTGCTCGATCCGCTCAGAGAGCTAGCAACGCCGATCGCGCGGCTCGTTGCGCCCAAAGGGCACGTGGTGCTCTCGGGCCTGCTCATGCCGCAAGCCGCCGCCGCGCTCGCCAGCTATCGCGCGCGCGGCCTCGTCCTCGTACACCGCCTGACACTCGAGAATTGGGCGACGCTCATTCTCATGCGACCCGCGGTACGACGCGCGGCGAAGCTCAGTCTTTAGGATCGCGAGAGCATTGCCGGGCTGCAGTGGGCTCAATAGATTGCCGCCATGTTCGAGGCCCATTTCCAGTCATTCGACGACGACACCGAACGCGCCGCCAGCGGACCTCGCGTTGCCGCATTGCGCACCGAGCTGGCGCGCCGCGGCTTGACCGGTTTCATTGTGCCGCGCTCCGACCGCCACCAGAACGAATACGTGCCGGCCTGCGAGCAACGCCTCGCTTGGCTGACCGGGTTTACCGGCTCCGCCGGCGTCGCCATCGTCCTGATGCATCGCGCGGTACTGTTCGTCGATGGGCGCTACACCCTGCAAGTGCGCGATCAGGTGGATACGTCGATCTTTGCGATTGAACACCTGATCGAAATGCCACCCGATCGCTGGATCCAAGAGAATCTCACGGCGGACGACCGGCTCGGCTACGATCCCTGGCTGCATACCGTCGAGGCCGTGGAGCGGCTGGAGAAGGCCTGCGCCGCGGTCGGCGCGAAGTTAATCGCGGTCGAGTCCGATTTGATCGACGCCATTTGGACCGACCGCCCTGCCCCACCGCTTGGAGCGGTCAAGCTGCACGATCTGCGCTTCGCGGGCGAAGCTACCGCCGAAAAGCTCGCCCGCATTCGCGCCGAGCTGGCAAAGCAACGCGCCGACGCGCTGGTGGTGTCGGACCCCCACGCCGTCGCCTGGACGTTCAACATCCGCGGCGCCGACGTCGCTCACACGCCGCTTCCGCTCGCGTTCGCCATCATTCCGCAGGCGGATCGGCCCTCGCTCTATATCGACGGCCGAAAGCTCTCGAACGAGGTACGCAGCCGCCTGGAGACACTCGTCCACGTTTGCGAACCTCCCGACTTCGCGCTCGCGCTCGAGGAACTCGGCCGGCAAGGCAAGAACGTGCGACTCGACCAGGGCACCGCAGGCGACGCGCTCGCGCGCCTCATCACCAGCCACGGCGGCAAAGTTAGCCGTGGGGCTTGTCCCATCGCGTTGATGAAGGCCGTCAAAAATGACGTCGAGATCGCCGGCGCACGCGCGGCGCACGTTCGCGACGGCGCCGCCGTTACTCGGTTTCTCGCCTGGTTCGATCGCGAGGCGCCGCGCGGCAAGCTTACCGAAATTGACGCCGTGGCGGCACTCGAGAGCTTTCGCCGCGACACCGGTCTGCTCAAGGACATCTCTTTTCCGACCATCGCCGCGGCCGGCCCCGACGGCGCGATCGTGCACTACCGCGTTACGACAAAGAGTAATCGGGTCATCGCGCCGGGCGAGTTGTTTCTCATCGACTCCGGCGGCCAATACGAGGACGGCACTACCGACGTGACGCGTACCGTTGCGGTCGGTGAGCCGACCGCCGAGATGCGCGACCGTTTCACCCGCGTGCTCAAGGGCCACATCGCGGTCGCCCGCGCCGTCTTTCCCGAGGGAGCGACCGGAGCACAGCTCGATTCCTTTGCGCGCCAGTTTTTGTGGCTCCAGGGTCTCGACTTCGATCACGGCACCGGCCACGGCGTCGGCAGTTATCTCTCGGTGCACGAAGGCCCGGCGCGCATCTCTAAGCTTGGTACCACCGCGCTCAAGCCCGGCATGATTCTGTCCAACGAGCCCGGTTACTACAAAGCCGGCGCCTACGGGATCCGCATCGAGAATTTGGTGCTGGTGGTTCGCGCCGCGCCGGTTGCCGGCGCGGAAAAGCCGCTCAACGGATTCGAGACGCTCACGCTCGCGCCCATCGATCGCCGGCTAATCGTGGCCGAGATGCTCACGCTGGAGGAGGCCGCCTGGCTCGATGCGTATCACGCCCGGGTCTTTGAGACGCTGGCGCCGTTGCTCGATACCGAGACGCACGCCTGGCTTGCCGCCGCAAGCCGACCGCTTCGAGCAAGCTGAAGCCGCTGGATCGATCCCTTGCGCGAGCCGACGGGAAAGGATGGGAGCGAGGCGCGTCGCACGCCATTGCGGCTGCTGGCGCTACTGATCGCCATGGCGGGCATGAGCTCGCTGTCGCTCAACATTCTGGTGCCGGCCATGCCGGGGCTCGCGGCCAAGCTCGCCGCTGATCCCGCCCAGGTCCAGCTTACGGTCTCGCTCTATCTTGTGGGTCTGGCGGCGGCGCAGCTCGTGTTCGGGCCGTTGTCGGATCGTTTCGGCCGCCGGCCAGTCGTGCTGGCGGGCCTTGCGCTGGCGACGATCGCCAGCACGGCTGCCATCTTCGCGGCCAGCATCGCAAGTCTTGTCATCGCGCGTGTCGCGCAGTCGCTTGGCGCCTCGACCGGTCAGACCATCGGCCGCGCGATCATCCGCGATCTCTACGACCGCCAACACGCGGCATCCATGATCGGGCTGGTCACCTCGGTCGTGGTGCTCATGCCGATGGTCGCGCCACTCATCGGAGGTATCCTCGACACGCTTTTCGGTTGGGAGGCGATCTTTGCCTTCACGGCGTGCGTGAGTTTCGCGGTATGCGCCTGGGCGATGCTGGATTTGCCGGAGACCCGCAAGCCCTCACTTGCGCCGAACTCGGAACGTCATTTCCGCGCCGACCTCGCGGCGTTGGCGACAAGCCCGCGCTTCTTCGGCTACGCGCTGTGCGCCGGGCTCGGATCGGCGCCATTCTTCAGTTTCCTCGGCGCCGCGCCGCACGTCGTGGTGAGCATGCTGGGACGCACGTCGGCCGAGTACGGGCTATGGTTTTTCGTTCCCTCGATCGGATTCATGGCCGGCAACTTCGCGATTTCGCGGCTGACGACAAGCTTCGGCATTGACGCTTTGATCCGGTGGGGGATCGCGCTCACCATCGCCGGCTGCTTGCTGAACGTGGTGGTATACATCGCATTGCCGGGCTGGGACATGTTCACCATCTTCCTGCCGCAAATCGTCATTGGGTTTGGCAACGGTCTGCTGCTGCCGACCTCGATCGCGGGCGCCGTGAGCATACGGCCGCAGGTTGCGGGGACCGCATCAGGCGTTACCGGTTTTATCCAGATGGGGATCGCCGCCGTCGCCGCCCAGCTCGGCGGCCACGTCATCTCGCATGCGGCGGATGCCATGCCGATGCTGCTGCTCATGCTGGCGTTCGGCGTGGCGACGGCAGCCGCGGCTTTCACCCTGGTGCGGCGGTAACGTCAGCCCATTAGCTGGCCGCGCTCTTACCGGCTCCGGGCGCGCGCGCGGATGGCCTTCTTCGCTCGAGCGTCATGTGTCACGGCCGCGACGGCCTTTCCCGCGATCGCCGCGAGCAGCAGAAAAAAATCCCAACTCCGCAACGTTGAGCGGATCGGCAATGTAAAAGCTGAATTTGGGAGGAAAGAAGAAATAGGCCACTGCCAATCCGCTTGCCACCGAGGTCAGCACGGCAAAGGTGCTGCCGTAATGCATCGCGATCACGACCGTCGCAAGTAGATACACGAATATCAGCGGCTTTGCGTCCAGAAATGAGTCGACCGCAAGCAGCACAACGGATGTCAGAAGGATCGCGGAGAAAGCGACTAAAACTGACGAGAGCGCTCTCAGCGTGCGTGGCTGTGGTGCAAGCTCGCCGTGAATGCTGGGTCGATGGTTTTCCGCAATCCACACTGACAGCAAAGAGCCGAAGACGTAAACAGCAAGGCTGACGCTCTCGTCACGGCCGGGTACGCCGGCAGAGAAGAACGGACCTGGATATTCCGACCAGACGGCAACCAGACTGGCCACAATTGCCAATAGCCCCGCCCCCGCACCGCCGATGAGAGCTGAGAGGAGGACGCCCGGATAATACGACACCAGCGGCATGATGTTGCCACTGGACAGCGCAAAACCAGAACGAATGAGCGTCGCGACGCCGATACACAGGAGCGCGAAAGTGTAGGCGGAAAGCGAGTTCGGAGGCAGGCCATCGAGAAGAAATCGATGCAGCTTGAGGAACAAGCCACTGCCGGATCGGTATTCCGTCCCCTGCTGCAGGCAGGGCACAGCGAGAGCGCGATAGCGCCTGCCGATCCAGATGATCAGGATGGCCACCAGAGCAAAGATAGCGAGATCGATCGCCTGCGGTACGACCGCCGCGGCGCTTCCCAAACCGAATGAATTCAAGCCCAACCACATTAACAACATCAACAGCGTGCTCAGACCAACGGCTACAAAGCCGGCAGGAATTCCCGCCCACACAGCCACGCCGAATATGGCCGTGTTGTACAAAATTGATGGAGCAAAATCCGGGATGAGCTCGGCGAGGACGAAATGAGCAGCACCAGCGACACCGACGCAGGCCAAACCTGGAGCGATCCACAACCTGGAATGCGGAGCCTCTTCGGCTCGTCCCGCCCAGTCCGTGCACCATGGCGCAAGCGTGCGGCGAAGTTTTTCGATCATGCTCGGGTTGCCACAGAAAACTCGCTTGCGGCATCAGCGCGAGCGTGTCGCCGATGCGATCGCCTGCTGGATAAGCTCTGGCTTCACCGGTAACCGATTGAACTCGACCGCGAACGGGCGCAGCGCGTCGGATATGGCGTTGGCAATCACGGCGGGCGGTGCAATAGGACCGCCTTCACCGACGCCCTTGACGCCGAGCGGATTGAGCGGCGAAGGCGAATGTTGATGGATCAGGTGCATGTTCGGTATTTCGCACGCAGTCGGAACCATGTAGTCCATGAACGAGCCGGCGAGCAACTGACCGTCTCGATCGTAGTTGAACTCCTCCAGGAGCGCGCCACCGATGCCTTGGGCGGCGCCGCCGAGGATCTGTCCCTCGACCAACATTGGATTGACCACAACGCCGCAATCGTGCGCGATGGCATATTTCTCGATGGTCACGCGTCCCACCTCGACATCGACCTCCAGCACCGCCGCATGTACCGCATACGACCAAGTGACGGTTGGCGGCTCGTAGTAATAAGTCTCCTCCAGTCCGGCATCCGTGCCCGGCGGCCGGCGATGATCCCAGCCGGGGCGCGCCGCGCGCGCCACATCGGCGAGCGAAACCTCTGCGCCCGGCACACCGACGATGCCGACCCCGTTCGTGCGCAGCTCGACGTCGCCCACCGCGCACTCCAACAGATTAGCGGCGATTGCGAACACCTTGGCGCGCAGGCGTTCGCTCGCGCCGTGAATGGCTGCCGACAAGGTCACCGTGCTGCGGCTTGCGATGGTGCCAAAGCCAATGGCGATCGCCGCGGTATCGGCAAGCGACATCACCACATCGTCCGGATCGACACGCCAGATATCGGCTACGACCTGCGCAAAAATCGTTTCCATACCCTGGCCCTGGGGGCAGGCGCCGGAGGACACGAAGATCTTCCCTGAAGAATCGATCCGCACCATCGCGCTCTCGAAAGGGCCGACGCCCGTACCCTCGACATAGCAGCCGATTCCGAGACCGAGGTAGCGGCCTTCTTCGCGCGCGGCACGCTGGCGTTCGCGGAACGCGGCGACGCCGCCGATCGCCGCCAGCGCCTGCCGCAGCGCCCGCGGATAATCCCCGCCGTCGTACACGATCGGCTCGCCGTCGCGGTAGGGAATACCCACGCGATAGGGCATTTCGTCGGGGCGGATCATGTTTCGCAAGCGCACGTCGGCCGGCTCGAGCGCCAGTTTGTCGGCAATGAGATCGACGATCCGCTCCATCGCAAAGGCAGCTTCCGGCCGACCCGCTCCCCGATAAGGCGCGTTCGGAACCTTGTTGGTGGCGGCGATCCTAGCGTCGATGGCGACGGCATCGATTTTATAGGGACCGATCAAATGCACCGCGGTGTTGTAAACCACGCCGGCGCCGATGGGATTCCACGCTCCGCAATCGACGATGAAACGGTCGCGCAGCGCCAGGATCCGCCCTTCGTCGTCAAACCCAACTTCGATCTCGTGCATCTGGTCGCGCGAATGGCAGGAGCACATCAGGTGCTCGCGGCGGTCCTCGATCCATTGCACCGGCCGCCCGAGCCGACGTGCCAGGAATGGGATCAATAAGTCTTCGGGGTACACGTGGCCCTTGAGGCCGAAGCCCCCACCCACATCGAGCGCGACACAGCGCACGCGCGCCTCCGGAAGTCGCAACACCGCGGCTGCCTCGCGGCGCACCCAATGTACGACCTGGGTCGCCGACCAGATGGTCACCGAATCCGTTCGCGGATCATGGACGCCGACGACGCCGCGGCACTCCATCGGTGCGGCGGCATAGCGGTGATGATGAAAGCGGCGTTGCAGCTTGTGCGGGGAGCGCGCAAACGCGGCATCGATGTCGCCCTTGCCGATCGTGAATGCACCGATGAGGTTGGTGTGGAATCTTTCGTGGATTATCGGCGCGCCGGGGCGCAACGCCTGCTCCGGATCGACGACGGCGGGAAGAGGATCGAGATCGAGACCGACCAATTGAGCCGCGTCTTCCGCCGCATGACGGCTCTCGGCCACGATGACGGCGACGGCCTCGCCAACATGGCGGGCCTTGTCGTGGGCGAGAAGGGGCTGCTGGGGGTTGATGAACTTGTGCTGGACCAGCGCCGTCCATTTACTCGGCAGCGAGAGCTGCGTGTCCGGCACCGGCGGCAGGAGCTGCAGGAGGTCCGCGCCACTCAGGGCACAGGCGACGCCCGGCGCACAGCTCGCACGCGCCAGATCCACGGCGCGGATGCGCGCATGGGCGAGTGGGCTTCGGACGAAAACCGCGTGCAGCATGTGGGGCAGATTGAGATCGGCAATGAATTGTCCCCGACCGGTCAGCAAACGATGGTCCTCGCGACGCGGCAGCGAGCGGCCGATGAAGGTGCGTTCGTTGGGATCGCTCATGCGGGAAGATGATGTTTCCGAGACGATGTCGCGCAGGCAAGTTTTACGCGAGCGGCGCTAGCTTGACTGCATTGCGGCGAGCCCGCAATCCAGGACACAGGCTTATTGGATTCCCCCCCTTGCACTCGGGACCCGGAGCGACGGCTGATATTTGGAGCGCGTCACCGAGGTATAATTCTAGGACGCGCCGTGACGCACGAGATCGAACCATTCATCTTCGGAGAGCACCGCTACGCCGAGGTCTTTGGCCTTGCCGAGCTTCGAGCCGGCCCCGGGACCGGCGACCACGTAGTCGGTCTTCTGGGATACCGAACCCGCGACCTTGGCGCCGAGCCGTTCCGCCATGGCTTTTGCTTCGTCGCGGGTCATCTTCTCAAGTGAGCCGGTAAAGACCACCGTCTTGCCTGCGACCGCAGAGTGGGCCGCCGGCTTTTCGGCATCGAGGATTTCCACCTGCGCCGTCAACCGCTCGACGATCCCGCAATTGTGCTTCTCGCCGAAATAGGCGGCGATGCTGTCGATCACGGCGCCGCCGATCTGGTCGAGGTTGTCCATCTCGGCCCGCGTGTCGGCGTTGCTCGCGGCGATTCTCCGGCAGGCCTCGTGGAAAGCCCCCCATGACCCATAGCCACGCGCGAGCGCGCGCGCGGTCGTCTCTCCTACATGTCGCATGCCGAGGGCATAGATGAAGCGCTCCAGGGTGATCTCACGCCTCGCCCTGATCGCATTGAACAGATTGCGCACCGATACTTCGCCAAATCCTTCCAGCTCCTCGAGCCTGATTCCCGAGTTGCGCGCCTCGAGTGTGAAAATGTCGGCCGGCTCCTTCACCCAGCCTCGCTCGAAGAACAGCATGATTTGCTTCTCGCCCAGCCCTTCGATGTCGAAGGCGCGGCGAGAGACGAAATGCTTCAAATGCTCGACCTTCTGAGACGGGCACGCGAACTCTCCGGTGCAGCGGGCAACGACGCCTTCCTCTCCGCTAGCCGTGGTGTCGCGCACCACCTCCGTGTGCAAGGGACAGGGGCAGCGGCTGGGAAATTTGTAAGGCTTCGCCGATTTCGGGCGTTTCTCCATGACCACGCCCAGCACCTGCGGGATGACGTCGCCGGCGCGCTGGATCGTCACCGTGTCGCCGATGCGCACGCCGAGCCGCTCGATCTCGTCGGCGTTGTGCAGCGTCGCGTTTTGCACGACGACGCCGCCGACGGTGACCGGCTCGAGCTTGGCCACCGGTGTGAGCGCGCCGGTGCGGCCGATCTGGATCTCGATCGCCTTGACCACGGTCGTGGCCTTCTCGGCGGGAAACTTGTGCGCGATTGCCCAGCGCGGGTTGCGCGAGACGAAGCCGAGCCGCCGCTGCCAATCCAGGCGATCGACCTTGTAAACGACGCCGTCGATGTCGTAATCGAGCGTTGCACGCTGCGCCTCGATGTCGTGATGGAACGCGAGCATCGCATCGATCGAGTCGCAGATTTGCATCAGCGGATTGGTCTTGAAGCCGCGGGCGGCAAACCACTTGACCATTCCGGACTGAGTTTGCGCAGGCAGCTCGCTCATTTCTCCCCAGCTATACGCAAAGAAGCCGAGCGGTCGCGAAGCCGTGATTGACGAATCCAGTTGGCGGAGCGAGCCCGCCGCCGAGTTGCGCGGGTTGGCAAAAATCTGTTTGCCGGCAGCCTTCTGCCGCTCGTTGAGGGCCAGGAAGGCGGACTTGGTCATGTACACCTCGCCGCGCACTTCGCACACGTCGGGCACGCCTTTGCCCCGCAACTCCTGCGGGACGTCGGCGAGCGTTCTTACATTCGCGGTCACTTCTTCACCTTCGGTACCATCGCCGCGGGTGGCGCCGCGCACCAGGCGACCAGCCTCGTAGCGCAACGTGCAGGATAAGCCGTCGATCTTCGGCTCGGCCGTGAACACCACCTTCTCGTCTGCGGGCAGCCGCAGAAAGCGGCGCATTCGTTCGACGAACTCGGCCACCTCGGCATCAGCGAAGGCGTTGCCGAGGGAGAGCATCGGCACCGCGTGCCGAACTTTGGCAAACTTCTGCGACGGCTGTGCGCCGACGCGACGCGAGGGCGAGTCCTCCCGTACCAGCTCGGGAAAGCGCGCCTCGATCTCCTCGTTGCGCCGGCGCAACGCGTCGTAAGCCGCGTCCGAGACCGTCGGTGCATCGTCCTGGTAGTACCGCTTGTCGTGAGCGGCGACCTCGGCGGCAAGTCGTTTGAGCTCGGCTTTGGCCTGCGCCGCAGTGAGATCGGCGACCGAAATGGTGCTGATATTCGGCGAGCTCATGTTATGCGTCATTCCGGGGCGCGCCACCGATCTCGGGTTTACCCGAGATCGGTAATGATAATTGCCCAAGTCGGCCAAGGCCGACTTGGGTGGCGCGAGCCCGGAATCCATAATCCCAGGCGGTGCGGTTATGTATTACGTTTACATCCTGGCAAGTCGAAAGCACGGCACCCTCTACATTGGTGTGACCAATGATTTGGTCCGTCGAATACATCAGCACAAGACCAACGCGGTCCGCGGATTCACTGCTCGCCATGGAGTTTATCTTCGTGTTTGGTTTGAACGCTACGACGACGTCCTCAATGCGATTGCGCGCGAGAAGGAGCTTAAAAGTGGCATCGCGAATGGAAGATCAACCTGATCGAGAGGTCTAACCCAGAATGAGTCGACCTTTATCCGGGAATCTCAAGTTAGATAGCGAGGTCTGTGGTTATGGATTCCGGGCTCCCGCCTTCGGCCGGCCCCGGAATGACGACCCCCTATCCCGCCGCTTTGATCAAACGCTCGGCGGCAGCGCGAGCCTCCGCGGTGATCTCGGCGCCGGCGAGCATGCGCGCGACCTCCTCGCGGCGCTTGTCGGCGGCGAGCTCGGCGACGCGGGTGACTACCCGCTTGCCTTTATCGAGCGCGCTTTTGCTGATGAGATAGTGTCGGTCGGCGCGCGCGGCCACCTGCGGCGCGTGCGTCACGGCGATGACCTGCGCGCGGCGGGAAAGCCGCGCCAGGCGCACCCCGATGGCGTCGGCGACGGCGCCGCCGGCGCCGGTATCGACCTCGTCGAAAACGAGCGTGGAGGCGGAGCCGCGGTCGGCCAGCACCACCTTGAGCGCCAACAGGAAGCGCGCCAGTTCCCCCCCGGAGGCAACCCTCATCAACGGTCCCGGGCGCGTGCCCGGATTGGTTTGTACCCAGAACTCGACGCGATCGATCCCGTGGGGTCCTCCCGCGTCCGGGTCGGTCACGATTTCGGTCACGAATTTCGCACGCTCGAGCTTGAGCGGCTTGAGTTCGTCATTGACCGCGCGGTCGAGAGTCTCGGCTGCTTTCTTGCGGTCCCGGGATAGCGCGGCCGCCGCTTCACGATACTGTGCGTCGGCCGCGCGTGCGGCCTGTTCGAGCGCGGCGAGGCGCTCGGCGCCGGCATCAATCAGGCCAAGCTCGGCGGCATAGCGGGCCGCAAGTGCATTAAGCTGATCGACCGGAACATTGTGCTTGCGCGCCGCTGCCCGCAACGCGAACAAGCGCTCCTCGATCTTCTCGAGTTCACGCGGGTCGTGGTTGGCCGTGCGCAGTGCCGCATCGAGATGTCGGCGCGCGTCGTCGAGCGCCGTGAGCGCGGCATCGAGTGCCTTCACTGCCGGTTCGATCAGCGCCGGGGCCTGGGCGGCGCGCCGCTCCAAACGGCGCACCGTTGCGGACAGCAAGGGTACGGGCGATTGCGCCCCGGCCACGGCGTCGTGGGCGTCGCGCAGGTCGCCGGCGACTTTCTCTGCCTGCATCATGATGGCCCGCTTGTCGGCCAGCGCGGCTTCTTCCGATGCTTCCGGGGCGAGTCGCTTGAGCTCGTCGACGGCGTGGCGCAAAAAATCGGCCTGGCGCTGCGCCCGCTCCACCTCCGCACGGTGCGCCGCCACCGCGCCGGCGCGTGCGCGCCGCTCGTTCCACAGCCGCTCGACCTCGCCTGCCTGGCTGTCCAGCCCCGCGAAGGCATCGAGCAGGCGGCGGTGCGCCGCCGCATCCACGAGCGCGCGCTCGTCGTGCTGGCCATGGATCTCCACCAAGGCCGCGCCCAATGTCTTGAGCGCCTGCGCGCTGAGCGGCTGATCATTGACGAAAGCGCGCGTGCGGCCGTCGCCGAACTGCACGCGCCGCAGAATGAGCTCGTCTTCCGCCGGAATGTCGTTTTCCTCCATGAGCGCGCGCACGGGGTGATTTGCCGCCAGTTCGAACGCGGCGGTCACCTGCCCCTGCTCCGCGCCGTGGCGCACCAGCGCTGCGTCGCCGCGCGCGCCGAGCGCAAGGGCAAAAGCATCGAGCAGGATGGATTTGCCGGCGCCGGTTTCTCCGGTGAGCACGGACAGGCCGGACACAAACTCGATATCGAGCCGATCGATCAGGACGATGTCGCGAATCGAAAGCCGCGCCAGCATGAGGACTGTCCTTGTCTTCCCTTCACCGCAGGCGCGCAAGATTGCCGGATGCCGCCGCCGGCCTCCGAGAAAGTCAGCGCGCACGCAGTGACGAATCGCAACGGCAGCTAAACTGAGCTTGTCCGCAACGACGCGGTGGGGGCGCCGCCAGTTGGGTGGAGCCGATTTGCGGTGTCAAGTCCGGCAGAGAACGGGCAAAGCGATTTCCGCGCCGACCTAGAGTTTACCTGAGGCCAGCTTCGTAAAGGCCTGGCTGATCCAATGGCCCTTGTTCTCGGTGGGCTCGAACCCTCTCGACTGCATGAGCGCATACGCGTCTTTGTACCAACGGCTGTCCGGGAAATTGTGGCCCAGCACGGCGGCCGAGGTCTGCGCTTCCTCAACGATCCCGAGCGCCATGTAGGCTTCGGTGAGCCGCAGCAGCGCTTCTTCGACATGGCGCGTGCGCTGATATCGCGTCACCACGACTTTGAAGCGATTGATGGCGCCCGTGTAATTGTGTGAATTCAGCAGTTGACGTCCGATATCCATCTCCTTGCCGGCGAGCTGGTCGCGCGCCATTTCGATCTTGCGCTTGGCGGCGACCGCGTATTCGGAGGTGGGATATTTGCGAGCGACTTCTTCGAGCGCCTGGACTGCCTTGTCGGTGCGATCCTGGTCCCGCGAAATTTCCGGCATCTGATCGAAATAGGACGAGCCGATGAGGTACTGCGCATAGGCGGCGTCCGGGCTTCCTGGGTGCAACGTGACGTAGCGCTTGGCGGTATTGATGCAGTCGTCATAGGCGCTGGCCTGGTAATAAGCGAAGGCCGACATGATCAACGCCTTGCGCGCCCATTCCGAATAAGGATGCTGGCGATCGACCTCTTCGAATTTCTTGGCCGCACCCTTGGCGTCCTTCTTGCTGTTCAGAAGGTAGAGGCCCTCGTTGTAGAGCTTGTCGGCGGGCTGGTCGGGGGGAACGGTGTCCTGGTCGAACATGCTGCATGCGCAAAGCGCGAGCGCCACCAAGGCGAAGGCGGCAAACCGCGTCGCTGCGCGCGCGCAGCTTTCCACGCTCTCGACCGTCACTGACCGTAAATCCATGGATCGGATGAATCCCGTCCCCGACGCGAGGTTCAACCGCTGCCAGCCCCGTCGCCGCCCGATAAGTCCCCGTCGACCTTAGGAAATAGGCCGGCATTCCGCCCGGAATGTGGCAGACGAAACTGCTTGCGTGGCTTGGGCTTAAGACCTGTCCGGACCGAAGGCCGGTGCTAGGCGGGAGGCCATCTCGGCATGGCCGGGAATCGGCCGCGGAATCTCCCCTTCCACCCATGTCCAGGCGCTTCTATCCGACATCAGGGCACACAGCACCGCATGATTGAGCTTGTGGCCGCCGCGCACCGAGCGGTAAGCGCCGAGCAAAGGAGCGCCCGCGAGCGCCAGATCGCCGACTGCGTCCAAGACCTTATGGCGAACGAACTCGTCGGGAAAACGCGTACCCTCTGGATTGAGAATCCGATTGTCGCTGACGACGAGCGTATTTTCCAGGGAAGCACCGAGCGCGTAGCCGGCGTTCCATAAGCTCGCCACATCACGCAGGAAGCCGAAGGTGCGCGCACGCGCGATCTCGCGGCGGAAGGTGTCGGGTTTTACCTCGATCGCCAATGTTTGCCGCCGGATGAGCGCGTGCTCGAACTCGATCTCCGCTTCGATGCGGAAGCCGCGCGGGTTGGGCCGCAACTCGCCAAATGCATCGCCCATTGCCACCCGCACCGGCCTGAGCACCTTGATATGGCGGCGCGGCCGATCGAGCGTCTTAAGCCCCACAGCATCGATTGCGGCGACAAAGGGAGCCGCGCTGCCGTCCATGATCGGCGCTTCTGGCCCGTCGATTTCGACAACGGCGTTGTCAACGCCCAAGCCTGCAAGCGCAGCCAAGACATGCTCGGCGGTGGAGACGAGCGGTCCGGAAGCATCGCCGAGAACCGTCGCGAATTCGGTGGCGGTCACCGCGTTCATATCGGCCGGAATTTCGCGGTCCTGCCATCCATCGACCCGCGTACGCAGGAAGCGCAATCCCGCATCGGGATCGGCCGGATGCAGCGTCAGCGTCACCGGCAAGCCGGAATGAATGCCCACACCACACAAATCGGTGCGGTCGCGAAGCGTCGTCTGCCTGGCGACTTTCATAATCCCGTCCCAGCCACTTCCCCGTCCGCGCGCGTCGATGAGACGCAGCGGATCACATTAGACGGGCGACATCGGTCGCATTCCTGCCATCGGTAAGGCTGTACAAAACCCGCGGGCAAGAAGTCCGGCCGCGTAGTCCCCCGACGAAAACCCCTTTGACGGTGGAAGCTTAGCCGTGGTCGGGCGGAAGTCCAACTCACGCTTTTTTACCGACTGTTACCAGCGGAGGCCGCAATCGCGGCAACCGTTGGGCAGGGTGCTGCATGCCTTTTCAAGGGGATGGAGTCTCGCGGGGCCCGCCTGGGTCCTTAGCGCGGACTTCAAAAAATCAACCTGCAAATTCAGATAGATCGACATGGCTCGCCCGGCCGTCCCGGCAATGCATGCCGGGACGGCCACGGCTTCGCGGGTGCTCCCGATCAGTTCGCTTGGCGGCGCAAGAACGCCGGGATGTCGAGTTGATCCTCCTCGATCGGGGCCTGCATCGGCGCCTGTCGGGCCAACGAATCGGGGCCCTGGTTGGAGGGGCGCTTGGCGTAGTCCGACACCGGCTCCGCCGCGCGCGGCATTGCCGGTGGCACGGCCGGCCGCGGCGGCGCCGCGGCGGTGCGCTCGATCGGCCGATCGATGGGCCGCGGCGCTGGCGGGGGTCGAACCGGCCGGCCATTCGGCGGCATTTGCTCGCCTTCCTCGAGATCGTCACGGCGACCCAGGCCCACGGCGGCAAGACGCCGGAGCAAGCTCACCTTGCGCCTCTCCGGATTATCGATCTCGCCTTCGCCGCGCTTGGCTCGCAGTTCGGCCTGCGCCGGACGCGGCAGCTCGTCGATGCCAGGCATGCGGCGCGGCCGGTTGAGCGTGCGCTCCGGCGCCGGCGGGATGAAGGCACGCGGCGCGGGCGGTGGATCGGAGGGCAGCGCCAGCTGTTCCGGAAACAGCGACGGCTTCGGCGGTATCGGCCGGATGGTCACGTCCTCCATCATGGGCAACACCGCGGCGGCGACCGCCGCCTTGGCGGCGGCTTCGATCGATTGGGGCGTTTGCGGCGCCGACGGCGCGATGCTTGGCGTTGCGGGCGGGCGCTGCGGCTGATCGGTGCGAAGCTCTTCGGCGCGCAGCTTCTGCGTAAGTTCTGCAATCCGTGCCTCGGGTTCCGTCACCGGCCGCTGCGCTGCGGCCCGATCAATGCCAGTCGCAACGACCGAAACGCGGATTACGCCTTCCAGGCTCTCGTCGAAGGTCGCACCCACGATAATGTTGGCGTCTTGATCCACTTCTTCGCGGATGCGGGTCGCAGCCTCGTCGACCTCGTAAAGGGTCAAGTCCCTGCCGCCAGTGATCGAGATGAGCAGGCCTTTCGCTCCTTTCATGGACGCATCGTCGATGAGCGGATTGGAGATGGCGGCCTCGGCAGCCGAGAGCGCCCGCTTCTCGCCCGAGGCCTCGCCGGTGCCCATCATCGCCTTGCCCATTTCGCGCATGACGGCACGGACGTCCGCGAAGTCGAGATTGATCAGGCCCTCCTTCACCATGAGGTCGGTGATGCAGGCGACGCCGGAATAGAGCACCTGATCCGCCATGGCGAAGGCGTCGGCAAAGGTCGTCTTCTCGTTCGCCACCCGGAACAGGTTTTGGTTCGGGATAATGAGCAGCGTATCGACGACCTTCTGTAGCTCGATGATTCCCTGCTCGGCCACGCGCATCCTGCGCATGCCTTCGAAGTGAAACGGCTTGGTCACGACGCCGACGGTGAGAATGCCGGCCTCCTTGGCGCAGCGCGCGACGACCGGTGCCGCGCCGGTGCCGGTGCCGCCCCCCATGCCGGCCGTCACGAATACCATGTGGGCGCCCTGGAGGTGGTCGCGGACCTCATCGATCGCTTCCTCGGCCGCCGCCCGCCCCACTTCCGGTTGCGAGCCGGCGCCGAGGCCCTCGGTGACGGCCACGCCCATCTGGATGATGCGCTCGGCTTTGGACATGGTGAGCGCCTGGGCGTCGGTGTTCGCGACGACAAAATCGACGCCCTGCAGCCCGCTCGTGATCATGTTGTTAACGGCATTGCCGCCGGCGCCGCCGGTCCCGAACACGGTGATCCGTGGCTTGAGCTCACGGACGTCGGGAATCTTCAGGTTGATGCTCATGTTTGCCTCTTGGTAAGCGGACGTCACCGCCGCCGGGTCGGGCCGGTCCGCCGCCGGCCGATCGGAACGTTGATCGAGTCATCAGAAGCTCTCGCGAAGCCATCGTCCGACCCGTGCGATATAGCCGCCCCCTGTTGCCGCTTGCCGCGTTCGCCGCGGTTCGAAATGCTCAAGATGCGCCGCCTGCGGATAGACCAGCAGTCCCGTCGCGACGGCAAAGGCCGCCTCCTTCGCTTCCTCCGGCAGCCCGGCAATGCTGAGCGGCCGACCCACCCGCACCGGACGGCGCAAGATTTGCGCGGCAAGCTCGCCAACGCCGGTGAGCTGGCTCGCTCCACCGGTCAGAACCACGCGCCCACGCGGCTCAGCCGCGAACGGCGACGCCGCCAGACGATCACGCACCATTTCCAGTATTTCCTCGACCCGCGGCTTAATGATGCGGGCGAGGCTTGCACGTGAGACGAAATGCGGCGCCTCGCGCTCATCGTGGTCGACCGGAGGAACCGCAATCATGTCGCGTTCGTCCGAAGCCCCGGTGAGTACGCTGCCGTAGAGCGTCTTGAGGCGCTCGGCATCGGCGATGCGAGCGTTCAAGCCGCGCGCGAGGTCCATCGTCACATGCCGGCCGCCGAGCGCGAACCCGTCGGCATGCACGAACCGGGTGCCGGAAAAGACCGCGATCGTCGTCGTACCGGCACCCATATCGACCACGGCGGCGCCGAGTTCGGCTTCGTCGGCAGCGAGCGCGGCCAGGCCAGCCGCGTACGGACTCGCCACCATGGCCTCGATAGCGAGGTGGCTGCGTTCGATCGCCAGCATGAGATTGTGCGCCGAGGAAGCGTCCGCGGTCACAACGTGCATGTCGATGCCGAACTCGCGCGCCAGCATACCGCGCGGGTCCTGGATGCCGCGGCCGTGGTCCAGCACGTAGCCGATCGGCAGCGAGTGCAGCACGGCGCGTCCGGCGCGCGCGGAATGTCGGCTGCCCGCGGTGAGCACGCGGGCAATATCGCGCTCCCCGATCGCCGCGCCGGCAACCTCGATGGAAGCGGAGATCAGTTCACTCGCCGGGCGGCCCGCGGAAATCGAGACGACAACCGCGTCGAGTTGCATCTTTGCCGAGCGTTCCGCGAGATCGGCGCATTGGCGTACCGCCGCCTCCGCCGCGGCGAGATCGATCACCGTGCCGGCCTTCATGCCGCGCGCAAGAGTGTGGCCGAATCCCACGACCTCGACGGAATGGGTGCGCAGCGGCAGCCCCTCTTGCGGCGGGCCTGGACGCAGCCGCCCGATCAGGCAGGCGATCTTGCTGGTGCCGACGTCGAGCGCGGCGACCAGCACCGAGCGGTTGCCGGGGAGCGGTTTCATCTTGGGAGTAAGGCCGAACTGGAGGGCGGTCATGCGTTTCCGTCCCTCTTTTTCGGCTTGTCCTTGGCCGCATCGATGCGAGCCTGCGCGGCCACATCGGTGAGGCGCACCGTCACGCGGTCAGCGAGCCTGAGATCGATCGCGATGATGTCCCGCGTAATCAGGTTCTTCTCGCGGTCCAGCGCCACCAGCCGCTCGAGTGCGGCGGCCACGTCGGACTCGGGCAAGCGCACGTCGATGCCGTTCTTCAGACGCAGATTCCAACGCCGCTCGCCCACCAACACGGACGCGTGTACGAAGTCGCGCATCGTGGGATAGCGGTCAAGCAGAGCAAGGAATTTCTTTGCTTTCGCCTGCGCCCCGTGGCCGACGACGAGCGGCAGGCGGGTCAGGGGGGGCGCAACATAAGGCTCGAGCACGGTGCCGTCGTCGGCAATGACCGATACGCGCCCATCCTTCTGCCAGAGTGCAAACGCCTCTCGTTCTTTGATGCCGATCTGCAGCTCCCCAGGATAGAGCTTGAGCACGGTGGCATCGGCAATCCAGGGGTGGGTCTTGAGGCGCTGGCGGATCTGATCGACCTCGAGGAACAGAAGCGAAGTGGTGCCGGTAATGCCAGCGGTGGCAAGCACATCCTCCCGGTTGACATGATGATTGCCGACGAGTGCGATCGACACGACGCGGAAACCAGCCGCATTGGCGATGCCATCGCGCGCGTCCTTCAGCCCAGCGACGAGCCCCGGAATGTGATCCCCTTTCACGGTGCCGTAGGCGAGACTCGCGACAATAACGAGGGCGCTGGCGGCGACGCCCGCGCCGCGCGGCCACTTGTTCTCGAGGAACGATGACCAGCGATCCATCACGCGTGCGATGCGCGACTTCGGACGCATCGGTTTGGCATCTGTCGCGCCGCGCGTAGCCGCACGAGCCGCCGGGCGCAAGCGCCATCGGCCGACCCAATTCAGCGGTTGAGCGAGGCGTCCTCGATCATCCATTGCACCAGCTCGTCGAACGTGATCCCCGCATGCGCCGCAAGCTCGGGGACGAGTGACGTTTCGGTCATGCCGGGCTGCGTGTTGACCTCGAGACACACGAGTCCCCCGGTCCCCTCGATGCGATCGTCGTAGCGGAAATCCGCACGGCTCACGCCCCGGCAGCCAAGCGCGCGATGCGCCGCCAGTGCTAGTCTTCGGACTTGTTGGTAAACAAACGATGAAACCGGCGCCGGCAGAAGATGTTTGGAGCCGCCGGGAGCGTATTTGGCCTCGTAATCGTAAAACCTTACCGTCGGCACGATTTCGATTACGCCGAGCGCCGCGTCACCCATCACCGCGCAGGTCAACTCCTTGCCCGGAATGTATTTTTCGACGAGCAGCCGCTCGCCATAAGCCCAATCCTCGCGGGTGAGCTCCTGCGGCGGATGGGTGTGATCCTCCCGCACGATGAAAACCCCGACGCTCGAGCCTTCCGCAATCGGTTTGATGACGTAGGGCGGCGGCAACAAGTGCGACTTGGCCGCCTCGAACCGCGATACCACCAGTCCCTCGGGAACCGGCACCTCGGCGGCGCAAAACAGCGCCTTTGCGACGTCCTTCTGCATCGCCACCGACGAAGCCATCACGCCGGAATGCGTGTAAGGAATGGCGAGAATCTCGAGCACGCCTTGCAACGTGCCGTCCTCGCCTGGGCGCCCGTGCAACATGTTGAGCGCGACGTCCGGCTTGACGGTCGTCAGCACCGTGGCGATGTCGCGACCGACATCGATGCGGGTCACGCGATGGCCGAGCCGCGCCAGCGCCTCGGCGCAGGCCTTGCCGGAGCGCAGCGATATCTCGCGCTCGGCGGACCAGCCTCCCATCAGAACGGCGACGTGCTTGCTCATCTTTCCTCGGCTGCGACGTTGATTCGCTTATACCACTCAAAAGGCCGAGGCCGGGTTCGCATGGAGCATCTCGGCACGCTCTCGCCGTCGCCGCCCGAGCAAGGCGGATGCTATGCCACCCCGATCCGCTTGATCTCCCACTCGAGGTCGACGCCGGAATGCTCTTTGACCCGCCGACGCACCGTCTCACCCAAGGTCTCGATGTCGGCGGCGCTGGCGCTGCCGAGATTGATCAGAAAATTGCAGTGCATCTCCGACACCTGCGCATCGCCGACCTTCAGCCCACGGCAGCCGGCAGCGTCGATGAGCCGCCACGCCTTGTGACCGGGCGGATTCTTGAAGGTCGAGCCGCCGGTGCGGCTCTTGATCGGCTGGGTTGCCTCGCGCGATTCGGTGATTTTGCCCATTTCCGCGGCGATCTCGGCCGCGTCGCCGGGAGCGCCCTGGAACAGCGCTTGCGTGAAGATAATGTCGTCCGGCGCGCCGCAGTGGCGATAGCTGTAGTGCATGTCGCCGTTGCTGAAGACGTGCACGCGACCCTGCCGATCCAGGCCGCGCGCCTGGATCAGCGCGTCCTTGGTCTCGCGACCGTAAGCGCCGCCGTTCATGCGCAGCGCCCCGCCCACCGCGCCGGGAATGCCGCGGAAGAAGGCGAGCCCCGCGATCGCCGCCTCTTGCGCGGCGCGGCTGACTT
>Ga0081455_10002656_pt1 | contig 21156 bp, 20 predicted proteins | sample TabmetS3T2R1_FD_70207 | JGI IMG/M metagenome (GOLD analysis project Ga0081455, IMG submission 70207) | Tabebuia heterophylla rhizosphere microbial communities from the University of Puerto Rico - S3T2R1 | ecosystem: Host-associated > Plants > Roots > Rhizosphere ...
GAGTTCCATGGCACTTCCTCCAGGTAGGATGTGCCAGGAGTATACCACAGGAGTGGGCTAGTTTTATTTTCAAGAGTCCCTTACCTGCGGGTCGAATTGCCGAGGTCCGATGTCGAGAAGATAGAGCAGGCGAGTGAGAGCGAGCGCATGCAGCTGGTATACCAGATGGTGAAAGATTATGGCATAGTAGTCGAGAGCGACGCGCGCGCGGCCCAGTTGTTCGGGCAGGCCGGTTTTCCGAGTAGGATAAAGGTCGAAATATTGCTCAGAACATGGCAGGGCAAGTATCCGAATGCGGAAGCGACGTGGTTTGACTCCTGCTGCGAGCAGATCATGATAGGTGCAGGGCGGGGATTCCCCGTCATTCGGTGGACTCCCATGAAGGAGGTCGGAGGTGACCCCGATTTCACCCCCGTGCTCAGCCGCATCAGGCAGGTACCCTTCAGCGGCAGTGTACAGTTTGATCTTTACTTCTACAACCTTGCAGACCCACGGGGGATGCCGGTGACATCGAGGATGATCCCGATAGATCATTTCTTCTTCAAGAATCTTGGGGAGATCGATCCTCAATCTCTCAAGCTGAAGGACCTGGTGGAGGAACTCGAATTACGCGCATGCAACCGCATTCCCATTTTCAACAACGAACGTTATCCCATATACATTGTCCATCGTAGCATGATCGACAAGTTCATCGCGAAGCGAGCGTTCTCAGCGGCAGGAGGGAAGAGCCCAGACGATTTGACATTAGCCGATTTGCTCGCCGACCAGAAGATGCAAGAGATGTTTACGAACACCTTCGTCGTTGTGAAGAGGCAAGCCACCCTCGCTGAAGCGAAAAGTGCAATGCTCGCGCGGCCTGGCTGCAGGGATGTGTTCGTGACTGCCGGAGGCGACCGGAATGAGCCAGTACAGGGCTGGCTAACCAACGTGGACATAGCCCGGAGCAGTTGACTCAATCTGTCTCCCGCGGCCCTGCTTCACTCCACCACAGGTTGAGTGCGCAGCTCGAATCCTCAGGAGCAGACATAGGGCTGAGTGTCGATGCGGGGGAGAGCTGGCGTCTCACCCAGGCGGTGATCAGCCAGGCCCTGGCCAGTGCGGGGCTTGGTGCGCGGGATTTATCGGCATCATCGCCGGGTTGACACAGTTCGCGCATGCCGGTCACATCGCCCGCGCAGCTCTGGAAGCGGTCGCCTATCAAACCCGTGATGTGGTGGAGGCGCTGGAACGGGATGCCGGCATCCCCATGCGTACCTTGCGTGTTGATGGTGGTATGGTCGTGAACGAACTGCTGATGCAGTTTCAAAGCGATATCTTGCATGTCCCAGTCACGCGGCCGCACGTCCTTGAAACCACTGCTTTGGGTGCCGCTTACGCCGCCGGCCTGGCCGTGGGGCACTGGCAGGGGGCGGAGGCTCTGGTGCGTAACTGGCGTGTGGCCCGCACCTGGGAGCCTGCCATGGAGGAGGACCGGCGCATGCAGTTGACGGCATCATGGCACAAGGCGTTGACCCGCGCCTTCGGCTGGACATCGTGATCCACTCAACATTGAGAACAAGTCAACCTACTGAGATGTACTGAAGCGTTTTCGTACACACTGGCGGCGCCTGAGCCAACAGGGGAAGCCTGGCCGGCCCGCTATTGCCAAGGAAGTGCGTGACCTGATCCGCACGATGTGGCAGGCGAATCCTACGTGGGGCGCACCTCGGATTCTGGGTGAGCTGCGGTAGCTGGACATCGAGGTGACGAAATCGATCGCGGAGAAGTACTGGGGACGAGCGCAGAAGCCACCGTCACCGACCTGGAAGACGTTCCTCACAAACCACGTGCAGGACCTGGTGGCTCGCGATTTCTTTACCGTGCCGACAGTACCGTTTCAGGTCCTCTTTGTGCTTGTGATCCTCGCCCATGAGCGGCGGCACGTGGTGCACTTCAATATCACGGCGCACCCGACCGCCCAGTGGACCGCCCAGCAAGTCGTGGAGGCGTTCCCCTGGGACGAAGCGTTACGGTACTTACTGGGCGAGCATGATGGCATCTACGAGATAGCCTTTCGTCAACGGAGCCGGCACATGGGTATTGAGGAAGTGCTGACCGCTCCGCAGAGTCCGTGACAAAACCCCTACGTCGAGCGGCTGATTGGGAGTATATGGATTGTCCGGAGCCTCGCCCCGTCCACACTCCAGACCAGGGACGGGTGATTGCAATCCCAGAAGTCGGCGCGCTCCATCACCATTACGAGCGGGTGGCAGCCTAACCCTATGTGCCCCGAACCTATTGATCCATCAGTGCTATAGGTTCTTGGGAAGCACCGGCAAGCTGGGAAGCACCCCGCCAAACTGGCGGGGTAATGAGCCGTACGCAGTACTAAGCCGTTTGTGGTGGCTGTCCTTCCAAATACGTCGAATCCCCGAAAGGATCAGGCCCTCCAAAAGCCCACAGCAGCTTGGCCACATCTGGGCCATTGTTGCCCCAGGCATGCGGGGTGTCGGCGGGGATGATCACCGTATGGTGCGGCCCAACCGTGGCATATTCTTCTCCAATCCGCACCCAAACTGTCCCTTCGAGGACCAACATGGTTTCTTCCACAGTGTGCTTATGCAGCGGGGCCGCGGCGCCAGGCTCAACGGTGTTGACGAGCAGACTGACGCCCTCGGCCCCAAGGTTTTTGTGCGCCAGAAATTGCCCACGAATGCCTGGGCGCATGAGTACTTCAGGGATGGTCTGATGATTAATAACGGGCATAGGTCTCTCCTTAGCCGAAGGGCTCATCCCAGGCGCCGTTGCGCTTGGCGCCATGAGCGAGCAGCAGGTCGATCACAGCCTTGCGCCCGCCACGTGTAGTCGCGTTGTCGAGCGGTGTTGTACCAATATGTGACTGGGCATGCACATCAGCGCCATGTTGCAGCAACAGGGCGATCACAGTAGGGTCCCCGCCAGCCGCAGCAACGTGTAGCGGCGTCCAGCCATAGGCGTTTCTGGCATTGACCTCGGCGCCTTTGGCCAGCAACATTTCCATCTGCACGACATCCCCTGCTTCCGTTGCTTGTAACAGTACCTGACCAGCACGCTGCGCTGCCTGGCGTTGGCGCCGACACAGGGCTATTACCACGCCTACCCCACTCAGAAGCCCTAGCCCTATGAGCATGACCTCTACCATGCGTGCTCCCTCCTTACGGACATCACAGGCGCGGAGAGCCTCAACATTCTGAAGCTATTGTAGCTGAAACACGACAGGGAGGAGGACCGCCTCCTCTACCACTGGCTCGCCATTACGGCGAGCAGGCTCAAAGCGCCAGCGCCGCACCGCTTCTATGGCGGATTCGTCCAGCTCCGGGTATCCTGCAGAGCGTACCACCCGGACGTCTTCTACTCTCCCTTGCGCCGTAATGCGCATCTTCAGAAGCACGGTGCCCTCGATCCCCCGTCGCCTGGCCGACTCTGGATAGCGCGGTTTGACTTGATAGCCCCCTATGGGGCGGGCTGAGATGCCACCGCCGCCACCTGTCCCATGGCCCGATCCGCCACCTCTTCCTGGCCCTGTACCACCGCCAGCGCCCACCCCAGTACCGGCACGCGCCATCCCGCTCCCAGTCCCTTCTCCACCACTGCCACCAGAGCCTGGCGCCACTGGCATGTCACCATGGGCAAACAGTGGCCCAACACCCGCTCCCGCAGCAGGCTGAGGCGTTGCCTCGACTGGCGTAGCTGAGGCTGGGGCTGCCCCGGGCGATCCACTGCCAGCACTCCCCAGGGGTTCGTTGCGCAGACCTGGGGGTGGACTGGCCTTGGCTTCGCGCTGCCCTGGTGCAGGGCGCAGGGTGCGTTCGCGCACTGGTGGTAGCTTGGGAGGCTGTGTCTGCCTCACTTGCGCGACTGGCGCAGGTTTCGGGCGAGGCTCCACCTGCTCTGGAGGGGGTGGCTGCACCTGCGTAGGTAACGTGATAGGCGCTGATAATGGAGGGGTCGCGGGCACAGGCTCGGAAACCGAGTCGACATCAGGCATTGGCACTGGCTCAGGAGAGGACTCTGGTTGTGGAGGAGGCGTTGGCTCCGGTATGGGCGTCACGGCAATCAGTGTCGTTGTGAGCGGCTCGGAGTGAGGCCAGGTCTCACGCCATGCTTGCCAGCCAAACGACACCACTATCAGTCCCACCACGTGGAGCATAAAGGCGGTCAGGAAGGCCAAGAACAAAGACGTCTGCATCACCCGGATGGCTTCTTTCCAGACTTGACGGCAATGGCCAGACCAGATACGCCGGCATGGCGCAGTTCGTCAAGGATATCGACGACCGTACTATGCAACACCTGCCCATCTGCATTGATCACCACGGCAAGCCGCGGATCAGCGGCCAGGGCCGCTTTCACACGTGGGCCCATATCTTGCAGAGTGACTGGTTCCTTATTGAGGAACATTTTCCCGTCCTGCATCACCGTGAGACTGACATTATCGCGCGCATCCTTTTGGGAGGTTGCGGCCGTCGGTAAATTGACCGGCAGACCACGGTTGATGGTCATGGACAGCGTTGAGATCATGAAAAAAACGAGGAGAAAGAAAATCACATCGATCATCGGGATGATTTCGATACGCGCCTTCTCTGACGCCTTCCGGGCGATACGCATGGCTAGGCCCCTCGATGGCATAGGAAGAGTTCAAGACGGGAGGCCTGCTCCTCCATGCGTTCCGTGAGTTGCTCGACTTTCGAGCGGAAATAATTGTAGGGAATGAGCGTCATAATCGCGATGGACAGACCGGCCGCCGTGGCGATAAGGGCCTCAGCAACCCCTCCGGTGATGGCCGTGGGCTGTCCAAGGCCGGCTTCCGAGACAATACCAAAAGCGCTGATCATACCGGTGATGGTACCTAACAAGCCTAGCAAGGGCGCCAGTGTAATGATGGTGTCCAGGATAGGGAGATAGGCTTTGACGCGACGTAACTCGGCCTGAGCTGTGGCTTCCATGGCGGTGGCCGGCGAAAGCTGGCGATATTCCAGTCCGGCGAGCAGCACCCGTGCAACCGGGTGCCTGGACTCGTTGGCAAGCTTTTGCGCCTGTTCGACGTTTCCAGCTTCAACAAATTGCAGAATGATCGTATCGTTTTCGCGTTTCCGTAGGCGCCGCCAAAAAAAGTAACGCTCGATGATCACCGCCAGGGAAATCACCGAGGCGGCCAGCAGAGGGATCATGATGAGCCCCCCTTTGGCCAAGATGCCGATAATCCCGCCATTGACGAGGTCTCGTAGGGTCGTCATCATATCCGCCACACCAACTCCCTTACACACAATGGTTACGCATACAGCATGCCTGCCGGCGACGGCTCCGTAGGGCCTGTCTCTGCAACGCCGACGATGCTCTCCAGGGCTGAACCTAGCACATTTGTGTGTCGTCAGCAATCAGCTTGTAGGGGTCAGCCGGACTTCTTTCTGGCGTCCAGGATGGTACTGTGGCTCAACCCCACCCCGAGGAATATAAGTCCAGACAGGACAACAATCGCCGGCCCTGAGGGCAGGTCCAGATAATAAGAGCCCAGCATGCCACCGAGCACGCTCGCCGTCCCCAGCAGCGGCGTGAGCACAAACATTTGCCGCAAGGAGCGCGCCAGCAGTTTGGCGGTGGCCGCTGGAATCACTAACAGTGCCGTGACGAGCACGGTGCCGACGGTACGGATACTGGCAATGATCACCAGTGCCAGCAGGACGTAATAACTGGTCAGCACCAAACCCACACGAATACCGGCCAGCTGTGCAGCATCTTCGTCAAAGGTAGCAAAGATGAGCTGATGTCGGAAACGCAGTAAAAAACTGAGCACCACCACCGTGATCATGACAATCACCAGTAAGCTGTCACGGCTGACCGTGAGAATGCTGCCAAACAGAAAACTGACCAGTTCCGGTTGATAACCTGGCGTCAGGCTGAGCAGCAACACACCCACGGCCAGAAAGAAAGGGAGGACAAAACCCAGTATCGTATCGAGGGCGAGGCGACTGCGACGCTCCATCACCTGCAGGGATACGGCAATGCCAATACCAACGCCCACCGCCGCCAGCAGCGGGTTCCAACCCGTCAAAACACCTACGGCGACACCAGTCAACGCCGCATGGGCAATAGCATCGCCAAAGAAAGCCGAGCGGCGCAGCACGACCAGCACACCGAGGAGGCTGGTCATCACGCCTACGAGCACACCGGCAGCCAGGGCACGTTGCATGAAGGGATACGCCAGGGCATCAAACACGGTCATGCTCCAGACCACGCCAGAGTACTGCACAGTATTGGGTAGGCATAGGCACACGCCTCATTCGCGCAGGGCCGCGGCAATCTGCGCGGCATTATACTGCATCAGCGCAATATAGCTCTCCACGCCCTGGACACCGCCTTCTGGAGCGAGCTTCCGCAAGGTAATGCCCAGATCCTGGCTGAGACCGCGCAGGGCAGCTTCCGATAGTTGTGGTTCGATGAACACTGTGCGTAGCTTGTGGGCACGCACCTGCCGCTGAAACGCCTCAACGTAACGTGGTCCCGGCTCTTTCCCTGGGGCCGGCTCGAACACCGCCACCACGCTAAGGCCATAGGTCTCAGCAAAGTACGCAAAGGCCATGTGAAACGTCGCAATATCACGCCGTGGGAGGTCGGCGAGTAGACGCCGTATCTCGCCATCAGCACTGCGCAGTTGTTCCTGATAGGCAATGACGCGTTGCTGATAGTCTGCCTGGGCTGCTGGATCGAGCTGCGCAAGGACCTCAGCAATGAATTGGACCATACGGATGGCATTCGGGATGGACAGCCAGTAGTGTGGATCAATGGCATCGTGCTCGGCGGTCTGCGACTGAGCATGTCCTGCACGGTGGTGCTCACTATATCCACGGCGTAAAGTTATCCCTGCATCTGTCACGATGGTACGCTTTACTCCGGCTTCCTGCGCCAGCCGTGTGGCCCAATTATCCAGTCCATGACCAATAGTAAACACAGCAACACAGCCTGTGAGCGCACGCACTGTGCCCGGTTTCACCGTAAACGTGTGTGGACTGGCCCCGGGTGGCACCAGCAAGACAACCTCAACTGCAGGTCCGGCCACCTGCCGCACCAGATCATAGAGCGGAAAAATAGTTGTCGCCACTTTGAGAGGAGCTGCCGGGGTAGGAGCACCCCATGCCAGGGCACTGACACAGAGCAACAGCCCAGACACTACGGCGAGTTGACGCACAGTCCACTGGCAATAAAATGCCATCATAGTAGCCCTCAAGAAGCAGCCCATAGCGTCGCCCTCTCCCAGAGGGCGAGGGGACATGCAGTCATTGCCAAGAAGGTCTCGTATTTTTGCACCAGGCGCCAACGGTCAGCCAGCAAGGGAGATGCAGACGGGACAGGGGGCTTGGGCCAGCCCTTGCCGCCTCACCTCGGCGAGGTCTGTTTGAGCTTCTCCCGAAACTCTTTCCTCAGCTTGGTGATTTTGGGGTCGATGATCGCGCGACAATAGGGCTGATATGGATTGTCACGATAAAAATTTTGATGGTAATCTTCCGCCTTATAAAACGTGGTGAAGGGACTGATCTCGGTGACGATAGGGTTGGGCCAGAGCCCGGATGCATCCGTGTCGCGCTTGGATTTTTCCGCGCTGGCTCGCTGCTGCTCACTATGGTACAAAATGATCGAGCGATACTGTGTGCCGACATCATAGCCTTGTCGATTCAGGGTCGTTGGATCGTGGGTGCGCCAGAAGACGTAGAGGATATCTTCAAACGTAATGATTTTCGGATCGAACGTAATTTGCACGACCTCTGCATGCCCGGTGGTGCCATTGCACACCTGATAGTAGGTGGGATTGTCTACCGCCCCGCCGGCATAGCCAGACACGGCGCTCTGCACACCTTGCAACTCCTGATACACAGCTTCCACGCACCAGAAGCATCCCCCACCAAGGGTGGTCATTTCCAAGGAATCAGCCATGGTTCCTCCCCACAGACGCGCTGTCACTTTCGCTTCCCTCGCTGCGCAGCTTTAGAGCACCACCTCGATCAGATACGGTCCAGGTTCTGTCAGTCCCCGTTGTAACTGCTGACGCAATGATTCACAGTCCACAGCACGGCCAGCGGGGACGCCCATGCCAGTGGCCAGGGCCACCCAATCGAGATCTGGGCGACCGATTTCGAGCATATCTTTGGCCTTCTGCCCTGGCCTGCCGGCACCGACATTGTCAAATTCTCCCTTGAGAATCTGATAGGTGCGGTTGGCCCAGATCACCGCAGTAATATTCAGGCCTTCCCGCGCCATGGTCCAGAGGGCCTGCACGGTATACATGCCACTGCCATCACCAATGAGAGCGAGGATTTGGCGATCTGGACAGGCGAGAGCAGCGCCAACCGCCACTGGCATGCCATAGCCAATGGAACCACCCATATTCTGCAGCCAGTCGTGCGGCGGTGCACCAGTAGTGAGGGGGTAGAAACCACGGCCCGTCGTTACGGACTCATCCACCACAACGGCCTGTTCCGGGATCATATTCCCGAGGAGGGCCGCAATCTTGTCCGGATCGAGTGCCCCTGAGGGCAGTGCTGGCGTGAAAGGTTGCTGCACTGGAGCATCCTGCACGTTGGCACCCACCGCGTCTGCAAGGCGTTCGAGCGCGTCGATGATGTCGTCTTCCAGGGTGGCGAGTGTAGAGATAGCACAGCCCTCTGGGGTTAAAATACTCGGCTGATTGGGATAGCCAAAAAAGGCTACGGGTGCCCTGGCGCCGATCAGGATCAGGCGCTGTACATCCTTGAGCACGTGTAACGCCTGTGGCACTGGGTAGGGGATGCGGTTGACCGGCACCCGCCCGGCACCACGTTGCACCCGTGCGTTTGAGCCCTGGGCCATCAGACGTGCACCGGTCTTGTGGGCGATGGCGCCAGCCAGGGCGAGCCCTCGCTCTCGCACCCCCGCGCCGGAAAGCAACAGCATTGTCCCGGCGCCCTGGGCCAGGACCCTGGCGGCGTATTGCACGGCATCCTCCGAGACTGTCGCGCGTCTGGGAATGGCGGATACCGTGACCGGCCCGCTGCCCTCGTTCCACGCAGTGTCACCAGGGAGAATAAGCGTAGCGATCTGCCCCGGGGGCGTCGATGCCACCGCAATAGCCTCGGCACCGTCGGCGGCAACCATGCGTGCCTCGGTAGACGTCTTCACCCAGTGCGACACTGGCCGCGCAATACCTTCGATATCCGCGGTGAGCGGCGCATCGTACTTGATGTGATAGGAAGCGTGCTCCCCAACGATGTTGACGATTCCTGAAGTAGCTTTCTTCGCATTGTGCAAATTGGCCAGACCATTGCCGAGCCCTGGCCCCAAATGGAGGAGTGTCGCCGCCGGCCGGTCGAGCATACGCCAGTAGCCATCCGCGGCGCCCGTCACCACCCCCTCGAAGAGGGCGAGCACGCAGCGCATGCCCTCGACTTTATCGAGCGCGGCGACGAAGTGCATCTCAGACGTCCCAGGATTGGTGAAGCAGACATTCACCCCACCGCCAACCAGCGTGCGCACCAGGCTTTCTGCACCATTCATGGTGTCCTTACCCCTTCTTCCTGTATGCTCTTGCCCGTGGCGTACGCCTAGGCGCACGCTCACTCCCGTAGGGGCATTGTAAGCAAAAGCTGCGGTGAACACAAGACTGGCGGGACGGGCACGGCAGGAAGTCACAGTGGGTGCTGCGGCGCAAGTCTATAGAAAAAACCTGACGAGCGCGCTGCTGGGCTCACCCCTCTCCATGTAAGATAAACGCAGCCCAGAAAAAGGGGTTGGGGTAGAGAGCCTTGATCTCCCTTCTGGTTCGGAAGAGCGCCTCGACCTTGGGTGTCCCGGCTTGCAGGTGCCCATAAAAACGTCGCATGAAATCTTCCGCGGCTTCGGACGCCACCTCCCACAGACTGACCACCACACTCCTGGCGCCGGCCTGGTGGAAGGCGCGGGCAAAGTTCACCACCCCCTCCCCTTCCGTTGCCTCGCCGCGCCCTGTCACACAGGCCGACAACACCACCATCTCCGCATCGAGGCGTAGATCAAGTACTTCGCTGAGGGCAAGCAGGCCATCATCCGCGTCGGTATTTTCGACCTGCCCAAGGATCAAAAACGGTTCATTGATTCCCTGGAGCCTTCCTGGCAAATCGGCATGGGTGGCAAAGTGGAGGTAACGATAGCGTGTCAAGGAAGCCTGGCGCAACTGCGTCTCATTGGCTACCACGTTCAAGAGGATATCCGGCGGCCGGAGCGAGGTGCCGAAGAACTGGGCGATGGCCTTCACCTCGCTTTCGGTCTCTGGCAGCGGTGGATAGCTGAGGGTCGCCTCACTGTCATCGCTGCGCGTCGTTCCCCCCCCTCCGCGTTGGATGGCGCGCCCCCGATAGCCATAGGCGCTGAGCGCCTGCGCTGGGAGAACTGGGAGCGGTAAGCCCTGCTTATAGGCAGCGTATCGAGGGTCCTGTGGGTCGTAGATGGGATTGCCTAAGGCGAAGAGCGTGTGTGACGCCGCCGATGGGGCAAGTGTCCTGAGGAAGGCCAATACGGTCGCCGATTGCGCATAGCTGAGTTGCCACATATCCCCGACAAAGCGCGTGTCTTTCACGTCGCTCCCAGGAGTGATCGCCAGGGTCTCAAAGGGGAGTAATCCCAGGATCCCATCTGGCACAATGATGATGGGTGTCCCTGGAGTGACCCCCTGTAACGCCTCGGCCAGGAGGAGGCCATAGAGACTGTGCCCTTGACGTGGTGAGAACGCCGCCATACCGCTTCCCCCACCCTGCTGTAACGGCAGGAGAAACGCGCGCACCTGCCGCTCGAGCTCGGCCCTCCCGACCGGCATCCGCCATACCTTGTCCACACCGCCTTTTCTGACCCTGAAGAGATACGTCGCCTCCTCCCCAAGGGCGTATTCCAAGAGCACCTCCTGGTCCCTTAACGGTAGGGCCTCTGGCGGGATGGGTTGGGGGTAATGCAGGGCAGCATACCTGGGATATTCTTGCCTGAGCCTGGCAATGAGGGCATGGAGGTCCTGGGTCAGCTGCTGCTTACGCTCAAGTAAGGCATGAAAAGCCGCTTCGCCGCGTTTAGAGGCCTCGGCCCATTGATCCTGGAGTGCAGCAAGTTGGGCGTGCAGGTTTTCTTCCTCGGCCCGTAGCGCTGGCGGCAGGGCGACCTTGGCGGTTTGCCGTGCCGCCGTGGCCATCGTTTCGAGGAGCACCCGGGCCTTGGTTGCTTCCGCGAAATACCAAGCATACGCGGCCATGCTCTGGCCATAGGCGGCAAAGGCCGGATCAAGCCGTTCCCCGTGCAGGGCGCGCTCGGCGAGGGTGGCGACGAGAGCCCTGTAGGCACGAATACGGCCACCCTGGGCACTGACACCAAAAAAGGTGAGGCGGTCCGCCATCCGCTGCCGCATCTCTTCTGCCAGGGAAACCGCCTTGACGAGGCTAGAGGCTGCCTCTGGAAGCTGCCAACGCCCTTGCAAGGCGAGACCTTGCTGGGTGTGAAAGAGGAAACGGTAGTGGTCGCTGTCATGCCAGACAGGCGTGGTCTCCTGCAGGAGGGCAAGCGCCTTGTCATACTGGTGCGTCGCGAGATAGACCTCTACCAACACCGCCTTGGCACGCCAGGGAAGGCGGGTTTGTTGCTGGATTTTGTCGGCTTCGAGACTGGTCCGTTCAGCGTCTTGATAGCGCCGTTGGAACACATACACCGTGGCTATATTATTCAGAGTGGTGGCAATGTCCTCGGCGCTGTTGAGCTGCTGACCGATCTTTAACACCTCGGCAAAGTACCCCAGGGCCTTATCATACTCCCCCAGGGAGCCGTACGCTACTCCGAGACTATTCAGGCCAGCGGCGATCTCACGCGGGGTGGTAAACCCCTGCGGAATTTTCAGAGCCGCCTCGAAGTGCGCCAGCGCCTTGTCGTACTGACTACTGAAGAAGTACACCGCCCCAAGGCTATGCAGGGCAGCAGCGATATCGTGCGCGTGGTTGAGCTCACGCACGATCTTCAGCCCTTCCTCCAGGTGCGCAAGGGCTTTGTCATAGTGTCCCAGGAGACCATAAATAAACCCCATACTCGTCAAATTGGCGGCAATATTCTGGGGAAATTTGGCTTGTCTGGCGAACTTCAGGGAACGTTCGTAGGAGGTGAGTGCCTCGTAATACTTGCCCTGTTGGTAGGATGCATAGCCCTGCTCATAGCTCTTTACGATGTCCTTGAGACTTTGAGCCTGCACCAGGGGAGCAGACAGGAGGAGAAATAGGACGACACAGGACAAGCGAAAGGTCATAGGTCCCTCCTGAGCCCACGTGACCATGCGAGCCTCAAGGATGTTGAGATATTGCTGCTGGGACAGCACTGCAGGCGAGGGACATAGTTATGCCCTCTATGCGTCACAGCAATGAGGTTTGTCATGCAAATATTGTATCCAATAGACAGCCAGACAGACGCTCCATGCTGTGACGCAAATCACTGGCAGGTGTTCTCCTTAGATGGATATACTGCCTTCGTGGAAGTACTTGCAACGCGCTCGCAGCTGTCCTACCTGAGTCTCACCAGGCGTAGGATATCTCCTAACCACAGACGGAGGGAACAATATGCGTTGGTATTACATGATGGGCGGTCTTGCTCTCGTTCTTTTGCTTACCATGATAGGTCTGCCGGGTTTATCTTATGCACAGGGCGCTGGAGGCTTGACGGATTTCCGCGACAAGAGCAGCTACAGCGCCGACGATCTCGCCCAGGCGCTCTTTACAGAACCTGCAGCACCGATACGTACACGTGGCGTGGGGCCGGCGAAGGCACTCCCGTCCTTGCCCCTACCACAGCCGTCAGTGGCGATCAACGTGCTGTTCGCGCCGAATTCAGACACGCTTCCGACCACGTCGTATGCGGAGGTTGACAAGCTCGGCACGGTGTTGAGCTGGCCGCAGTATACAGACTATCGCATCCAGCTTGCAGGACACACAGACAACCAGGGCTCTGAACGCAAGAATCAGGCGCTCTCAGAACGGCGGGTCCAGAGTATTAAAGCCTATCTCACGCAACGCTTCCACATCGCACCTGAGCGCGTGCAAACGGTCGGCTATGGTTCTTCAAAGCCTATAGCGCCGAACGATACACCTGAGGGACGCGCGAAGAATCGTCGCGTTGAAGTGGTGAGTCTTGGGCGTGCCCAGTGATAAGCTGCGGTGAGGGGATTGGCAGGTGTGGAAGCTGCCGGCTGCCGGCAGCTTCTCCTCCTCTTATCCTCTCCCGAGTGGGAGAGGGCTGTGGATGGTTGCCTGCTAGAGTCGGTGCGCCAAGGCTTCGCTCTCTTGCCACATAGCGCTGGGCAGGCGATCGCCAAACTTTTTGAAAAATTCCTGTTGGCCCGCCACCGCCTCCGTCCAGCCATCACGATCTACGGCAAACAATTCCTGCAGCGCTGCCGGCGTTACGTCCAAGCCCGTGACGTCAATGTCGGCAGGATACGGGAGATAGCCAAGGGCCGTCTCAGCAGCCCCAATCTCACCATGCACACGCCCGAGCACCCAGCGTAAGACGCGCAGGTTCTCACCAAAACCAGGCCAGAGGAACTGGCCTGACTCATCAGTGCGGAACCAGTTCACTCGGAAGACGAGAGGAGGCTGAGCGAGGCGCTCACCCACGCGCAGCCAGTGGCCAAAGTAGTCTCCCATGTTGTAGCCGCAGAACGGCAACATGGCCATGGGATCGCGTCGTACCACCCCCACGGCGCCAGTCGCCGCCGCCGTGGTCTCTGACGCCATACTGGCTCCCAGGAACACGCCGTGTTGCCAATTGAACGACTGGTAGATCAACGGGATAAGATTGGCGCGACGGCCCCCAAACAGAATCGCCGAGATAGGTACCCCGTTCGGGTTTTCCCATTCCGACGAGATCGATGGACATTGGTGCGCGGGGGTGGTGAAGCGCGAGTTAGGATGCGCCACCTTGGTGATACTTTGGGGTGTCCAGGGTTGGCCTTGCCAATCCAACGCCTCGAACGGCGGTGGACCATCCATGCCCTCCCAGTACGGCGTGTTATTAGGCGTCAAGCCCACATTGGTAAAGATCGTATTCTGGCGGATCGTCTTCATAACGTTGGGATTCGTACGTAAGTTCGAGCCCGGGGCCACGCCAAAGAAGCCTGCCTCAGGGTTGATCGCCCACAGCCGGCCATCTGGTCCAGGGGTCATCCAGGCAATGTCCTCACCCACGGTCCACACCTTATACCCCTGTTGACTGGCCGGTGGCACGAGCATGGCCATGTTCGTTTTGCCACAGGCGCTTGGAAAGGCGGCTGCCACGTAGGTCGTGCGACCGCTCGGTTCCTCAATCCCCACAATCAACATATGTTCCGCCAGCCACCCCTCTTCGCGGGCCATATAGCTACCCAGGCGTAGCGCAAAACACTTTTTGCCCAGAAGCGCATTGCCGCCATACCCCGAACCAACCGACCAGATGAGACGCTCTTCGGGGAAATGCATAATAAAGCGGCGCTCTGGACTGAGATCCCCGAGCGAATGCAAACCTTTGACATAGTGATCCGACGATCCAAGACGATCGAGTGCTGCTTGCCCCATACGGGTCATGATACGCATACTAACGGCGACATAAGGACTATCAGTGATTTCCACACCAATTTGGCTATACGGAGAGGTCACCGGCCCCATGATGTAGGGCACCACGTACATCGTACGGCCCTGCATAGCACCAGTAAAAAGCGCTCCCACCTTGGTTTTGGCTTCAGCCGGGGCCATCCAGTTGTTGTTTGGTCCGGCATCCTGGCGCTCCCCCGTACACACATAGGTGAGATGCTCGGTCCGTGCCACGTCTGTGGGATCGCTCCGGTGCAGATAGCAGCCTAGGTACTCTTTCTGATTAAGCTCTATCAGCGTGCCTGTTTCAAGCATAGCGTGGATCATATGCTGGTACTCGGCCTCGGAGCCATCGCACCAGTGGATATTTTTGGGATGCGTGAGCTGGGCGCATTCCTCAACCCATTGCTCAACGGGGGTTGGCATAAGCGAAGTTCCTTATGAGATAAGTCCGATAGTAGCATACAGCATAATAAGGCTCATGCTGTTGTGCCCTGAGAGCCTGTAGCACGTCACGAGCGTAGCAGGCTGCATGCCCCTCGGCCAGCCAAAGCTCATGCACCGACTCCAGAGGATACCCACTCTTGACGACAGCATCACAAAAGGACATTATACAAATTTCAACCTCGTATTCAAGGCCAGCATGCGTGTATGTCATTCTGTGCCAATCTGCTACTATGGCTATATATATGAGGAAAATTTGGGCTCCATTCTTTTTTGAAAGTCATTCAGATATATATGAGATGCGCAAATTTTACCATCACAGAGGTATCAATATAGCATGGGAACGAGAGAGTGCCTCATATGCCTCCTCCTATGGCTATCGAGGGGCTCTAGCGTAGTGTCACAGGTGTAGTATAGAGTACCTTATAAGCAACGAATGCCCTCCGGCTCCTGTCATGTAAGGAGGAAAAAGGCATGGGAAGCGTATGGCGCGACAAGGCCGGCAGTCTATTTACCACGGAGAAGCAGGAAGCTGTGGCGTCCCGTGGTATGGTCGCTGCCAATCACCCCCTGGCTGCCGCTGCTGGCCTGGAGATGCTCGCCATGGGAGGGAATGCCATCGACGCTGCCGTGGCTACAGTTTTTGCGCTCACGGTGGTGGAGCCGATGATGGTGAGTATCTTCGGAGCCGGCTTCGTCAATTTCTATGATGCCAGCACCGGCAACAGCGTGGTTGTCGACAACTATACTGTGGCCCCAACTGCCGCCACGCCTGACATGTATACACCTGTCTCCGACGCCTGGCCGCTCTATCTTGAAACCGTGGGGCAAAAAAACCGTGTTGGCTATTTGGCGGTGGCTGTTCCCGGTGCGCTTAAGAGCTGGTGTTATCTCGAAGCCGGTTATGGGCGCCTCGACCTGGAGACCGTCCTGCAACCTGCCATCCGCTATGCGACGCGAGGGTTTCCCGCCAGTCAATATCTGGTCGATATTATCCGTAGCTGTCAGCAGGAGCTGGCACGCTTCCCGGCCAGCCGAGCTCGCTTCCTGCCCGATGGGGGCGCACCGCGTCCAGGACAAAAGCTCGTATGCGGTGACTATGCGCAGACGCTGCAGTACATCGCTCAAGAAGGTGCTGACGTGCTCTACAATGGTGCCCTCGGAGACATGGTCGTGCGTGATATCGAGACCAATGGTGGCATTCTCACTCGGGAGGATTTACGAAGCTACCGCATCATACGCCGGGAAGTCGTGCGCGGTAATTATCGCGGGCATGAGATTGCGACAGTTGGCCCGCCCAGTGCCGGCGGGGTGCACGTCATCCAGATGCTCAACATCCTGGAGCAGTTTGACATGGCGGCGCTAGGCTTTGGCACCGCAGCGTCAGTCCATATCCTCGCCGAGGCCCTGAAGATCGCCTTTGCCGACCGCTTTGAGTATCTTGGCGACCCAGCTTTCATGGAAATTCCGGTGCGGGGCCTGATCTCCAAATTTTATGCGGTAGCACGGCGGCGGCAAATCAACTTGCAGAGCGCCAACGACTTTGACGCTGGGAACCCCTGGGCGTATCGGAGTACCTCCGGGCACACCACTCACCTGACAGTAGCGGATGCTGCTGGCAATGTGGTAGCTATGACCCAGACCATCCACGAAGCGTTTGGCGCCAAGGTCACTGTACCAGGCACTGGCATTGTGCTCAATAACACCATGTACCTCTTCGATCCGCACCCAAAGCGGGCCAACTCCATTGCGCCCGGGAAACGCATGCTGAGCAGCATGTCCCCTACTATCGTATTCCGGGGTCGCCGTCCTTTCATGGCTCTAGGCGCTCCCGGTGGTACGCGTATCTTTGCCGCGGTGCTGCAAGCGATCGTCAATGTCATCGACCACGGCATGACACTCCAAGAAGCCGTTGAAGCCCCGCGTATCTGGACCCAAGGTCAGGCCCTCGAAGTAGAACCAGGTATCGTTTCTGCCGTACGCCACGAGTTGACCGTGCGTGGACACGGCGTCCAGGTCGTACCCAAGATCGCCGGCGGCATGAACGGCATCATGTTCGACTATGCTGCCGGTCGTATCCACGGCGCTGCCTGCTGGCGCGCCGACGGCGCCCCGGCTGGGTTAAGCGGTGGTCCAGCAAGACCAGGGCTGCTGGATCCAGCCTCTGGAATTTGACGGCAGGTAGCATATGCCACTCTTCACCTGCGCCGCCGGCGTGACACCCGATAGTCAGGATACACATCGATAATCGCTGCGCGCATATACCGTCCTTTCGAGTCAGCGGCCATGAGTTCCTGGTGGACTTCAGGAGGCACATCCTCATAGCAATATGTCTGGCCGCTGTTGAAGACGACCTCCAGAATGCGCGTCTCTGGGTTATAGCCAACGGCCTGAATCATGCTCGATTCGACCGGGACGAGCTTTACCATGGTGTCCTCCTTGGCTCTGGAGGCTGGACAAGCGCTCCAGTTGAAGGCACAACTGGAGGCATAGATCACTCTGAAGCATTAGTTGCCCAATTTTCTACCTGTAAATCTTCGCAGACGTCTCGAATCCGGTCCATTTTATCATTTGTGACCAAAACTAAATTGTATTCCAAGGCTTTCGCAGCAATCCAGAGGTCGTTCTCCTAGGTTGCGGTACTGCATAACCGTACTGGCGGGGGCTCCGGCCGCATTGACAACCGCCACACATGCAGATCGTATGTCGGTTGGTTGGTGGGCGAAGGCAGCCAAAGGAACATGTACTGTTTCATATTGGTAGTCATCTACCAGCAACGCAGACTGGTATCCACAGTCCGTGAGAAACGGCTTTAGGCTCTCAGGAGTAAGAAGATCGCTTGTAATAAGCGTGCCCTCCACCTGCATTGATTTTCTTTGCAAAAGAGTCGCCATCTCGCTACTTTCAACAGATAGCGTATAACGATTCGTGTACGATTGCATCTATGATGCAATCTGCCGTTGGTTTGGCCTGAAGGAGATGACAATGGGAGAGACCCTACTACCCACCGGAGCAAGTTATGCCGAGGTGTACACCCGCTTCCACTGGCAACTCCCGACACATTTTAACATCGGTGTTGACGTGTGTGACCGCCATGCGGATGACCCGTCTCGTCTGGCCATGATCTATGAAGATGACACTGGCCAGGTCAGTACCCACACGTTTGCCGAATTTCGGGCTCGCTCGAATCAGCTAGCGCACGCGTTGATCAGGCTCGGCATCACACGTGGTGATCGTATCGGCATCATCCTATCGCAGCGCCCGGAGACGGCCGTAGCCCACCTGGCCGCGTATAAGCTTAGCGCCATTGCGTTGCCGCTCTCGACGTTGTTTGGTCCGGAAGCGCTCGATTACCGGCTGCGCGACGCTGGAGCCCAAGTGGTGGTGACGGACGCAGAGAGCCTCGACCGCGTGCTCGGCGTGCGTGATGCACTCCCTGCACTGCGGCATATCATCTGTGTTGACCGAGCCGATGCCGAGGGCATCCTGGACTACCAACGCCTCCTCACCGCGGCGCCGGAGGCATTCTCCCCCGTGGTCACGGCGGCTGAGGATCCGGCACTGCTCATTTACACGTCTGGCACGACAGGCCCACCGAAAGGTGCCCTGCATGCGCACCGCGTTTTACTTGGGCATCTACCGGCGATCGAGTTTTATCACGAGTATTTCCCCAAGCCCGACGACCGTTTCTGGACCCCAGCCGACTGGGCCTGGATTGGCGGGCTGTACGACGTATTGTTTCCGAGTTGGCACTACGGCGTGACCGTCGTAGCGCACCGTATGCGCAAATTCGATGCGGCTCACGCCTTTGATCTGATGGCGCGGCATCGCGTACGTAATGCCTTCCTGGTGCCAACGACGCTCAAGATGATGCGTCAGGTCGAGGCTCCACGCCAGCAGTATGACATACGCCTGCGGACAATTTTTACGGGTGGCGAGGCGGTCGGCGAAGAAGTCATTCGCTGGGCGCGTGAAGAACTCAGTGTTACCCCGCATGAAGGCTATGGCCAGACAGAGGTGAATCTCGTCCTGGGTAATTGCTCCATGTTGATGCCGGTGCGGCCCGGTTCCATGGGACGTCCCATTCCCGGCCACGTTGTGGATGTCGTTGACGAGGCCGGCCAGCCGGTGCCAGTAGGCGATATCGGGGAGGTAGCCATTCGACGGCCTGATCCAGTGATGTTCCTGGGCTACTGGCATAACCCAGCTGCGACTGCGGAAAAATTCGTTGGGGAGTGGGCGTTGACTGGTGACCTGGCACGCAAAGACGAGGACGGCTATTTCTGGTTCGTTGGCCGCAAGGACGACGTCATCTCGAGTGGTGGCTATCGCATTGGTCCAGGCGAGATCGAAGACTGCCTAGCCGGGCACTCTGCCGTTGCCGTGGCCGCTGCGATCGGCAGTCCAGATGCAGTACGGGGGGAGGTCGTCAAAGCCTTCGTACAGCTCCGTGAAGGCATGCTGCCCACGCCAGCGCTGGCGCGTGAGCTTGCCGAATACGTGCGCACGCGACTGTCGGCCCATGAGTACCCACGCGAAATCGAGTTTATCCAGGAGCTGCCCACGACGACCACTGGCAAGGTCAGACGCCGTGATTTGCGAGAGCTGGAGCGTCAGCGGAAATTAGGCAAGAACGCCTGAGAGAGTGGCTGGCCCGAACAACAGAGGAGCAACTTATAGCTCCCTCGCACCCCGGCCCTCCCCGTCGAGGTGGGGAGAGCTTGCACCTGTCTCTCATAATAGGAGCGGCAAAAACTCGGTCTACGAGACACCGTAAAGCAATGTCGTGGGACAACGACAACAGGAGACAAGAGAGAGTAAGGCTTGCTCATCTTGGGTGTCGCTTCTTCCAGACTGCCCCCGTCTTTCCTCACAACTTCCTTATTTCTTGATTCTTATAGCACTTCCCCCGGGCTTATAGCCGGGATCATAGGGAAAGTTGTCGCTGCAGCCCGACAGCCAGGGGCCTTTCGTAACGACCTCTCAGTCGATGCAATACCAGACGAACCCCACTGCTGACGGCTCATCGTTGGCTCTGTGTCTTCTCTACGAACACCCTGAGAGGCAGAGACGTAGGACCTCGGAGCCGTGGCACAAAGCTTGCTACCATCCATCATTGGCACGATCTTCCACGACGCACCAATGCCAGGAGCATAGGAGATATAGCATGGCAGCTTCACAATATTCGGATCCCATCCTCTACCGACGTTTCCTGCAGTTGCTGCGACCCTATTGGCCCTATATGGCTGGCATTGTACTACTGGATCTCCTCGCCGCCCCGATGGCGTTATTAGGGCCAGTACCGCTCAAGATTGCCGTCGATACGGTCCTGGGGGCACAACCGTTGCCAGCATTTTTGCGGCACCTCTTGCCTAACGAGGTCATCCACTCGAAGCCCATGTTAATTGGCCTGGCTGCCGGATTGCAGGTGGCGGTGATGCTCATCTCCCAATTACAGTGGCTAGGGAACTATATGTTGCATACCCAGATGGGAGAAAAGCTCACTCTGGATTTTCGGTCTCGCTTGTTCCGGCATGTGCAACGCCTGGCCTTTACATTTCACGATACCAGGGGCACGTCGGATACCATTTACCGGGTGCAGCACGATGCACCGTCCGTCCAGTGGATGGCCCTGCGGACTCTTCTGCCACTGCTGAACTCGGTCATCATGCTTCTGGGCATGGTCTATGTGATGACAAGTCTCAATTGGCAATTGGCCTTGGTGGCGCTGTCGATTTTTCCGGTGCTGCTGATCATCCCCAAGATCTTTGATCGTCACATGGGGGGGAAGTATACCCAGGTCAATGAAATGGAAAGTGCCACACAGGGGATTGTGCAGGAGGTCTTGACAGCGCTGCGTGTCGTCAAAGCTTTTGGTCGCGAAGATCATGAGCAAGCACGCTTTGCGCAACAGTCCAAAGTCAGCATGACGGCACGCGTGAAGCTTTCGATGCTGGAGAGCGCTTATGGTATCGTAAGCAACATCCTCACGGCCACGGGTACAGCCGTAGTGCTCTACCTAGGGGTGCACAGTGTACTGGCAGAACGCCTCACGGTTGGGGAGTTGTTGATCATTATGGCGTATCTGGCCCAATTGTATGGACCGCTG
>Ga0081455_10002657_pt1 | contig 21155 bp, 17 predicted proteins | sample TabmetS3T2R1_FD_70207 | JGI IMG/M metagenome (GOLD analysis project Ga0081455, IMG submission 70207) | Tabebuia heterophylla rhizosphere microbial communities from the University of Puerto Rico - S3T2R1 | ecosystem: Host-associated > Plants > Roots > Rhizosphere ...
AGCCACCAGCCCGAACTGCGGGATGCCCTGTGCATCGATCTCTTTCTTGTAGCGGAAGCTCACCGGGTTCAGCGCCAGAATGGCTTCGCTGGCTTTGCCCATTGGCTTTATGTCTTCCTTGAATCGTACCGAGGACGTGGTCGTGCCAAGCTTACCGTCCGAATTTACAAAGACCTGTGCGCCACCGGCGGCCTGGTGTCCGCTGATTCCCGTGATGAACGCGGCGGTGATATCATCATTGCCGATCCGAATAGTGTTGCTCTCGCCTGCCACACCACCAACGTTGTAGCCGATATCGATATTATTATCGCCAAAGGTAAGGTTAGTGCCTGCAATATTGCCCAGCGCGGTGTTGTTATTGCCGGTGTTAAAGAAAAGCGCTACATTGCCACAGGCTGTATTGCCGTCGCCGGTATTCACCGCCAGGGCAGATTGACCGATGGCAGTGTTGAAAGAGCCTTTAATGTTCGAATTGAGCGCGCCGTGGCCAACAGCTACATTCTGAAATCCAGTCGTATTCTGCCGGAGCGCCTGCGCCCCGATCCCTGTGTTGGCGCCAGCATTGTTGTTAGCGAGCGCCTCCATCCCGATCGCTGTATTCTCGCTTCGAGTCGTATTATCAACGAGTGCGAACCCGCCGATAGCTGTATTAAAGCTACCTTCTGTATTCGCACTCAGGGCGAAAGCGCCGTTGGCCGTGTTTTCGGTACCGGTCGTGTTGTTTAGGAGCGCCTGATCTCCAATAGCATTGTTAAAGTTGCCTTGCGTGTTGTGTAAAAGGGCGGACGCTCCAACGGCTGTGTTGGCGCCACCGGTGGTGTTGTTTAAAAGCGCACTGGCGCCGCTAGCTGTGTTCTCCTCGCCAGTAGTGTTGTTAAAGAGCGCGCGATCGCCGACCGCGGTGTTGGAGGAGCCTTCGGTGTTGAGAAAAAGCGCGAACGCTCCATTGGCTGTGTTGGTGGTCCCGGTGGTATTGCTCAACAGGGCTCCTGCCCCGGTGGCTGTATTTTCACTTGCAGTGTTGAGAAGGAGCGTGCCGGCACCCACTCCTGTGCAGAAGCTGCTGTCGGTGATGCTTAGGAGCGAGAATATTCCAGCTGCGGTGTTGTAGAAGCCGGTGGTAAGGCTTGCCAGGGCGCTGTCTCCTTCTGCGGTGTTGCCACCTGGATAGCCTCCACCCGGAGGTGGATTGACGGCCCATGTTTTAGGCAACGAGGCCAAGAAGATAAGTAAAAATACAACGAGGAGTGTGGGAATACGGGTTTTCATAGAGCGGAGTTTCACAAAAGTTCGGCGGCCTCGTCGAGAGCAAAGCCGCAGGCCACACGGCGACACCGGTGACCCTTGTAGCCGCGCTCTATGAGCAGCGAGATACCGGCGCCCGGCGTCATAGACCGCCGGTACAACTGTTTGCAGGTTTCATGGGCAATTATTTCCGACTCCGATTCATGAGTAGGACCAAGAGCAGGAAAGCTCAGCTTGATTCAAGAGCCGTCGCAGTTTAAGCGTGCTTCGCGTGATGTCTCGATCGGCAGCATCCTCCAGTGGCCATGCCCGCAGTGCTACAGCGTTGCAGGCGGGTGAATTGTTGCGTGCTCATTGCGCCGCGATCGCAAAGGAAGAGGCTGCGTTGTGTGAGGGTGGGGGCAAGGCTGGCCACGAACGCCAGCGAAAGATGAATCGGCTCCCTGTGCGTGAACGAATCAGCCGCTTGCTCGACAAAGAGTCTCCCTTTTTCGAGATCGGTCTTTGGGCGGCTTATAAAATGTACGAACAATGGGGAAAGATTCCGGCGGCCGGAGTAGTCGCCGGCATCGGCAACGTCGAAGGCGTTCCGTGCATGATTGTGGCTAATGACGCTACGGTCAAAGCGGGCGCTTTCTTTCCGCAGACTACCAAGAAGGTGATTCGCGCGCAGCGCATCGCCTTTGAATGCTCGCTTCCCATTATTTACCTCGTCGATTCCGCGGGCGTGTTCCTTCCGATGCAGGACGAGATTTTCCCCGACGAGGACGACTTCGGTCGCATCTTTCGGAATAACTCGGTAATTTCAGCGGGGGGGATTCCTCAGTTCGCTGCGATCATGGGTAACTGTGTGGCCGGCGGCGCCTACCTTCCAGTCCTTTGCGACAAGGTTTTGATGACAAAAGGGAGCGGCTTGTACCTGGCAGGTCCTTCTCTGGTGAAGGCAGCCATTGGCCAGGTTGTCGATCAAGAAGAACTGGGCGGCGCGCAAATGCATGCCGAGATCAGCGGGACGGTGGACTTTTTTGAAAAAGACGATCCCTCTTGCCTTAAACGCCTTCGTTCCCTTGTCGGGTTGCTGCCCGAAGCGAAAGAATCCAAGACAGCAAAGACAGGTAAGGAAACATTCAAACCAGCGAAAGACCCGGACACAGTTTACGATCTGGTTAGTTTCGATGGGCAGAAAAACTATGACACACGCGATCTGCTGGCCACGGTCGTCGATGAACGCTCAATGGATGAATACAAGGCTGACTACGGCAAGACAATCGTGACTGCGTATGCGCGCATTAGCGGGCGCCCAGTAGGAATTGTTGCTAACCAACGTCTGCAGGTCAGGACCAAAAAAGAGGGAATTCAGATGGGAGGCGTCATTTATTCCGATAGCGCAGATAAGGCAGCGCGTTTTATTATGGACTGCAATCAAACGAGCCTGCCGATTATCTTTTTCCAGGATGTTACCGGCTTCATGGTAGGCCGCGACGCCGAACAAAGCGGAATCATTCGCAGCGGTGCAAAACTGGTCAACGCGGTGAGCAATTCGATCGTGCCAAAGATCACAGTCGTTGTAGGAGGATCATTTGGCGCTGGCAATTACGCGATGTGCGGCAAGGCATACGATCCAAGGTTTATCGTTGCCTGGCCGACTGCACGTTACGCAGTCATGGGCGCCGCTCAGGCGTCGGATACCGTGTTCTCGATTCTCGCTCGCGCACGTGAACGAGGTGACAAAAAGGCGACACACGAGGAACTGGAAGAGCTCCGCAAAAGAGTGAAGCAGAGTTACGAAGAGCAAACCGACATTCGCTATGGGGCGGCACGCGGTTGGGTGGATGCCATAATTCAGCCACACGAGACCCGCGATGTTCTGATTCGTTTGTTGCAATACGTGACGCGACCTATGCCACGAGCGCATTTTCACACTGGAGTTATTCAAGTCTAATTCGACATTCGTCATTCGGATCTCGTCATTCGCCTCATGCCTGTCGTTCTTATCGAAAGACAAACCCCGCAGGTAACTGTTGTTACTCTTAATCGGCCCGAACGTCGTAACGCGTTAACGATTGAGTTACTCAGTGAACTAAATGCCGCCCTCAAGATCGCTTCGGATGAGCCGCAGGAGCGAGTGCTTATCTTGCGCGGAGCAGGCGCAGCGTTTTGTACTGGCCTGGACTTGAAGGCAGCAGCGGATCAAACCAAGGCCCATGCGACGGCCGAGATGGTCGCAAACACGTTGATAGCGATCAGCCAAACACGCCTTATCACAATCGCTGCCGTGCATGGCGCGGCGGTCGCAGGTGGTGCGGGGATCATGTCGGCATGCGATTTTGTTGTCGCAGCGCAGGGAACGAAAATCGGTTATCCGGAGGTGCGTCGTGGACTGGTCGCCGGCTTGGTTATGACTTTCCTGCGCCGGCAGGTTGGCGAACGAAACATGCGCGAGCTGGTGTTAGCCTCCGAGTTAATCGACGCGGACCGCGCAAAGGAAATCGGTCTTGTAAATCGCGTTGTCGCAAAAGCTGACCTGATGACTGAAGCGCAAAAGTTTGCCCAATCGGTTTTGCAAGGCGCTCCAGGTGCGCTGGCGCAAACGAAACGATTGATCGAAGAACTTTGGTCCAGCTCCGTGAAAGAAGATGTCGAGCTTGCGCTAAAGTATCACATGCAAGCGCGCGAATCGGAAGAAGCGCGCGAAGGCATTGCCGCTTTTAACGAAAAGCGGAAGCCGAAATGGATCTCATAACTAAGAGTCTAACGAGACGGAGATAAGCCACCGCTGGCGATACCGAGCTTTGCAGCGGTCTTTAACGTTGAAGGCATCGGAAAACTAGTCATCGGAGCGGCCAGCGGTTGGCTGGAGCGGTCGGTTAGGTGATTGCGGGACCAAAAGCTTGTGGTGATCGAAGTCATCCCAAGAATTACGGTAAAACCCAATGACGTATCCGCAATCGAAGAAAGGATAACGCGCCTGCTGGCTATAAGGGAACTCCGCTTCGAAGTGCTCCTCTCGCGGAACGTAATCGTCCTTCATGACGTAGCGAGTGAAGCTCACTTTGCAGCCGGTATTCGAGCGGCTCGCAAGAGCCAAAACAAAATCGTAGGTGGGGTCATGCTGGTTCCATGTTTGGACTATTCATTTGCTCGATTCCTCCATGGCCACCGCCTCCGACGCTTGTCCTCCCGCTTCTAGCAGCAGGATCAAGAGTGTCCCGCGATTTGGCGGAAGATTGATCGCCGCGCTGCAGTAAGCAGTAACTAATGCAAACAGCACCAGAAACGGAGCGGGGCTCTTCATCATCTAACGAGACAGAAGATCAACGACCCCGCGAATTAGAAATGATGTTCGCATCCTCTCAAGCCAGGCATAAGGACGGCCCGCGGTTCGCTGCATCGCCTGGTTAGATCGTTGTTCCATCTCGAAGCGATAATCTCCAAGCTCGGATAACCCAAGCGAAACACCAAAGGATCGAAAACACGACAACATAGAGAACAACGTTTATGCCGATACTGTAGAAGAGTATGCCGAGGGCCTCAGGGCTGTGCCCCATGTTTTCGGTGGCCATCAGCATGATCGAACTGGGCCAAATATAGATGAGCCACATCCCGGCGATGCGAAAAACATGTAACCAGAAGAGCGCCATAACCACGAGCGGGAGAACAAGGCCGAGCACACCAGCCCAAAGGATGGTGCGCGGAAATGTCGGAAAGCGCATACGATCTAACGAGAAGTCGACGGGAAAATCCCGGCTTTAATTACGGGTTTTTCCAACCTAATCCGGCTTGCGTCCAGATAATCGGCGACGGCGACTAAGCGGGCTGCGGCGGCGGAGTAACGGCTACCCCTTGTGACGCCGAAGGGCCCTGATACTGAGCGCTACCGAAGCCGAGGATCGGCCAGAAAATGAATCCCAAAAGGGCAAGGCCGAGTCCGAAGCCCGCGCCTTTACCGAAACTCTTCGCCAAATCGATGGAGAGAATTATAGCGATAATGAAATTAACGAACGGGATAAACAACAAAATGATCCACCAAGCTGGTCGGCCTACGATCTTGCACCAGATGTAGATGTTATAGATTGGGATGATGCTGGCCCAGCCAGGCTGTCCGGCTTTCGTGAACACCTTCCACATCGCAACGATCAGCAGTAGCGCGATGAGCAGCCCGAAAATCATCGCAACCGGGCTAGGAGCTTGGCCTTGTGATGAGTATGAATACTCGACTTGTGCGAGCAGTGATAGCGGATGAATAGGTAGATTTTGCATAATTGATATCATATGGGTTGGGGTGTTGAAGGCTCCGGTCTAACGGGCTGCATCCGAATGGGCAAGCAAAATCTTTTGATCTTCGATCTAGTAGCCGTACACAGTGGCTAACGAGTGCGCAGCTTTGTTGGACATTATCGCCCGTCCCACTGACGCAGGTCTCCGCCTCGCCCCGTTTGCGGGGAGAGGATTGAGGTGAGGGGGTTAACTGATCCAGCTTTCCAGAGATGGTGTTGATAGTTAACATTGCTCTTTATGAACCGCGCTCGGGTGCTGCGGAAGAGAGCAACCGAACCAGAACGGATGCTTTGGCGGCATTTACGGAATCGAAATTTTGCAGGCTACAAATTTCGTCGCCAGCATCCCGTTGACTGTTACATACTAGATTTCTATTGCCCGGCCGCAAAGCTGGCGATCGAATTGGACGGTGGCGGGCATAACTATCGCGTTGGCCAAATTCGCGATCGAAGAAGGTCGGAATTGCTTGCTCATCACGGAATCACCGTGCTTCGGTTTTGGAATCATCAGGTTCGTCAGGAACTCGACAGCGTTCTACAAGCGATCTGGTTTGCACTGCAGCAGCGATAGAAAGGAAACCCTCACCCTAATCCTCTCCCTTTGAGGAAGGGAGAGGCGAATATTGTACGCATGCGCTTCTTAGGACGATTCGATTGCTTCGTTGCCTGGCACCACGTTGTAGGAAGAGTGGCCTGAGTGAATCGCTGATCCCGGTTACTAGAGATAGCGCCTACTCGCCACCGTCATCCCCGCCATCATCCCCGCCGTCATTGTCTCCACCACTGTCATCGTCGCGGGCGTAGCTCGAAGAGTTTCCGTGGCAGCAGGCTTTACGCAATCAATGGAGATTCGAGTGGCTTTACGGATTCAATCCAACACGCGATGGTCGAGCGCACAAAGATGAAAGGCGCATCGACAAAATTCAATTGGGAACCCAAGGCCGGATGGGGTGTGCCACTGGCGTGGCTGACACTCTGCGTTGTCTGGAGCTCGACATGGCTCGCCATCAAGATCGGATTGAGGGATCTACCGCCCATTTCTTATGCGGGTATCCGTTTTCTGATAGCGATCATAGTCCTTTTCGCCGTCTCTGTCGGGCGAGTGGGATTATTGCCGCGGCATGGGTTCGATTATTTGGTGCTTGGTTTTACTGGCGTTCTAATGTTCGCCGTCAATTACGGTCTGCTTTTCTGGGGCGAGCTGCACGTTTCATCCGGTCTGGCCGCGGTGTTGCAGGCGACGATCCCAATTTTCGGCATGCTTTTCGCGCATTGGATGCTTCCGGACGAACCACTGCAGCTGGACAAGCTTCTAGGCGCACTTGTTGCGGTCGGCGGTGTTGCCGTGATCTGTCAGCGCCTTCTCGGCTTCAACGGCTACATGGCTTTCTGGGGCGGGCTGGGCATTATACTTGGAGCTGCCAGCGCCGCGTTTTCGAACGTGTTACTCAAAGCCCGCGCAATCCAATTGGCTCCAGCGATGATTGCCGCATGGCAAATGATTTTCGGCGCCGTCCCTTTGCTTTTGATTGGGTTCACAGTCGAAGGGAATCCGATCAAGTTTCATTGGAGCGCGATCTCGATTTTTTGTCTGCTCTATCTCGCGATAATCGGCTCGGCGCTCACGTTTCTCCTGCTTTACTGGTTGCTACCGCGAATGACAGTCGCACGGCTACAAACAATCTCGCTGATCACGCCACCAGGCGCAGTGGCATTAGGTTGGGCAATCGGCGGCGAAACATTTTCAATTTGGTCGCTGCTTGGCGCGTGCCTGGTGCTCGCTGGCGTGTGGACAATTTTCCGAAAAGGGGACGAGCCGGAACCCGTGATCCAGGAGGGCTAGTTAGACAGATTTAGTCCCATTGCTTTGGCGGCTTTGTCCAGGTTCCACTCACAACGACCTGGGTCTCGTCTACTCGTGAGTTGTTCTGGATCAGTCGTGCTACGTCCTCTGACTCGATTCGTACACAACCATGGGAAGCTGCGTAATCAGGCACGCTGGGGAAATAATGCAGCGCGATACCTCGACGCTGCATGAACCATGTGACGTATGTCGCACGAGAATCGCTATTCAGCCTTCGTTGGAAACCTTGTACGGGATAAGTTCCTTTGGGCGTGCACTTGGAGCCCGATCGCCGACTCGTTGACTCGTCATCACAATTGAGGCCTCTCAGACCTGCGCCAGGTGACGTTCTAAATGGTCCGGTTTCCCGACTATCAGCATTGGGCCCAGTCCAGGTAAGAGTGAGCCAATGATCAGGATCCTCCAGGCTTACCGAAATTTCCTGTATGTAGGTCTGAGAATCATCGTCTTGTAAAGGACCAGCGGCTTGCAGGAGTGCCTGCCACGTCTGCAAGCCTGGTTCAATTAGTCCATCAATCGAAACATTGGAACGCTTCTGAAAAGCTTCGATGGCAGCGACGGTATTCGATTTCGCTGAATCACGCGCAATCTTTCCATCAACACCCTTCGGATCAAGGTCAGGAGCTTGTAACTTTTGTGCTGCCATTTCCAAGAGGCGTTGCACGGTTTCCACGTCCGCTTGGAGATTGCGCGCGCCTTTTTCCCAACGACCGACGGAACTGGTAATCACCGGAGGCGGAGCAGTGGCGACATTGTCAGGCGCTACTCTCAAAGCTCGCGACGAAACTTTGAAAGTAGGTTTTCCTGCGTCCAATTTCTCGAGCTTGATTGCGCGAGCCATCCGCTCCTTGAGAGTCGGTTTGGCTTTTCGTCGCTTGGTTGGCCTTGTTATTCGGGACACTCTTGAACGTGTCGTCTTACCACGCTTTGATGGCTTTTTTTTCTTCGGCATAGATTCTTTGTTCTCGTGGTTGTTTAGTGGCTCGGCTGCTGACCGCTATTTAGACATTGGTTTGCACCCAGGCGGCGATGGTTGCCTGTGAATGGACCGGGCCAAAGAGGCGATCAGGACAGCTGGTTCCACCTGGCCGGCAGTAACCCGGTGTGAAGTCATGACCGAAGATGTTTGTGCGTCGAATATGGTATTGCTCCAGCAACCAGCGAATGAGCCCTGCGGAAGCGGCAGCCTGCGGAGCGGCAAGAGAATCGGTTTCAGTGCCTACGTGTTCGATACCGATGGAGCTTTCGTTTGCACCCATACAGTGATTAGCACGGTCGCTATCACTGACCATTTGGTAAATGTCGCCGTTTCGATCGATAACATAATGTGCTGAAACCTGCCGGCCGTCTGATTTTTGAAATTCGGCCAAGGTGCTGGCAAGTGACCCTTCGGTGCAGTGCACGACAATCTTATCAATTCTCGCTCCGTTGCGGCACGAATGGTTCGGGCTTTGAATGAACTGTTTGATCGGCGGCTTTACGTGCGGATTACTGCTGCCATGGCCGGCGCGCCTTATGGTTAGAGTTGGCTTCACTGGTATGGCTCGGCGCGCCGAAATTGTTATCCTAACGACATCGTCAGTGTTTAGTCCGAGCGCTGCTGCCAGTCCTGGTGATAAGTCAGCCACGCGTCCGGTGGAAGGATGTGGTCCCCAATCAACGGGTCGCGCGTCGACCGCATCGCCAGTCTTAGGATTTTCTACCCGTGCAAGAGCTCGGCGTAAAAATTCCTTCGGCGTCTCGGCGTAATTCCAACGACAGGCGAAATAGAATTGATTGGGGTTAAGCCGGCGCCCAAGACCGCTCGTGCCAGGAGGCGGGGCAGGTAGAAACAAATATGAGTATCTAGGGTCCTTGAGATCGGCATTATTGAAGAGTGCAAGACCTTCGTCCGGACTCATTCCCAAGTCGTGTGGTCCCCCAAAGGTGGACATTTTGCCTTCCACACGAAAAAGAATCTCCTCGGGCGGCGCGGGTGCCGGGCGCACTGCGGCGGGCTTTCTGGGCACCTTCGGCCGCGGTTTCTTAGACGAAGTTTTCGCCTTCTTTGTAACGCGAGTTTTTCCGCGCGAACGCCGCGAAGCTGATTTCCGCGACTTTGGCTTACGTTTGGGCGGAGGCATTCGCCTTTACCTATTGCCGCGGTGGCCAGGCGGTACCGCGCGTATACCCAAGCGATTCCAGGACGCCGCGATCGAGACCGCGCAGAATGTGTCGCATTAGTTTGAGTGTTCCATCGGTGAGGAAATATGCGCCGTGAATATCTGAGACGCCCTGCTGGAAGAAGCTGGAACAATCCACGTCCCAAACATTGTCTGTTGGCGACGACGGATCTGCCAAAGGTGGGTGATTCGGAAGACCGCTTCGACCCATTCGGCGCATGCCAAAATGCTTCAGACCTGCGGACGCGCCGAGAACAGTGTCGCGTCCGCTATAGAGCGCGGTGATCCGGTAGGAGAGGTTCGCCACAGCATTGCCATCATTGTTATCAGGTGCGCCCTGGTCGAATAAGTCAGCATCCACATCGGCCGCGACCATAACCAGTTGATTGATCAGACTAACCAGTAACGGCTGGTTCTTACGGGTCCACGCAGCGGCCATTGCTTTTTGCACAACATAGTTACCCATGCTGTGAGCGATCAGGGACACCTTCGCCTTACAGGCTTTGGCAGGATTGTTTATGGTTTGCTCTTGTTTCTTAGTCAGCCAATCGAACAGGGCGCTTAACACGCCTGTTAGGTCGTTGGCACACAGCCGCGCGTGCGAACGGTCAGGTTCATAGCCCAGGAGGCTGCCGCGTGATGGCCAGTCGTACAGGATACAAAGCCCCAGGCTGTTCGGACCGTCAAAAAGGTTGCCGCAAAGCTTCTCATAAAACGCAGCGGCTTTTACAAAAGTTTGGTTGTAACCATGAACAAGAATCGTGACGTGGCTTTGCTTCTCGTTCTCTGCCTGATCATAGCTGGGAAATTTATCGGCCGCGGCAACCAACAGTTTCTGAAAGTTAGCGGCGGTAACTTTCCGCCAATTCTTAATGTCGGTCAGGCCCTGTTTGTCACTGACCCAGTAAGTGATGCCATCGGTGCTGACGTCGGGTCCGACGCCGCCCTGGCTCCGGCTATTTATCATCCAGTATTTTGGCACTTGTTAAGAGGGTAGGGGTTAATGTACCAAGCGAATTGTCCAAAAATCGTCTGAAAGATTGTCGGTGAGCAGATAAGCGTAAGGCATGGTGAAATAGCCCCTTTTTCCCCAGCTTGTACCCCACGAGTTACGTACCATGAAGCGCTCATTCTTGTCATCGTAGCCAACGGCCAGAACGGCGTGGCCGCCCACCACGCCTTCTCTGGGTTTAGGCATCTGGAGGACACCTGTCCTTGCGACTTTCGCGCTCTCGAAGCTGTCGTAAACGGTAAAGCCAAAAACGAACGGGAAACCGTCTGCCAGGCAGCCTTTCATCTGTGAAAGTGTGCGATCAACTCGTTGATAACTCACCGCGCGGAATTTTTTTGCATCCTTATAACAAGATGGTGGAGGTTTTTGCCTGGGCTTGGCGCCGGAGGGCCACAGGTTGGTGGTGGAATCGGCAGGAGTGTCGTCATAAGTCCACTCGGTTTCCGGACAGGCGCCTTGTTTGGCGACACTTTTTATCCCGTCGCGAATCTGGGCACCGTTATCGAGCGGTACGCTGTGTTCCATGCTTCGTTCGTTGTAATAAATGAACAGACGCGATGGAATAAAATCGCGTAGCTTCTGTTTCTTGCGATCGAACTCGATGGCGGCGGCGATCGCGTTGGCCGTGCAGGAGCCGATGTCTCCTTGATTGTAAACTCGCGGGCAATGCCTGCGTAGATCGGCTTTGGTGGGAAGCACGCGCAGCTTTGCCAACGGCGCGGAGTAAAGATGGTCACGGTTATCGGGAAGGTCCGGCATCCAACCGAAACCGAAACGGCTATTTTTTCTTGCTACTTTTTTCATTGTTCACGACTTGAGAGTTGAGTTGGAAGGCGAGCACAACTGAAGGATTGTCATTTGATTTCTATCGACAGCGGTCCGTCACCGCCGGCGTTTGAGCCTTTTACAAAATTCGGCGACCAGAGTTCAAGCCTTCTTTCGAGAACCTCTCAGGCAACAACAACGCATGCTGAGTTCGGCTCTGCCAAGCAAGGCTTTTACAGAGATCTAATGATGCTGGGATCGGCCCTTTATTGCAGGAAAATCCGCATGTTTCGAAAGTCAAAGGTTACCGCGTACGGCCGTAGGAAATCGTGGCCGATCATGCCCGCGAGGTGGAAGCCGAAACTATTTTCCCATGGAAATGGGCCATCATAGAGACCAGGGACATTCTCCTCCTTTATGTCTCCGAAGGAAAGTTGATGCACCGTGTACGGCACGATTTTCAATTTCCCGCCGCCGCCGGCTCCTTCAGTCGCTTTGTTTTCCTCTAGCTTGATTCCGGCTTCCTTGATCACCGACTCGGCCAATTTAACGCCCGCGCCCATCAGTCCTGAGTCAACGAAAAGAAGTGTGGGCGAAAGTGTCTCCACACGACCCCAGCCCACCATAAAATGGTCGCTCGCCATCCAGATAGGAACTGCGACCCTTTTGCCGGGTGATTTTGTAAATTGTTCAAGGTTTTCGGCTGTCTTCCGGCGCAGCACAAGTTCGCCGCGCGGATAATCCATGGTCGCGAGGAAATGATAGAACAGAGTTGTCCCGATGATTCCGTCGATTTGTTTCACGCCAAATCCGTTTGAGAGCTGCCGCAAAGGAAGCATGACTGCGGGCAGGTTCTTGATGGTCCAGTCGCCGACAGTGACCGAGTCAATCCGCCCCTGTTGGACCTCAGCGTGTTGACCGCCGGAAAAAGTGCCTTGCACCGCACCGAACTGCGGGACGCCCAGCTGCTTGGCAAACTCGGTATCAAGCGCTATCTCCGAACCCCCTGTATCGATGAAAAAAGTGACTTGGTCACCACCGTTTATCCGGACGTTGACCACCGGGAGCGGATTGGTCTTTACAAACTTCAGACGTGTACTAAGGCCATTGCCTTCCACTTCATAGGGCGTCTGGCCCTTGAAGCTTGCCAACTTCGCAACGTTCAGTGTCGGATACTGCGAAGTAAGCAGCTTGTTATTGCTCACGTCTACGCCCTTCAACGAAGCCACAGCCTTTTGAAAATCGTCGCGGCGATAAAAGACCTCTGCCAGCATAACTTTGGCGTCGGCCTCGTTTGGGCGAAGGGTTAACGCTTTATCCAGCCATTTCTGTGCATCGTCGAGCCGATTGGATAGCAATGCGACGCGACCCAGTTGGAGGATTGCTGAGTAGTCGTTGGGATCTTGCGCGACGATTCGCGAGTAGAGTTCACGAGCTTCGACAAACTTGCCGACGCGGAAGAGTTGATCGGCCGAATCATTTCCTGTTTGCTTCGGCTGAGCTGCCGCTTGTTCTAAAAAGCTACACAACGGGATAACGACACCGAGGATCTTAATGGATATGTGCACAGGTGTCACAAGTGACGGTGCAACGAGAGGCATTCCACCCGTTGGTCCCGCAGATTTTACTAATAATTAAGAACGGTTTGCGGCGCGGGTTTCATCACTTCAAGCTGTGCGCTCACTTTCTGCAGACTCGCAGCGAGAGCTTCAAACGAGAGGCATTCCACCCGTTGGTCCCGCAGATTTTACTAATAATTAAGAACGGTTTGCGGCGCGGGTTTCATCACTTCAAGCTGTGCGCTCACTTTCTGCAGACTCGCAGCGAGAGCTTCAATTTGCTTCTGCTGCTTGGCTATGCTCGATCCTTGTTCCTGTAGCTTGTGATCCTGCTCTTCGACTCTACGGTGTTCTTTCAAGAACTCGTTAAGCAGCATCGCGTTCACTGCTTCGTAACGCACAGTGTAAATCTCGCCGGTTTTATCGCGCACAACCAGGTCAGGATTTACCTTTGCTACGTCTTCGGCGACCAAGCCAAATTGCGGCGTGGCTGTTTTATCGGTCTTGTAGTGAAAAGTTACGGGCTTAAGCACCAGGATGGCTTCGCTCGCGCTCTCCATCGGCTTAATCTCCTTCTTGAATCTGGCCGAGGAGCTAGCCGTCCCGAGCTGACCTGCGGAGTCGATCATCACCGCGATCGCATCCGCGTTTTGCGTTTGTACGCCGCGGATGTTGCCAATAAAACAGCTGTTATCGACATCGTCGCCCGGGCTACCGATGGCAATGACGTTTCCAGACGAACCCACCAGGGATCCGGCCTCAAATCCTACAGCGATATTGCCGCTACCGGTGGTGTTGTGAAGCGCAGAATCACCGATAGCCACGTTGTTGTTACCAGCGGTATTGGCAAAGAGCGTGCCCTCGCCGATGGCTACGTTACCGTTTCCAGTGATGTTGCTAAAGAGCGAGCTATCACCGATCGCCATGTTATTGTTACCGGTGTCGTTGAAAAAGAGTGCAAAGCCGCCGTTCGCTGAGTTGAAGCTGCCAGTGGTGTTATTTTGGAGCGCTCCAGCACCGAGCGCGGTATTTTCGGTGCCAATCGTGTTAAGAAAAAGTGCCCTGGCACCTATGGCTGTGTTGAAGTTGCTGTCCGTATTGCTAAAAAGAGCGAACGCTCCATTAGCGGTGTTCTGGGCGCCCGTTGTATTGCTCAAAAGCGCGCCTGCACCTGTCGCCGTGTTCTCAGACCCGGGAGGCACCCCGTCCGGAGTGGCAAGCGATCCAGGTATGTTGCTTAAAAGCGCACCAGCGCCAACACCGGTGTTGAAACTGTTGGTGGTCGTGCTGAGGAGCGACAAGAAACCAACCGCTGTATTGTAATTGCCGCTCGTGAGGCTCAAGAGGGCGTTATCCCCTTCCGCCGTGTTGCCTCCGGTGTAACCTCCGTCCGGTGGTGGACTGACGGCCAGAAGTCTTGGCAGAAATCCAAAGCATACCAGGGTGAGTGTAGCGAGGAGTGATCGTGTTGTGTTCATGGATAAATCCTCGAAAAAATCTCACCAACGTGTCAAACGAATTCGCCGCAGGCGCGAATCACTAATTTGCGCACGATAGGCGCGATTAGTTTTTCATCCGGCATCTGCAGCGGACCACTTTCAGGCGTTCTATGGTGAGGACTGAAACGCCAGGCTTGGTTACTTTTCCACGAGCTGCCAAACACCATTCCAATCTTTGGCTGGAGGATTTCGGCGCAAGACTTGAATGCGTTCAAGGAACACGCGGGACGGACCATCATTCGGACGAATTTGGAGACATTCTCGAAAGGCCGTCTCAGCCAAATCCCACTTCTGGACGAGGTATGTTCGCCTAGCCTGTTCGTAGCATTGGCGTAAGCGCCCTGACTCTTCAGATAAGTCCCCAGCCACAGACATCAATTCAAAGACCTGTGTGGTTTCTGTCTTGCCTTTGACTGAAATGGTATCGATTTCCCGCAGTTCGAACTGTGAGGCGATTGCCCGAGCCGTAGTTTCGGCAAGTAGAATTTGCGTGCCATAGACGCGGTTGGCTCTTTCGAGTCGCGCGCTGAGGTTCACTGTGTCACCAATCACGGTATAGCTGCGGGTATTCTCCGAACCGATGTTGCCGACTACGACTTCCCCGGTGCAAATGCCAATGCACAGGTCGATGGCAGGCAGGTCCCGGCGCAAACCTGTGATATCTGGCAGTTCACTGCGCAGAGTGTCGAGCGCGGCCAGTTGCGCTTGTGCGGCGCGACACGCCAGCAACGCATGTTCTTCCGGCTTTACAAAGGGAGGACCCCAGAACGCCATGACACAATCGCCGACGAATTTGTCCACGACACCGTGGTGCTCTTGGACCGTCAGGGCTTGCAAACCAAAGTGCCGGTTCAGCAATGTCACCATGAGTAAAGGAGTCAGCCGTTCCGATAGGCCCGTAAACCCAATCAGATCTGCGAACAGCACGGTCATATCTCGACGACCCCCGGCTACTGTTTCCGCTCCAGGCTGCGCGAGCACGTCTTCCAATATTCGCGGATCAATATATTTTCCAAAGGTCTGTTTCATACGTTCCTTGGAGCGCAGTTCTTTCACAAAAAAATTGAAGGCATCTGTCAGTCGCCCCACCTCATCGGTGGAACCAACCGGCAGTTGGATGTCGAGATTACCCCGCTGAACATCGCGCATCGCGGTAGCCAATGACCGCACCGGCCTGCTAAGCCGGTTTGTGATAAGGGCTGCGACGGTAATGCCTAGTAACACTGTGGAGGTTGTCGCAGCGATCGTTAGCCAGAACACACGCTGCTCGCGGTCTTCGGTTCCCTTGGCAGCAGAGTCACTCCATGCTGCCATTTTCGAATTCACCGACTCGCGCTGATTTTGAACGGTGCGCTGAAGGTCATTAAGCAGGTTTAACTGCTGATTGGCCCTGTCATGTTGACCCGCGAGCTGCATGTCGAGCACCTCGCGCTGACGATTGTTGATGATTTGATAGGCTGGTTCAATTTGGTCCAGGAGCGTTTCTACCTCAGCGAGAGTCTGGCTGCCGGCTTCGTTCTTCGGATAGGCGTTAATGATGTCCCGGGCCGCGGAAAATTCCTCTGTGAGTTTGCGGCTAAAAAGTGCGTAGTTCTCGGTTGCCTCGGCCACAATTTCGGGATTTGGCTGAGGAGCGTTCAAGGCGCCGAACCAACGTTCAAAGGCCAGGCGCCGCCGAAGCCCGAACTCATGCAGCCGTGCCACGGACTGGGTGAGCGGCACATCGAAATTTGCTACGACAGTGAGATCCTGCTTGGTGCGCGTTACCTCGTACAACAAAAAACAGGCGAGCGCGATGGTGAGCAGCAAGAGGATTATCGCGAGGCCGAAAATCTTTGCTGCTATAGTTTGCCGGAACGGCATAGGAGTTTCACGAGAATCTCATGAGCACCCGCTTATGGGCAAGCCGAAGTGTCAATCGCGCTGATGCCGACGGTTTCGTGGGCGTCAATAACAAGGACCATTAACTCTCAGCGCAAGGTTGGCCAGCTTCTCCTGGGCTTTCTTCTGCGGGACATCAGTGTGATGTAGCCGAAGTCTGGAGGAAAAGGACGCCCAGCCGTGCACGGGCAAGCACGGCGGACTGTTGATTCCCGTTCAAGAAACGCAGACGGCTGTTTATCGGCAGCTACAACCAAACGTCCCGCGTGCCACGATGCGCATCAGCAACCCGGATTGGATCTGGAATGTTTATTTGTGCTCTGGTCCCCGGCCGACGTTGCCTTCAAGGGCCATGGGCTCGCTCCAGGGTGGCACTGGCTTTTGCGTGTCGTAGTACGGGTAGCTTGCTCGTGGTGCGTGATACGTTGAGACACCGAACCCCAGCCAGAAGGCGAAGCCCGCCATGATGATCATGGCGGCGACTTTCTTGACATGAGTAAAGGAGGACGGAATGGGACGTTGAGAGATTACATCCCGTCCCCATAACCGCGCGTGGCGGTAAATCTGTCGTTGGAGTTCAGCATAGGTGCTCCACAGCGATGGATCGCGGTAAATCTGTTCCCGCAGCTTGGTGTAGCTGTGAATTTCACCAGAGACGGCGATTGAATTGGGGAAGCTCGCCATACTTACTTCTACGTAAACTGGAGGGCAAAGGTCCCAAATATTTGCAGGAACTTGGCATGGCGGCAGGAGACCTGGCCTTTAAAGATCCAGTGCCTGCGAAATTCGTTTTCGCCGGTCGAATAACCCGCGTAAACTCCGACGAACCCAACGCCGATGTGGCGAAATGGCAGACGCAACGGACTTAAAATCCGTTGGGCCGTAAAAGGCCCGTGCCGGTTCGAGTCCGGCCATCGGCAATTTTTCTCAATTGGGATTGCGGATCGCTGATTGTGGAGTGCAAACTGCAGACAGAGACCAAGTAGACTTACATGGCAACTGCAAACGAACGCCCGCTTTTTATTCCGGTGATACTGGGGACAGCTCGCCAAGGTCGGAGAACCGAGCACGTTGCGCGCTTCGTTTTGGAGCAAACAAGAAAGCGCTCAGACATCGAGACGGAGCTGATCGACGTATGCAAGCTTCCGTTGAAACTTGATGACGCCGGCGAGCAAATGAAAGACCCCAAATTCTCGGCGACCATCCGGCGGTGCGACGCTCTTATCATTGTAACTCCAGAATACAATCACGGTTACCCCGGCCTTTTGAAACACGCGTTGGATACGAATCTGGCGGAGTATATCCATAAAGCCGTCGGGATCTGTGGTGTCTCGGCGGGTCTCTTTGGCGGCGCACGAGTGATCGAAGCGCTACTGCCAGTCATGCGTGAACTAGGTCTGGTCACCATTTTTTGGGACGTGAATTTTGGAAATGTGCAAAAAATCTTCGATGAGCAGGGAAATTTGCTCGATGAAAATTATGTCCGCCGAGTGGACAAGTTCCTGAATGAATTGATCTGGATGGCGCGCGTTCTTCGCTACGGGCGCGAAAATATTCCGGAAGCCAAGACGGAAATTTGAACAATGTCGAAAGACGCGCTAGCCGGGCAAATGCAACGCCTTGGCATTCGCGAAGTCGATCTTGAGGAAACGTTTGCGCGATCGAGCGGACCCGGAGGCCAGAACGTAAACAAAGTTGCAACCGCCGTAACGCTGCGTCATCGGCCAAGCGGCATCAGCGTGACAGTGCAGGACTCGCGCTCGCAAGCCGTGAACCGCAAGCTGGCGCGGGAGCGACTACTGGAGGCAATCGAGAGCATCCGAGAACAACAGCAAATTGCTGAAATTGCGAAGCGTGAAAAAGAGCGGCGCCGAAAATCGCCGAGACCGGCCGCGCTCAAGAGAAAAATTCTCGAATCAAAACGAAAACGTGGCGAGTTAAAGAAGCATCGCGCGAAGGTCGGCCTCGGTTAACCTTACCAAAGCAGATCCTGCAAAGTTTTGATTCTGCTCTCGGTCAGCTTCGATTTCTCCTCCACAGAGTGCACGGCATCCCGTGTCTTTAACCACGCAACCTGCTCTTGCTTCACCTTGGCAAAACGGTTGGCCGGCAGGACAGATCGAACAGCCTGGTAAACATCGTTCATCATTTTATCCAGAGCATTTGCTTTTTCTTCCTCGGATGAGAACACGGAGCCGGTAAAGTCCTCGGGCGCTTGCGCCGGATCGGCAGCGACGATCATGTGCTTCGCGAAATTGTCATTGTATGCACTTAGAAGAGCCTCAAAATTTTCCTCGGAGTTAATCGGACGCGCATCTGTTGTAATCCATTTTTTGGATTCGATGTCGAACGTTCCCTGGAAAAGCGCGTAGTAAGTCCTTACGTCATCGAACCGTTTTGGGTTGTTCGATGTCAGTGCGCGGACGCGAACTTTTCGGTCGGGACTCAACCGGAAACATGGCGTGGTGTCTCCGCTTATCTCGCGGTCGTGTGATTGCTTCTGGAGCACTGAATCGAGCGATTTGTGAATGCGCTCGCCAATGTCTGTTTGGATAAAACTGGAATCTTTCAGTTCCAGAACCGAACTCGAAGCGAAACCGTACCGGCCCCAATTGGTCGCGACGCACCATTTCGAGTCAGGTGCCCATTCTACGGTGAAGTTGCTGTGGTTTTGTCTCTCGAAATAATCTGTTCCGTGGATTTCGCCGAGTGCCTGGTGCGTCTGCAAATCCGCCAGATAGGTCGTGTTCCCCTCAGTTTTATCTTCGCTAGCGGCAGCTTCTCTTGAGAGTACAAGCACCCCATAACGGCGATCAGGCGATTCGGAGTTTTCATGCACAACGTAATCTTGCGGCCACTCGCCGGCGTCGACTCTTTTTGGTGGGCCGAGACTTAGAGCCAGCGCAAAGAAGAGAATCAAAACTCGCGCTACAACATGCACATGAGGGATATTACCGGATACTTCCTATCCCCAAAAAGAAGAATTCTTCGCTCTAAATACGTCTGACGACGCGATCTGCGACGAATCGTCTTTTGAAGAAACAATTCATGCTTATGAAAAAAGCAATCATACTTAGTTCGGCGCTTTCCGTTGTCGCCTTGATGCTGATCTCTTGTGGCAGCGAGCCTGAGACGACTACCACCACAACGCGCCAGACTACTGTCACCACGGCACCGCCGCCGCCGACGTCGCAGACGACGACAACAACGACGCACCACATGGGTGGTGGGTATTAAGGTAGCTGGCAAGGAAGGCTGCGTTTCGCCGTGGATGTCATCCCGAGGCTCCCGAACCGCGCCGTGGGATCTCACCTACGAAGTCTGATCACACATAAAGACTAGGGCGTGATCCGCGATGCTGTGAGAGGTCCCTCGCCGTCTCTGCGGCTCGGGATGACGCCGCAGCTTTGACCTTCCTTGTAAGTAGTGAACAGTTGGCTGGCTATGCCTTTTCTGTTGGCGCTTCGGCGGTTTGCGCTTCTTCTTCCGCCTGGCTAACCACCGGCGCGATCGCTTGAAGCTTTTCGCCGTTTCGTAGATCCATCAATTTCACGCCCATCGTGTTCCGGCCGGTTTCGCGGATTTCTTTAACCCGCGTACGCACCATCTGGCCTTTGTTGGTGATGAGCATGATTTCATCGATCTCGCGCACAGTAAGCGCACCGACAACGTCGCCAGTTTTCTCACCCGTTTTCATGGTGATAATGCCTTTGCCACCGCGCGATTGCCGCCGGTAATCATCGAATGGCGTACGTTTCCCAATACCATTTTCGCCTGCCACGAGTAGCATGGCGTTCGAATCGACGATGGCGATGGCCACGATGTGATCGCCTTTCTCGGGGCGAATTCCCCAAACACCAACCGTGTTGCGTCCCTGATCGCGCAGTTGTTCTTCGTGAAATCGCAGGCTCATTCCGTCCTTGGTGATGAGGACGATCTCGTTGTTGCCATTCGTTAGCTTCGCATCGATCAAACGGTCACCTTCCTCGATCTGGATCGCAATGATTCCACCACGGCGCACGTTCGCATAATCGGACAGGTTCGATTTTTTTACGATGCCCGACTGGGTCGCGAAAACGATGTGCAGATTTTCGTCCCACGTTTGATCGACAGCGCTCGGTCCTGTGCCGGATTTTTTGGATTGAATACGGATGGTCGCCGCGATTTTTTCATCGGGCCTCAACTCAAGAATATTCGCGATGGAACGACCTTTCGCTGCGCGTCCCATCTCAGGAATTTCATAAACTTTTTCCACGTACGCGCGTCCTGCCGCGGTGAAGAACATCAGGTAATCGTGTGTGGTCGCCGTGAAAAGGTGCTCCACGAAATCGCCTTCCTCTTGCTCGGTTGCGCCTTCGCGCGTTTGCATTCCGATCACACCTTTGCCTCCGCGCCGCTGCGCACGAAACGCGCTGACCGCGGTGCGTTTGATAAAACCGCCGTGCGTAATGCTAATGATACAACCCTCATTCGCGATGAGATCTTCCATGTTGATCTCTCCTTCGTCGGGCACGATTTCGGTCAGCCGCGGCGAGCCGTATTTGTCGCGGATTTCGCGGAGCTCTTTTTTGATTATCGTGAGGACACGTTGCTCTTTGGCCAAAACGTCGCGGAGATCCTTGATCGATTCGAGTAGCTCCTTGTATTCCTTGGTGATCTTTTCGCGCTCAAGCCCAGTGAGCTGATACAGCCGCAGGTTGAGAATTTCGTCAGCCTGCTGTTCGCTGAAGGCGTAACGCCCATTGGTGAGGCGGGCCTCGCTGCGAATCAATATCCCGATCTGCTCCACCTGTCGCTTGGTGAATTCGAACGCCAGCAGTTTCACTCGCGCCTCATCGCGGCTGGCAGAACCGCGAATGATTCGAATAAATTCGTCCAGATTGGCCAGCGC
>Ga0081455_10002658_pt1 | contig 21144 bp, 19 predicted proteins | sample TabmetS3T2R1_FD_70207 | JGI IMG/M metagenome (GOLD analysis project Ga0081455, IMG submission 70207) | Tabebuia heterophylla rhizosphere microbial communities from the University of Puerto Rico - S3T2R1 | ecosystem: Host-associated > Plants > Roots > Rhizosphere ...
GCAACCTGGTCGACCGCTTCTTCCGCTCGCCGGGGCCGTTGCGCGGGCACGTGGTGGATTTCCTGTCCATCGGCTGGTGGCCGGTATTCAATGTCGCCGACCCCTCGGTGGTGGGCGGGGCGATCCTGCTGGTCGCCTTGTCGCTGTTCGGTTTCGACTTCGACACGGTCGGCCGCCGCAAGGCCGACCCGTCAGAGTGACGACCCGGTCGATGCCGGTCCCCGAGGGGCTGGCAGGAATGCGTGTCGACGCCGGGCTGGCGCGCCTGCTGGGGCTGTCGCGCACGGCCGCGGCAACGCTCGCCGAGGAAGGCGGCGTCGAGGTCGACGGCGCCAAGGCGGGCAAGTCCGACAAGCTGACGGCGGGTGCCTGGCTTGAGGTGCAGTTGCCGGAAGCGCCTGCGCCGGTGGTGAATACGCCCGTCGAGATCGAAGGCATGGCGATCCTGTACGCCGACGCCGATATCGTCGCGGTGGACAAGCCGCCGGGCGTGGCCGCGCACGCGACCGTCGGATGGCATGGCCCGACGGTGCTCGGCGGCCTTGCCGCGGCGGGGTTCCGGATCAGCACGTCGGGTATCCACGAGCGACAAGGCATCGTGCACCGGCTGGACGTCGGAACCTCGGGCGTCATGGTGGTGGCGCTGTCCGAACGTGCCTACACCGTGCTCAAGCGGGCGTTCAAACAGCGCACCGTCGAAAAGCGTTATCACGCATTGGTGCAGGGCCACCCCGATCCGTCGAGCGGGACCATCGATGCGCCGATCGGCAGGCACCGCGGGCACGACTGGAAGTTCGCGGTCACCGAGCAGGGCCGCCACAGTGTCACCCACTACGACACGCTGGAGGCCCACCAGGCGGCCAGCCTGCTCGACATCGAACTGGAAACTGGTCGCACCCACCAGATCCGGGTGCACTTCGCCGCGCTGCACCACCCATGCGCCGGTGACCTGACCTACGGGGCGGACCCAACGCTCGCGAAAAAGCTTGGGCTCCAGCGCCAATGGCTACACGCACGGTCGCTGGCGTTCGCGCATCCCGCGGACGGCAGGCGCATCGACATCACCAGCCCGTATCCGCCCGACCTGCAGTATGCGCTTGACGTGCTGCGCAACCCGGGGGTACCCCCCTCGCAAGCTGGGGGCCGACCCGCTCGCGGGGGAGAACCGTGAGCGACACCCGAAGGTCGGGGTTGTTGTTCGGCGTTGGCGCATACGCGTCTTGGGGCCTTTTCCCTGCATTCTTCCCGCTGCTCAAACCCGCGGGGGCGTTCGAGATCCTGGCCCACCGGATCGTGTGGTGTTTCGTGCTGATGGTGGTGGTGGTCGCTTCGGTGCGCAGGCTCGGCGACCTCCGCGCGACCACCCCTCGCACCTGGTTGTTGCTCACCGCCGCGTCCGCCCTGATCTCGGTGAACTGGGTCATCTATATCTATGCCGTCAACAACGGCCACGTGGTGGACGCGGCCCTGGGCTACTTCATCAACCCGCTGGTGACAGTGGCGTTGGGGCTGCTGATTTTCCGCGAACGGCTCAACCGCGCGCAGTTCGCGGCCCTGGCGATCGCGGTGATCGCGGTGGTGATCCTGACTTTGGAGGTCGGCGAGCCGCCGGTCATCGGGCTCGGGCTGGCATTGTCGTTCGGCCTGTACGGCGCGGTCAAGAAGGTGGTGCCGACCGATCCGCGTGTCAGCGTCGGCGTTGAAGCCGGGGTGGCGGCGCCCTTTGCTTTGGCGTTCATCGTCGTTCTGCAGGTGACCGGCCACGGCACGTTCACCAACCACGGAGCCGGCCACGTCCTGCTGATGATTCTGTCCGGCGTGCTGACGGCGCTGCCGCTGCTGTTCTTCGCCGCCGCCGCGCAGCGGCTGCCGATGGTCACGATGGGTCTGTTGTTCTATCTGACGCCCGCGATGCAGCTGACGTGGGGCGTGGTCGTCGGGCACGAGCCGATGCCGCCCGCCCGCTGGCTGGGCTTCGCGCTGATCTGGCTGGCGCTGCTGGTGTTCAGCGCCGATGCGTTCCGGCGCGCCCGTGTCGATCGGCGCGACCTCGAATCGTCATCCCTGTGATGAGCGCTCGCGCGAAGTGCAAAGCGCCGTCACCATCGATTCCAGAGAGGAACCAGTCATGCGGTACTGCCTTTTGATGCACTACCAGGAGGGCTCCGACCTCGGACTGACCGAGGAGGACATGGCGCCGGCCATGGCGGCCTTCCAGCAATACGCCGACGACCTGTCGGCCGCCGGCGTGTTGATCGACACCGAGGTGCTCGAATCCGTCGTCGCCACCACGACCGTCACCGCCCACACGGGAACCCCGGAGATCCAGGACGGACCCTTCGCCGACACCAAGGAGAAGCTGGGCGGCATCTTCGTGATCGAGGTCGACAACCTCGACGAGGCGCTGAAGTGGGCGCAACGCAACCCCGCCAATGGTTGGGGCTGGGTCGAAATCCGCCCGGTGGCGCGGACATACGCCGCCGACCGCGGGTGGTACAGCCCGTAGAAGTGAGAGCCCGGGTGGCCGAACTGACCCGGGACTCCTATGGCCGACTGCTGGCCGTCCTCGCGGCGCCGACTCGTGACATCGCCGCTGCCGAGGACGCCCTGGCAGACGCATTCGAACGCGCGCTGGTCCGCTGGCCCGACGACGGCATACCGGCCAATCCCGAAGGCTGGTTGCTCACCGTTGCGCGCAACCGGTTACGAGATGTGTGGAAGTCATCCGCGTACCGGATGACCGAGTCGCTCGACGAAAGCGCCTACGTTTCAACACCTTTGGACGATGACATGCCCGCCATTCCCGACCGGCGGCTCGAGCTGATGCTGGTCTGCGCACACCCGGCGATCGCGCCGAACATTCGCACGCCGTTGATGCTGCAGTCGGTGCTCGGCGTCGAGGCCGCGGCGATCGCGACCGCCTTCGCGGTCGAGCCTGCGACCATGGCGCAGCGGCTGGTGCGGGCGAAGAAACGCATCCGCGACGCGGGTATCCCGTTTGTCCGGCCCGAACGCGACGATCTGGCCGAGCGGCTGCCCGCGGTGCTGGAGGCGGTGTACGGCGCGTACGCGATCGACTGGCAGCTCGCCCCGCAGGGCGCCCCGATCGAATCGCTGTCCGCGGAGGCGCTGCACCTGGCGCTCGTGCTCGCCGAGCTGCTGCCCGATGAGCCGGAGGTGCTCGGCCTGGCCGCGCTGGTGTGCCTGTCGGAGGCGCGGAGGCCGGCCAGGCGCGCCGCTGACGGCGCGTTCATCCCACTCGACGAGCAGGACACCGGGTTGTGGGACCCGGCGCTGATTTCGCGCGGTGAGGCGCTGCTGCGCCGCGCCCATGACCATCGCAGGCCCGGCCGCTTCCAGTACGAGGCGGCGATCCAGTCGGCCCATTGCACCAGGGCCACCCGGGGCAACGTCGACATGAATGCGTTGAGGAAGCTGCACCGTGCGCTGTTGCGGGTGGCGCCGTCGCTCGGCGCGACCGTCGCCTCCGCGGCCGTCGACGGCGAGATCGACGGCCCCGGCGCGGGCCTTCGCGCGCTAGATGCGATCGACGATCCGGCAGTCGAGCGGTTTCAGCCGGCCTGGACGACGCGGGCGCATCTGCTGGCCGAGGCAGGGCGTCGCGCGGAGGCCGCTGAGTCCTATCGCCGCGCCATCGAGCTGACCGCGGATCCCGGCGTGGCCGAGTACCTGTTACGACGTTTGCGCGGGCTGATCTGTTGACCGTTTCGCTAGCAATGCCATAACGTTTGCTCGTGGGGCGCGACGCAGGGCCTTTGTCCAGCGGCAGGGGACGGGGCCGTCCGACGGGTGCCGACTCGGCCGAGACACGGGCTCGCATTCTTCGCGCGGCCCGCGAGGTGATCAACGAACGCGGTTATGCGGCGGCCAATTTTCAGGCCATCGCCTCGCGCGCCGGCCTGAGCCGTCCGACCATGCACTATTACTTCCACACCCGCGAACAGATCTACGAGCGCCTGGTTGCGGAGACGTATTCGATTGTCGCCGATTGCATTGCGCTGGCGAAATGCGAGAACACCCTGCTGAACCAGCTGTCGGCGCTCATGACGGCCGGATACCGGTCAGGTCTCGCGGACCGCTCGATGATTCGCTTCACTGTCATGGCCCGCCTGGAGGCCCACCGGTGCCCGAGCCTTCGTGAGAACCCCGGTCCCGTTGTCGACGCAGTGCAGGGTTTCTATGCCTCAGTGGTCGACGACGCGATCGCGCGAGGTGAGATTCCCGCCGACACCGACGCGGCGGCAGTGGTGAGCATGTTGCTGGCGATGCTCCTCGGAATGGGTTTCCATGCCGGGTTCATTGCCGGTCAAGATGACATGACCGTGATTGCCAAGCAACTTCACTGGATGATGACTCACGGCTTGCTTGACCAGCAGCGGAGCGGCCGCGCGTTCACTGCACCTGGCCTGGCCTGACGGGGTAATTCGGGGAAGTACATCTTTTTCGAGGGAAACACCCGATTCATCCGACGCCGATGGGTAATAGCGTGCTGACCATGGTCGGGATCTGGTTCGCAATGCTCATCGCCGCATTCGTTGCGGCCGGGGTCCTCGCCCAGCTGGGCTGGGAGCTGCGTCCGATGCCCACGGTCAAACGCGTGCTGCGCCGTCGACGGTCGCGGGCGGAGTAACGCTCAGCGGCGGCAGTGGCTGCCGCCGGTTCCCGGCATAGGGGACCCAGCAAGGACACGTACCGCGACACGCCGAGAAGTGTCGGACCGCGGTCATAGACTGGCGTCCCTATGACCAGTCCGTCGGCTCCTCGCGCGGGCGCTCGAAGCGCCTCCTTCGTACACCTGCATAACCACACCGAATACTCGATGTTGGACGGTGCTGCGAAGGTCAAGCCGATGCTCGCCGAGGCGCAGCGGTTGCAGATGCCTGCGATCGGGATGACCGACCACGGAAACATGTTCGGCGCCAGCGAGTTCTACAACAGCGCCACCGAAGCGGGCATCAAGCCGATCATCGGCATCGAGGCCTACATCGCGCCCGCGTCGCGGTTCGAGACCAAGCGCATTCTCTGGGGTGATCCGAGCCAGAAGTCCGACGACGTCTCAGGTAGCGGGTCCTATACCCACCTGACGATGGTCGCGGAGAACGCCACCGGGCTGCGCAACCTCTTCAAGCTCTCGTCGCTGGCCTCGTTCGAGGGCCAGCTGGGCAAGTGGTCGCGCATGGACTCCGAGCTCATCGCCGAACACGCTGCCGGCGTCATCGCCACCACCGGCTGTCCGTCCGGTGAGGTGCAGACCCGGCTACGGCTCGGTCATGACCGCGAGGCCCTGGAGTCGGCCGCTAAGTGGCGGGAGATCTTCGGTGCCGAGAACTATTTCCTCGAGCTGATGGACCACGGCCTCGACATCGAGCGCCGGGTGCGCGACGGCCTGCTCGAGATCGGCCGCAAGCTGGGTATCCCACCGTTGGCCACCAACGACTGCCACTACGTCACCCGCGACGCGGCCCACAATCACGAGGCGCTGCTGTGCGTGCAGACCGGCAAGACGCTGTCAGATCCCAACCGGTTCAAGTTCGACGGCGACGGCTACTTCCTCAAGTCCGCCGCGGAGATGCGCCAGATCTGGGACGCCGAGATCCCCGGCGCCTGCGATGCCACGCTGCTGATCGCCGAGCGGGTGCAGTCCTACGCGGATGTGTGGGAGCTGCGCGACCGGATGCCGATCTTCCCGGTCCCCGAGGGCCATGACCAGTCGTCATGGCTGCGCCACGAGGTGGACGCCGGGCTCGCGCGTCGCTTCCCCGCCGGGGTGCCGCAGGAGTACGTCGATCGGGCGGCGTATGAGATCGACGTCATCTGCGCGAAGGGCTACCCCTCCTACTTCCTGATCGTGGCCGACCTGGTGAGCTATGCCCGGTCGGTCGACATCCGGGTCGGGCCGGGTCGCGGTTCGGCGGCGGGTTCGCTGGTCGCCTACGCGCTGCGCATCACCGACATCGACCCGATCGAGCACGGTCTGCTGTTCGAGCGCTTCCTTAATCCCGAGCGCGCGTCGATGCCCGATATCGACATCGACTTCGATGACCGTCGTCGCGGCGAGATGGTGCGCTACGCCGCCGACAAGTGGGGGAGCGACCGCGTCGCCCAGGTCATCACGTTCGGCACCATCAAAACCAAAGCGGCGCTGAAGGATTCGGCCCGCATCCACTACGGCCAGCCGGGTTTCGCGATCGCCGACCGGATCACCAAGGCGCTGCCGCCGCCGATCATGGCCAAGGACATCCCACTGTCGGGGATCACGGACGCGAACCACGAGCGGTACAAGGAGGCCGCCGAGGTGCGCGGGCTCATCGACACCGACCCCGACGTTCGCACCATCTATGAGACCGCCCGCGGCCTGGAAGGACTGATCCGCAACGCGGGTGTGCACGCCTGCGCGGTGATCATGAGCAGTGAGCCGCTGACCGAGGCCATTCCGCTGTGGAAGCGGCCGCAGGACGGCGCGATCATCACCGGCTGGGACTATCCGTCGTGCGAGGCCATCGGCCTGCTGAAGATGGACTTCCTCGGGCTGCGCAACCTGACGATCATCGGCGACGCACTCGAGAACATCAAGGCCAACAGGGGAATCGAGCTTGACCTCGAGTCGGTCCCGCTCGACGATCCGGCCACCTACCAGTTGCTCGGCCGCGGTGACACGTTGGGCGTGTTCCAGCTCGACGGCGGGCCGATGCGTGACCTACTGCGCCGCATGCAGCCAACCGGCTTCGAGGACGTCGTCGCGGTCATCGCGCTGTACCGGCCCGGCCCGATGGGCATGAACGCCCACAACGACTACGCCGACCGCAAGAACAACCGGCAGGCCATCAAGCCGATCCATCCCGAGCTCGAAGAGCCGCTGCGGGAGATCCTCGCCGAGACGTACGGCTTGATCGTCTACCAAGAACAGATCATGCGCATCGCGCAGAAGGTGGCCAGCTACTCGCTCGCCCGAGCAGACATTCTGCGAAAAGCCATGGGCAAGAAGAAGCGTGAAGTGCTCGACAAGGAGTACGAAGGCTTCTCGGAAGGCATGAAGGCCAACGGATTCTCGGCCGCCGCCATCAAGGCGTTGTGGGACACGGTGCTGCCGTTCGCCGACTACGCGTTCAACAAGTCGCACGCCGCGGGCTATGGGCTGGTGTCGTACTGGACGGCGTACCTGAAGGCCAACTACCCGGCGGAGTACATGGCTGGGCTGCTCACCTCGGTGGGCGACGACAAGGACAAGGCCGCGGTGTACCTCGCGGATTGCCGCAAGCTGGGCATCACCGTGCTGCCGCCGGACGTCAACGAGTCCGGCCTCAACTTCGCCTCGGTCGGCGAGGACATCCGATACGGGCTCGGCGCGGTGCGCAACGTCGGATCGAATGTCGTTGCGTCGCTGATCGGTACGCGCACCGACAAGGGCAAGTACATCGACTTCTCCGACTACCTCAACAAGATCGACATCGGTGCGTGCAACAAGAAGGTCACCGAGTCGCTGATCAAAGCCGGCGCGTTCGACTCGCTGGGTCATCCGCGCAAGGGCCTGTTCCTGGTGCACACCGACGCCGTCGACTCGGTGCTCGGCACCAAGAAGGCCGAGGCAATGGGCCAGTTCGACCTCTTCGGCGGCGCCGACACCGCGACGGACGCGGTGTTCGCGATCAAGGTGCCCGACGACGAATGGGAGGACAAGCACAAGCTGGCGCTCGAGCGCGAGATGCTGGGCCTGTACGTGTCGGGGCATCCGCTGAACGGCGTCGCGCATCTGCTGGCCACGCAGGTGGACACGCAGATTCCGGCCATCCTCGACGGAGACGTCGCCAACGACGCCCAAGTGGTGGTCGGCGGCATCCTCGCTTCGGTGAATCGTCGGGTGAACAAGAACGGTTTGCCTTGGGCGTCATCACAATTGGAGGACCTCACCGGTGGCATCGAGGTGCTGTTCTTCCCACAGACGTACTCCGTCTACGGAGCCGAGATCGCCGACGATGCGGTGGTGCTGGTCAAGGCAAAGGTCGCCGCGCGCGACGACCGGATCGCGTTGATCGCGCACGAGCTTGTGGTGCCTGACTTCTCGAGCGCGCAGGTGGACCGGCCGCTGGCGGTGAGCCTGCCGACGCGGCAGTGCACCGTCGACAAGGTCACCGCACTGAAACAGGTGCTGGCACGTCATCCCGGCACCTCGCAGGTGCATCTGCGGCTGATCAGCGGTGACCGGATCACCACGCTGGAGTTGGATGCCTCGCTGCGGGTGACGCCGTCGTCGGCTCTGATGGGTGACCTGAAGGCACTGCTGGGCCCGGGCTGCCTGGGCTAGAAGCGCTAGCCCTTCAGATCGTCAAGCGCATCCAAGATGTCTGTCACTGCGGTGGCAGCCCGCCACAGGTGGCCTTGCGGCGATTCCTCTAACCCCTTGTGGTCTCGCCGCCAGTCGCGGTCCCAGTAGTCGTTGAGCATCGCTCGGAGGTGGCGACGCGACACCGCGAGCTCTTCGCGGAGCTGCCCGGCAAGCTCGTCGTCGGACGGCTCAACGACATCCAGCCGATCAAGGCGCCGTGACTGGAGCGCTTCAATCGTGGACGAATCAACTCCACCTTCGGCGGACCAGAACCTGGCAAGCCGCCGATTCTGGTGATTCCAGACTGGCCATCCGCGCGGTCGATAGCACCAGAGGAGCGGCCGCTTGCCGAGCCGCAGTTGGTAGCCGATAGATTCTCCGGTCGGATGCATGGCCAGCCAGGGAAGCTCCTCGGCGGGAAGGTCAAGGACGAGCACGACCGCCCCCGCCTCCATGGTGTCCGCTAAAGTCAGCAGGTCGCCGCCCACCCACATTTCATTGAGGGGCCACCGATCTCGGCCGCCGAGTTCGAACCACTGCGATGCGACCTCCGCCATCTCGACGAGATGTCTCGTAGCGGTGGAACGCTTCACAGCAGGCTCCTCGCAAGGCAGGGGACATGAGCGTGAGCTGACCATAGTGCCAGCCAGCTCAGTACCGCGACGGCAGGTCAACGCCAGGCTACCCGCATCGCTAGAACGCGTATCGCAGGATGCGCGCCTTGCGCGCGCCCGTCGTGCTCTTGCCGGAGAGCTTGGTCGCCACCCGGATCCAGCCGGGGAACAGGTCGACCTCTGGCTGGTGGGCGAGGCTGGCCTCCTCGATCAGTGTCAGCCGCGGGTTCCACGTGTGCGGATGGTGCGCGTCCTTGAAACCGGCGTAGCCCCACTGGCTTCCGACGTCCTTGAACATCTTCTGCGGGGAAAGCTTGATCGCGAGCTTGCTGACCCAGCCGATGCGGCCGTAGTCGTTGAACGCGAGTTCGCCGGCGCGGAAATGCTCGGTGATCCGGCGGAAGATGGCGACGATCACCGGTTCGGACAGGAAGGCGAACAGTCCGTCGGCGATCAGCATGGTAGGACGGTCGCCCGGAATCGTTTCGGGCCAGTGCTTCTCGGCCAGCGACACCGGCACCGAATGCGAGTGCGGGTGGGCCGGCAACACCTCGTCGCGAAGGGCCAAGATGCCCGGGAGGTCCACGCTGTACCAGTCGACCGACGGTGGCGGATCGACCCGGTAGAAGCCGCTGTCCAGCCCGGCGCCGAGGTCGACGACGACGGCATCCGGGTGCTTGCCGACGAACGCGCGGACCCGGTCGTCGAGCATCTTCGCGCGCAGCGCCGTCTGGCAGACCACGCTGGACTGCACACCCAGCCCAGCGAAGTCGTAATCGATCGTGCCGACCACCTCGTCGGCGAGCGTGTCGCCGAGAATCGGTCGTCGCCAGCGGCTGTCGAGCGCCCTGGCGTACTCGGTGAGAAATGCGGTCTGTTCGACTGGTGTCAGCTGTGCGGTTGCAATCCCCATGACCGCGAACGTACTCCTGTTTCCGGGCTGAACGGCTAGCCCAAAACGTTCACCGCCCTTGCGATTACGAGTCCGGCGGTGCTCAGCGCCACCATCGCCTGGACGGTCATCATCATCTTCGCCCAGCGGGAGAGCGGCATGGTGTCGGTCGGTGAGAAGGCCATCACGTTGGTGATGCTCACGTAGAGGTAGTCGACGAACGTCGGCCGCCAGCCGGGCCTCGCGAGTTTCGCGGTGTCGGGACCCATTTGTGGGAACAAGAAGTCGGGATACGGCCGGGTTCCCGCGCGGCGCGCGAAGGGGCCGCCGCGGTCCAGCTCCCAGTACCAGATGCCGAACACAATGATGTTGGTGATGAAGATCGCCGCGCCGCTACCGAGCAACAGCGCCGCGTCGTTGCTCACCTCGCCGGAGATGATGCGGGCGTCCAACACGATGGCGGAGAGCGTGTTGTCCACGGTGATCGCGCCCAGCAGCACCCAGGTCACGTATTTGCCGAGAAGCGTCGAACGAGTAAGGCGCAGCGGGTTGAGCACGACCAGCACCGCCAGTAGGAGGACCTCCAGCACCACCAGCGGCCAGCGCGGAACCAGCGTGTAGCGACGAGAGATCAGCAGCTGCAGCGTGATCGCGACGATCAGGGCGGCCAGCACGGGCAGGCGGCTTTCCGGATCGCCTGGCCGCAGCCACGACGGGATATGCCGTTCGGCACCGGAGGCCAGGCGCTCGGCGCGTTTGACGAACTCGTCGACCGCCGCCGAGGGTTCGGGTGTGGTGTCCATCAGGCCAGTGTGTGCGCCACGATGGGTGGATGGAGTCCCGACACGTCAGCATTTGGATCGAAGCCGCCCCCGAAGCCGTCTATGAATTCGCCGCCGACCCGCAAACCTGGCCTAACTGGGCCGCCGGACTCGCCGCAGGCGAGCTTCGGCAGACCGCCGACGGCTGGGTCGCCGATTCACCGATGGGTCAGGTGACGGTCGAGTTCGCGCCGCCGAACACATTCGGAGTGCTCGATCACGTGGTTCGGCTACCGTCCGGCGAAGCCGTCTACAACCCGCTGCGGGTGATCCCAGGCGGCGTCGGGCAGGCCCGGTGCGAGGTCTTGTTCACGGTGCGACGTCGGGAGGGCATGACCGCCGAGGAGTTCGATGCCGATGCCGCGGCGGTGGCCGCCGACCTCGACGCGCTGCGACTGCTGCTGGAGAACTAGCGGTCGGACGACTGGAACGGGCTCAAGGCCAGCCACACCACAGTGCCTGCGGCCGCGGCGGCCAGCACGGACGGTGCTGCGCTCGCGGTCGCAACCGCGACGATCACCAGCACCAGGAACCCGATCGCGAGCGCGAGCAGCTTGTATACGGGCCAGGCAACGCCGGCAATGCTGACTTCGTCGCGCACGGTCATAAGTTGACGATAGCTCGCAAGCGAGTTTTCGGTCAACCGAAACAATGATCTAGATGGGCACTTCTGTAGCGGGTCTACGCTGGTGCGATGCCACTTTCCGGAGAGTACGAAGCAAGCCCGTGGGACTGGGTCCGCAAGGACGCCGACAGGATCCTGGAGACCGGCAACACCGCCGGCAGCGAGATGAAGGGCAAGCCCGTCATCCTGCTGACCACCATCGGGGCCAAGACCGGCAAGATCCGCAAGACCCCGCTGATGCGGGTCGAGCACGACGGCGAGTACGCGGTGGTGGCGTCGCTGGGCGGGGCCCCGAAGAACCCGGTCTGGTACTACAACATCAAGGCCCATCCGCGGGTCGAGCTGCAGGATGGCGAGGTCACCAAGGACTTCGAGGCGCGCGAGGTCACCGGCGACGAGAAGGCCGTCTGGTGGGAGCGTGCGGTCGCGGCCTGGCCGGATTACGCGGAGTACCAGACGAAGACGGACCGGCAGATCCCGGTGTTCGTCCTCACCCCGATTAACTGAAAACCGCTGGTTAGTGGCACTATTGTTCGGTGTCCGCTGAACTGAGCCAAAGCCCCTTGACGTCACCGCTGTCCGCGGCCGACATCGACGAGGCCGCTCAGCGAATTTCCGGCGTCGTTCTCCGCAGCCCGCTGCAGTACTGCGAGCGGCTCTCGGAGGCCACCGGCGCGACCGTCTACCTGAAGCGCGAGGATCTGCAGGCGGTCCGGTCGTACAAGCTGCGCGGCGCGCACAACCTGCTGATGCAGCTGTCCGATGAGGAGATCGCCGCCGGCGTGGTCTGCTCGTCGGCGGGCAACCACGCGCAGGGCTTCGCGATGGCGTGCCGCTCGATGGGCATCCACGGTCGCGTGTACGTCCCCGCGAAGACGCCGAAGCAGAAGCGCGACCGCATCCGCTATCACGGCCGCGAGTTCATCGAGCTGATCCCCATCGGCAAGACTTACGACGAGGCGGCCGCGGCGGCGCTCGATGACGTCGCGCGGACCGGCGCGACGCTGGTGCCGCCGTACGACGATCCGCGGACGATGGCCGGCCAGGGCACCATCGCCGCCGAGATCCTCGACCAGCTCGACGGCGAGCCCGACTTGGTGATCGTGCCGGTCGGCGGTGGCGGCTGTATCGCGGGCATCACGACATACCTGGCCGAGCGGACGACGAACACCTCGGTGTTGGGCGTCGAGCCCGCCGGGGCCGCCGCGATGATCGCGGCGCTGGCCGCGGGGGAGCCCGTCACGTTGGATCACGTCGACCAGTTCGTCGACGGTGCGGCGGTGAACAGGGCGGGCAACCTGACTTATGCGGCGCTCGCCGCGGCGGGAGACATGGTGTCGATCACCACGGTCGACGAGGGCGCGGTGTGCACCGCGATGCTCGACCTGTACCAGAACGAGGGCATCATCGCCGAACCGGCAGGCGCGCTGTCGGTGGCCGCGCTGATGGAAGCCAATATCGAGCCGGAATCGACTGTGGTGTGCCTGATTTCGGGTGGCAACAACGACGTCTCGCGGTACAACGAGGTGCTCGAGCGCTCGCTGGTGCACCTGGGTCTCAAGCACTACTTCCTCGTGGACTTCCCGCAGGAGCCGGGAGCGTTGCGTCGCTTCCTGGATCAGGTGCTCGGCCCCACCGACGACATCACGTTGTTCGAGTACGTCAAGCGCAACAACCGCGAAACCGGCGAGGCGCTCGTCGGCATCGAGCTGGGCTCGGCCGCCGATCTCGAGGGTCTGTTGGAGCGGATGAAGGCATCCGACATCCACGTCGAGACGCTGGAGCCCGGTTCGCCTGCGTATCGGTACCTGCTCTAGGCGGGAGCGACGACCTCCAGACCCGCAGCCGACGCGGCTTCAGCCAGGCGGCTGTCGTAGGTGACGAGCGCACGCAGGTCTGGCACGGACATCGCCGCAGCGAGGTGGATCGCATCGAGGGTGCGTAGCTCAGCCGGCCCGATTTCTGTCGCTGCATCGAGCACGCTATTGGTTACCGCGACGAAGTTGAGTCTCGCGAGCGCAGAGTGTGCGTTCTCGACAGCACCGCCTCGACGGGCCACGGCGCGTATCAATTCCGTGCGGGTAATCGCGGCCGTCAGCCGGTTGTCGCCCGGCAAGCCCGCCAGGTACCGCGCCAACGCGAGCGATTCAGCCTCTTCGACGACGATCTTCACAAGCGCCGACGAGTCGACGTAAATGTTCACAGACGTTCTTCGCGTTGCCGCTGCACTTCTGCCGAGGCGTCGAAATCGACACTGACTGGCACGATGTCCTCCAGGGCAGCCGACGACTCCGCAGGAATGATGTCGCCGCGCAGGATCATGTCCTCCCAAGTGTCGGGACGAGCGGGCACGATGCGCGCGACCAATCGGCCACGTTGGGTGACTTCGACGGTTTCCCCGCGAGCCACCCTGGCGATGTACTGGCTCGCGTTCTGACGCAATTCACGGAGACCGATGCGCTCCATGTAGCACATGGTAGCACTTAGCCTGCTGCTTCCATCTGCGGCTCGACCTGCACCAACGCCTCGTCGTTGGCGCGAAACACGGGTTCGATCGGCACACCTAGCGCCGCCGCGACGTCGGCGAGCAGCGCTGCCCACCGACGGTCGGCATCCGAGATAGGGCCCCTTCCTGGTCGGGTCAAGAGCAGCGCCACAGTGGTGTCCTCCTTGAGCCCATCGAGCACGTCGAGAAGCGCCGTCATTATGGAAACCACGATCGGGCGCCTCGGTCGAGGCGGAAGCGGCATTTGACTCAGTGCTTTGAACATGCGCCGGTCAGATCCGACGAATCCGATCCATAACAGCCGTTCGCCAAAACCCAACGGGCCCATGACGGCCCGCCAGCGTTGGCCCATGTCGGCGGTCGAGTGAATCGGGTCAGTGGCGGTTTCGATCGGTGGCGGTACGTACGGATGTGCCATACGAATGAGCATCGCTCACGAAAGCTGTTCTGCGGTAATCAGTTATCCACAGGCTGTCAGGTTGTGGATAGCGACTTGACAATCCGCAGAACCGCGAAAGAATGCCCGTCCAGTCGCGTGGTTTCGGCGTCGACCTTTGGTTCGCACCAGGCCAAGACGACCTCGCCGGTGACCGGAATGTCGACGGCATCGGCGCCGAGGTTGCACGCGATCGCCAGGGATCCGCGGTGCATGACGATCCACCGTTTGTCTTCGTCGTAGTCGACCCGTAGGTGGTCCAACCACGGGTCTGCCAGGTCGGGTTCGTTGTGCCGCAACGCGATCAGCTGTCGGTAGACCTGTCGGAGCCGACCGTGTTCGCCGTCGTCGATCTCGCCCCAGTCGAGCTTGGACCGCTCGAACGTCGCCGGATCCTGCGGGTCGGGAATCTCGTCGGCGTCCCAGCCGTGTTCGGCGAACTCACGCTTGCGCCCTTCGGCGGTCGCCCTCGCCAGCTCCGGTTCCGGGTGGGAGCTGAAGAACTGGAACGGTGACGACGACCCCCACTCCTCACCCATGAACAGCATTCCGGTATACGGCGATCCGAGCGCCAGCGCCGCCTTGACGGCCAGCTGCCCGAAGCTCAGGTTCTGCGACGGCCGGTCGCCGACCGCGCGGTTGCCGACCTGATCGTGCGTCAGCGTGTACGCCAGCAGTCGAGTCGCCGGAATGCTCGCCGTGTCCAGCGGACGGCCATGGCGGCGATGCCGGAACGACGAGTACGTCCCAGCGTGGAAATAGCCGTGCTTCAGCGTCTGCGCCAGCGTCTCCAGTGACCCGAAATCCGCGTAGTAGCCCTGCCGTTCGCTCGACACCGCGGAGTGGATCGCGTGATGGATGTCGTCGTCCCACTGTGCCGTCATCCCGTATCCGCCGCGGTCGCGCGGCGTGATCAGCCGCGGGTCGTTGAGGTCGCTCTCGGCGATCAATGACAGCGGCCGGCCCAACTCGTCTACGAGCGCATCCGTTTCGGCGGCCAGTTCTTCGAGGACGTGGATCGCGGTGGTGTCGACGAGCGCGTGCACGGCGTCGAGTCGCAGACCGTCGGCGCGGAAGTCCCGCATCCATCGCAGCGCGCAGTCAAGGATGTAGCGGCGCACCTCGTCGGCGTCCGCGTCGCACAGGTTGATCGATTCGCCCCACGGGGTGTTGCCCGACGATAGATACGGCCCGAATCTTGGCAGGTAATTGCCTGACGGGCCAAGGTGATTGAACACCGCATCGATCAGCACGCCGAGCCCACGCTGGTGGCAGGCGTTGATCAGGCGGACCAGCCCGTCGGGCCCGCCATACGGCTCGTGCACCGCGTACCAGAGAACGCCGTCGTAGCCCCAGCCATGCGTCCCGCCGAACGCGTTGACGGGCATCAGCTCGACGAAGTCGACGCCCAAATCGACCAGATAATCCAGCTTTTCGATCGTCGAGTCGAACGTGCCGCCCGGTGTGAACGTGCCGACGTGCAACTCGTAGATGACCCGGCCCTCGATCGATAGTCCACGCCACTGGCCGTCGGTCCAGGCCTCAGCAGCAGGCCGCCACAACTGTGAGCGCTCGTGCACACCGTCGGGCTGGCGGGCAGAGCGGGGGTCCGGCAGCACCTTCGGATCATCGTCGAGAACGAAGCCGTAGCGCGCGTCGGGCCGGGCCTCGACGTCGGCCCGCCACCAGCCGTCGTCGGACTTGTCCATCGGATACAGGGTGCCGTCGAGGTCGAGGCGGACCCGGTCGGGCCGCGGCGCCCACACCTCGAACACTGCCGGCTGAGCCGGCGATCCGGAATCAGTCATCGACACGCTCCAACAGGGCGACCGGGAACTCTCCGAAGAGGTCCGACGCCAACACGCGGCTGCTGAATCGCCCGCGCGCGATGCGGTCGGCCCACACGCCCGCGGGCAGTGTCAAAGTGGTGTCACGCCAACCGGTTTCCGCGAGAGCCACGCTGTGGCGGGTGACGGCGGTCAGCACGTCATTGCCACGCAGGAACGCAACCAGATGCTCGGCTCCCGCGCCCTCGGCCAGTACGGGTGTGTAGCCGCCGTCGGTGAAGCTGTCCTGGCGGTCACGCCGCAGGTGCAGGGCCGCGGTCACCACCCGCATCTTCGGGTGACCGTCCGCACTCAGCGCGTTCCTTCGCACCTGATAGTCGACCGGACGGCGGTTGTCCGGGTCGACGAGGCTGTCCTCCCACAGTTCCGTGCCCTGATACACATCGGGCACGCCGGGCATCGTCAACGCCACCAACTTCTGGCCGAGGCTGTCGTTTCGCGCGTGCTCGTCGAGCCGGCTGGCGAGCGAGGTGAGCTCCCTCCCGACCGGCCCGTTCATGACGGCATCGAGCCACGTGTGCACAGCGGTTTCGAACGCGGTGTCGGGATCGTGCCAGGACGTGTGGACCGCGGCCTCCCGGATGGCCTTCTCGGCGTACGCGTGCAACCTGCCGCGCAATTCGTCGGTCACCACACCGTCTACCGGCCACACGCCGAAGATGTTCTGCAGCAAGAAGAGTCCGGTGGCGGGATCCGGCGGCGGAGCCTCAAGGGCCGACTTGCCGACGAGTCCCGCCCATAGCGACGGCACCTGTGACAGCACGCCGATGCGGGCACGCACGTCTTCACCACGTTTGGTGTCATGGGTGGTCAACGCCACCATCGTGTGCGGCCACAGCCGGGCCCTGGTCGCGGCGCGCTGGTGGAACTCTGCGACGCTCACCCCGAACCGTGCCGGCTCGCCGCCCACCTCGTTCAGGGACACCAGCCGCGCGTCGCGGTAGAAGAGGCAGTCCTCCATCGACTTGGCGGTGGCGGCGCCGCACAGCTGCTGCAGGCGTACCACACACTCGGTGCTGCTCGTCACCGCAGCGGCAACGAGCGCCAGCGGCTGCGCCAATTCCGGTAGCGCCGACGCGGTTTCGGCCACCGCCGCCGGCAGCACCAAGGACAGCGACAGGTAGTCGGAGCGGTACACGTGCACCCGGCTGAGCAGCTCGGCGACCGCCCTTGGCAGGTCCGGGTGATCAGCCCCCGTGGCGGCGACGATGGTTCGGTGCACTCGCGCCAGCTCGCTGCCCAGTGTGCCGGTGACGACCTCGGCCTTGAGCCGGCGGGCCACCTGCGGCATCTCGTTGTAGGCGGCTCCGTGGGATTCGACCAACGCCGTGAGCGGGCCTGCACCCGCGGGATCGATGAAGAGTCCGCCGATTTCGCGCAGCGCGTCATAACCCGTCGTACCTTCGACCGGCAGTGTGGGTTCCAGCGGTTCGTCGACGGCCAGGATCTTCTCGATGACGATCCACGCATCCGGCCCGGCGAGTTCGCGCAGCCACGTCAGATAGCCTGTGGGATTGGACAATCCGTCAGGGTGATCGATACGAAGCCCGTCGACCAAGCCGTCGCTGAACCAGCGCTTGACCTCCACATGCGTGGCGTCGAACACCGCGCGGTCCTCCTGCCGCAGCCCTGCCAGCGACGTGATGGAGAAGAACCGCCGGTAGCCGCAGATCCCGTGTTGCCACCCGATCGGCCGGTAGTGCGATCGGTCGGCCGGATAGCCCGGCGGTGCGGGGTCGTCGTCGGAACCCAGCACCGGCAACACGATTCGGCCATCGGGATCGAGGCTCCAGTCGATATCGAAGTACAACGCGTACGGTGACGACCGGCCGTGCTCGAGGACGTCGCGCCACCACCGGTTCTGTTCAGGATGATCGACGCCGACGTGATTGGGCACGATGTCGACGATCAGGCCCATCCCGCGGGCCTTGGCCGCGGCGGACAGCCGCTCGAGCCCTTCCGGCCCGCCGAGTGCAGCGGAGACTGTGGTGGGATCGGTGACGTCGTAGCCATGCGTCGAACCCATGACCGAAGTCAGGATCGGCGACAGGTACAGGTGCGATACCCCGAGATCGTCGAGGTAGTCCAGCACGCCCAAGGCGTCCTCGAACGTGAAGCAGTCACCGCGCATCTGCAGCCGATACGTCGACAGCGCTCCAGATACCATGTGTCAGGCGGTCTTACGCAGCACCAGCAGGGACCGCGCCTGTAGCGAGATCTTCTTGCCGGCGGTGACGACCATTTCCGTGGACCCGGTGGCGTCGGCGGTGTCCAGCGCGGCGGTCCACTCCTTGGCGTATTGCCCCTTCGGCGTGACGAAGTCCTGTGGTTCGTCGTTTGCGTTGAAGCACAACAGGAACGAATCGTCCACGATCCGTTCGCCGCGCGCGTTGGGAGTCGGAATGGCCTCGCCGTTGAGGAACACTGCGACACACTTGCCAAGGCCGCTGCCCCAGTCCTCGGGCGTCATCTCCTTGCCCGCCGGTGTCAGCCAGGCGATGTCGCGGACCTGATCGCCGGTGCGGATCGGCTTTCCCTTGAAGAAGCGGCGCCTGCGGAAGACGGGATGGTCCCGTCGCAGTTTGGCGACCCGTCGGGTGAATTCGAGCAGGTCGGCGTTCGTCTTGCACATCGACCAGTCCATCCACGAAATCTCGGAGTCCTGGCAGTAGACGTTGTTGTTGCCCTTCTGGGTGCGCCCGATCTCGTCGCCGTGCGAGATCATCGGCGTGCCCTGGGAAATCATCAACGTGCCCATGATGTTGCGCATCTGCTTGGCGCGCAGTGCGAGGATTTCCGGGTCGTCCGTCGGGCCCTCCACGCCGCAGTTCCACGACCGGTTGTGGCTCTCACCGTCGCGGTTGTCCTCACCGTTGGCCTCGTTGTGCTTCTCGTTGTAGGACACCAGGTCGTTGAGCGTGAAGCCGTCGTGGCAGGTGACGAAGTTGATGCTGGCGCCGGGGCGGCGCCCGGTGGCCTCGTACAGGTCTGACGACCCCGTGAGCCGCGAGCCGAACTCGCCAAGGGTTGCGGGTTCGCCCCGCCAGTAATCGCGCACAGTGTCGCGATACTTCCCGTTCCACTCGGTCCACAAACTTGGAAAATTGCCGACCTGGTAGCCGCCCTCGCCGACATCCCACGGCTCGGCAATCAGCTTGACCTGACTCACCACCGGGTCCTGCTGCACCAAATCGAAGAACGCCGACAGCCGGTCGACGTCGTAGAACTCTCGGGCCAGCGCCGCCGCCAGGTCAAAGCGGAACCCGTCGACGTGCATCTCCAGCGCCCAGTACCGCAGCGAGTCCATGATCAACTGCAACGTGTGCGGGTGCCGCGCGTTGAGGCTGTTGCCGGTACCCGTGAAGTCCCGGTAGAACCTCAGGTCGCCGTCCTGTAGCCGGTAATACGCCGCGTTGTCGATGCCGCGGAAATTGATCGTGGGGCCCAGGTGATTGCCCTCGGCGGTGTGGTTGTAGACGACATCGAGGATGACCTCGATGCCAGCCTCGTGAAACGACCGCACCATGGTTTTGAACTCGGCCACCGCGCCACCCGCATGCCGGTTGGCGGCGTACTGATAGTGCGGCGCAAGGAAGCCGAAAGTGTTGTAGCCCCAGTAGTTTCGCAGTCCGAGATCGATCAGCCGGTGGTCGTGTATGAACTGATGCACGGGCATCAGCTCGATCGCGGTGACGTTCAACGACTTCAGGTGATCGATGATCACCGGATGGCCCAGCCCGGCGTAGGTGCCGCGCAGTTCCTCAGGGATGCCAGGATGAGTCTGCGTCATGCCTTTGACGTGGGCCTCGTAGATGATGGTCTCGTGGTACGGCGTGCGCGGCGCGCGGTCCGATGCCCACTGGAAGAACGGGTTGATCACCACGCTGGTCATCGTGTGGCCCAGCGAATCGATCATTGGCGGGGTGCCGCCCGACGCCAGATCGTCGGCCGTCAGGTCGTAGGAGAACAACGCCTGGGTGAACTCGAAGGCGCCGTGGAACGACTTGCCGTACGGGTCAAGCAGCAGCTTGCTCGGATCGCAGCGATGACCCGCCGCGGGGTCCCACGGCCCATACACCCGGAAGCCGTAGCGCTGGCCCGGGGTGACGGTGGGCAGGTAGCAGTGCCACACATAGCCGTCGACCTCGTCGAGGTTGATCCGCTCCTCGCCGCCGTCCTTGGCGATCAGGCACAGCTCCACCCGCTCGGCCACCTCGGAGAACAGCGAGAAGTTCGTCCCAGCGCCGTCGTAGGTGGCGCCGAGGGGATAGGCTTCACCGGGCCAGACGGTGGGTACCGACGCCGGTTCGGCGGAGGCCATCAGGCCCGCCACCATCCGGTCGCCAGCCCGATCTGCCGACCCAGCTCGTTGGTCATCGTGCGCATGTACGTCCTCGAGATGTGGTGGGCGTCGCGATATAGCAACACGTTCCCCTCCACAGCGCGGCAGATGTCCTTGCGGCACACCGCGTCACTCATGTCGAGCGGCTTCAGCAGTGGAAACTGCGCGACGAAATCCAATGTCTGGTTGCGGTCCGACAGTACGTCGGATCGCTTGATTCCGCAGGAGATTGCGTCTCCGCCAGCGGCCACACAGTCGGCAGGGAAATAAGGCTTTCCGTTGCGCACCATCCACGGGGTGTCGCGCATCGCGAGGATCGGAATCTTGTTGTCCGACAACGTCTGCCAGATTCCGATATACGTCGCAGGCATCACATCGCCGGGTTTGATGTTCCATGGCCTGGTGGAAGTGGTGAACACGAAGTCCGGGTGATCGGCGATGAGCCTGGGCATCACCCGCTCATTCCAATCGTGGCAGCCCGGGTACGGGCGGTTGTCGCCCATCACCAACGGCATCTGCTCGGTGGTCAACGGGCAACCCATTTTCAGGTACGTCACCACCTTGAAGTGGTGCAGCCGACCTAGGAGGTCGAGCGCGGTGATCCAATGTTCGGCATGAGAGCTGCCTGCGAGCGCGATGGTGCGGGTGGCCTCTTTGTCGCCGAACGTGCAGTTGATGACGCCGCTGTTGTCGAAGTCACTGATGCAACCATCGGTG
>Ga0081455_10002659_pt1 | contig 21141 bp, 20 predicted proteins | sample TabmetS3T2R1_FD_70207 | JGI IMG/M metagenome (GOLD analysis project Ga0081455, IMG submission 70207) | Tabebuia heterophylla rhizosphere microbial communities from the University of Puerto Rico - S3T2R1 | ecosystem: Host-associated > Plants > Roots > Rhizosphere ...
TTCGTCTCCGCAATTCAGGACATAACCGACCGCAAGCGTGCCGAGGCTCGCCTCGCGGAACGCAATGCACAACTCGATCTCGCTGGAAAGATCGCGCGAATTGGCAGCTTCACGTATGATCACCCCACAAAGAAATTGCAGCTGTCACCAGGTTGTGCAGCCATTTATGGGCTGCCCGAGGGCACACGCGAGATTTCGCGCGAAGATTGGCGCGCGCGGGTGCATCCCGACGATCTTCTGCGGTTGGACACCGGCACTCGCCGCGCGGTCACTAATGGCGAACGAGAGTGCATCCTGGAATTTCGGATTTTCCGCCACGGCCAGGTGAGGTGGATCGAGTCGCGTATCCTCATCTCATACAACGAAGCTGGGAAGCCAGTACGAACGATCGGAGCCGAGATCGACGTGACTGAGCGCAAACAGGCGGAGCTGGCCCTGGCTGAGCGCAACATGCAGTTTGCTTTGGCGGGAAAGGCTGCCCTCGTCGGCAGCTACGCCTACGATGTCGACACAGACACGATGCAAGTTGACGAGGGCTATGCTGCGCTCCACAGATTGCCTGGGACTTCCACTACCCGCAGCGAATGGAAAACCAGAGCACATCCCGAGGATCTTGATCGGCTCGAGACAGTCCGTAGCGAGGCTTTCCGGGAGCGGCGAAGCGAATATGGAATCGAGTATCGCATTGTTCGTTCTGGCGGCGAGGTTCGATGGATCGAGTCACGCAGCTTCATGTCGTACAGTAACGACGGGCGCCCACAGCGGGTCGTAGGCGTCAATATTGACATAACCGAGCGCAAGCGGGTCGAGGAACAACTACACAGGTTGGTGGCCGAACTCGACCATCGCGTCAAGAATGTGCTCGCTAGCGTCCAGGCAGTGTCCGCCCACACAATGGACGCGAGCAGCTCGATGGATTACTTCGTGGCCGCGCTCGACAGACGCATTCGATCGATGGCTTCAACGCACGAGCTGCTAAGCAACTCTCGTTGGCAGGGCGTACCGCTGCGGGAGCTGCTTCGGCGAGAGCTCGCACCCTATAACTCGAATAGCAACACGTGCATCAAAGGGCCCGAAGTAATCCTTAATCCGGAAGCAACCCAGACGATAGCGTCGGTTCTCCATGAACTGGCGACCAATGCCGCAAAATATGGCGCGCTTTCCAAACGAGAGGGGCGGGTTTCAGTTCGTTGGCACTGTGCACCGAATGGGCAGCCTGGTCCGCTGACCATTGACTGGGTGGAAACCGGCGGTCCCCCTGTGAAAGCTCCCAGCAAATCTGGCTATGGCAAGAGCGTGATTACCGAGCTTGTATCTTATGAACTCGGCGGCACAGCTCGTCTCCAATTCTCTCCCGAGGGTATCCGGTGCCGGCTGAATATTCCCGCCATATGGTTGGCGCCGGCTAGACTGGTTGAACCAAGGTATTCTGAGTTAAGTTGAGTTAAGGAGGCCTCGGCCGCGACGTGAGCAGCGAAGAAGAGCACCGCCACAAAACGGTGAGGTCCGGCATCATCGATGAGGTTGATGGTTGGCACTGGCCTACTGCTTGCGATGGTTCAGCGCCATCCGTTCCAGCGCGGCTCGCTTCAATTCTTCCACGTCGCGGCTATCTTCCGTCGCCACCGAAAGCAACGCGGTTTCCAGCTTGAGTAGGGCCTCATCTATTTCGGCAGGATCGTCGCCGAAGTTGCCGGCGATCTTGACCCACGCAGCGTCAAAGGCTTCACCTATTGCGTGTAGGGCCTCCGGTCCGAATGATGCGTCAGCAATGAGCCTTCGAGCGCACATGGGTGTACCCTCTGATTACAACCCCGAATGCTGTGAGCCTAGGCTCCACGGTGGGCACGTCAATCAGTAGGAACCCCAAGATGGTCGAAGACCAACCCACAATCATCTCAATAATCGTCGTTTGCCAGCTTTTGATGCTGTTGCGGATGCGTATCAATCAGCTCGAGCGGGATGGGTGGATCAAGCAGCTTGGCAGGGGCAAGTACAGCCTGGTGGACGCGGTGCAGGGCTGGCCGGCTTCACCAGCAGCGAGTTGGCGGGACATGCAGCCCAAAGTAGAATGATTTAGAATGGCTAAACCCAAAGGTTCACCGAAGACGGGCGGTCGCAAGAAGGGCACGCCCAACTTCATGACGCGTGAGCTGAAGGAGATTTGCCGCCAAGAAGCGCCGACCCTGGTCAAGGAGTTGATCCGGCTCGCTACCACCGCCGAGAGCGAGGCCGTGCGCGTTGCTGCGATCAAGGAGATGTTTGACCGTGGCTTCGGTAGGGCAACGCAGCCAATCGAGGGAACGATGACGTACGGCGTGAGTGATCAATTGGCTGAGCTGTTCAAGGAGAACGCCAGCGGCACGCTCGGTAGTGAGATTGCGCGCCGTGCACTGCCAGCACCGGATGGTGAGCACGATGAGGAATTGCATTAGTCGGGATGGGTGCGGTCGTTAGGAGTTGAGAATGAGCAGCAATGCCAACCGCCCAACCGCCGGACGACGCCGTGAGCCGCGCGGTCAGGTTTTTGCTTTACGACAGAAGCGGCCTCGGCAGAGAAAGCCTGCGCAGCAAGCGCCGCCAAGCGCAGTCGGTCAGCGTGCGCAGACGCTCGCGCAAACGGCGTGTGACGCTGCCGCGCGTATCCTTTCTCGATAAGCCGGACTGAACAGTATGGGTATCGGCTAGTAGCCGCAGCAATAAGTGGTATATCGGCCGCCGTACTTTTTACAATTCCCGCCAAGTGTTGAAAGTGCTAAGGTTCTCCTCACGCAACTACAAGCACTTACGAGGCGGGCGGTGACGACCAAGGGGCGTAATGTAAAGAGTGATGGATTAACCACCGACGCCCACGAGCGCAAGGATTTTTTGAGCAGTCCAGAGATGGAGCGGTTGCTAGAGGCCGCCAAGAAAGGACGCCACGGCGTCCGCGACCACGCCCTGCTCCTAAAGATCTACCGGCACGGCCTGCGCGTCTCCGAGGCTATCGGAATGCGCCGCGCCCAGCTGGACATCAAACGGTCCCGCCTTTGGGTGGAGCGCCTCAAGGGCTCGCTCTCCGTCGAGCATCCGATTGCGGGCGACGAACTGCGCGCCATCAAACGCTACCTAGTCTAGCCAACCGCGAAGACAATCTGCCTTGGCTGTTCGTATCCGAACGGCAAACCCAGCTGACTCGGCAGGCAATCAACTACATCACCCGACTCGCCGGCGAGAAGGCCAAACTCGGCCGCGTCATGCTGCGGCATTCCTGCGGCTACTACCTCGCCGACAGGGGCACGGATTTGCGCACGATGCAGGACTATCTCGGGCACCGAGATCCCAAGCACACGGCCCATTACACCCGAGTTGCCGGAAATCGTTTCGAGGGGCTCTGGAAGTGGCTTTTCCACCCGCAGCTGCCCCATCGCTGCGCCGGGTCACGCCCTTTACGCTTCCAGTGTGGCCTCGGCAGATCTCACCTAAAGCGGGGACATCGCTTGTTGAAGGCTCTCTGTATGGACTTATTTGGCGCGCAGGGGACTGGGCCACAGACCCCGTAGGCGCCGGCCACGCCTTTGGGCCACCACGGGCGTGGTCTCCGCCCGCCGCTTTTCGGTGGCCAGCGACAATCTCCTTGTAGGCTCACCCCGACGAAGCGGGGCTGGCCGATATTGCCAATGTCCTCGAAGCCTGCGAGGCCAAGCACTGGCCCTAGGAAAGATCCTGGGTGGAAGGTTAGTCAATCCACCCCTAAAAGAGTTACGGATCCTATATACTCCTTAAGCTGATTAATACCGATAGCCGGCATCTGCCACCGCGACCGTTTCCTGGGGCTTGGCGCCGGTCTCGCGGGCGTAGGCCCGCAGTTGTTGTGGGCGTGCAATTTGGGCAAGGGGTGCCGATATGGGTACCTTTTGATGGTGGGCGGCATTTCAAAACTCTTGGTATTTACCAGGCTGCTGATTTGGGCGTTTGGACAGCGAAGCTCTGGGGTAGTGTTTAGGATCGCAGAAACGCGTTGTTTAGCTCTCGGGCCCCGATCCGTTCCGTCGGGGCCTATTAGTTGCTCCCCGCCAGTCACAACTCTTTTGCCCGCTGGTTTGTGTTCTGCACGCTTGGGAGGTTAGCTTTGTGCTGGGGCGCCGGTGGGGAGCGGGACAGCGCCTGATGCATACTCTAGCGTAGCATCTCCCGGTGGCGCGATACGGGCTCTGTCGACGCTCCCATCATGCTTTGGCCTCGCGCCAAGATTAACCATAGCAGGGAGGCTCCCCCATTTGGGGATGCCCCTATGCGGCGCGATTGAGGATGTTCTCGGCGGCGACGAAGGAGCGCTGAGAATGCCGCGGCCACCGGACTTTACCAGCCGGGTGCGGGTGCTGGTGTTCAGATAATGGACGGACAGGAAGGCGCGGGGCGGCATCCACCCCGCCGCTGCCGCGCCGAGCCTCGATCGCAACTTTGGGGGGACGGTCGAGGGGGGCGAGGGGCGCATGTGCACCGGCGCGTCCCTCGCTATTTGCTTTGATCACTTGGGCCGGCCCGAGCCAAGGTCAGGCCGATTCCGACGGCGGCGGCTGTTGTCACCCTACAGATTGTCGGCATTGGCCGCGGTGCCGTCCACTGCCGCAGCAATAGGAGATAAGAAGGCACCCAGGGTTGCGAATTGACCCTCAGATCCCCACTAAGGTGGCCATCCTCTGGTCGGCAGGCGATGGAGCGGGCTCGCGCGTCCGGTCAGAGGGTGGCCATAGGTTCACCGCGCCGACCCCGAGGCTGGTAATGGCGGCGACAATCAGTATGGTCATGGCATTTCCGGAGATTTAATGGATCCGAGCGGACGCTGAGCTACGCACCCTACCGTCTCTCGTGGTGCTGATGCGCACCCCGGCTCTGCTGAGACCCGGGCCGCCTTCGAAATCCGACCCCCTTCAGCGCGTTATCACGCGGCCAAGACGTTGACCTACCGGGCTGCAGCCTCGCGACGCAGTGTGGCGCGTCCAATCAATTCGTGCTGGCTGAAATCGACGACCCTAGCCTTCCAGCCCAACTGTTGCTACTCGCCTCCGTGAGAGGAATGTTGATGTCGCACCTGACACCCTCGGAAGCAAATACAAGGTCAACCGTGCCGCCCAGTTCATACGGGATAAGATTGCGAATAACCTCCGTTCCATAACTGGACCTTCGTGAGGTCTGGACAAGGGGTCCGCCTGTTTCCCGCCACTCGATGCAAAGCCAAGCATCCGCACTATTACGCGTTCGGTTCCACCGGACGGAAATTCGTCCGTCATTTGTAGAAAGCGCCCCGTGCTTGACAGCGTTGGTCGTCAACTCATGCATCACCATTGAAACGTTCTGGCCGGCCTCTGGGCTCAGCATCAACTCAGGACCATCAAGGGAAGTATTGTTTGTGGCCATGTAGGGTGCAAGTTCGCGCCGCACAAGCTCTCGCACCGATATGCCTTCCCATTGTCGGCCGCTGAGCAGTTCATGCGTTGCTGCCATGGATCGGATACGGCCGGCGAGCTTGGCTGCGAAATCCGCAGCTGAAAGTTTCGCGTCCTGTGTGTGCGACGCAACGGCGCTCACGGTGGCGAGAACGTTCTTCACGCGATGGTCGAGCTCTGCAACCAGCATGCGTTGGTGTTCCTCGGCTCGCCTGCGCGCAGTGACATCGATGTCAACGCCGACCATCCGCTCCGGGCGGCCGCCGCTGCCGTATGAAACGAAACAGCGCCCCTCGATCCAGCGTACCTCGCCGCTGGAGCGGGTAATGCGATACTCGATGCTGTATTCCCCTCGTTGCTCGCAGAAGGTGCGGTTGCGCACCTCGTTTACGCGCTGGAGGTCCTCGGGGTGAACCCCGGCCCTCCATTTGCCGCGCATTGTGCGGCCGGTTCCCTCGGGCAGGCCATGAATGGCTGCGTAGCCCTCGGAGACCTGCACCTCGTCCGTTTCGAAATCCACTGCGAAGCTGCCGACGAGGGCCGCCTTCCCCGCCAGCGACAGCTGCATGTTGCGCTCCTCAAGGGCACGCTCGGCCTCCTTGCTATCGGAGATGTCTCGCGTCAGACCCTTGATGTACAGGAGCTGTCCCTCGGCGTTGAACTCTCCCTTCGCCGTCTCCTCCAGCCATAGTTGCCGGCCATTCGGGCTGCGAAATCGAAAAGTGAGCGCATAGGCAGGGTTGTGGGGGCCGAGCGCGCGCACGCAGGCTTTGAAACGCGGGCGGTCGTCGGGATGCACGTGTTGGAAGAAGTCGTCACACTGCAAAGCGCTTTCCGGACATCCGAGGATAGGAGCGGCGTTGGCGCTGCGCCGCGATCGGCGCGTGGCGGCATCCCATTCGAAGGCGATCACTCCGCCGGCCGCCAACGCAGCCGCCAAACGGCCTTCGCTCTCCTTGACGACCGCCTCCGCTTGCTTGCGCTCGGTGAGATCGATTTGCATGTTGACCACGCCGATAACCTTGCCCTGCTCGTCGAACAGAGGCGCGGGACAGGGCATGATGGGAACGAGCGAGCCGTTTGGCCGTTCAAGGAGGGCCTCCCGACCTTGAACCGCTCGGCCTTCATTAAGCACGATCTGCGTCGGACGGTCATCGAGCGGCACCGGGGTACCGTCGGAGTAACGTAGGCGCCAAAGATCGGACCACCTGTCTTTGCCGAGCTCAGGGCGTGTCCCCCACAGGTCGACAGCCGCCTGATTGCAGTAAGTAATGCACCCGGCATTATCGGTGGTGTAGATGGCTGCGGGTAAAGACCCAAGCAGCCTGCGAAAGGTCTCCTTCTGAGTGCGCAGTTGCTCGTTGCCAGCCTTGAGCAAAGCTTCGCGCAAGCGCCTCTCCGCAAACAATGCAGCAAGGATCAGCGCCAACAGGGAGCCCGCCAATACATAGGTTTGCGCAACGAGTATGCGGTCCCCGAGGGGAATACTTGCGTCTCCGAAGTGTCCCGTTTGGGAGGCTGTCGACCAGATGATGGTGAGCCCAAGGACGGACGCCGCAGCGGCAGCGAACACCGGTCGACACCGGACCGCGAGCCACAGAAGGACGGGCAAGACAAGGACCACGGGCAGGGCTGATTCCCAAGGTTCCTGAGGCAGGAGAATAAGGAGAACGCTCAATAGGGCCAAAATCACAAATGCTACCGTGCCCTCGATCAACTCACGACGTGGTGGTCGCTCGCTTGGAAGTTCGCCTAGACCTATTAACAGCGGCGTGATCGTCAGCGTCCCCAATAAGCACGGCGCAAACCAAAGCTGCCATGCGTATAAGAAAGCGATTGGCTCAGCAGAAGTTTTGACAACAGCCACGCCGATGGCGCCTATCGCCACCCCCATCGCGCTCGCTACCAACAATCCCAGCACCTGGGGCACATTCTCCAACTTGAAGTCGTCACCAAACCAACGCTCGATAAGCCAAGTCGTGAGGAGGGCTTGACCCGCGTTGACAAGGCCGAAAGCGACGGCCACCCAAGGGCTCTTGCCAAACATGATGCTGGATGCAGCGGTTGCCATTGCCACCGAGATAGCAATTGGCATGCGGGCTTTCAGTCCGAACAGGATCGACGCGCCGATGGCGACGCCCGCACCCGGGCAGAGGATGATAGGTCCCATTTGAGGTCGAAGGGCAAGCCCCAGCCATTCTGCCAGAAAAATGGCTACACCAACCGCAATGACGAGCCCAACCGGGCGTTGCCCTGGACGGGAAAAATGGCCCAACTCGAATCTGTGTCTTGGTCGTCCGCGCTCCGCCGCTGCGGCGGGGGCGTTTATTGGCTGCTCTTTAGGAGAAGTGCACTCGGTTTGTACATCGCGCGCATTCTCGGTGCGACACCACGGAATTAAATGATCCACCCCCTCCGAGCCCCTCTAAAAGTCAGCCTGTGTTTCCACCTAAGGTCAGCCTCGGTGTCGGACAATCTGGTTTTATCCCTAACCCGCAATCAATGTGAATGGCTAAATTCGGCTTCGACCCAATCATCGGCGTTAACCAAGGATCTTCCGCTTTTGTAGGCCACGCGTGCGGATAAAACTTCAGGACGAGCAAGGTTCGATCAGCGCGCCATTGGGCGGCAGAGGGAAGAGGCAGGGCCACACTAATCGTTTGCAACTGGGGGATATGAGGGGTGTTGCAACGTCTCCGATCGGGGGCGACGGGGGAAGAAGCCATGGATCGGGTGTGGCCCTGCGTTACCGCCTCTGTACACACGTTGAGGCTGGCCTGCGCATCGGGATAACTCCGCAGATCACCTCAGGTAAGTACCGACTACCCGCGTCAGACTTCCATTATCTTGTTGCGAATAAACGTTCCGCCCCGGAGCAGCGGATGAGGGGAGGTCGAGCTTCAGCATAGGCCCGACGGTGGGTCTCGACGGTTTTGAGGCCGCTCTGCAGAATTTTCGCGGATCAATTGAACTACCACGCGCTCACGGCTCGTAAGCCTCGAGGCCTGTTTAGCAGGGGATTTCGCTGGCAGAGCTAATTCGGCGCGAGCTTGCTCCGTATTCCACACGGAACAACACCGAGATCGACGGCCCCCCGGCATACTACTGAAGCCCGAGGCCGGTCAGGCATTGGCCATGGTACTCCATGAGCTCGCCACGAACGCTGCAAAGCACGGAGCGCTTTCGACTAAAAAAGGGCGCGTGTCGATCCGGTGGGACCGCCACCTGAACGGGCAGTCGCGCGCCAGTCTGGTTCTCAAATGGTAGGAGATCGGCGGACCCCCAATCGTCGCCGCTGGCGCATCCAGCTACGGAACGAGCACAATTCGCGACCTGATCCCCTACGAGTTAGGCGGAGCGGTTGACCTGGTGCTCGCTCCAGAGGGGGCCCGATGCCGCCTGGAACTTCCCGCTGACTGGCTGAGCCAGTGATCGCGAGCCTGTTTAAGAGACCACCGCCCATGCATCAGCCAGCAAGGTCCATTCCAGGCCTTGCAGGGTTCCTGGCACCTCACCCTCCCCTAAGCTTCAGGCTTCCGCATGGACTCGCGCAGAACTTTGCCGAGACGCCTTCGGTTGCGCTGGCATGGTAGAGCTAAGGGGAATTGTGAAATGAAATGCCGCACCACCTTCGGGCCTGTTTTCAGCCCAGATCTTCCCCCCATACGTGTCGACGATGGTGCGGGCGATAGACAATCCGATGCCAGTTCCATCCCGCTTGGTCGTGTAGAATGTGTCGAAAATCTCGTCGATCACCTGCTCCGGGATGCCGGGACCTGAATCGCTCAGCACGACCTCGACTTTGGAATCGGCGCGCATTGCTGTCCTGATGGCGACTCGGCGCATATCCGAAGGATTGTTGGCCATCGCGTCCATTGCGTTCGTTGCCAAATTCAACAGGACTTGCAACACGTGAATGGGATCGGCGCGAACCAACAATCGTCCTTTGTGGCCTTCAGCAAGCAGGACAACCTGTCTGTGATTGGCTTCGCTCGAAAGGATGCTCACGGCATCCGCAATCACCGCATACAGGTCAGCCTCTTGTTGAATCTCGGGATCGCTTCTACGCGTGAGTAATTTTCGAAACTGCTTGATGATCGCTGCGGCGTGGTCATTGGCGCGGCTAATGTCGATCACGGCTTCCTTTATCTAGCCGGTCCTTGCTGAGTAGGTTTTCCATCCTTTGGGCAGTGAGTGCAATGGCTAGCGTTGGCTGACCGAGGTCGTGCGCGAACGATGCCGACAGCGCTCCCGCTTCCGCGGCACGGGTGAGATGCATGACCTCCAGCGAGAGTTTTCGGGATCGCGCCTCCGCCCTGCGTCGCCTGAATCTCTCTCCGACAAACCACGTAATCATTGCCGACTGTGCGAGCAGCGCCAGCAGGATGCTTGTTATCTGCCAACGATAGCGCTCCCACACCGTCGGTTCACGAAAGAGGACCTCGCTTCCCCGTGGCAGGTGGCTTTCGCTGATTCCCCAGCGCTGCATTTCCCGCCAGTCGAATTTTGGCGTTGAAAATTTGACGGACGCCGTTTTGATGTCGCCCGCCTTCTCGCCTCCCAGGATGCGAACTGCAACGGCAGCTGTCTGCCGGCTGCTGTCGAGCACCGAGAGAAGCGGACCACCGACAATCTCGCGACCAAGGGACGCCCAAAGCATTCGTCGCTCTGCTGGTTTTCTGGCTTACCCTGCTGTTCGCAGGTTTTGGGCTTTTCGCACCGCACAACTTTACGTCCGCGGTCATCCTGACGTTATCTGCGTTGGCTGTTGCCGGCGCGGTTGCGATGTTTCTGGAATTGGAGCAGGGCTTCGGACGCGCGATTCACATCTCGCCCCAACCCATGCGTCAGGCCGTAGAAGCGTTGGAAGCGACAGAGCGAGTGAAGGCTAGAGGGGAAGCCACGCATAATCCCGAGCGGGCGCTAGGCTTTGGAGCAAGCGTGGCGCATTAGGTGGTCGTCAACGTTCCGTCGCTTCGGACCGTGACCACGCACCACCCACAGTACTCGGAGTAAGGCTCGTGCGCCCTATTCGAGGTGCCGGTCCTGCAAATACCTGGCAAGGTGGTAGGTGGCCCCGGCGCATAGGGCGGTAACGATCGGCCCGACAGCTACCTGAGCACGCTGGCGACCGCATGCGTGCGCGCCAAGCTCGCCTCCGTAACGGGCGGCAGCTAACTCACGAACGACCGAACAGATGATTAAGCGTGCAAACTTCCCTCACTTTGGATGTCCAGGATCGAGCCTTCGGAACTCCCTCAGCAGGCGCTCGCGATGCTCATGGGCAATGCGCAAGCTCTCTTGGAATTCGCGAAGCAAGCTGCGGGTTAGCTGTTTCGGGTACCCAGCGCGCTCAAATTCCGCCACTAAAGCCTGCTGGGCAGCGACGCGCCTTTCGAATTCATCAATGTGCCGCTCAGCCTGCGCGAACTCTTGGAGCGTTTCCTCAAGCGACATACGGCAAACCATTGACTACGCGGTTATGTCCACTATCCATCCCGTGAAACTGTGCTGCGCGCTCCCGAGTTCCGGAGGGTTTACCAACACCCCGCGCGCGAGGCCTCAGCGCCCGCTCCGTGACCAAAGACTTGTACTTTTTTGCCGAAGTACACACGCGCCGCATCAAGGGCTTCTCCGACTCTTTTCGCACCAGTACGCGCGCACGTGCGGCATGGGCTCGCGCCGACCAGGGCTGAAAGCTGATGCGAGGGGGGAAGAGACGCGGGGCCAGAACACGTAGAGGCAAGCCTTGCGTTGCCAAGGCGCTGCCGAACGGGCGGTGCAGGCATCACGGCGGCTTGTCGACTGGCGCCAACACCCGCCGGCTGTCGCTCAAGGCGATTGCGGAGTGGATACGCTGGCGGCTGAGCGCGGGCTGCCGGCCGATTGGTGGCACCGGACAACGCGTCAGCGGGCGGATGCGTGGCGGGCTCGGCAAGAGAAGTGAAGTGCTGCCGGGCCCCGAAAATCTGTCGTTTGGAGGTCTGTTTCCCTTGAATTTGGCCCTCCGATCTGTCACATATTCTCCAGGAAACGTGACGATAATACAGTCTAGTACGAGGAAATAAAAGAGAAATGGTCAGAAAGAACCTAGCACCGGCAATCGCTTACCTGCGCACGAGCTCGATCACCAACGTGGGGCCGGGCAAAGACAGTGACGTGCGCCAGCGCAAGGCGATTGAAGCCTTCGCCAAGGTGCATGGCTTTGCCGTTGTCGCCGAGTTCTGCGACCCTGCCGTCTCTGGCGCTGATCCGCTCGAGGTGCGACCTGGCTTCGCATTGCTGCTCGACAAGATCGAATCCAATGGCGCGCGGACAGTGATCGTCGAGGACGCCAGCCGGTTTGCCCGCGACCTGATGGTTCAGGAGGCCGGCGTGTTGCTGCTGATCAAGCGCAACGTCACCGTCATAACGGCCACGGGCGAAAACCTGACCGACACCCAAGACCCGATGAAGAAGTTCATGCGGCAGGTGGCCGGCGCTTTTGCCGAGCTTGAGAAGGCGCGCCTGGTCGGCAAGCTCAAACACGCACGCGATCGTATCCGCGCCGAAACCGGCAAATGCGAAGGGCGCAAGCCCCACGCAGAAAAGAACGCCAAGGCCGTAGAGCTGGCCAAGAGGCTGCACCGTGCCTCGCCCAAGACCGGCGAGCGCCGGTCGCTGCGTGAGATAAGTGCTGAGCTAGCCGCCGCTGGCTTCGTGAACGAACGGGGCAACGCCTTCCATCCGCAGTCGGTGATGCGGATGATTGAGGGGGAACGCCCGACCCATGCCGCCAATTGATTTGGAGCCCGCTAGAAACGGCACGCTGGAGAGCAAGGAGGGCCGACAAGCAGTCGTTGGCTACCCCCACCTACCCCCGAGCGATCGGCCGAAATTCAGCCCACCACCAACGCCCTACGCGCACCCTCCGCACACGCCGTACGAGTTGCATAGCTCAACTCGCTCGTGCGGTGACGAAAAAGCCCCGGCGACCAGAGGGGGGAGTTCGCCGGGGCCCTGGGCCTTGAAGAGCAGTTCGATTGGTAAACGGCAGAACCCGGGATCTGTTCCGCTAGGATTGCTCAGTGCTCACGCACTAGTTCGAGCACGGCGGCACCGTAGCGCTCAATTTTGCTTTGCCCGATGCCGCTGACGCCTTTGAGGTCTTCTGAATTCTTTGGTCGCTTGCGTGCAATGTCCGCCAATGTGGCGTCGTGGAAAATAACGTAGGGCGGGACGTGCTGCTCGCTCGCGCGCTCGCGACGCCAGGCACGCAGAGCGGCGAAAAGGGCAGCGTCGGTCGCATCCAAGGCCGGGTTATCGCTGTCGCGGCGCTTGCGCGACCGACCGGATCGTTCCTTGCCCTCGGAGCGTTCGCTAGTCGGCATAGTGCGCACGGACACCCGCCGCTCACCGCGGTAGACGGCGCGGACCTCATCGGCCTCCCCGAGTCCGATCAGCGGCCGGCCGTCGTTGGCGTCTTCGCGCAGCAGGCCTTCGAAGAGCAGTTGGTCGATCAGATCACGCCAGCCGCCGGCACCAAATTCTCGGCCAATGCCAAAGGTCGACAGCGACGTTTCTGAGACAAATGCATTCTTTGTTTTGCCAAGCAGGTGGTCGACAACGCGGCCACGGCCAAAACGCCCACCCAGGCGATGTACAGCGGAAAGAGCCTTTTGCGCCGCCTCGGTGACGTCGGTAGAGTCGGGTGGATTCAGACAGAGGTCGCATATGCCGCAATCCTCTACCTCGGTTTCGCCGAAGTATCGGCGGACCGCGGCAGGCCGGCAACCGGCACCGTCGAGCATGGCGTAAAACTGCCGCAACTTGCGCATTTGCACGGATTTGACAGTGTCATCGATATCGCGGCCGTCGATGCGACGCCGGGCCCAGGCGAGATCGGAGGAGGAATAAAGTGTGATGCCTTCCGCGGGTTCGCCGTCGCGGCCGGCGCGTCCGATCTCCTGCCAGTAGGACTCGATCGATGCGGGCGGATCGGCATGGATCACGTAGCGCACGTCGGGTTTGTCCACGCCCATGCCGAAGGCGATGGTGGCCACCATGACGGCCGCGTCTGCCTCAAGGAACTGCTCGAGGCGGGCCGTGCGAAGGTCTTTGTCGAGGCCGGCGTGGTAGGCAAGCGCCGGCACACGCGCTGCGATCAGCTTCTCGGCAAGTTTGTCGACACCGTCGCGCGAGCCGACATAAATCACCCCGGACCGTTTTGGCCGCTCGACCACAAGCTCGAGAACACGGTCATGGCCCTGCGCCTTTTTGCGCTCGGCCCATAAAGCGAGTTCTGGCCGTGCGAAGCTGTCGAGGAATTCGCGGGCGTCCTGAAGGTGCAGCTGGGCGCGGATATCGTCGCGCGTGCGGGCATCGGCGGTGGCGGTGACGGCGAGACGCGGCACGTGGGGAAAGATGCCGGCGAGGCGGCCGAGCATGCGGTATTCGGGGCGAAAGTCGTGGCCCCACTGGCTGACGCAATGAGCCTCGTCGATAGCTATCAGGGCAAGCGGCAGGTTCGTAAGCCGTTCCAGCATCGCGGACTGCATCAGGCCTTCGGGCGAGACGTAGAGCAGGTCCAAAGCGGCGCCTTTAATTCGCCGCCAGATATCCTCGCGAGAATCGAGGCTCGTGTTTGAATCGAGGCGCTCCGCGGCGATACCCAACTGCTGCAACGCCGCGACCTGATCAGCCATCAGCGCAATGAGCGGCGAAATCACCAGGCCGAGGCCCGGTCTCACAAGCGACGGGATCTGGTAGCACAGGCTCTTGCCGCCGCCGGTCGGTAGCACGGCGAGCGCGCTTCGCCCGGCCAGCACCTCGCCAATAACGCCGGCCTGGAGCCCGCGAAATTGCGTATGCCCGAAAGTGCCGCGCAGAACGTCGAGGGCGACGCCAATCGTGGCCCCCATGCGCGCTTGGGATCCGGACATCGAAGAATCAAAATCCACGAGATCTTATGGAGTAGATGCACCGAGGCTGCAAACGGCGCTGTAGCGGTTTTCAGGGACACGCCAGCAGGCGGAGGGCCGCCGGGGGGCGAGACCGCAGAGTTGGCAAGCTTCATTGCCCGGGGTTTTAATTGCCATCACGCCATCGTCGCGCGGCTGCGGCTGGCATAGCCCGGGAGGCGATCTCGGCGACTATCGGCGCAGCACGCTGATGTCGGTCATACCCCAACAAGCGGCCGCAACGGCGTGGCTGGCGGTTGGGGTCAGTAGAGTGCCAGCTTGAGACGTCGAGCGCTGATGCCGCGACCGCAGGAAACGCCCGAATACGGACATCGCTATCGAAGCACTGAAGGGTGCTCCTGAATGGAATGGCGTAGGATGAGCCGTACCCTGCCTGCGGTTCACCTGTTGGCGTACGAAGCGGTCTTTGGTTCCTATGATGTGGGAAAGCGCGCCTATCGGGGTAGGATGCTGGCTCGTGCCACGTCTGGAACGTTCTCCGATATCGAAATCATTTAAGACCTTCTGGCCCCGGCTTACCCAGTTCTGACTTCCGCGCGACCAACCCGCGCCAGGCCGGTGGAAAATGTGACGCTAGGTGCAGCTGTTTCGCTGGTGTTGCCACGAACTCTCAGGGTTTTGCCCGATACCAGCGGCTTACACTGGCTACCAGCTTCGGGTAATGGCTCATACAGCAGGCGCAATGCCTCCGCGGGTTCGGCGTCATGATGCCTCACCAGGTTTCGACCTCCAGTGAAGAGCACGACGTTAACCGAAAGGTTCAAGAACTCGAGCGAAAGCTGGCCGAGGCGCTGCAGCAGCAAAGGGCAATCTCTCAGGTATTGGAGGTCATAAACAGCTCGCCCGGCGACCCCGCCCCCGCATTCGACGCTATGCTCGACAGTGCCACGCGGCTTTGTCAGGCTAATTGCGGGATACTGTGGACGTACGACGGCGAGCGCTTTCGGGCTGCTGCTCTGCGGGGTACGCCGCCTGCATTTGTGGAGTTTGCCCGCGAACCGGTTGACCGCGATTCGTCCGCCGCGCTCACGGAAATCTTGTACGGTGCGAGGTTCGTGCACGTCACGGACCTTTCGGCCTCGGAGGACTATCGCGCCGGAAGCCTCCTACGTCGCGCCATTGTCGATCTCGGCGGCGCGCGGACAGGGCTGGCTGTGGCGCTACGTAAGGATGATGTTCTACTCGGTATCTTTGTAATCTACCGCCAGGAGGTGCGACCGTTCTCCGACAGAGAAATCGATCTGCTGAAGAGCTTCGCAAGCCAGGCGGTGATTGCAATCGAGAACACTCGGCTGCTTGAGCAGGTGGGGGCGCGTACGAGAGAGCTGCAGGAGTCGCTAGAGCGGCAAACCGCAAGTTCTGACGTGTTAAGTGTCATCTCGAGCTCGCCCGGTCAGCTGGAGCCCGTGTTCCAGGCCATTTTGGCGGGCGCAGCGCGAACTTGCGATGCAAAATTTGCATTGCTGTACCGGGTCAAACATGGCGCTGCCCGAATTATTTCGATGTTCGGCATACCCCCGGCGATGGCGGAGTACCTGAAGCGTGGACCGCACCGGCCACCGCTGAATCGGCTCGACCCGCGAACTCCTATGGGCCGTATCGTCCAATCCCCTCAGACAGTCCATATTGCCGATTATCGTGAAGATCAAACCTACTTAGACCGCGACCCAATTACGGTTGCCGGGATTGAACTCGGCGGTATTCGAACGTTGCTCATTGTACCGATGCTCAAGAGCGACGAGCTGATCGGTGCGATCGCTCTCTACCGCCAAGAGGTCCGCCCATTCACCGACAAGCAGATCGAGCAGGTCCAGAATTTTGCCAACCAAGCCGTCATCGCCGTAGAGAATACGCGCCTGCTCAATGAGCTGCGTGAATCACTTCAACAGCAGACAGCTACCGCAGACGTGCTTAAGGTCATCAGCCGGTCGGCTTTTGATCTGCGGACTGTGCTCAATACATTGACGGAGTCAGCGGCGCGGCTTTCTGAGGCTGAGGCGGGCGGTCTGGCCATCGTGCCCGAAGGCGGCGGCGCATACTCCTATGCAGCGGTCTATGGCCTTCCGCGAGAAACTGGTGAATATTTCAAGAATGCATCGTATCCGCGAGAACGCCGAAGCATTGTTGGGCGCACGTTGTTAGCAGGTACTGTAGTTCATGTGCACGATCTTGAAGCTGACCCGGAATACACAATGCGGCATGCCGAAAAAGAGCTTGGCCTTCGCACCGTGGTCGGCGTGCCCCTCGTACGTGAAGGGATCCCAATCGGCGTAATCATGCTCGCGCGCCGGTCGGTCCGAGCCTTCACAGACAAGCAGATCGAGTTGGTTACCACCTTCGCCGACCAAGCCGTGATTGCCATTGAGAACACGCGACTTTTCGAGCAGGTGCAGGCACGCAACCGCGATCTCACTGCCCTTGGCGAGGTCGGCCGTGCCGTGAGCTCGACGCTCGATCTCAAGGTCGTGCTGAAGACCATTGTCGATCATGCGGTCGATCTCTCCGGCACCGATGCTGGTTCGATCTACTACTATCGCGGGGAGCTCGGTACCCTGCAGCTCGGCGAGACCACCGGCCTCGACGATGACGTGATTGCCAGGTTCCGCAACCTGGATATCTCGGTCAGGGGGACAGGTATCGGCGAGGCAATTGCCAACAGACAGCCACTGCAGATCGCTGATCTCATCAAACGTCCGAGCAATCCCTTGCGGGACGCCGCCATCGAAGCCGGCCTGCGCGCCGCCCTTGTTGTGCCGCTACTTGGCGCCGAAGGTCCACTTGGAGCTCTAACCCTGCAGCGGCGCCTGCCGGGCGAGTTCCCGCAGGCGGTAGTCACCCTCATGCAAACCTTTGCCGACCAGTCGGCGATTGCGCTTGAGAATGCGCGACTGTTTGAGGAAATCGCCCGCAAAAGCAGCGAGCTGGAGATTGCCGGCCAGCACAAATCGCAGTTCGTGGCCAATATGAGCCATGAGCTGAGAACGCCACTTGCCGCAATGCTCGGTTATGCCGAGTTATTGCAGGAAGGCATCTACGGTGCACCGCCCGAGAAATTCCTGCCGATCCTCACGCGTATCCGTTCCAACGGCAAGCACCTGCTGGGCCTGATCAATACCGTCCTTGACATCTCCAAGATCGAAGCCGGGCAGTTTAAGTTGAACGTTGGCGAGTACGCGTTGGGCAGCATCGTCGAGACGGTGATGGTGGCAACGGAGTCGCTGGCGGCCACCAAGAAGCTTGCCTTCAAAACCGACGTTGCCAAGGGACTGCCTTACGGTCTCGGCGACGAGCAGCGCCTGACCCAGGTGCTGCTCAATCTCGTGGGCAACGCCATCAAGTTCACTGACGCCGGTGAAGTATGCATCTCGGCCGCTGCAAAGAATGGCGGCTTCGCTGTGAGCGTCAGCGATACCGGCCCTGGCATCCCGTACGAGGAGCGTGAGCGTATCTTCGATAAGTTCCACCAGGTGGACAGCACGAGCACCAGAACCAAGGGTGGCTCGGGGCTCGGACTGGCGATTGCCAAGGAGATTATCGAAATGCATGGCGGGCGCATCTGGGTCGAGTCGATCGTTGGCCGGGGCTCGACCTTCCGCCTGGAACTGCCTGTGCGTGCTCAAACAGCCGCTTGACGCAACGCATTCTCGTCGTCGAGGACCAGGAAGACTTGAGGGAGATCGCGCGTTTCGCGCTCGAAGGCGCCGGCTATGAGGTCGTCGAGGCCGCGACCGGCGTCGAGGGGTATCGCCAAAGCCGAGAGCGAGCATCCCGATCTCGTGTTGATGGACATTCAGCTTCCTGTGCTCGATGGTTATGAGTGTACGCCGGATCAAGTCTCTGCCCGGAATGGCACGGACGACGGTTATCGCGGTCAGCTCATTCGCCAAGAAGGGGGACGAGAAAAAAGCGCGCTCGGCCGGCTGCGATGCCTACGTGACGAAGCCCTATAGCCCTAAGCAGCTGCTCGGCATCCTCCGCCAGTTTCTTCCGAAAGCGTGACGCGCCTCCAAGCCGATTTAAGCTGCTACCCACGTCTGCTTTATGGGTCTGGATTGGGGACGCAATGTTAATGAGATAAACTTCAGGTATGGGTCAACTTCGGCTGCCGCAGCCGGCCCGGCGACGTGCCCCGCCGCTTCGGCTGTACCCCCTATAGCCGACCCGGTCGACGCTCAGAGAGGGTCGTCGGTGAGTGCCAACTTCGGACCCATGCATTGCAGCATGGTCGAACCCAAGCAGGGGCGCTAACCTGGGGTTCGGTCCGCCAATGTTCGCTGTGCGGCATGAGCAAGGGGCGACTGCTTTCTCCGGCGATTGGTCCGGCGTCGCGAAATTCGCAATGGAGTGCAAGATGGCCAAGAAGGGATATTGGGTCGGTCACATCGATGTCACAAACTCGGAGCGCTACAAGGATTACATCGCGGCCAACGCCGCACCTTTGAAGAAGTACGGGGCGCGGTTCCTGGTCCGGAACGGCGCCTGCGAAGTGTACGGCGGCGCACTCCAAGGGCGTCGCCACGTCGTCATCGAGTTCGAAAGCTACGCAACGGCCAAAGCCTGTCACGACTCATCGGAGTATCAGGCGGCGGCAAAGATTCGTGACGAGGCCAGTACCGCCGATTTTGTGATCATTGAGGGCCACGAAAACTAACAGCGTTCTTGTCGATGACCGCGATCATTCCCAAATCGACATCGGACGAGGACTCCGGGGCGCTTGAAACGGCGGACGCGAGGTGCGGGCTGGTTGAGAGCATGGCAGTCGACCTCGACCGCTGGCGCCCGTCCGTTCATCCCACCCAAAAGGGAGCTGAACATCTCATGCCTGACAATCACGCCGAAGGATTTGCTTGGCAGCTTCGCGTCTGGGACCGGATGGCTGATGTATATGAGAAGGAGATCGACAGGCGTTTCGGTCCCGTGGTTGAACACGTCTTGAAACTCGCGGACCTGCGGCCTGGAGAGACCGTTCTTGACCTTGGGACCGGTACTGGAGCGGTTGCCATTTGCGCGGCAACCCAGGTGGGGACAAGCGGTCGCATCAAAGCCGTCGACATTAGTCCAGAGATGCTGAGCAAGGCCAAAGAGCGACTACGCGGCCTTCGCATAACGAACGTCGATCTTGCAGAAGGGCGGGCGGAAGCGATCCCCGCCAATGACGCCAGCCTCGATGCGATCATTGCCTCCCTGAGCCTCATGTATGTCATTGATCGCGCTACAGCAGCGAAAGAGGTAGCGAGAGTGCTGCGGCCGGGTGGGCGGTTCGTTGCAGCAGTCTGGGCCGGACCGGCAGAGGCGGACATCGTAAAATTTCAGCAGACCGCGGGTAGCTTTGCGCCGACACCGCCGGTACGAGGTGTCGGTCCCGGTGCGCTCGCTGATCCGACCGAGTTTCTCTCCCAACTGCGAGCCGCTAGGCTCGAGGCGAACTGCGAAAAGGTGACCACGACCTTCGAATTCGCGAATTTCGACGCCGCCTGGGACGCGCTGGCAGGCGTCACCACAGCCGCTTTGGAACCCAACGTTCAGGAGGACGCCAAGGCGGCGGTACGCGCACTCATGTGGCCCGATAGGACAGGGCCGCGCACATTTTGCAATGCCACGCAGCTGATTTTCGCGAGGAAGGCAGCCTGACCCAGCGGTCCCACGGCCCCGGTATGCTGCATCGCGCGGCGCGCTTGGCTCAGGGCTGCAATGGGTCAGGTCCGTCTCGCATGCGGGCTTCTGAGACCTTCAACCGGTGTCCGTAGGTCCCTCAATTCCGGGCATGGGATCGACCAACTGGAGCAATGCCGCTCGGTGCCAATTTCAGACCCGAGCACCTGCAGCAACGCGTACACGGAGTCCAGCGCTACTCGATCAGCTCATCGGCGCGGGCGAGCAGCGCCGGCGGCAAGCTTAGACCGAGAGCCCGAGCAGTGTTGAGGTTTAAGACCAGATCAAAGCGGGTCGGCTGCTCGATAGGAATGTCGCCGGGCTTTTCGCCGCGAAGAATCCTCTCAACAAAACGGCTGCCCTTCGATACAGGTCGGCAAAGTTTGGGCCGTACGACATCAGGCCGCCAGCTTCCACATGCTCCCTTGCATTGTAGATTGTCGGTAGGCGTCCACTCATAGCCCAGGTAAGAAGGCGTGTGCGGTTTGTATTGGTGAATGGATCGGCAACGACGTAAAGTGCCTGGACACGATCCTTTAGTGCCTCAAACGCCGGCGCGATATCCGCCGCTCGCCGAATTTCAGGCGTGAGAGCCTCCAAGCCCAACCTGCCGGCCGCCGCCTGTACCTCGGCTATCTCGAGGACGGAGAGAGGATTGCCGACGTTCCCAATTACTGCCAACCGACGGAAAGTGGGAGCAGCCTCGCGCAAAAGTTCGAGCCGCTTGCTCGCTAGGTCCGTCGCCAAGGTCGACAACCCGGTAATGTTCCCGCCGGGTCGCGCCAGACTAGCAACAAGTTTGTTGCCAACCGGGTCGCCCGCTACGGCGAAGACAATTGGGATTATGGAAGTTGCCTGCTTTGCGGCAATGACGTTTGCAGTTCCGGATGTGACGATGACATCCACTTTTAGGCGCACGAAGTCAGCCGCAATCTCCGCGAAGCGCTCGCTACTGCCCTCGCCCCAGCCATACTGAATCGCAATGCTACGGCCGTCGACCCACCCAAGTTCTCGCAGCCGTTGCAGAAAAGCGGCAAGTCGTTCCCTCTCGGCAGACGGCGTACTTTCGCCCAAGAATCCTATGATCGGCAACTTCGACG
>Ga0081455_10002661_pt1 | contig 21127 bp, 25 predicted proteins | sample TabmetS3T2R1_FD_70207 | JGI IMG/M metagenome (GOLD analysis project Ga0081455, IMG submission 70207) | Tabebuia heterophylla rhizosphere microbial communities from the University of Puerto Rico - S3T2R1 | ecosystem: Host-associated > Plants > Roots > Rhizosphere ...
GGCGGCTCCCGGTCGCGGCATGACTGCGACACCGGTCAGGATGTCCCTCTCGACCGAGGCCGTCTAATTCGGGTGCAGACCAGGCTCGCCGCTTGCACCGATTCCGCTGCGCGAGCTGGCTTCGCTTTCGCGGAGACGACAAGCATATTCCGTATAAGCTACGATAGCACGGTTACGCAGCCGCACATCAGCGAGGCACGCATGGCGATCAGTTCGAAGTATCTCTTTGTGGTGAGCATGGATGTGGATCCCGACAAAGAAGCGCTGTTCAACGAGGTCTACGATACCGAGCACGTCCCCAATCTTCTCAAGGTGCCGGGCGTGCGCGCGGTGACGCGGATGGCGGGAGAGCCCTTTGTCGTGAGCATCGGCGGCGAGGAGAAGAAGGTCGCGCACGAGGGGGCGCGCTACAGTGCGATGTACGAGATCGATAGCCCTGACGTCCTCATCAGCCCGCAATGGGCCAAAGCGGTCGAAGACGGCCGCTGGCCGAGCCAGGTGCGGCCTTTCACCCACAACCGGCGGCACGCGCTTTATAAGGTGCGGTAGCGTGCGTTCGTGAGCGTGAAATCAGTGCGAGCGGCGAACGCGCCCTCTCCCCGCCTCGCGGGCGAGGGAGCGTACCGAGTACGCGGCGCCGCCGTGCTTCAAGGGCAACGACGATCCTCTAACTCGGGCCTCAGATGAAACGTCACACCTTCATCGTCCTTCTCGGCGGCGCTGCCTGCGCGCTTGGGATTGCTCTCCTGCCGGCCGTCTCGTCCGTTGCAATGGCGCAGGAATATCCCAGTCGGCCCATCAACGTGATCGTCGCGTTTCCGCCGGGCGGCAATACCGACATCATGGCGCGCGCGCTGCAGAACGAAATGTCGAAGGCGCTCGGCCAAACGATCGTGATCATCAACAAGCCGGGTGCGGCCGGCACGCTCGGCCTCGCGGAGCTGAGTCGGAGTGGGCCGGACGGCTACACGATTGCGCTCACTCCCAACAATCCGCTCACCGCCCAGCCGCACGTGCAGAAGCTGCCTTACGCGATGGATAGTTTCCGCTACGTTTGCCTCACCTATTTCGCGCCCTATGTGTTGATCGCGGGGCCGCAGGCGCCGTTCAAGACGTTCGATGAATTCGTCGGTTTCGCCAAGGCCAAGCCCGAAAACCTCGTTTACGGCCATGCCGGCCTCGCGAGCCAACCGCATCTCGGGATGCTCGCCGTGCTCAGGGCGATCGGCGCCGAGGGGCTCGGCGTGCCGTTTACCGGCGCGGGTCCGATGGCGCAGGCGCTACTCAGCGGCACCGTGATGGCAATCACCGAAACGCCGGCCGTCGCTGCGGCGAGTAATCTGCCGCTGCTTGCCGCGCTCTCCGAAGGGCGTATCGCCGCGCTGCCCGATCTGCGCACGATGAAGGAGCGGGGCTACCCGGCGACTTCGTTTACCGCCGGCGGCTTGATCGCTCCGGCGGGCACGCCGGCGCCGGTGCTCGCTAAGCTCGAGAAAGCATGCGCCGAGGCAACCGCGCGCGCGGAGTACCAGACCATCGCCGCGCGGCTCAACGTCGAGGCGCGCTATTTGCCGGGTGACACGTTCCGCAAGCTGTTCGACGCCGATTCGATCGACAACGCCGAGGCCATCAAGCGCGCGGGCCTCGCAGCGAAATGACAATCCGCCCGGATTGAGCCCAGCGAAATCCGGGGGTGTCTCCAGAGACCCGGATGTCGCTTCGCTCGTCAGGCTACAGCACTTGGAGGGCTTGCGAGTGACATCGCGCGGCGAGGAGATCGCCGCGCGATGTGCTCCAATCGAACCGAGGCGCTACTGCCGACCGCCGGTCGATTCGCTTCCGCTTGTCCCGGACGGCGCATTGCCCGACGCACCGCCGCCTTGGCCGCGACGGGCTCCGCTCGAGGCGCCTGCGCCCATATTGCCTTGTCCGGAGCTTGCGCCCGCATTGCCTTGGCCCGACGTATTGCCCTGGCCGGAAGAGCCTTGGCGGACGTTCGCGCCAGCGCCGGCGTTTCCGCGCGTGGTGCTCGAGGTCCCGACGGTCGTCGAGCTGCCGCTTCGCACGGTGCTGCGCGTCGACACGCCGCCGCCGACGGCTACGCCGCTGCGCCGCTTGTTGACGATGACGGTGCTGGAGGGCTCCCGATAAGTCGTGTAGCGCTTCTTCTTCTTGACGACTACGGTCGAGGGTCCGCTGGCAACGTAGCGCTTCGCCTTCTTGCGCTTGATGATGACGGCGTCGTCGCTCGCAGCGGAGCGCACGCCGACCGTTGTACGGCTGCCGCCGCGAACCGCTACGCCAGAGCGCTCACGGATCGTCGTGCGGCTGGTGCTTTGCGTCCCAGTGCCAACCGTGGCCTGCCCGCCGCCGCCTTGCCGCGTCGCTGCTGCGCCGCTGCGTTCCTGATTGCTGCTGCCTTGCTGGCCGCTGCTGCCCTGCTGGCCACTGCTGCCCTGCTGGCTTCCGCGCATGCCGGAACCGCCCTGTTGGCTCGCGCCCATGCCGGATTTCGACTGCGTGTCCTGCGTTTGCGCGAGCTGCACGCGACCGGCCGCCGGATCGGCCGAAACAGGGGCGACGACAGCGACGGCTGCCGCGGCCCCGAAGATTACTGCGAGTATTCGCATCTTTTTGCTCACTCCTGAGGAGGGGCCTCCCCGGGAGACAATCCGGACGCGAAGGTTCGGTTTCCGCGCCCGGCGAAAATTCTCGATGAATGGATGTTCATTCTGCGCGCGGACGGCGCGGCGGACTGAGGGCGAGAGCGCTTCTCTCGCTATAGCGCAACGAGAAGAGTGTCGTTGATGCGGCGTATCCGGGTGCGGCCGCCGACAGTGTCGTCGATCCGATCGGCAGCCTGCAATTGCGACACGGGCTGGCGCTCTGCGTCAGTCTCGCCAACGAGAACGACGACGTCATCTCGCTGCTGAGCGAAGACGAAGCGGAGTGCGTCAGAGAGGCGAGCAACGAAATCCTCGAGGGACTCGCCGCCAGGAGCCGGATGCGTCATTTGAATACTCCACCAACATTGGGAGCAGGTGCCCCAAGCCTGCCTTTGCAATCTCGCTTTTGATGGTCAGTCGAAGGAGCGGCACGACAGGTTCAAACCGGCAAACTAAAGAGTTAAGGCGAGACGTGCACCGGCTGCGTTAACTAAATCGCCCGTTTTGTGATGGCCATCACATTTGCGGTTACCATTTGCTGGCACGCTGCCAGTGATCGCGGAAGCGCAAAGCGGTCGCACACGCCTTTGCGTTCGAACGCAGGTCAGGCAACGTAAGCCGCAGCGGAACTACTCGCCGGCCGACTGCCACAGGCGCACCAGATGACCGATCGACCCGACGAATTGAAGGAGACGGCGGCGCAGTGCCTGGCCTTGGCGCACTCGACCACCGATCCACGCACGCGCGCGGCGCTGCTCACGATAGCGTTAAAGCTTTACGATCGGGCGACAGCGTTAAAGCTTTACGATCGGGCGACCAAACCGGCTGACAATTACGCGGCGGCGCAGCGCGAGTTCAACGATGCGCAGATGCTGCCCCGCTCGGGCGTGCAGCAGCGGCAGCACACGCAGCCGAAGAAGGAAGGGTAGCGCGGACCACCGGTCGCAGGGGCCTGCTCCATCTGATCGGTTTTCGCTCACCCGTTCCTACGGGCTATCGCGCCCAATACGCCTCTTCCCGTGCCAGCCACTCGCGCAACAGCCGAACATTGCGGCGATTGGCGCGCCACATCACGTCGAAGGCATCGCCCACGACCGGCACCGCGCCGAAAAATCCGTCGAGCACCACATTGGCGAGCATGCGCATGATGACGTGCAAAGGCGCCCCCAACTGGCGCGCCTCGTGCACGATGTAAAGCGAGATGGCGGTGGTGATCGCGTCACCGATCCCGGGAAGGAGCCCGATTAGCGCGTCGAAACCGAAGCGCACATTGGTGCCGGGCAGAATGAATGCGGTGTCCAAGAGCGTCGCCAGCGCGTCAAGGCGCGCGATGCGCTCGGCGCGCGAGCGCGGGCGGGCGAAATCAAAACCGTAGGTGAAACCGTCGCGTGCGTAGCTGTTGGTCATGGGCCGTCCTCCGCCGCCCAAATAGGAACGCCGTGCGCCATGCGCAAGCTTCCACCCGCGTGGCGGTTGCGATGGAACCGCAGCAGCGGCAAACTCTGTACCTCTCCACACAAGGGGAGGCAGCAGACGGGGGTGCGCGGCAGTCGTGCGCCAAGCGAAAGGCCTCCCCAATAGCGTAGGATGCGTTCATGCCCGGCGGCTGGATCGCTGTCGTTGTCTTATGCCTGCTGCTCGCGGCTTCCGTATACGTCGTCTATGAGGGCTGGACGGCACACTCCGGCGGCGTTGAATTGCCCGACTGGGGACTTGCGCTGCTGGGCGTCGGCGCCATCTTCGGATTGGTGATCGGGTGCGGCCTGATGGCGCTTGCCTTCTATAGCAGCCGACGCGGCTACGACGAACGCGCCGCGGTTGGGAATGAGGACGAGCGCGATGCCGATGATCGGCGTTGAGTTCGTTTGCTGCGTCTCGCCGCACCGTCATTCCAAAGAAGCGGCATCGAGCGGTTTTCCTTACAACGTGAAAGAGTCGATTGCTCGATGGCGCATAGCCATCAGTAAACGCCAAGCTTTGCGAGCATTGCCTTGCCGATGCCGACCCGCTTGGGAGCATCGCTCGCGGCCGGCATGTCAATATTCAATGCGAACGCTGAAATCTTGCCATTCTGTTCGACCCATCCGGTCCACCACCCGAGGTTTGGCGTGCTGGAGAAGCGCCATCCGGTCTTGCCGTAGAGGACTTTGCCGTCGCGACTCTCAAGTCGAATGATGTCGCGCGCAATCGACTGGGAGCGGAGCGAGGTATCAAGCTTTTGCTGCGCGAGCGCGGCGGCGAAGCGGGCTTCCTCGACGGCGCTGATTTCAAGCGGGCCGTCCAGCCAGAATGTGTCGACGATGGTCCCCGTCTGCCGGTTGCCGAAGTCGAGCCGGGCGAGCCACTCCCGATAGCGTTCGAGCCCGATGCGACGCGCAAGCTCCTGATAGATGGGAACCGCGGACAGCGCGATCGCCTCGCGCATGGACATGTCCTTCTCCCAGGTCTTGAACGGCTGCGGCCGGCCGCCGTAGGGAATGACCTCGTTCTGGTCCTTCACGACGCCGGTCTCGAGCGCAATGATGGTGTTGGCAATCTTGAACGTGGAGGCCGGAACGAGACGCGTCTGCGCGCGCTCGGCAGCGATCAATGTGAGCTGATCCGCCGCCACGTCGTAGAGCACGAACGTGCCCGCGACGCCGTTCTCGGCGAAAACAGCCTCGAGGTCCCTGCGTTGCGTCGCGCCTACAGCCAAGGCGCGGCCGCATGCCATCGCTGCCATGGCGCCGACTGAAACCCCGAGCGCCGCCCGGCGCGTCAGATGGGAAAGCGCTTCCGTCATCGTCATGGCTCCTGTTTGCGAGGTTGGGGGGATGGCTTGGCAGTTGCCACAGGCGCCGCTGCCGGCGAGCGAACCCATGACCCTACTAATTCAAGGGGCCTCGCCCTCGCAAACGATCATTTGTAAGGTTTGCCATTAGAAAATTCAGGGTCTAGGTATGGCCAAATCCCACCTGCCGCTCAACGCGTTGCGCGCCTTCGAGGCCTCGGCGCGGCATCTGAGCTTCACCAAGGCGGCATGGAGCTGCGGGTCGGTCAGGCCGCCATCAGCCACCAGGTCAAGGGCCTGGAGACGCGTTTGGGCGTTCAGCTGTTCCGCCGGTTGCCACGCGGGCTGGCACTGACCGACGAGGGACAAGCTCTCATTCCGGCCATCGCAGATTCGTTCGGCCGCCTGCGGGCAACGCTGGAGCGATTCGAAAAAGGCCACTTCCGCGGCGTCGTCAGCATCGGTGTCGTCGGCACCTTCGCAACCGGCTGGCTCTTGCCGCGATTGCCGTCCTTCCGCGAAACGCATCCGTTCGTGGACCTGCGCATCCAGACCAACAACAATCGCGTGGATCTCGCCGGCGAAGGTCTCGACTGCGCCATTCGCTATGGCAATGGCTCCTGGCGCAACACCGACGCCATTCACCTTTTTGCGGCGCCGATGTCGGCGGTCTGTGCGCCGCAAATTGCCGAGCGTATCACCGCGCCCGCAGACCTCGCGGAAGAAGCGCTCTTGCGCTCGTACCAGGCTGATGAGTGGCCGCGCTGGTTCGCCGCGGCCGGCGTTGCATGTCCCGCGATCAGGGGAACCATCTTCGACTCGTCCATCACGATGGCCGAGGCGGCGGCGCAAGGCGCCGGCGTCGCCCTCTTGCCGGTCGCCATGTTCGAGCGGGAATTGTCGCTCGGCCGCCTGGTCCAGCCGTTCGCCACCAAGGTCACGATCGGCAGCTATTGGCTGACGTCGCTGAAATCGAAGGCGGAGACGGACGCGATGCAGGCGTTTCGTTTATGGATCGTCGCCGCGGCGCAGGCGCAAAAGAGGTGAGGTGAGCGTCACGTGCGAGTTAAGCGACCGTCCCCATTGCCCGACATATGGTGCCTCGATGAAGAATGTCTGCGGAATATGCCGACTGCTCAGAACGGATGGAGACGCTCATGGCCGTCAAGCGTATCGTGCCGAACATCGCTTCCGATCAACTGGACAAGGCAAAGTCATTCTATGCAGAGATTCTGGACATGGATGTCGTCATGGATCTTGGCTGGATTGTAACGTTTGCAGCTGCGGCCAGCGCGAATCCGCAGATTAGCGTTGCCACCGAAGGCGGCTCTGGGACGCCAGTCCCTGACCTCTCTGTGGAGGTCGACAATTTCGACGAAGTCCTCTTGCGCGTGCGCCGCTCTAGCTTGCCCATCGTCTATGGGCCGTCGCAGGAGCCTTGGGGCCTCCAGCGATTCTTCGTCAGGGATCCGTTTGGCCGACTACTCAATATCTTGGCGCATCAATAGTCTCGCTCCTGTACGCCCAGCTGTTCATACCGAGCCGCTCGCCGGCCCTTTCGCAAGCAGCTCTATATCTCGCTTGCGATGATGCAGTGTGGGTCGCCGGCATTACCCGGACGTCGCCGGCGAAGCGGTCATGGTCTCAACGGCGCACGGCACTATCTGCAACGTCAAGTGTAAATGGTGAACACTTCCTGCGCTTCGCGCACGCCCCTCAGCGGATGCCGACCCATTGACAACAATAGCTCTCGCGCTCCCTGCGCGGCCTGCACGAACGACTTGGAAATCAGGATTGGCTTCCCCAGCACTTTGCATAATCCCTCGAGACGCGCTGCCTCATTCACAGCGGGGCCGATAACCGTGAAATCGAGGCGGTCGGCGGTGCCTATGTTGCCGTACATGACTTCGCCAGCGTGCAGCGCGATGTTCAAGCTGAGTGTCGGATTGCCAGCCGCCGTCTCAGTGGTGTTGAGCGCCTCGACCCGGTCCAGTATCTCGCGCGCCGCCGCCAGTGCCGCGGGCGTCACGCTTGCCAGGTTTGCGCCGTCTGGTGGCAGGAACACGGCCAGCACGCCGTCGCCTAGAAACTTGAGGATTTCGCCGCCCGCCGCGCGCACCGGATCACCAACACAGTCGAAGATGTCGTTAAGACGCCGGGTTACCTCCTCGGGCGCTGTGTCCTCAGCGAAGTTGGTAAAGCCGCGCACGTCGGCACAGAGAATGGCAGCAGCGATCCGGCTGACTGTGCCGCGCTGCACTTGCCCGGCACTGACGCGGTCGGCCGCATCGCCGCCGAGATAGGCCGCGAGCAAGTCGTGCGCCGCGGCAGGTGCGGTATTGCCCTTGATCGCCAGCGCCAGCGTGCCTGACAGCTCCTCAATCGCCGCCAGTTCCGGAGCACTCCAGCCATTACCTCGTCCGACGGCCGTGGAAGTGGTCCACGATAAAACGATGCCAAACGGATTTGTTGCTGGTTGCGCGGTACTCCAGCTGAACCCGTACATGAGAGCCAACCAATCACTCATCCCTGCGTCGCGGAACTCGCGTAATACGTCGAAATCGAGCACAGCGTCGTCGCCCACCAGCCGTCGGTGCAATCGCCGCGTCTTGGTTTCGAGCATGTGGCGGAACGGACTTGTCTGCCATACCGCCGTAGCCATGGTCGCATGGCCGAAATCGGTGACTTCGACGATTCGGCCGTCATTCCACGTGAGCGAGTACGCGCGCCGCAGCGGATGCAGCCCCGCGATGGACAGAAAGCCCCGCGCGATCGGCACGCCCGCCGCGGCCAACCGCCCGCAGAACCCGTCGAACAGCGTTTCCGCTGCTACATCGCTGGTCCCGGCCTCAATGAGCCAAGCATGCAGGGGGACGAGGTTGGTTCTCAAATCTGGCATGCCACAGAAAAGGTGGCGTGTGGGCCCGCATTGCGCAATGCATTTGCATTCAGGGATCGCCGAAGCCGATCAGGCGATGCGCGTTGCTGTCAGGGAGCGGTGCCCTAGCTGCATTCGTCAGGGCATCGTCCTCGCAGCCGCAAGCTTGATCAGCTAACATCGCTAAGAAAACCCCTTCTGTCACTTGTATGTCGACAGCTCTTGGCGAACGGCTCGGCACCATCTGTTCGGGGCTGCTCAGCTGAACCATCTGTAGCATCCGCTGCCCTAGCCGCGCTCTTCGGACGCCGTGTGCATATAAGTCAAAATGTTGCTGGCGATTGAGTAGCAAAGCCACCCAATCACAAGTCCCGCTATCGCAATGCCGATTTTCGTCCAAGCGCCATGCGGCTTGTCTAAGAAGAATGCCGCCGCCATGCCCCCAATGACCACACCCGCCCCGATATTATTCCAGAACGAGGCCGCCAATTTGATCCGCTCATTGCGCTGTAACATCGAACCGCTTCCAAAGTGATCCTCTAGCCACATGGCCCGTCCTCCTGAGAGCGTCGAGAAAGGATAGCCGGAGACCGGCTCCGCGCTCGCCAGCTTTCGGCGGACGACTTTGCCCCGGCGCCCGCCGACGACCATGCGCTCGATGGTCGCCGTCGCGAGCCCAGCATATTAGAGGTTTCCCGCAGGCGGAGGAGTCCGGATCGATGCGGCACGCTGCGCGCAGGCGCGAAGCGCGACGATGGATCTACCAACCCGCAGTGTTTCCGACCGGCAACAATCGCCAATATTCTTCGTGCAGAGCGGGGCCATCGCGTTCGCCGGCCGCGCTCGCGCGCACGGCTCTGCCTATACTTGACGACTTCACGGGCGACGTGGCTGCGAGCGCGTTTGGGGCAAGATGGGCACGAAGGGATCGCGGCATTGGCTTTTGGCACGCGGCCTCGCAGGCGCGGCCGTTACCACGGCGCTTGCGGTCGCTGCGCAGCTCGCATCAGCGGATGAAGCCGGGGAGAGCTTCTGGACCCCGGGATCGTTCGGGAGTCTCGCCGCCACGCCCTCGCAGCCCGGCTTTTCGCTGAGCTCGGGCTACTATCACACCTCGACGACCGCCGGCAGCGAGGTCGCGCGCGCCCGCTTGATCAGGATCGGGCGGCTTTCCGGTGCGGTCGAGGAAAGCGTGAGCGCCATCTCGATCTCACCCGAAGATCTAGCCACCGTTACTCCGGGATACACGTTCGCGACGCCGGTTCTCGGCGGCCAGGCGGCGGTTGCCCTGACCGCAACTTATGGCCGCAAGCGGACGACCGATGACGTGACCATCAGCGGTGAGCGCCTGGCCGGATCGTCCGCGCTCGTGCGCTCCCGCTTCGAGTCCATCAGTGACACGATCACGGGCTTCGGCGATCTGTCGCCGCAGGCCTCGCTGCGCTGGAATTCAGGCGTCCACAACGTCATGACCTATATGACCGGCAATATTCCCATGGGCGCCTACGATCGCGCTCGCCTGTCGAATATCGGTATCGGGCACGGCGCATTGGACGGCGGGGCCGGCTATACTTATTTCAACGAGCAGACGGGCTATGAATTTTCGGCGGTGGCGGGACTGACATACAACTTCATCAATCCGCACACCCAATATCAGAACGGCGTCGACGTGCATGTCGACTGGGGCGCCTCCCGCTTCCTGACCAAGCAGCTCCAGATCGGCTTGGTGGGCTATCTCTACAATCAGGCGAACTGCGATGGCGGGTCTGGAGACCGCGTCGGTTGCTTCCAATCGCGCGTTGCAAGCGTCGGCGCACAGTTCGGCTATACGATTGCGATGGGTGCGCTCGACGGAAACGTGAACCTCAAAGCCTACAAGGAGTTCGCCGCGGCGAACCGGCCGGAAGGCTGGAATTTGTGGCTCGCCTATACGCTCGCGCCTGCCGAGCAGGCGCCCGCGCGCTCAACCGCGCCGCCGCGGCGCATGTACATGAAATAGCGAGGTAGCAAGCCGCCGGATTGTCTCCCGCGCAGGCGGGGAAATCCGCACGGCGGCGACTTACTGCTTCTCCTCGCGGATATCGCTGAGCGCTTGTCTGATTAACTGGACAAGGGAAGCCATGGTATAGGGCTTGGGCAGCCAACCGAGGGGATTGGCCGGGTTTGCGCGCCTGCGCGTTTCCGGGGTGTGATGCGCCGTGGCGAAGATGCTGCGGATCCCGTGATCCCGGAATAATTGGATCGCGACATCGATGCCATCGCGTTTGCCGGCAAGCCGGATGTCCGCCACCACCAATGCCGGATGTTCCGAGGCCGCCAGTTCGGTCGCCTCTTCGGCCGAGCTGGCGATGCCCGCAATGTCGAAGCCCGCTTGCATCAACGCGGCTTCGATTTGCGTGGCAATGAGATAGTCATCCTCGAGGATCAATATACGCGGCCGCTCGGCGCCCTGCCTGCCCGCGCCCGCCGTTTCGTCGCGCGCGAGCGTGATCCAAGGCCGCTGGCGTAGTGCCGCGAAACTCGGGCCCGGAAGGGGCGATGGTGTGCCGGCTCGTTCGCCTCTCATGATGTACCGCGTTGGGGAAAGTGCACTGCGCAACGAGTGCCGGAAGCGGTCGTCACGTCGAACCGGCCGCAGAGCTGCCGGGCGAGCCCCTGCACCAGCCGAAGCCCGGATGATCGATCACGTACCGATGCCACGTCAAAGCCCGGCCCGTCGTCCTCGACGTACAGGACAAGGCCGTCACCTTCCTTCGTCACACCAGCCCGAATAGCGCCTTCGGTTCGGCCGTTGAGTCCGTGCTTGGCGGCATTGGTGAGCAGCTCATTCAGGATCAATGCGAGAGGCATGGCGGTCTCGTTCAACAGTTCGACCGGAGCAGACTCGCAACTGATCTTCAGATTTGCCGGAAACGTCTGCTGCACGGTCTCGCAAACGGACTTGAGAAATTCGCCAGCGCTGAATCGCGTCGCGTCAGTCGTGCCGTAAAGGACCTGCTGCGCAGCGGCCATCGCGGCAACTCGCCTGCTGGCCTCGCCCAAAATCGTTTGCGCCTCGACGCTGCGCGTCTGTCTCGCCGCCAGATGTAGCAGCGATTGCAGCGTTTGCATGTTGTTCTTGACGCGGTGGTTCAATTCGTTGAACAGCACCCGCTGTTGCGTTTCGGCCTGTTTACGTTCGCTGACGTCGACCAGCATGTTGATGGCGCCGACGATCTTGCCGTTCGAATCGCGCAGCGGAGTCGGATAGGGAATGAACGGAACGCGAGTGCCGTCCGGGCGTTCCGCGATCGCTTCGGCGTTGCGGATGGGGCGGCCCTCCTTCAGCGCGACCGCCATCGGGCACTCGTCGTGGCGCATCGGCGTTCCGTCGGGCCGATAGAGCTTCCAGGTCACGCACCACTCGTCGCTGCCGAGCGTCGGCGTGCGGCCGGCGAGCTCGACCGCCGCTTCATTGTAGTAGGTAATCCTGCCTTGCGCGTCGGTCGTGTAGATCGCGGCAGGAATGGCGGCGAGCAAGTCTTTCAACTGCCGCTCGCTGTCGCGCAGCTTCACCTCGGCCTGCTTGCGCTCGGTGATGTCGCGGGCGATCTTCGATGCGCCGACGATTGCCCCCCTGTGGTCGCGCGTCGGCGATACCGACAGCGAGATATCGATTAGGCTGCCATTCTTGCGTCGACGGACGGTCTCGTAATGATCGACCCGTTCACCACGGCGGATGCGCGCGAGAATTCCCGGCTCCTCGGCAAGCCGATCCGGCGGGATCAGGATGGTGATTGGTTTGCCGACGACCTCCTCGGCTTTGTAGCCGAACAGGCGCTCGGCCCCCTGATTCCAAGTCATGATGATTCCGTTGAGATCCTTGCTGACGATGGCGTCGTCGGAGGATTCCACGATTGCGGCGAGGTGCTGGGCCGCTCGCTCGACGCGGCTGCGGTCGGTGATGTCGCGCAGATAGCCGGTGAACAGGACCTGACCGCTCGGAAGGGCGGAAGCCGAGACCGACACTTCCGCGTCGAACTCGCTGCCGTCCCCGCGTAGCAGCGGCATTTCAAGCCGCGAGCCGATCACCGTTCCACCAGTGGTTTCGACGAAGCTTTTGGGACTGCGCCGATACGCTTCGCGCAGTCGTTGCGGCACCATCGTTTCGACGACCGTATTTCCTACCAGCTGGTCGCTGCGGCGGCGCAAGAGCTGCTCTGCGGCCGGATTGACCTCGAGGATGCGCCCTTTCTCATCCAACGTGATGATGCCGTCGAGTGCGGATTGCAGAATGGCGGACTTGCGCGTTTCGCTCTCGCGCAACGCCTCCTCGCCGCGAATGCGCTCGACGGCGAATCCGAGCTGGCGTGCGATAGTGACGGCCAAATGGGTCTCCAGGTCGGTAAAGACGTGTGGATGATCGTAATAGACCATGAACTTTCCGAGCAGCCGGCCGCCCTGCTCGAGCGGAATGAATGCGAGCGCGTTGATGCCCTCCGCGCGCACGGTCTGCTTGAGCGATTCGGGCAATTCGGCACGGTCCACGTCTTCGATGCAGATCGGTTTTGCATCCGTGGCGTCCCGCGTCCAAGGCGAATGGCCGTCAACCGCGCGCCGATAATCCTCGGAGAGGCGGCGCCAGGCCACGAACCGCATCGCCCCGGATTGATCGAACAGCAGGATGGACGCGCGATCGCAGCGCAGCGCCCGCAGGATCGCATCCAGCGCCGGCTCGTAGACCGCGACCAGCGACCTAGCATGCTGCAGTCGTTCGGTGAATTCGTAGAGCGCCTGCTGCTCCGCTACTCTGCGCGCGAGCGCCTCCTCCGCTTGCTTGCGATCGGTGATGTCGTGCTGGACACGAACGGCGTAGAGAAAGCGACCCTGCGCATCGCGCACGCTCGACGACGCAACAGCGGCCCAGAAGTATCCGCCGTCTTTGCACCGGAGGCGCTTTTCGATCCTGTAGCTGTCGATTTCGCCGGCAACCTGGCGCTCGAACTGCGCGTGATCGCGCTCGGCGTCCTCAGCAACGGTTTCATCGAAGATCGAACGTCCCAACAGCTCCTGAGACGAATAACCCATCAGCGCCGCGAACTGCGCATTGACGCGCAGGAGCCTGCCTTCGGCATCTACTTCGACGATGCCTATGCCTGCATGTTCGTAGGTCGCGGCGAGCCGCTCGTCGTGTTGCCGCAGCACTTGCTCGCCGCGCGAGCGGTCGGTCACGTCCACGGTTATCGACCGCGCGTCGGTCAACTTTCCGTTGGACAAGCGCGCAGTCGCGGTAATGAGCACATCCCGGATGGAACCGTCCTTGGCGCGCAGGCGTGCCGGAAACTGGTCAACTTGTTCGTTCCGGCGCAGGCGCGTGAAGATGTCGTCGATCGCGCTCCTGTCCACGTGGAACTCGCGGATATTCCTGCCGACATAGTCCTCGGCCGCGTATCCCAGCATGTCCAGTTCGGCGCGATTGGCGCGCAGAATGGTGCCGTCCCCGGCGAGCAAATTCAGCCCAACGGCGGAATTCTCGAAAAAGTCGTCGAGTTCGTTGCTGCCGGGTGTCGCGGTGATGCGCGCAAACGGTGCAAAGCGATCCGTTTGCGCTGCACTGAAGTCCCCGATGCTCATTCTTGCAAGCCTCGTCAGGCCGTGGGTTGCATACCGGGCGAATTTTTGCGCGCAGTTCGACCGGTCATGCGTTCAAAAAATGCCATTTCCCGCAGCCGCCAACGCAGGCATGGCGCGAAAGTTCCTGCTGCCGCAAAGGTCTGGCGCAGATGGTGCTAAAATACCAGCGACCAGACGACGGGCGGTCGCGCAGACCCGTCGCATTCCCGGCGGCCGCGCTCATCAACGCCCGCAGCGTCGCCGTGCGCCAATGGATCGACGTGGTCTAGCTTGGCGTGAACTACAGGTTCGGCTGGGGTTTGGGCGTCGAAACGTATTAATCGAATGGCACGTCGTGCAGTGCTGCGTCCAAATCACTACCAAAATGGCTTTGCCTTGGCGAAGGCACGGTACGCACGTTCAGCGTCCTTGAGCACGGATGCGATGCGGGCCTCCTCACGGCCGGAAAGACGACCGGCCGCGAATGCCTTTTTGGCCCGGCCTTCACGCTTTTGGCCGCCGGCGTCATGCCCATCGACGAGACGTTCGGTCAGTCCCTCATGCACCGCGATGTCGTTTAAGTCTCCGAGGGCGTCCTGCAGTTGCTCCAAGCAGGCCACGAAATCCTTGCGTCGGCGCGTGGCTTTCTTGCCGGGGAATGCACCGGCAAAAAATTCCGAGGCATAGCGGAGCTTCTTGGCTTGAATGCGCATCTTGTGCCGACGCTCCGGGTCGAGCGCGTGCAGCTGCGCGCCCACTTTCATTATCTTCTTCCAGCGTCGCCTCAGCTCGTCGACGGCAGCAGACACGATCGGTTGTTCTCGCAGCGAGCGCGTGAGATCGTCGCTGCTGCGCGCCCAGCCGCCGGCCTCAATCCAGCTCGCCGTGTCGAGAACAAGATCGCGAAAGCGGGTGGATTCGATGGCTGCGCTGGCGCGGCCAAAGGCATCCTCGCGTCTTTGTTGAAGCTCCCTGGCCAGCAGCGCGGCTCCCGGTCCATTCGGTTTGCCGTCCGTGACCGGTCGCACAACCCGCTTGATGAACACATCAAGTTCACGCGCCGGACCCAACTCCTGGGTGATCCATCTGAGTTGGGTCTTCATCTCCTCCGTCTGAGGATCAAGCAGCATGTCGGCAAACAGCGAGATTGCCGCCCGCAAGCGCCGCAGAGCAACCCGCATCTGGTGCAGTCCTTCTGCGTCACCGCCGAGCGTGGCCGCTTGGTTGACGACGAGCTGGCGCAGGCATGCCCTGGCGATCGCTTGGAACGCGGCTTGCCGACTGTAGGCTGGCGTGAGCGCAACCGGTGCCGCCTTAACCGCCCCCGGCGGCCCGCCGACGATGAGAGCGTAGCCGTGCTCGGCCTTGCTTTTGACCGCAAGCTGAACCGGCACTTCCTCGGCGAGCATGCGCGCCAGTTTGAAAAGCTCAGCAGATTCGCCGCGCTTGAGTTCCAATTCCACCTCGCAAAGGGGTGAAGACTCCCGACCCGCTTCGACCTTTCCCTTGTCGATGGTGAGCTCGATCTCGCTGTTTCCGCTTCGGATCGGATAGGTCGTGCGGCGCACCCGTGTCTCGAATATCGGCTTCAGGCTGCGTCGCACCTTTTTGGTAAATACGGGGGCGAGAGCGGCGTCCCGCGCGAGGTCGAGGTCGGGCTGGCTGCCGTGGATGGGATGCTCCCATTCGTTCCGGGTAAATAGCGCGCCGCTTTCGCCGTTTTCCTGCTTGATGGTCTGAATGTGGCGACGGCCGACGCGGCGCACTCGCAGCGATAACCCGTTGTCGCGTAGCTTCAACTTGTCGGTATCGAAATAGACCGACACCAGGTTTGCCCGCTTGGACGACTTCTTCCGCGCCCGCTGCAGCAACGAGCTGCGGGCCAGTCGATTGAGGCTATGCGTCGGCACTTCGAGCTTGAGCTCGACTTCGCGGGCGGGCGGCATGGGATACGCTGAAATCTACGGAATTTGAATAATTGCCGATTTTCCCTACAATTTCTAGAGGGGATCGTGAGCGGGCCTAGGTAGCGGCGTTGAGAATTTGACGGCTGCAGGTTCTAGGGCGTTAGGCAAGTCTTTTCCACGATGGATGGGCCTGCAATGCAGGTCTGCACCAATTCATAGCACCGGCGGGCTTCGAGCTATCGTCCGCACGGGCCTCTCTCACAAATTTTGGCTGCCAAATACGCTCGGGCGCGTCGCCTTCTCGTCATCGCCGGTCCACGCATCCGCGGGATCCCATTTGTGAACTTGGCCGCAGGCGGGGCAGCGCACGGGAAGCGGGACGCGAGGAAGGCTTTTGAGCAGAACCCACTCAGCCTTGAGGCCCGTTGAGATTGGCGTACCCGTGCGCGGGCACTGAACGAAGATGTCAGCCAACAGAGAACTCCCTTGGTGACGGGACAAATATCCGCCGATCGCTGCCAAGCGTACATTTTTTCATGCGATATTGCCTTGGGCAGGATGGTTGCGCCCTGAACATGGGCGACAGCACGGCGATGTCTGGTGTCCAAAATTTTCCGGCTGATTCGATTTTAAAGTGCCGAAGGAGTCCAGCACATTTTTAAGCCAGTGGATAACTCATGCGAACTTCGGCCGTCGCTGCACAAGGCGCCGCAATGTGTCCACCTTCATCGTCATCGCGCGGACATCGAACAATCATAGAAGAGGCCATTGCGTCGTGCGGCGTAGGTCGAACCCACCATGGCCAATTCTAAGCACACCATCAAAGCCTTCGACTCTGACCTCGATGAACTCGCGCGGGCCATCGCAGAGATGGGCGGGCTGGCCGAGAGGCAAATTGCCGAAGCGACTGCAGCGCTGACGACGCGCGACTGCGCTCGCGCACGGCGCATGATTGCCGCCGACGCGACCATCGACGCCATGCAGCGCAATATTGAAGAAAGGGCGGTTGAGACAATTGCGCGGCGTCAACCGGTAGCAGGTGACCTTCGGCAAATCATTGGAGTCTTGCGAATTGCGAATGAGATCGAGCGCATAGGCGATCTCGCCAAGAATATTGGCAAGCGCATCATTGCCATCGATGGTGAAGAGATGCCGCCGCGGTCAATGCGCGGGGTCAACCACATGGCCACTCTCATGCTCGCTCAGTTGCGCGATGTCCTTGATAGTTTCGCGCGCTGCGATGTCGCGAAGGCGCTCGACGTTTGGACGCGCGATCAAGACATTGACCGCTTGTGCACAAGCTTATCCCAGGAGCTTCTTGCCGATATGATGGAACAATCCGTCGCGATGTGCTTCGGCGCTCATCTGATGTTTTGCACGAAAAATCTCGAGCGCATCGGCGACCATACGACCAATATCGCGGAGGCGGTTCATTACATGGTGAAGGGCGAGACGCCTCTGCGAGAGCGACCAAAGGCCGATTTCGCCAGCATGCTCACTGTGGCGATGGGGCGCAGATACAAACGCCGCCTCCAGCCAATGCAGCATCGCAGAAGCGAATTAACCCCGCTTTGACCTCCACGCGAACTCCCGGCTCGTGCGCCTGTTAACGCCGCTTTAAGCAGGACCAGCCGAGCATGCGCGCCCAGATCGTATGGAGGCGCGAGTAGGGGTTTTGAGGCGCGGCGGAGTCATACGTGCAGATCGGCTGCGCGAGATGCGCGCCTGGATCATCGGCGCTCTCGTGCTGCTCTCGGCAACGCCAGCGCTTGCTCAATCGACCGTGGAGCTGTCGCACCGCTTGGGCAGCGGTGAGATTCGCACCAACGACGGCCGGCTGGTCGATACGCTGTCCAAGCCGGAACTCGTTTGCTTGTTTTATCTGATGTGGTGGTACGAATCGCAGAATGCCTGCACGTCGGCTGAATTGAAGACCATGCAAGGCAGCTGCGGCGAAGACCTCAAGCCCAAGGCCGACGCCTGCCAGTTGACGCATTGAACTGCTGCAGCCCGCGCCGTTGCGTCGCCTGACGGCGCGTGGCGAACACCGCGTCTAATCGATGGAGATGTTCGCCTCCTTGGCGAGCCTGGTCCAGGTCGCAAACTGACTCGCCACCAGCGCCCGCATCTCGGCAGGTGTGGTCGCGCGCGGATCGCCGCCCATGCTCTCGAGCTTGCCCTTCACGTCCGGCACTGAAATGGCGCGGCGCAACTCGGCATTGAGCCTCGCGACGATCGGCGCCGGCAGTTTTGCCGGACCGGCAAGGCCGGTCCAGGAGATGACTTCAAATCCGGGGATGCCTTGCTCCGCGACCGTCGGCACGTCGGGGAAATCGCGCCAGCGCATCTTGCCGGTCACGGCGAGGGCGCGGAACTCGCCGGAGCGGATGCGCGCGCTGATCGGGCCCGACGTGGCGGCGATGAAATCGATGTCGCCCTGCAGCATGCCGGTGATGGCCGGCGCCTCGCCGCGATAGGGTATGTGCAGAAACTTGGTTTTGGTGTCGTGCCCTATCAACTCGACGGTGGTGTGGAGGATCGAGCCCACGCCGGCCGACCCGTATTTCAGCGCGCCGGGGTTTTTCCGCGCCTCCTCGATCAGGTCCTTGAGCGTCTGCAAGCGGGAGTCCGTGCGCACGCAGATCAGGAACGGATAGAAGCTCGCGACCGAAATCCATTCGAAATCGTCGACGACCTTGTAGTTGACGTTCCTGGAGAGCGCCCCATGCGCGGGGTGGGCGCTGGGAAGAACCAGCAGCGTGTAGCCGTCGGGGTCGCTGCGCGCGACCGCCTCCGCGGCGAGGCTGCCGGCGACGCCGGGCTTGGCCTCGATCACGATCGATTGCCCGAGGCCCTTCGACATCTCGTTGCCAAGCAGCCGGCCGATGATGTCCACGTTCCCGCCCGGCGGAAAGCCGTGCATGAACTTGATCGGGCGGCCGGGATAGTCCTGTGCCGCCGCTGCGCTCGCCGCCGCAACCAGCGCGACGAGGGCGCCGACGATTGTCCTGGTCATTATTCTTCTCTGCCTGTGCGCGTATTAATCCTAGACACCGGACCCGAGGAGCAGACCCGAGTGCCCGGCAGTGTAAACGTCCTTAAAAGTCGATGCACGACCGCCGTTTGCGGTCCCATTGCATCCAGGACGGCGACGGCTCGAGCCCTATGTATCTCCGCGTTCCGCGAACCGTCCGCGCATCAACTTGGTAATGGCGTCGGCGGCTTCGCGGGCGCCGGCGGCGCGCTGGTGGAAGCCGACACTGCGCAGCGCGCGCTCGAGCACGGTTCGCGACTCCTCGACCGAGAGGGTGCCTTTCTCCAAAAGTACCTGGAGCAAAGCAGTCACGATCGCGCCCCCGGCAATGGCCGAACCAAGGGCGAGCTTGTCGCCTGTGCTGTTGTTAGCGGCCATAACCTCCCCCTTCGCTGGTGGGAAGGTAATGACGCTGCTCAGGCGGCGGTTCGGTCAATACGTAGTTCTTCGTATGGCTGCGTTCTCTTCCCGACCGGATTCCGCTATGGCGACATCGGTGGGATTTTCCCGCATTTCGGCAGACTGCGTCCAAGGCCCGCGTAAACGCGCTTATCGTGCGTCGAAGCCGTGTAAGCGCGCTTATGGTTCAACCCGGCTGCGTGGCGTTCCGCACCTGACCCGCGTCAGTGAATTTCGCTCAGGACGGCTGACGCGTCTTCGTCGTGATCCAATCGCGCGAGCGGCCGGAGCGATAGGACGAGCCGAGGCGCTTGGACACGATGCCATCGAGGCCCAGCTCGCAGGCGTAGCGGAATGCGACGTCGCCCGCCTCCGCCATGTCTTCGCTCAGCTGCAGGGCGGGGTTGGCGTGCTCGAGCAGCTTCGCCAGCAAGGTCTTGCGCGTTTCGATCGGCGCGCGCCGCAGATCCCGTCCGTCGAGCTCGAGCAGATCGAACGCGAACAGAACGACGTTCTCGCGCCGACGGGGAAGGCTGACATCGTCGCATGCGACCGCCTGGCCGTCGATGAGGCAGGAGCGGCAACGCAGCAACGCGACCGCGATGGCGACCGCCGGATAGCGCTTGCTCCAATCGAGGCCGTTTCGCGCAAACAGCCGCACGCCGGCGGCACTGCGCCGCGCCATGACACGGTGGCCGCGATGCTTGATTTCATGAATCCAACCAGGCTCCGCCGGCGGCCGTTCGGCCGCGCTCGGCAGGCAGGGCGCGATGAAGCCTGTGGGATGCGCTCGGCGGGAGCGCATGGGCCGCTCCTTCCGGAAGGTTAAGTCGCGCAATGTCATATCCCGTGTGACTGTCATGGCAATAGAGTCCGCTCATTGCCGCAGCAGCGATTCCGCCGGACCACCGCCGTCATCAGCTCAGCCATGGCGGGGACAAAACCCACCGTGACGCACCTTTCCGGCTGGTCGCCGACTCGATGCTCGGGTCGGCCTCCATCAAGGCGCTTTCCCCATAGCTCTCGAAAGGGCTGCGATCGGCGGCGCCGTGCACGAAGCCGACGGTTGGCACGCCCGCGGCGAAGTAAAACAGGCTCGCCCGTTGGTGCGTGGACAAGCCCGGTGCGTAGCAACGATCAGCGATCATGGTTCTTCTCCTCTCGGCTCGACGCGCTACGGCGACATCCGGGGATTCTTCCGCGTTTCGCATAGCGTCTCGAAGACGCGGCGAAGCGACATGAGGGCTCGCTCGATCGTTCCGTCAGTAGCCGTTCGATCCGAACGATGAGCTCGCCGGGGACATCGGGGCGGCGTTGGCCGGCGGGGCGACCCCGGCGATCAATGCGGCCAGTGCGAGAGCGGCGATAAGCACTTTCATGACACGTCTCCGTCTTTGGACCGTCGTCCTGATTTGGACATCAGCGCCGATCGGCCGGCGCCTGGGCACGAACATGCCACCGCCAGGGCTCGCGGCCTGTGATGCGGATCACAGCCTTCAGAACGATTCAGAATGATTCAGGACGTTCAGATTGGCCCGCCAGCGCGAAATCGCTCACCGTGAAGCGTCCGGACGGTCCTTCAACCCGCAGTTTCAGGCGGCGTTGCGGCCGGTCTGAGCAAGCCCGGCGGCAAGCCTCCCAAGAACGTTGGTCCAGTCGCGTCGCGCCTGCTGCATAAATTCGGGCTTTGTCGCGTGCGTCAGGCTGAGTTCGCACCCGCCTCCGCGTGCATTTAGTTCAACGGTCACGCGCTCAAAATTGAGGGAGTATTTCTCAGCCAAAAGTGCGAACACGAGTCGGTGCGGCCGAAAGAGTTCGAGATATTCGCCCACATATTCGACTTTCTGACCTTTCCGCCGCCCTGCGACGTAAAACCACCCA
>Ga0081455_10002662_pt1 | contig 21123 bp, 23 predicted proteins | sample TabmetS3T2R1_FD_70207 | JGI IMG/M metagenome (GOLD analysis project Ga0081455, IMG submission 70207) | Tabebuia heterophylla rhizosphere microbial communities from the University of Puerto Rico - S3T2R1 | ecosystem: Host-associated > Plants > Roots > Rhizosphere ...
CCACGCCCCGAGCCGCCGTCAGGTCTGGCCGGCGGCAAGGTGGCCAAGGTCGATCGCGTCGAATGGCTCGCCATTCCCGACCATCAGACGGCGGTGAATGCCCTGCTGGCCGGCGAGATCGACTACATCGAGGCGCCACCACATGATCTCAAGTCCCTGCTGAAGGCCGACAAGAACATCCGGCTCGAAGTCTACAACAAGATCGGCGCGCAATATGCCTTCCGCTGGAACACGGTCGTGCCGCCCTTCGACAACGAGAAAGTGCGCCGTGCCGCCATGTACGCCTTCAACCAGAAGGCCTTCTTGGAGGGTGTGATCGGCGATGCCGACTACTACAGGACCTGCCTTGCCATGTTCGTCTGCGGCACGCCGCTCGAGAACGATGCCGGCATGGAAGGCCTGCTGCAGTCCAACTTCGCCAAATCGAAGGAGCTTCTCAGGGAGGCCGGCTACGACGGTACGCCCATCGTCATGCTCCACACGACCGATATCGCCGTGCTTACCAACGCCGGGCCGGTCGCCAAGTCGCTGCTCGAGCAGGGCGGCTTCAAGGTGCAGATGGTGCCGCTCGACTTCCAGGCCATCGTGGCGCGCCGCCTGCGCAAGACGCAGCCCGCCGACGGCGGCTGGAACGGCTTCATGACTGCTTGGCTTTCGGTCGACATGATGAACCCGCTCACCAACAGCATGGTCAACGCCTCCTGCGACAAGGCGAACTTCGGCTGGCCCTGCGATTCGGAGATCGAGCGCCTGCGCGATGCCTATGCCCGCGCGCCCGATCTCGCTGCCCGGCAGAAGATCGCCGCGGAGCTGCAGGCGCGCGCGGTGCAGTACGGTACCCACGTCCATCTCGGCCAGTACACGCTGCCGACGGCCACACGCGCCGATCGACTGAGCGGCATGGTCAAGAGCCCGATCCCGGTCTTCTGGAAGATAGAAAAGAAGGGCAACTGAGCCGATGATCCTTTTGTGGCGAGTTTTCTGCCGGTGTCTTCTGCCATAGTCGGAAGATGGACTTCCGGAGCAGGCTTCGCCTGATCGCCGCCGGCACGATCGGCAATGTGCTCGAATGGTACGACTTCGCGATCTACGGCTATTTTGCGGTCCCGATCGGCAAGACCTTCTTCCCGCAGAGCAGCGCGGTTTCGCAGGTACTGGCAGCTTTCGGCGTTTTTGCAGTCGGCTATCTGATGCGGCCCCTCGGCGGCGCGCTCACCGGCACCATCGGGGATCGCTACGGCAGGCGAGCCGCCCTCACCTTCTCGGTGACAGCGATGGCGGTGCCGACCTTTCTGGTCGGTATTCTGCCAGGCTACGAGACGTTCGGCATCGCGGCGCCGGTGCTGCTCACGCTTCTGCGCATGATCCAGGGACTGTCCGTCGGCGGCGAGTGCACGACCGCCTTCACGTTCATGATCGAGCAGGCGCCACGCGATCGTCATGGCTTGGTGGCCGCTATCGCATCTTCCGGCGTCATTGCCGGAATGCTGCTGGGATCTGGGGCCGGCGCGCTGTTGGCCGGCACTCTCGCGCCTGAGGCCATGCAAGCGTGGGGATGGCGCTTGCCATTCCTGTTTGGACTGATTGTCGGACTGATCGGCTACCTGCTGCGGCGCCGGCTCGATACGGTAGACTCCTCACTTGGCGCCAGTCGCTCGCCCTTGCGGGAAGTGCTGGCTGGTCACAGGCGGCTGCTGCTTCGCCTGGCGGGTCTCGCGGCGTTCGGGGCCATCGGCTTCTATCTGATATTTCTGTACGTCGTGAGCTGGCTGCAGCTCGTCGACGGGGTCGCGCCCGCGCGCGCGCTCAGCATCAACACCATGAGCATGGCCGCCATGATCGTGGTGTTCCTCGCAGCGGGCTGGCTGGGCGACAGGATCGGACCCAGGCCAGTCCTTCTCGCCTCTACGGCACTGGGCTTTGTCGCCGCCTTGCCGTTGCTTTGGCTGATGCACCATCCGGATCCCGAGATGATCCTGCTCGGCCAGATGGGATTCGTGCTCGTCATCGGTTCGACGGGCGGCGTGATGCCCGCACTCATGGTAGCGGCGACGCCGCCCGCCATCCGCTGCACGGCCATCGCGATCGGCTTCAACATCGCCTACGGCGTGATGGGTGGTTTGTCGCCCTTGGCGGCGACCTGGCTGGTGTATCGCACCGACATGGATTTGAGCCCCGCCTTGATGATCATGGCCGCCGCCGCGCTTTCATTCGCGACGATCCTCACCCTCAAAGACAACCGCAAGGCTGGCGGAAGTCTATGGTGATCGGGCGGCGCTCTTTCGCTTCGGGAGCACTTGTCCTTGCCGCCGCGAGGGCGACGCAAGCTTCAGACCTGCCTTGGATCGATGCACACGCTCACGTCTTCATGCGCAGCCTCAAGGCATATGCTGGCGCGCGTTACGTACCCGACTACGACGCCAGTTGGCAGAGCCTGTTGGCGTTGGCGGCCGAAAACAAGGTCGATCGGGCGGTGATCCTGCAGCCGTCGTTCCTCGGCTTCGACAATTCCTATCTGCTGGAAGCGCTCAAGGCGGAGCCCGACCGCCTGCGCGGCGTGCCCTGGGTGTCGCCTTCCGTCGAGGTGACTGCGGCCGACTGGGAAGAGATGGCGCGGCTGGGCGTGCGCGGCTTGCGCTTTCCGATCTTCAGCCTGCCGGCACCGAATTGGCCGGCTTATGCCGACATGTTAGCTGAAGCCCTGCGCCGGGACTGGCCGATACATCTTCATGTCGAGGGCCGGCGTCTGCCCTCGATCCTGCCTTTCCTGCTCGATGGCGGCCACAAGGTGGTGATCCCACACTTCGGCATGTTTGATCGCACCCTCGGGCCGTTGCGCGACCCGGGCTTCGAGCTGCTGCTGCAGAAAGCCGGCACCCGCCAAATCTGGGTGGTGCTGAGCGGTGCCTACCGGGTTGGCCACGAGCGAGCACGGCCTGCCGCGCCGCTGCTGCTTTCCGCCTTCGGTCCCGATCGGTTGATGTGGGGCAGCGACTGGCCGCACACCGACACCAATCTCGATCGCAAGACGACCTATCAGGAGTCGCTGCAATGGCTGGAGCAATGGGTGCCTGATGCCGCAACCCGCCAGAAGATCCTGGTCGACACGCCCGCCAAGCTCTACCGGTTCTGACTGTGTTCGCCGCCTTCGACGCAGCGACCTTCTGCCCGCCACCGCAGCATGCCGCCCGGCAGGCTGGCGACATCGGTGATGCCAGCCTTTTGCAGGATCGTCGTCGCGTGCGCCGACCGTCCGCCGGAACGACAGACCGCCACGATCGGCTTGGTCCTGACGAGTTCGTTGGCGCACTGAGCGAGCTGTCCGAGCGGCAGCAGCGTGGCGCCGCGGATGTGGCCGTACGGCCCGATGAACTCGGCCGGCTCGCGCACATCGACGACTTGCACTTCGGTGAGATTCTCTTCCAGCCAGCGCGGCTCGACCTCCCAGACACCGTAGGTGGTGAAACGGAGCGGCGCCCAGCACGGATCGACCGGCGCCGCAGCCCCGTTGCCAGGCTGGCCGCAGCGCAAGTTCGCAGGCACCGCCTCAGCGAGCTTCTTGGGATGCGGCAGGTCGAGCGCTCTCATGCACCCGACATAGTCGCCTTCGTCGGCCTCGCCGCCCAGCCGCGGATTGAGCTTCTTCTCTTCGGCGACACTGGTAGCGGTAAGGCCTCGGTAGTCATGCGCCGGATAAAGCAGGCAAGTTTCCGGGAGGGAGAAGATGCGCGCGTGCACCGAGCGGTAAAGCATCCCCGAATTGCCCTGCTGAAAATCGGTACGACCCGAACCACGGATCAGCAGGCAATCGCCGGTGAAGGCCATGCTTTCGCCGTCCAGCACGTAGGTGACACAGCCGTTGGTATGGCCGGGCGTCGAGCGCACCTCCAAGAAGCGTCGCCCGAACGTGACGCGGTCGCCGTGATGCAGAAGCCGATCGGCGCCCGAGGCGCCACTTGCCTCGGACAAGGCGATACAACTGCCGAATCTCTGCTTGAGAAGCCACGCTCCCGTGATGTGGTCGGCATGGACATGGGTCTCCAAGGTCCACCGCAGATCGAGCCCCAACTCGTCGATCAGGGCAGCGTCGCGCCGAGCCTGCTCGAATACAGGATCGATCAGCAACGCCTCGCGGGAAGCCGAGCTCCCCAGCAGGTAGGTGTAGGTCGATGACGTGGTATCGAAGAGCTGGCGAAAGATGAGCATGGATCAATCTTTCCCGGAAATGCTTTACTGAGGCATGACACTCCCAGCAATGATCATGCCGAAGTGCAAGTTTTTCAGCGCGGGCCATTGAGCATTTGTTGCCCAGGCGCCCGGCGTGGCGGCCAAGCCCTTGAGCCGCCTCGTTTTCCAGTTGATCCAATTGTTGTAGCGATGCCGCGAATGCCACTACCGCGTGCCTGCACCCGCCGTTTCAGCCGCTGCTCGTCGAATGCCTTCAGGATGATCAGATTGCCATCGGCCGAGATGCCTACAGGGCACCGCCTTCGACGCTTCGCCCTTCCGCGCGCCATCGCAGCATGCCGCCGGGCAGGTTGGCGACGTCTATGATGCCCGCCTTCTGCAGGATCGCCGTGGCGTGCGCCGAGCGGCTGCCGGCGCGGCACACCGCAACGATCGGCTTGTCCCTGGGAAGTTCCTGGACGCGCTGCGCGAGCTGGCCAAGCGGCACCAGCGTGGCGCCACGAATGTGGCCGAGAGGTCCGGCGAATTCGGCCGGCTCGCGCACGTCGACAACGTTCACCTTGGCCAGGTTCTCCTCCAGCCAGTGCGGTTCTACTTCCCACACACCACCGAAGGTGAAGCGCAACGGCGCCCAGCAGGGATCGGCCGGTGCGGTCGTCTCGTTGCCCGGCTGGCCGCAGCGCAGATTCGCCGGCACCGCCTCGTCGATCTTCTTGGGGTGCGGCAGGTCGAGGTTCTTCATGTAGCCGACATAGTCGCCCTCGCCGACCTCGCCGCCCAGGCGCGGATTGAACCTCTTTTCTTCCACCACACTGGTGGCCGTCAGCCCGCGGTAGTCGTGCGCCGGATAGAGCAGGCAGGTCTCCGGCAAGGAGAAGATGCGCGATCGCACCGAGCGGTACAACGCTCGCGGGTCGCCCTGTTGGAAGTCGGTGCGGCCGGAGCCCCGGATCATCAGGCAATCCCCGGTGAACGCCATGGTCTCGTCGTCGAGCACATAGGTGATACACCCGTTGGTATGGCCCGGCGTCGACCGCACTTCCAGCGAGCGCCGCCCGAACGAGACCTGATCGCCGTCGTTCAACAGCCGATCGGCACCCGAGGCGCCGCTCGCTGCCGAGAGCGCGATCTGGCTGCCGAGCTTCTGCTTCAGAAGCCAGGCGCCGGTGACGTGGTCGGCGTGGACATGGGTTTCCAATGTCCACTGCAGGTTCAGTCCCAGCTCGTTGATCAGGGCTGCATCGCGTCGCGCCTGTTCGAACACGGGATCGATCAGCACGGCATCACGGGAATTCGAGCAGCCTAGCAAATAGGTGTAGGTCGACGATGTGGGATCGAAGAGCTGGCGGAAGACGAGCATGGACGGTTCTCTGCTGGAGGCGCGCCACTTCAGCGGCGCGCCATGGCTCTATGAAGGCGAAGACGCGCCTTCGAAGTGGCGCGTCTCCGGTACGCTCACGCGGACGCGCTTGCCTTGTCGAGCTCGGCGACCGACTCGGCATCGAGCTTGAGCTGCGGCGCCGCCAGCAGGTCCTTGAGCTGGTCCGGATTGGTGGCACTCACGATCGGCGCCGTGATCGACTTGCGCTGCATGATCCAGGCGAGCGCTACCGTGACATTGCTGGCATTGTGCTTCTTGGCAGCACTGTCGAGCGCCTTCAGGACGGCCAGGCCTTTGTCGTTGAGGTACTTCTTCACGCCGGCGCCGCGTGGGCTCTTGCCCAGATCGGCTTCCGATCGGTACTTCCCGCTCAAGAAACCGGCAGCCAGCGGCCAGTATGGAATGACGCCGAGCCCCTCTTTGAGGCACTCGTCCTCCAAGGCCCCCTCGAACAGCGGACGTTCCAGCAGGTTATAGTGCGGCTGCAAACTCACGTAGCTGGGCAGTCCCTTCTCCTTGGCAACCTTGGCCGCTTCGGCAAGCCGCGGCGCCTCGAAGTTGGAAGCGCCGATGTAGCGGATCTTGCCCTGCTTGATCAGCTCGCCATAGGTCGAGAGCGTCTCCTCCTGAGGTGTGTCCTTGTCGTCGCGATGCGACTGGAAGAGATCGATGTGATCCGTATTGAGCCGCTTCAGAGAGGCGTCGACGGACAGCTTGATGTGAGCGGGCGAGAGACCTTGGCCGACATTGGGCATGTCCATGCCGCATTTGGTGGCGATCAGCACTTTGTCGCGCTTCTTCGGACCCTTGCGCAGCCAGCTGCCGATCACAACTTCCGACTCGCCGCCCTTGTGGCCAGGCGCCCAGCGCGAATAGACATCGGCGGTGTCGACAAAGGAGAAGCCGGCATCGACGAAAGCATCGAGCAACTTGTGCGACATCGATTCATCGGCCGTCCAGCCGAACACGTTACCGCCAAAGACGATAGGGGCGAATTCCAGGCCGGAGTGGCCCAACTTGCGTTTTTCCACGATCTCTACTCCTCTCTTTACACTTCTTTCTTGCCCTTGATTCGACTACTCCGCCGCCCTGGCGGGCTCGACCACAGCCTTGGGCGGCTCAGCGGCGGCAACAGGCCCAGGGCTCGGCGCCGGAGCGGCAGGCATCGCCACGGCGACCGGATAGGACGGCGTGGCGAACTGGATGCCGAGGCCCGGCAACGTGTCATACATGCGGCGGATTGCGGTGCGCTGGATGAGGCTGGGGTTCTTGGGTCGCGCCATGAACTTGAAGCGCACGATCAGCGAGTTGTCCTTGATGTCGACGACCCCCTGCATCTTGAGCGGCTGCATGAGGATCGGCTTGAAGGCCGGCTCCTCCATCATGTCCAACCCCATCTTTTTCACAGTCTTGCGCAGCAGCTCGACGTCGGTGCCGTTGTTGAAGGCGAGATTGAACTTCACCACCGTCCAGTCGCGGCTGAAGTTGGTGATATGGCCGACCTGCCCGAACGGCACGATATGCAGCTGGCCGTTCTGGTGACGCAGCTTCAGGGAGCGCACGCTGAAGCCTTCGACCGTGCCCTTGACCTTGCTGCAGTCGACATACTCGCCAATGCGGAAGGAATCCTCGGCAAGGAAGAACACACCCGACACGATGTCGCGCACCAGCGACTGGCTGCCGAAGGACACGGCAAGGCCAAACACCGAAGCACCGGCGATGAGGGGCGTAATGTTGACGCCGAGTTCCGACAACACCAGCAGGCCGCCGACCACCAGGATTGTCGCCCCGGCGACGGCGCGCAGAAGCGGCATCAGGGTGCGCAACCGCGAAGCCGCCACCTGGACATCGTCCTCCGCCTCTGCGGCAGCGTCCGCCGAAGGAAGCGGATTGGACGCAATGTAGGAATCCATTCGGAACTTCACGAAGCGCCAGAAGGCATAAATCGAAACCGCGCTCAGCGCCGCGATCTTGGCGCCGCGGTCGTGCGGCAGCCATTCCTCGGCAGTCATCGCACCCAGCACGCGGACCATCAAGGCGTCGGCGATCAGGATCAGCACATAAAGCCTGGCGACAAGGCGCAGGCAATCGGCCACCACGTCGCCTGCCATCGGCAGCTCAGACACGATATGCCGGGTGATCCTGTGCATCAGGGTCTCGAACAAGAGCAGGACGAGCAGAGACGATTCGATCGTCGTAAGACCGTGCGATGCCGTCGCGGTCTCGGTCAGTGCGGCATACATCGCCGCCAGCCCCATCAGCCCGTAGAAGACGAGGCCGAAGACCCACCAGCGGCGCGCCGCATCGAGCTTCAGCCGACGGCCGATCTTGCGCTCCGACACCATGGCGGCCAGCCATGCCTCCATCTCGTGGCGCCAGTGCCAGACGACCCACAGGAGGCCTGCTGCGATCAGCGGCACATAGAGGATGATGGCAGCGGATATGACCTCGCGGCCGGCGCCGGTGTTGGTCAGGCCGCGCGAAAGCTGCCCGGCGATCAGAGGCAGCAGGATCACGAGATTTAAGGCCACAAGCAGGCCGCGCGCAGCGGCATCGTCAACCGGTGCGATGCGGCCCTCGGGTGCACCGGGACGCAGAAAGGCTCGGAAGACCAGATTGTAGGTCCGCCAGTAAAGCAGTGCCTGAAAAATCTGTTGACCAAGCTTGCCGCCAACGCTTTGCGGGTCGCCGACCTGGTTGAGGACGATGCGAGCCGCAATCGCCAGTGCCACCAGCGCGATAAGATCAAGCAGCACGGCAAGGCCAAAGGCCCGTAACGGCGAATGCGCCACCAGGCGGTCGAAACTGCGCAATCGAGCCCGGCTCAGCAGCAGGCGTACGATATACTCGGCAGCCAAGCCCGCCGCGACAATACCCAGCAGCAATAGCGCGGTTCGGCCGGTCACGACGCTCGGCAGATTCGCCACATAGGTGCCTAACGCAGGAATCTGCCAGACGGTGAATTCCAAGCGCTCGCTCAGGATCTTCAGGAACGACACGGTGGCTCCTTCGCTGCTGAACGCATTCTCGGCGACGGCCGGACCGACGGCCCCTGATAGGCTCCAGGCTGCCGCGGCGAAACCGCCCAGCGCCGCCCTCTTGCCGTATCTTGACCGGATCATCGCTTTTCCCCCAAAGGATGCCGGCAAAGCCTAGGCCAAATGGCTCGGCCCCGCCAGACGACGACTTCAAGACCCGGAGAAAACGCCGCCATGTTCGGCCTGATGCAGGACCGTCCGCTCCTGATCCAGCAGCTCATCGAGCACGCCGCCTTGAACCACGGCGACATCGAGATCGTATCCCGCCGGGTCGAGGGCGACATCCACCGCTATACCTATCGAGAGGCTCGGCATCGCGCCAAGCAGGTGGCCGAGGCGCTGATCGAGCTCGGCATAGAGCCGGGCGACCGCATCGGCACCTTGGCCTGGAACGGCTACCGCCATTTCGAGCTCTATTACGGCATTTCCGGGATGGGCGCGGTCTGCCACACCATCAATCCACGGCTCTTCCCCGAGCAGATCGTCTACATCGTCAACCATGCCGAGGATCAGCTCCTCTTCGTCGACCTGAACCTCCTGCCGGCGGCGGAGAAGCTGGCGCCGCAACTCAAGACCGTGCGCCATGTCGTGGCCATGACCGATCGGGTGCACCTGCCCAAGGAGTGCGCCATCCCCAACCTGCTGGTCTACGAGGACCTGATCGGCGTCAAGCCGGGGACCTATGAGTGGGTCGAGCTCGACGAGCGCACGGCCTCGTCGCTCTGCTACACGTCCGGCACGACGGGCAATCCCAAGGGCGTGCTCTATTCCCATCGCTCCACGATGCTGCATGCCTACGGTAGCGCGCTGCCCGACACGCTCGGCCTGTCGGCGCGCTCGGTCGTGCTGCCGGTCGTGCCGATGTTCCACGTCAATGCCTGGGGACTGCCCTACAGCGGCGCCCTGGTTGGGGCCAAGCTGGTCTTCCCCGGCGTGGCGCTCGACGGTGCCAGCCTCTACGAGCTGTTCGAGAAGGAGGGCGTGACCTTCACCGCCGGCGTGCCCACGGTGTGGCTGGCGCTGCTGCAAATACATGCAGGCCAACAAGCTCAAGCTCTCGACGCTCAAACATGCCGTGATCGGCGGCTCCGCCGCGCCGCCCGCGATGATCGAGACCTTCGACAAGGAATTCGGCGTCGAGGTGCTGCATGCCTGGGGCATGAGCGAGATGAGTCCGCTCGGCTCGGTGAACCATCCCAAGGCCAAGCACGCGAAGTTGCCGCCTGAGGAGCTTCTCGCCGTTCGTCTGAAGCAGGGTCGCCCACCGTTCGGCGTCGAGATGAAGATCGTCGACGATTCGGGCCGGGAGCTGCCGCGCGACGGCAAGGCGTTCGGCGATCTCCTGGTGCGCGGTCCCTGGGTGACGTCGGGCTATTTCAAGGGCGAAGGCGGCGAGATCCTGCGAGAGGGCGCCTGGTTCCCGACAGGCGACGTCGCCACCCTCGACCCCGACGGCTATATGCAGATCACTGACCGATCGAAGGACGTGATCAAGTCGGGCGGTGAGTGGATCAGCTCAATCGATCTCGAGAACGCGGCGAGGGCCCATCCCGATGTGGCCGAGGCGGCGGTCATCGGCATTCGCCATCCGAAGTGGGACGAACGGCCCTTGCTGATCGTGCACAGGAAGCCGGGCGCCACGGTCCACAAGACGGAGCTGGTCGACTTCCTGAGGTCGCCAAATGGTGGCTGCCCGACGATGTGCAGTTCGTCGATGCCATTCCGCACACCGCAACCGGCAAGATCTTGAAAACGCGCCTGCGCGAGGAATTCAAGGACTACAAGCTGCCGACGGCTTAGATACAGGACGCTTGGCTGCCGCCTCACGATCACACTTCTCGTCGCGTTCTCCCGGCATTATCGTTGCAAGGATGGTGCGCGAAGAGGAGTAGCCTATGGTCACCGAGACCATTCCCGTCATCGACCTTGGTCCGTTTCTCGCAAACGAAAAGGGCTCGCTTGATCGCACCGCCCAGCAGCTCAAGTTCGCCCTGACGGAAATCGGCTTCTACTTCATCGTCAATCACGCGGTGCCACGGCAGGTCATCAGCGACGTGTTCGCACAGGTGAAGCGCTTCCACGCTCAACCGGTGGAGAAGAAGCTCGAGCTCAGGATCGACCAAAACAGCACGGGCTATCTGCCCTTGCGCGGCAACACGCTGCGCACCTCGACGATCCAGGCCGGCACCAAGCCCAACCTCAACGAGGCCTTCTTCGCCAAGCGCGAGCTGCCGCCTGGCCATCCCGACATCGCGTCCAACCGCCGTTTCCGCGGCCCGAACCGCTGGCCGGACAATCTGCCGGGCTTCCGCGAGACCGTGGTCGAGTATTGCGACACGCTGGAGCGGCTGGTGCAGAAGATGGTGCGCCTCTACGCCCGCGCCCTCGACCTGCCGGCGCAGTATTTCGATGGCCCGTTCAAGGACTGCCAGTACTCGCTGCGCATGACGCACTATCCGCACCAGGACGGCCCCGTCGAGGACGAGTTCGGGCTGGCTCCGCACACGGACACCAGTTTCCTCACGCTGCTGGCGCCTAACGACGTGCCTGGCCTGTCGATCCGCACGCTGAGCGGCAAATGGATCGACGCGCCTGCGATTGAGAACGCCTACGTCGTCAACGGCGGCCAGATGCTGCAGCGCTGGACCAACGACTTCTTCCTGGCAACACCGCATCGCGCGATCAACAGGAGCGGTGGCGAGCGCTACGCCATCCCCTTCTTCTGCGACAGCAACATCGACTGGCCGGTCGCCGCCGTTCCGACTACCGTCGGACCCGACCGGCCGCCGAAGTATCCGACCACGTGGTATACCGATTACATGATCTGGTACCAGAAGCGGAACTACGACGCGATCAACCAACAAGCGGCCGAATGAGCTCCATCCCGATCCTCGATCTGGGCCCCTACCTTGCCGGCGCGCCCGGCGCCCTGGAGCGCGTCGCCGCCGAGTTGCGTGGCGCCCTGACCGAGATCGGCTTCTACTATATCGTCAATCACGGCATGCCCGAGAGCCAGATCCGCGACGCCTTCCATCAGGCTGCCCGCTTCCATGCCTTGCCGCTCGAAAAGAAGATGGAAGTGAGGATCGACCGCCACAATGTCGGCTATCTGCCGATGCGCGGCGACACGCTGCGCACCTCGACAGTGCAAACCGTCACCCGGGCCAATTTCAACGAAGCCTTCTTCGTGGCACGCGACCTTCCTCCGGAGCATCCCGATGTCGTGGCCGACCGCCGCTTCCGCAGCGCCAACCGCTGGCCTGCCGATCTCCCCGGCTTTCGCGAGATCATCGTCGCCTATTGCGACAGGCTGGAACGGCTGGTGCAGCGGCTGATGCCGCTCTACGCCCGCGCACTCGACCTGCCCGCCACCTACTTCGACGATGCCTTCAAGGATTTCCAGTACAAGCTGCGGATGACGCACTATCCGACCCAGCACAATTCGGCCGACGACGAATTCGGCATCGCACCTCACACCGATACGAGCTTCCTGACGTTGCTGGCGCCCAACGCCATACCTGGCCTCTCGATCAGGCTGCAGGACGGCACCTGGATCGATGCGCCTGCCGTTCCCGGCGCCTATGTCGTCAATGGCGGGCAGCTCCTGCAGCGCTGGACCAACGATTTCTTCCTGGCCACACCGCATCGCGCTATCAATCGAAGTGGCGGTGAGCGATACGCCCTCGCCTTCTTCTGCGACTGCCACATCGATTGGCCGATCGCGGCGGTGCCGACCACGGTCGGGCCCGATAAGCCGCCCAAATATCCAACGACCTACTACACCGACTACATGATCCACTATCAGCAGCGGACCTACGACTTGTTGGCTGCCGAGAACCAGCAAGCGGCGCAATGAACAGCATGGAGCTGCGGCAGGCGATCCCCATCCTGCGTATCTTCTCGGTCGACAAGGCCAAGGAGTTCTACCTCGGCTTCCTGGGCTTCAAGCTCGACTGGGAGCATCGCTTCGGCGACAACTTTCCGCTCTATGCGCAGGTTTCGCGCGACGGCATCGTGCTTCACCTCAGCGAGCACCATGGCGATGCCTGTCCCGGCTCGGCGGTCATGGTGTCGATGCAGGGTATTGAAGAGTATCATCGCGATCTGGCGGCGACAGGGTACCGCTACTCCAAGCCGGGCATCGAGCGCGAGCCATGGGGAGCTCGGGTGATGAAAGTGATCGATCCGTTTGGCAATCGCCTGCTGTTCTCCGAGCCAGACAAGAAGTAGATGGGCGCGTCCGTGCTTGCGCGCGCCGAGGCGCATGTCTTTCGCGTGCCCATCAGCCAGCCGGTCCGCACCTCTTTCGGCACCATGACCGAGCGGACAGCTGTGTTCGTGCGTGTCGAGGACGACGACGGTGCGCGCGGCTGGGGTGAGATCTGGTGCAACTTTCCCAATGCCAGCGCCGAGCATCGCGCCCTTCTGTTCGCCGATATCGTGGCCCCGCGCGTGTTGGGCCGGCCGCTCGACGATCCGGTCGCACTCTGGGCTGAGGTTGACCGTTCCCTTCACATTCTGCGCCTGCAAAGCGGCGATGCGGGCGCGCTGTCCGCCGCTGCGGCAGGCCTCGACCTTGCGATCCACGACCTTTACGCCCGCAAGCGCGGCCTGCCGCTTTGGCGAGCGCTGGGCGGCCGTGACGATCGGCCAGTGCCGGTCTATGCCTCCGGTCTCAATCCCGGCCCGGCCGCCTGCGAAACCGTGGCACGCATGCGGTTGGCCGGCCACCGCGCCTTCAAGGTCAAGGTAGGCTTCAGCGAGGAGACCGACCTCGGATCGCTTCGCCCCGTAGCGAAGACCTTGAAGACGGGCGAACGGCTCATGGTCGACGCCAATCAGGGATGGGACTTGCGGACAGCCTGTGCTTTCGTGCCGAAGCTAGCGGAATTCGATCTGCTCTGGATCGAGGAGCCGATAGCAGCCGATCGGCCGCAGGCCGAATGGACCCAGGTCGCCGCTGCCGCGCCGACCCCCTTGGCCGGCGGCGAGAACCTGCGCGGCGCAGGGCGGTTCCAGCAAGCCATCGAGTCCGGCCTCCTGGGTGTCATCCAGCCGGACGCCGCCAAATGGGGCGGCCACTCCGGCTGCGCCGCCGTCGCCCGCGCCGCACTGGCGGCCGGACGTACCTATTGTCCGCACTTCCTGGGCGGCGCTATCGGGCTCCTTCATTCGCTGCACCTGTTGGCCGCCGTGCGTGGGCCGGGCCTGCTCGAGGTCGACGCCAACCCCAACCCGCTGCGAGAAGGGCTGCTCGGCGACCTTTTGACCGTGCGTGACGGTCTCGTCACTCTTCCCGGCGGCCAGGGACTCGGTCTAGAACCAGACTTGAAGCCGCTCGCCAACCGCAGAAGCCTTCATATCGAGCGGCACGCGTAACAGAGGAAGCGCCATGCTGGGCCTGATGCAAGACCGTCCCCTGCTCATTTCGCAGGTCATCGACTTCGCCTCCACCTATTATCCCAACGTCGAGATCGTCACGCGGACGGTCGAAGGACCGATCCATCGTTACGGCTACAAGGACGCCGCGAAGCGGGCCAAGCAGCTTGCCGAAGCACTCGAGGGGTTGGGCATCAAGCTTGGCGATCGCATCGGGACACTGGCCTGGAACACCTATCGCCATTTCGAGCTCTATTTCGGCATCTCCGGCATGGGCGCGGTGCTGCACACCATCAATCCGCGGCTCGCGCCGGACCACGTGGCCTATATCGCCAACCATGCCGAGGATCAGATCATCTTCGTCGACCTGAATCTCCTGCCGGTTGTCGAAGCCGTATGGGACAAGCTTCAGACGGTGAAGCATGTCGTGGTCATGACCGACCGGGCACACATGCCGGGCTCGTCCAAGATCCCGAAGCTGCTGTGCTACGAGGAATTGATCGAGGGCAGGCCGGGCACGATCACTTGGCCGACCTTCGACGAGCGCACGGCGTCGTCGCTCTGCTACACCTCAGGCACCACCGGCAATCCCAAGGGCGTGCTCTATTCACACCGCTCGACCGTCATTCATTCGATGATGATGTGCTCGGGCCCGGTGCTGGCGCTCAATCCCGACACGACCATCCTGCCTGTCGTGCCGATGTTCCACGCCAATGCCTGGGGCCTCGTCTATGCCGGTCCGATCAGCGGCACCAAGCTCGTCTTTCCCGGCTTCAAGCTCGACGGTGCCAGCATCTACGAGCTTCTCGACAAGGAGCAGGTCACCATGAGCGCGGGCGTGCCGACCGTCTGGCTGGCCCTGCTCGACTACTGCGCCCAGAACAAGCTCAAGATGTCGTCGGTCAAGCGCACGCTGATCGGCGGCTCCGCAGTGCCGCTCGCCATGATCGAGCGCTTCTGGAAGGAGCACGGGATCGAGGTCGCGCAGGGCTGGGGCATGACCGAGATGAGTCCCCTCGGTACCCTCACCCGCTTCAACAAGGGCGAGCGCGGCCTGCCCGACGCCGAGCGCTTCGCCATCACCGCCAAGGCCGGCCGGCCGGTATTCGGCTGCGAGATGAAGATCATCGACGATGCCGGCAACGATCTGCCAAACGATGGAACGGTTTCGGGCAACCTGGTGGTGCGCGGGCCCTGGATCGTGAAGGGCTACATGAAGGGTGAAGGCAGGGCCCAGTTCCTGGAAGATGACTGGTTCCAGACCGGCGATGTCTGCAAGATCGAGCCGGATGGATCGGTGGTGATCACCGACCGCTCCAAGGACGTGATCAAGTCGGGCGGTGAATGGATCAGCTCCATCGACCTCGAGAATGCCGCCATGGGTTGTCCCGGCGTCGCCGAGGCCGCCGTGATCGGCGTGCATCATCCCAAGTGGGATGAACGTCCCCTGCTGATCGTGGTGCGGCGCCCCGAGGCCGACGTCACCAAGGATGACTTGCTGAAGTTCCTCGAAAGCAAGGTCGCCAAGTGGTGGCTACCCGACGACGTCCAGTTCATCGACGCCATCCCGCACGGAGCCACAGGCAAGATCCTGAAGACCGCGCTGCGCAAGCACTTTGAAGGTTACAAGCTGCCGACGACCTGAGGCTGGCGCAATTCAGCGAGCGCGTGTCGGCTCACTTGGCCGGCGCCGACCAACGCCAAGCCCGACATGATGGCGGCGACGAGGTAGTCGGGCCAGCCAGTGCCTGAGCCAAGCACCCCGGCAGCGGCGGCCAGGACGGCGAGATTGCCGATCGCATCGTTGCGGGTGCAGATCCAGACGGCCCGCATGTTGCTGTCGCCCTCGCGCCAGCGATAGAGCAGCGCCGCCACGCCGAGATTGGCGGCCAGACCGAGCACGCCGACGACGCCCATGACCGGCGCGTCCGGCACCGTGCCGGCGACGACGTGCTGGAAGGTGGTGATGGCGACCCAAAGGCCGAACCCCGCCATGCTGGCGGCCTTCAGCAGAGAGGCTCGGGCGCGCCATTGCAGCGCCATGCCGAGGACGAACAGGCTCAGCCCGTAGTTTGCCGCATCGCCCAGGAAGTCGAGCGAATCGGCCAGCAGCGACGTCGATTGCGCCGCCAAGCCGGCACCGACCTCCACCGCGAACATGGCAAGGTTGACCACCAGAGCGACCAAGAGGACGCGGCGATAAGCGGGCGAAGCCCCCGGCTCATGACAGTGATCGCAGCAACCGCTCATTCAACGCTCCTCGTCATCACCCAACATGGAGGGCGATGATGCTTGCACAAGTGCCCACAGCAAGCGCCCACAACGGATTGCGCCGGCTCGTCAGCACGAAGGCTGCCGTGCCGAGGCTGATCGCCACGGTCGGCGTCTCACGATCGACCGTGCGCATCATCGACACGCCGCTGGCCAGCATCAACCCCAAGCCACCGGCAGCCAGGCTGCCTTGACGATCAGGACAGCCCGGCTGCTGCCCCATCGCGTGATCATCCGCCCGACGAGGAAGGCCAGGCTGCAGGACGGGACCATGATGGCCAACGTCGCCACCAAAAGGCCGGCGAGGCCGGCCAGTGGCGCGCTCACGCGCGGCGCTCCAGCACCGTCGCCAGGATGGCAATCGGCGCCAGGACGAGCATCACCGGAACCAGCGGCCAGCCGAGCACGGCGACAGCGACAAACCCCAGTCCGGCAATGACGTAAGAGCGTATGGTCAGGCGGCCATTGCGGATGATCCTGAGCGCCGTGCCGAGCACGAGGCCGGCTCAAGAAGACACAGGACAACGCCGGTCACACCCGGAAATCGATCACCAATCAGGACGGCAGCGTTGATGGTGTTCGGCCCGGGCAGCATCTGCCCGATGCCGATGAACAGCTCGATTTTCTCCACCGAACGCGGCGCGGCACCCAGATCCCCGTCCTTCATGGCCGGCGACGATACCAAGAAAGCAGGATTTGACTTGCATCAAGATGACGAGCCCGCAGTCGTGACATCATTGCAATCATGGCTTCCAGCATGCTTGCGGCGTACGACCGGCCGGTGCCGCGTTACACGAGCTATCCGACGGCAGCACAGTTCTCGACGGCGGTTGGGGTCGCTGAGCATGCCCGCTGGCTCGGCGAGCTGACCGGCGGCCTTGCGAACCTCTATCTGCACATCCCCTTCTGCGAGCAGCTCTGCTGGTATTGCGCCTGCCATACAATGGCGATGCGACGCCCGGGCACGCTCGATGCCTACGCGGAAGCGCTCCTGCGCGAGCTCGACCTGGTCGCCGCACAGGCGCCCGACCTGATGATCGACTCCATCCAATGGGGTGGCGGCACGCCATCGCAGATCGGCGTGCATCGCCTGCTCGGGGTTGCACGCCGCGTTGGCAGCCTGTTCGACCGCCGTTCAGATGGCGAGATCTCCATGGAGGTCGATCCGCGCTACTGCACCCCGGAGCTGGTCGACGCCATGGCGGCGGCCGGCGTCACGCGCGCAAGCCTGGGCGTGCAGGATTTCGACGAGGCCGTTCAGAAGGCGATCAATCGCCCGCAGAGCTTAGAGACCACAGCCACAGCCATCACCCGGCTGCGCGCCGGTGGCATCCAGCGGGCCAATATCGATCTCGTCTATGGCTTGCCGCATCAGACGCTCGAGTCGCTTGCGCGCACGCTGGACCAGGCCATCGACCTCCTCCCCGACCGGTTTGCCGTCTTCGCCTATGCGCATGTTCCCTGGATGAAGCCGCACCAGCAGCTGATCGATGCAGCGGCGCTGCCGGCCGGCCCGATGCGCAGTGCCATGGCAAAGCTGGTGTCGCAGCGCCTGGTCGACGCGGACTACCACCCGGTGGGCCTTGACCACTACGCGCGACGCGATGATCGGCTGGCCCGGGCCGCCGCCGGCGGCAGGCTCCGCCGCACCTTCCAGGGCTACGTCGCCGACGAGACGCCCTGGGTCATCGGCATCGGCGCCTCGGCGATCTCCAGCATGGCTGCCGGCTACACGCAGAACACGGCTGACGTCTCCGCCTACGGGGCAGCGCTTGAGCAAGGTCGCCTCGCGACCACGCGTGGCATTGCGCTCACGCCAGACGACCGCCTGCGTGGCGAAATCATCGAGCACCTGATGTGCGGGTACCAAGCGGACATCGAGGCGATTTCCCGCCGGCACGCTTCGCCTGCCGACACCTTCCTGGCCTCGGTGGATGGCCTCGCCCAGCTGCAGCGCGACGGATTGATTGCCGTCGACCACAATTGCCTGAAGGTGACGGAAGCCGGCCGCCCATTCCTGCGGGCGATCTGCGCGGTGTTCGACCGCTACTACACCGGCGGCGAGGGCCGACATTCGCGCCTCTAGCCTCGCCCTCGCCGGTCATTGGCGCTAGGCTTGTATTGTCATGACCATCGACATCAAACCCATCGACCCTGTGAACCGCGCTTTCTTCGCCGGCGTCGTGTCGGGCCTCGACCTGACGCGTCCCCTGACGAAGGATGAAGTCGCGGCCGTCCATGCCGGCATGAACCAGTTCGGCGTGCTGGTGTTCCACGACCAGAAGATCGACGACGACCAGCAGCTCGTCTTCAGCCGCAGCCTGGGCCCGCTCGAGCAGGCCACGGGCGACATCGCCGCCCCCGAGGACCGGCGCATGAGCATGGATCTCAATGACATCTCCAACCTCGACAAGAACAGCAAGATCCTGGCGCGCGACGATCGCCGCCGCCTGTTCGGGCTGGGCAACCAGCTCTGGCATTCGGACAGCTCGTTCAAGCCGGTCCCCGCCATGTACTCGCTGCTGTCGGCGCGGCACATTCCGCCGACCGGCGGCAACACTGAGTTCGCCGACATGCGCGCGGCTTACGACGCGCTCGACGAGGCGGCCAAGCGCGAGGTGCAGGACCTGATCTGCCTGCACAGCCAGATCTTTTCTCGCGGCATCCTGGGCTTCACCGACTTCACCGACGCCGAGCGCGAGAAATGGGCGCCGGTGCGCCAGCGCCTGGTGCGCCGTCATCCGACGACCGGGCGCCTGTCGCTTTATCTGTCCAGCCATGCCGGCGGCATCGAAGGATGGCCGGTGCCGGAAGCGCGCGCCTTCCTGCGCGACCTCACCGAGCATGCCACGCAGCGCCAGTTCGTCTACGCGCATGTTTGGCAGCCGCACGACCTCGTGATGTGGGACAACCGCGTCACCATGCACCGGGCTCGCCGCTATGATCACAGCGAGGTGCGCGACATGCGGCGCACGACGCTCACCAACGAGGTGTCGAGCCTCCAGCAGGCGCCATAGGAGCGCTAGCCGGTTTGGCCGTGGCTGGTGAGAAGTCGAAGTATCTGCACTGATTGGGGCAGCTCGATCAGGAACTCCTTGTCGCGATCGAGATGGTGGATCTGGGTCGGATCGCCGCCGGTGAACACCGCCATCGCCTCGACGCTCTCCCAGTAGGAGATGGTCATGAACTCGCTCTCGTCCCCGCGATCCTCGCGCAAGGTCTGCACGCCCAGAGCCTTCTCGATCAACGGCTTGATCCCGACGTCGTAATTATACTTCTCGTACTCGTCGGCACGCTCTCTTGGCACGCGCCCTCGCCAGATCCGAGCGATCATGTTTCTGGCCCCCATTCCTGCACGACCGTCTCGCTCACCGGATCCAGCATGCGCGTGCTCTTCAACATGAGGCCCTGCTTCTTGAGCGGTTCCTCCGCCGGCACGTCCTTGCCGACGCCAGGAAAGACCGGTCGGCCGCGCGGGATGCTGACCAAGGCGCGCGACAGGAAGAAGGCGTCGTAACCGATGGTCAGGAACAGCGCGAACACGTCGGTGCCGCCCACCACGGCGAGGGTGCCGTCTTCGATCTTGAGCCGTTGCCAGGCTTCGTCGAACGACGCTGTGCCCGGGTTCCACAACACGACGTTGGGATTGTCGGCATCGAAGACGATGCGTTGCACGCGCCGGGTCAGCCTGATGCGCTTGCGCATCTTTTCCTTCGGTCCGCCCTCGGCCGAATGCCGGCCGTTGGCGACGGCGGACACACGATCCAGCGACTCCTGATAGAATTGCTGGTCGGCAGGGATCTTCAGTTCCTCAGGGAACGACCCATCGGAGGTCGCGATCATGCCTTCGCGCGAGACGATGGCGTAGCCCTCGATGCGCGGTCTCTTATGCGCAAGCGGCATGCTCATACCCCCATGGCGCCGATGATGGCGCCCTGGATAACGAGCACGCCCAGCCAATGGACGCCGTCGATCACCGTCAGCGTCGGCTTGCGCTGGCCGAAGGCATAGTTGACCGACAGCGTGGTGGCGACGAAGCCCAGCCACAGGAACAACGCCGAGATCACGCCGTTCTTCAACGTCACCTGCCCCGGACCGAGATGGCCGATCGTGCCAGCGAGCACCCAGGCCATGATCAGCAGGGCGATGATCGACACGATGAACGGCGCCGGCGAGCGCTTGCCAGCAAGCTGCTCCTTGGTCATGCCGATGGCGGCGAGCCACGGCCCCGAAAGGGTCGTGTAGTAGGCCGCGCCGAACGCGAAGCCGGCCGCCGCCGCGATCAGGATGGCGAGATAGTTGAGGCCGGCGAACGCCATGGCATCTCCCTTCAGGGTGTGCGGATCAGATCTTGAAAGCCTGCCGCGCCAGCAGCCTCCAGTTGCCGCCATCCTTCACCCAGACTTGCATCACGCCGATCTTGGGCGAGCTCGTCTGTCCTCCCGATTCCACTTCGGCAGCGAAGACGTGGCGGGCGATGGCGTTGTTGCCGACGACGGCCACAGTGGGATCGCTGAGCGTGATCGACTTGTAGATCGTCTTCTTGCCGGCGATGACACCGATGTACTCGGCCTTGGTCTCGACCTTGCCACTTGAATGGCCGTAGCTCAGCTGGTCCGATACCAACGCTTCGAGCGCCGCCTTGTCGGCGGCTTTCATCGCCTTGGTCAGATCGTCGATGGCCTTGCGGACGGCGGCTTCGTCCGCCGATTCGGCATGAGCGGGCAGAGACGCAACTCCGAGCGCAAGCGTGCCGATGGCGGCGAGGTGACGACGGGTGATACGCATCAGGGCTCACTCCCTCGTTCGATTGTTCGATGTTTGCCGCCGGCGACCGACGCGCCGGCAACAAACCCTACTCCGGCT
>Ga0081455_10002663_pt1 | contig 21122 bp, 25 predicted proteins | sample TabmetS3T2R1_FD_70207 | JGI IMG/M metagenome (GOLD analysis project Ga0081455, IMG submission 70207) | Tabebuia heterophylla rhizosphere microbial communities from the University of Puerto Rico - S3T2R1 | ecosystem: Host-associated > Plants > Roots > Rhizosphere ...
GGGGTGGCGCGGGCGCGGCTGCCGGAGCTGACCCGGGGCGACGTCCCGGCCGGGCCGGACCGGGAGCGGCTACGGGAGCGGCGCCGCGAGCTGGGCCTGCCGGGCGGCGACGGTGACCCGCTGCTCGTCGACCCGGAGACCGGCGAAGCGGTGCCGCCGCGAGACGCCGCGCGGCACCTGGGTTTCGCGCGGCTGACCCGCGCCGGCCAGGAGGCCAACTCCGGGGTGTGCCGCGACATGCTGCGCGTGCGCTACCCGCACCGGGCAGAGGAGGAGGGCACGTCATGAAAGCGCTGCGGCTGCACGCCTACCACCAGCAGCCGGTGGTCGAGGAGGTTCCCGAACCGCACGCGAAGGACCCCTTCGACGTCGTGGTCAAGATCGGCGGCGCGGGCGTCTGCCGTACCGACCTGCACCTCATCGAAGGCCAATGGGAAGGCCGGGCGAACATCACCCTGCCGTACACGCTCGGGCACGAGAACGCCGGCTGGGTGCACGAGGTCGGGCCCGGCGTCACCAACGTGGCGCCCGGCGACACGGTGATCCTGCACCCGACGCCGACGTGCGGGCTGTGCCACGCCTGCCGCGCGGGCGACGACATGCACTGCGAGCACAACGCCTTCCCCGGGCTGGACCACGACGGGGGCATGGCCGAGTACCTCCTCACCTCGGCGCGCGCGTGCATCAAGCTCGACCCGGACACACAGCCCGCGGACGTGGCGGCGCTGGCCGACGCGGGCATCACCGCCTACCACGCGGTCCGCAAGGCGGTCCCGCGGCTGTACCCGGGCACGGTCTGCGTCGTCAACGGCGCGGGCGGGCTGGGGCACATCGGCATCCAGTCGCTGCGTGCCCTGACCGCGGCCACCGTGGTGGTCGTCGACCGCAACGCCGAGGCGCTCGAGCTCGCGGCCGAGCTCGGCGCCGACCAGACGGTGCTGGCCGACGGCAAGCAGGTCGACGCGGTGCTGGACCTGACCGGCGGGAACGGCGCCGAGGTCGTGCTCGACTTCGTCGCCGAGCAGGGCGCCCAGCAGGACGCCTTCGCGATGACCCGCCGGGGCGGTTCGCACTTCGTCATCGGCTACGGCGGCAACATCGACATCCCGACCATCGACATCATCTCCACCGAGCGCAACATCATCGGCAACCTGGTCGGCACTTACAACGACCTGGTCGAGCTGATGGTGCTGGCGCAGGCCGGGAAGGTCACGTTGCACACCAAGAAATATCCGCTCGACGCGGCACCCGACGCGCTGGCCGATCTCGACGCCGGCCGCGTGCGGGGCCGGGCGATCCTCACCCCCTGAAACCTCGAGTCCCACCGCAGCGGAGGAGTGAACTCACGATGGCCAAGGAACTGCGATTCGGCACGGACGCCCGGGGGCTGCTGTTGTCCGGAGTGGACAAGCTGGCGGAGGCGGTCAAGTCGACTCTGGGTCCCAAGGGTCGCAACGTCATCATCGAGAAGATCACCGGCTCGCCGGTGGTCACCAACGACGGCGTCACCATCGCCCGCGAGATCCACCTGAAGAACCAGTTCGAGAACATGGGCGCGCAGCTGGTCAAGGAAGCCGCGATCAAGACCAACGACGTGGTGGGTGACGGAACCACCACGGCGACGGTGCTCGCCCAGGCCATCGTGCGGGAAGGCATGGCGGCGATCGGCCGGGGTGGCAACCCGGTGCTCGTCAAGCGCGGCGTCGACCACGCCGTCGGCCGCCTCGTCGAGCACCTGGAGAAGGTGGCGCACCCCGTGGTGACCGAGCACGACTACGCCCGGGTCGCCGCCATCTCGGCCAACGACGACGACTCGGTCGGCGCGGTGATCGCCAAGGCGCTGCACACCGTCGGCGACACCGGCGTGGTCACCGTCGAGGAGTCGCCCCGGATCGGGATGAGCGTCGACTTCGTGGAGGGGTTCGAGTTCGACAACGGCTATCTCTCGCCGTATCTGGTCACCGACCCGGGGCGGCTGGAGGCGGTGCTCGACGACCCCTACATCCTGATGTGCAGCGAGAAGATCACCCAGGTGCAGCAGCTGATGCCGTTGCTGGACAAGGTGATGCGCGCGCCGCGGCCCCTCGTCGTGATCGCCGAGACCGTCGAGGGCACCGCGCTGAGCATGCTCGTGCACAACCACGTCAACGGCACCTTCCAGGCGTGCGCGATCCGCGCGCCCGGGTTCGGCGACCGGCGGCTGCACAAGCTCGAGGACCTCGCCGCGGTCGTCGGGGGCGCGGTGTTGTCCCGGCAGTCCGGCTTCACGCTGGAAACGATGACGCTGAGCCGGCTCGGGCGGGCGCGGCAGGTCCGGGTGACCGAGAACAAGACCACCATCGTCGGCGGTGCGGGGTCGGCGGACGACGTCGAGTTCCGGGTCACCCAGCTGCGGTCCGAGCTGGAGCGGGCCCAGTTCGGCATCGATGAAGACGTCCTGACCGAACGGATCGGGGCGCTCACCGGGAAGGTCGCGATGATCCACGTCGGCGCGGCCACCCCGGCCGAGTTGAAGGAGTTGCAGCACCGGGTCGAGGACGCGTTGTCCGCCACGCGCGCCGCCATGGCGGAGGGCATCGTGGCGGGCGGCGGTGCGGCGCTGCTGCACGCCGAGAAGGTCCTCACCGACACCGGCCTGTCCGGCGACTACGCCACCGGGGCGGAGATCGTCCGCAGGGCCCTGGCCGAGCCGGCGTCGCTCATCGCGGCAAACGCCGGCTACCCGGCCGACGAGGTCGTCGCGCGCACCCGCGAACTCGGCGACGACGACGGTTTCGACGCACTGCTCGACCGGTACGGCAACATGATCGAGATGGGGATCATCGACCCCTTGCGGGTCTGCCGGTCGGCGCTGCAGAACGGCGCCTCGGTCGCCGGGCTGCTGCTGACGACCAACTCGCTGATCGCCGAGGAACAGACCCCGTGGGGTGGCAGCCCGGCGCTGATGACCGAGTTCGGTCCGCTGGACGAGGGGCTGCACCAGCCCTCGCCCGATTCCAGCACACCACAGTCGCTCGGGATGGGCCCGTCCGTGGGCTGAGCATCCCGGTCCGTGAGGTGAACGCAATGTCAGAGACAACGCAGAGCACGAACGTGCATCCGGAAACCATTCCTGTCGCCCATGATCTGCGGGCGATCGTCGAAGCCCCGGGCCATCCGGCGAACGTCGTGGTCGGGGCGGGCGGCGACCCGCTCATCCTGGCCCTGCCGATCTTCTCGGTCGGGTCGCTGGCGCTGGGCATCGCGCTCACCGGGGTGATGTTCCCGGTGGCCGCTCTCGGCGCGGTCATCCCGATCGTGGTGTTCGCGACCGGGCTCGGCCTGGCCATGTCCACGGTGTGGGCGGCGCTGCTCGGCCAGACGATGGTCGCCGGGATCACCGGCACCTTCGGTGGGTTCTGGCTCAGCTTCGGCGCACTGCTGGAGGGGCTGACGCACAACTGGTACGGCCTGCTCCCGACGGTGGTCGCGCAGGTCCAGGAGGTGTTCTTCATCTCGTGGGCGGCGCTGTTCCTGTTCCTGCTGGTGCCATGCCTGAGGCTGCCGGCGATCTACCCCACCATCGTGGGGCTGGTCGTGGTGGCGCTCGCGCTGGCCGCCGCGTCCGCGCACAGCGGTAACGCGACAGTGCTGAAGATCGCCGGGTACCTGATCCTGGCGTTCGCCTTCTGCGGGTTCTACGCGTTCGTCAACGTCGGGCTCACGGCGATGGGTGCGCGCAAACCCTTCCCGCCGCTGGGCAGGCCGCTGCTGTCCTGACGGCGGTTGCGGGTCTCCGTGTGCCGGGGCGGGCCGCCGCCCCGGCACACGGGGACGTTCAGCGCTCCAGTCGCGAGTCCCCCGTTCACGCGCGCGAGTTCCACGTTCGCGCGCGTGAGTTCTGCGCCTGGCGGCGGCTGGCGGCTACGCCTCCGGCAGGGGGATGCGCAGGCTGGACGTCCCGGTGAGGTCCAGCCATGCCGCGTCCGGGCCGCGCACCAGCTTCACCACGACGGCGTCGCAGCCGGGGCAGCGTGCCACCAGACCGGGGGCGTGCGGGTAGACGCGCAGGGCGGCGACCACGTCGGCGCGGCCACAGCCCACGCACCGCGTCGTGGCGCCGGTGATATCCACGGCGAAAATCTCACCCGCCGGTCCGGCCAGGACATTGCCGTCTTCGAACAGTTCAGTCATGGCGTCTCCGTGTCATGGTCAGCTCCCGCTGGGCCCGAAACGTTCGGTCTTGACGCGCCGCGGATCGTGTCCCAGCGCGACGAGGATGTTCGCGACCGTCTCGACGAATCCGGTCGGCCCGCACACGAAACACTGCGGGGAGAACTCCGCGGGCCAGCCCGCCGTGTTCACGTCGGCCACGCCGATCCGGTGCGGTTCGCCCGGCCGGTCCACCGGGCCCTTGCGGGTGTGGACGACCGTGACGTCCAGGCCCGCTTCCGGACGGCGCAGCTCGCCGGCGTAGTACACGTCCTCCGGCGTGCGCACGGAGTAGATCAGCTTGAACGGCGCGCGGCTGCCCGCCTGCCGCCGGGCGCGGATCATCGCCATCAGGGGCACGATCCCCGCGCCGCCCGCGAGCAGCAGCACCGGATCGGCCGCAGTCGGCCGCCACACGAACCACCCGCCCACCGGGCCCCGCACCTCGACGGGATCACCGACCCCGAACACCTCGGTCAGGTACGGCGACACTTCACCGCCGGGGACACGCTGGACCGTGATCGCGACGCGCTCCCCGTCCGCCGGTGTGGCCAGTGAGTACGTGCGGGTGGCGCGGTAGCCGTCGTCGGCGGTGAGGCGCACGTCGACGTGCTGCCCGGCCGCGTGTCCGGGCCAGCCGGGCACGTCGAGCACGAGCGTGCGGGCGGTGGGCGTCTCGTCATGGATCTCGGCGAGGCGGCCCACCCGCCACGCCAGGCGCCCGCCCGGTCGCTGGACCACGGCTCAGTCGCCCTGGTAGCGCTGTTCGCGCCAGGGATCGCCGTAGGAGTGGTAGCCGACGGCCTCCCAGAAACCGAGGTCCTCGTCCAGCATCAGCCGCAGGCCCTTGACCCACTTGGCCGACTTCCAGAAGTACAGGTGCGGCACCAGCAGCCGGGCCGGCCCGCCGTGCTCGGAGGTCAGGTCCTCGCCCTCGAACTCGTAGGCGATCCACGCCTGGCCGTCGAGCAGGTCCTCCAGCGGCAGGTTCGTCGTGTAGCCGCCGTGGGACTCGGCCATCACGTAGTCCGCGGCGGTCTCCACGTCCGCCAGCAGCGTGTCCAGCGAGACGCCGCGCCAGCTGGTGCCGAGCTTCGACCACCGCGTCACGCAATGGATGTCGACGGTCGGCGTCTCGGCGGGCAACGCCCGCAGGTCCGCCCACGACCATTCGTGCTTCCGGCCGGTTTCGGTGGTGACCGTGAAGCGCCAGTTCTCGAGCCGGACCCGCGGCGTCGGCCCGGCGGAGAGGACGGGGAAGTCCTCCACCAGGTACTGCCCGGGCGGCAGCTTCTCGTCCGCCGATCGCGCCCGTCCCCGGAACCCGGGTGTCACAATCCCCATCCGCATCCCCTTTCCCAGGGCCCCTTTTCGCGAGTCTAGGCGGGAGAGTGGCTCTTCCGCTGCGGCGAGGGGGCGCGGGCTACCGTGACAGGATGGCCAACGAGGACGAGGCACGCGACTGGAACGGCGAAACCGGCCGCTACTGGGCCGCCCACGCCGACCACTACGACGCGATGCAGGCTCACCTGACCCCGCATCTCCTCGATGCCGCCCGCATCGAGCCGGGGGAGCGGGTCCTCGACATCGGATGCGGCTGTGGCACGACCAGCCTGCTGGCGGCCGAGCGGGGCGCGAAGGTACTCGGGGTGGACCTGTCCGCCCCGATGCTCGCGGTGGCCAGGGACCGCGCCGCCGAGGCCGGGGGGATCCGGTTCGAGCAGACCGACGCGCAGGTCCACGACTTCGGCGAGGGCTCGTTCGACGTCGTCCTGAGCCGGTTCGGCGTCATGTTCTTCGAAGATCCGCTCGCCGCCTTCACCAACCTCACGCGTGCGCTGCGGCCGGGCGGGCGGATGGCGTTCCTGTGCTGGCAGGACCTGCGCGAGAACCGCTACCGGGTACTCGCGCTGGACGCGATCGCCCCGTACGTCGACACCTCCGGGGCCATCGGCCCGGGGCCCGGCCCGTTCTCCTTCGCCCGGCCCGGGTACCTGCGCGAGATTTTGACGGGTGCGGGGCTGACCGGCGTCGCCGTGGACGCCGTCCGGGAGCCCGTCCGGCTCGCCGCGGACGCGGCCGGCGCGGCGGATTTTCTGCGGCGCGGCGCGATGCTGAGGGTGATCCTGGAGCGGTACCCGGCGGAGACGGCCGAGCGGGCGGTCGGCGCGCTGGCCGAGGCGCTGGTCCCGTACGAGACGCCCGACGGGGTGCTGGTGGAGTCGGCCACCTGGCTGGTGACCGCGCGCAAGCCGGGATGAGCGCGGTGGTGGACGGGACGCGCCGGTCGCTGCACGCCGTCGCCGAGCTGCTGCTTGCCGGGCCGCAGTTCCGGGCCGGCCACGGCATCCGGCTGCGGATCACCCCCGGTGGGTTCGCCACCAGCGGCGAGCCGGACCTGCGCCTGGACGGCGACCTGCTGGTGGCCGGGGACCTGCGGATCCCGATCGCCGGCCGCCGCTATGCCGGCCTGGCCGCGGAGGCCGGCGTCGAGGCGGGCGCACCGGCCGGTGTGTACCCGGGCGGTTGCGGGGTGCGGCCGGACGAGGAGGTGCTGCTCGACCCCGAGCCCGCACGGCTGATCCTGCGCGGGTTCGCCGAGGGCGAGGAGGCGTTGCGCGCGTTCGCGCCCGGGCAGACGCCGGTGCTGTGGCCCGAGCATTTCGACGTCGCGATCGTCGTGGCGGAGGTCAACTACGGCGTCTCCCCGGGCGACGCGTACCTGCCCGAGCCCTACGCCTACGTCGGCCCGCACCGCCCGCGCAGCGGTCCGTTCTGGACCGCGCCCTTCGGGGCGGCCCGCCCGTTGCGGGAACTCGGTGGCATCGCGGAGATCCACCGCTTCTTCGCCGAGGGACGCGCGGCGCTGTAGGCCCACACGCGGTGGTTCCACGGTTCCACAGTGCAGGAGTGGCATTCGTCTCGGGCGGTGCGGAAAGCGGTGGCCGCCGGGGTAGGTTCACCCACCGTGCCTCCCGTGCTGAGTCCAGGTCCGTGGCAGCTGGTGTTCCTGGTGGTGGCGGGTGTCGGTGCCGGTCTGACCGGTTCGATCGCGGGGCTCGCGTCGCTGGTGTCGTACCCGGCTCTGCTCGCGATCGGGGTGCCGCCGATCACCGCCAACGTCACCAACACGGTGGCGCTGATGGGCCACACCGTCGGTTCGGCGGCCGGTTCCCGTCCCGAACTGCGCGGGCAGCGGACGCGGCTGCTGCGGCTGTGCGCGATCACGGCGGTCGGCGGCGCGGCGGGGAGCGCGCTGCTGCTGCTCACGCCGGAGGGCACGTTCGCCTACATCGTGCCGTTCCTCATCGGCGGCGCGTCGGTGCTGCTGCTGCTTTCCCCGAAGCTGGCCGAACGGGCGGGCCGTAGTGACGGCGGGCTGACCGCGAGCACCGCGACGGGCGCCTTCCTGGTGGCCATCTACGGCGGCTACTTCGGTGCCGCGGCCGGGGTGATCATGCTGGCGCTGCTGTCCGCGGCCTGGACGCAGCCACTGGCCCGGACGAACGCGGCGAAGAACATCGTGACCGGAGCCGCCAACGTGGTCGCCGCCGTGGTGTTCGCCTTCACCGGCCCGGTGGTCTGGCCCGCGGCGGCCGCGCTGTGCCTCGGCGTGGTCTTCGGATCGTTCGTCGGACCCGCCGTGGTGCGCCGCGTGCCCGCGACGCCGCTGCGGATCGTCATCGCACTGGCCGGAATGGCCCTCGCCGCGACCCTCGCCGTGCAAGCCTGGAATTAGGCGCGCCCGTGTTATCGTCGCCGCAGTGTCGAGGGGCGCTGCGACGGGTCCGGCCCGCCACGCTCGGCACCATCTCCCGCAGCAAGGGCGCCTCCTGATCCGCTAGGAGGGACCGTGCTCGTCGGGCGGCTCACGGGGATTTTCCGCTATCCGGTCAAGTCCATGGCGGCGCAACCACTCGAGGAGTCCACCCTCTCCTGGCACGGGCTCGACGGCGATCGCCGGTGGGCGTTCGTCCGGCCGGGCCAGGAGGGGAACGGATTCCCCTGGCTCACCATTCGTGAGCGCAACGACCTCGTCCGGTACCACGTCGTCGACGCGACGAAGGTGCGCACTCCGGATGGCCGCGTCTACGACGTCCGCGACCCCGACCTCAGCCGGGAGCTGGGTGCCGAGCGGGTCCAGAAGCTGGATCGCGGCACGTTCGACAGCGCGCCGCTCGCCCTGATCAGCGCCCGCAGCGCGGGCGGGGAGGTCCTGCGGTTCCGGCCCAATCTGCTCGTCGACACCGACGTGCGCGAGGAGGACTGGATCGGCCACACCCTCCGCATCGGTACGGCCCGGATTCGCGTCGACCGCCGTGACCGTCGGTGCGTGGTCGTCAACGTCGACCCCCTGACCGGACGGCGTGATCCTGCGACCCTGAAGCGCGTCGCCCGAGAGCACGACATGTGGCTCGGCGTGTACGGATCCACAGTGGATCCCGGCCGGGTGGCGTTGGGGGATGCGGTCTTCTTGATCGCTGGGCCGTGACCGTTCGTCCACAGTGGACCAAAATGGGACGCGGTCAGCGCAGCGCGTCACGGCCGGCGGCGGTGAGTTTCGCGGGTATCCGGGTAGCGGTGCCGGGCACCCGCCGGACGAGGCCGGCGTGGATGAGCAGCCGCGCGGCGAACTGGTCGCAGCAGGAGAGACCGTCGACGTACACGTGCGGCTCGCTGCTCGCGGTCAGCTCCACGCGGCCTTCGGCAACCGCTTTCAGGAACTCGGCGTCGCGGTGGCTCAGGGTGGGCGCGGTCATCGCTGGGCACCTTTCGGAGAGGGTGTGGTGTACCACAGCCTAGTGGATTGTTGAACAATCGGGCAACAGGGTTGACGGATCGTTCAACAATCTCTAGCCTTCAGGCCATGCGAGCCAGCTCACTCGAGTCCGTCGGCGACCTCTCGCGGATTCCCCGAAATTGTTGAAGACCTGCCAGTAACGCGCCCTGCTTTCGCCTCGATTCACTGGTAAGGCCCGCGCGGAGGGTGGGCGCAACACCTCCGTCAACGCCGTCTTGCCCGGCGCTCGAACTCCCCCTCGGAGCGTTGTGGCAGGCGAGTGGCCCCCGAGCGCGGACTCCCAACTGCCCCGCGCTCGGGGGCCCTATTCGTAGACCACGTAGACCGGCTCCGGCCGTAGCGCGAGCACCTGCTCCGGCGTCATCAGCGCCTGCCCGTTCTGCGTGTCCTCCTGGAAGAAGAGCTTGAAACCCGCGTTGATGTGCGGGGGCTGCCGCCCGGGTTCACCGTGGTCGCGATCAGCTCGACGACGGGCACCACCGGCCGGTCCCGCGGATACGTCCCGATCAGCTCGCGCAGCCGCGCGGAGGCCTGCCGGAGATCACCGGTCATGGGCCCCAGGGCCGGACTGCCCGGCGCGCCGCAGTAGCCGACCGGCAGGTGACCGTCGACGACGCTGTGTGCCGCGACCTGCGCTCCCGCGATCCCGCGCATTCCCGCGGCCGGCGCGTCCAGCGGCGGTGGCTGGGTCGCCGGCCGCCGGGAAAGCGTTGGCATGGAAAAGAAATTCTCACCACTGCTGCAGGCCGCGCTCGCCGCGCCCGCGAGGGCCACGCTGAGAAACGCCCGCCTGCCGACCCTGCTCCCACCATGGCGACGGGATGCCCTGGTCTTGACCATTTACACGCAGCAGCGGGAAATCACTGTCCGCGCGACAGCTTCGTTACCACTGTCGCACGGCTATCCGGGCAGCAGCTCGGTCACCAGCTGGGTCAGCTGGCGCAGGTTGCGGCATTCGTGCATGGGCACCACGTTCGCGTAGCGCAGGGCCGCGGAATCGCCCGTGCCCCAGGCTGATCGCGCCTCCGGGTTGAGCCAGTGGACGTGCTTGGCCTTGTCGGCGATCCGGCGCACCGCGCCCAGGTTCGGATCGCCGCCGTTGGTGCGGCCGTCGCCGAGGATGAGCACCGACGTGCGCGGGCCGACGGCGTCCGGCCATCCGGCGACGAAGCTCGCGAGCGAGCCACCGTAATCGCTGCTCATGCCCCAGCGGGTGAGCTTCGCCTGCGTCAGGATGCGGCGCGCGAGCCCCTCCGGATCGGCCGCGCCCGCGGACACCAGTCCGGTGATCTCATCGGTCAGCTCGACGAACGCGAACGTGCGGATCTTGCTGAACTGATCCGACAACGCCTGCACCAGCAGCAGGGTGAACTGCGCGAACCCGGCCACCGAGCCCGACATGTCGCACAGCAGCACCAGTTCGGGGCGCCCGGGACGGCGGTCGCGCAACGCCGGGCGCATCGGCACGCCACCGGTGGCCAATGACCGGCGCAGGGTGCGGCGCAGGTCGATCTGGCCGCGCCGGGCGCGGCGACGGCGGGACGCCAGCCGCGTGGCGAGCTTGCGGGACAGCGGCTGGATGGTGCGCCGCAGTTCGGCCAGCTGTGCGCGGGTGGCGCTGGTGAAGCTGACCAGGTCGGTCTGCGGCGGCACCGCGTACTGGGCGATCCGCTCGCGGCCACGCAGCTCGGCCGTGCGGCGGCGGGCCTCGGCCTGCACCGCGTCCCGGTAGACGCCGATGCGCGACTGCGCCTCGGTGCGGGCGACCGCGTCGCCGAACGCACTGCCGTCGGTGCGGATCGCGGCGAGCACCCGGTTCAGCAGCGCGTCCGGCCGGACCTGGTCCAGTGCCTGGTACGCCGACCAGCCGCCCATCCCGCTCGCGCCGCCGCCGGCACCGCCCTCTCCGGCGGAGCCGTAGCGCCCGAACTGCTCGACCGCGGCCGAGGCCAGCGTCCGCAGCCGCTCCTCGTCACCCGCGGCGAGCGTGGCGACCAGCGCCTCGCGCAACTCGCCCGCGTCCGCGGGCGCGTTCCCGGCTGTTTCGGCGGCGCCCACCGCGACGGGGAAGTAGAGGTCGAACAGCGCGTCGAAGGTGGCCCGCTGGCCCGAGCGCCGCAGCACGGTCGCCGCGAGCGCCGCCCGGAGCTGCTCGCGGTCGGCCAGGCCCAGCGCGTCCACGGCGGCGGCCGCGTCGACCGTCTCACCGGGGCCGACCGCGATGCCGTGCTCGCGCAGCGAGCCGACGAACTCGACCAGCCTGACGGGCAGCGCGGAGCCGGTCATGACGATGCCGGGTCCAGCACGGAGTCCAGTCTCAGGTCGGCGGCGGCCTTCCGATGGTCGCTCTGGTACTTGAGGATCACGCCGAGGCTGCTCTCGACCACCTGCGCGTCGAGCGTGTCGGCGCCGAGCGCGAGCAGCGTGCGGGCCCAGTCGACGGTTTCCGCGATCGAGGGAGCCTTGCGCAGCTCCATCGCGCGCAGCGCGCCGACCACGCGGACCAGCGAGTCGGCCAGTCGTGCGTCCAGGCCGGGCACCTTGAGGGTGACGATGTCGCGTTCCAGCTCCGGCGACGGGAAGTCCAGGTGCAGGAACAGGCAGCGCCGCTTGAGCGCTTCCGACAGCTCACGGGTCGCGTTCGACGTGAGCAGCACGAACGGGCGGCGGCGGGCGGTGATCGTGCCCAGCTCCGGCACGGTCACCTGGAAGTCGCCGAGCACCTCCAGCAGCAGGCCTTCCATTTCGACGTCGGCCTTGTCGGTCTCGTCGATCAGCAGGACCGTCGGGTCCGGGTTGCGGATCGCCTTGAGCAGCGGGCGGGGGAGCAGGAACTCCTCGCTGAACACCTCGTCGCGGGCCTGCTCCCAGCCCTCGTCACGGCCGGCCGTGATTCGCAGCAGCTGCTTGGCGTGGTTCCACTCGTAGAGCGCGCGGGCCTCATCGATGCCTTCGTAGCACTGCAGCCGCACCAGCTCGCTGCCGGTCGCCTCGGCCAGCGCCCGTGCCAGCTCGGTCTTGCCGACCCCGGCCGGGCCCTCGACCAGCAGTGGTTTGCCGAGCCGGTCGGCGAGGAACACGGTGGTCGCGACGGCGGTGGACGCCAGGTACCCCGCTCCGGCCAGGCGCTCGCCGACCTCGTCGACCGAGCCGAACAACGGCTCCTGCATCGGCCTCTCCCTACGTCGGCGGGCAACCAACCCATTCTCGGCCCGCGCACGGCGGTCGTCCGGTCGTCGTGCGCAAACTCACGCCGGATTGCCGGTCCCGGAAGGCATCCGGACCGTCCACACGCGATAACACACAGGGGTTTCGTCGCGACTCGCCGGACACACCAGCGGCTGCCGTCACAGCACCTTTTCGTCCAGCCGCAGGCGGGCCTGGATCGTCGTGCCGTCCGGTGCGCGGTAGGTCCGGACCAGGTCGGCCAGGTCGTTGACGAGCAGCAGGCCGCGCCCGGACAGCTGACCGCGCCCGGGGGGCCGCCGGCCGGCCAACGGGTCGCTGAGATGACCGCCGTCGCGGGCCGAGCAGACGAGCTCACCGTCCTCGCGCCACAGGCTCAGCTCGCACGGGGTGCCCGCATGCATCAGGCTGTTCGTCGCCAGTTCAGTGGCGATCAGCTTGAGGTCCTCGGCGCGCCGCTCGCTCAGTCCGTACTCCAGCCCGTACGCGCCGAGCGCGCGCCGCGCACCGGAGAGCTGGTCCGGGTGGCGCACCAGATAGGTCACCGCTTCACCGGAGGGTTCGAGCTTGTCGTTGTACCTGGTGACGAGCTCGTCCCAGGCGTAGGTCTCGCTCTCGCGCCGCACGCCGCCCTCGGTGACCAGCGGATGGGTCACGAGCGCGTCGGCGATCGCGACCGGATCGAGTGCGCCGGTGTCGTAGGGGCACACGATCGTCACGTCGCGGCCCTCGAACGCGGGATTGATCAGTGCTTCGTGCTGCGCGCACGCCGGGTACTCGGTGGCGCTGCGCCCGGCCCAGATCGGTTCGCCGATGATGCGCACCCGGGCGGCGCCGGGGTGGCGGTCGGCGAAACCCCGGAGCACCTGCGCGATGATCCGGCCCGGGTTGCGGCCCGCCACGCTCATGTCCAGCAGGTGCGCACGGTTCGCGTCCGCGCCGAGCGCGTCGCGCAGCAGCGCCAGGTTCGGACCCGGCACGGCGGCCGCCACCGGGTCGCCCGCCGCGAGCCCTTCCGTCAGGAACGGGACCAGCCCGGCCACGTACTCCGCCGGCGCGGAGTAGAAGAGGGCCTCGTGCACGAAACCCGCGTCCGCGGTCATCGTCGCGCCTCCACGCGGATGTCCTCGAGTTTCAGGACCTCCACGACGCTCGCCGGCCCGGGGCGGGGAGCTCGCAGGACGACCGCGGCCGCGCGCCGCCGGCCGTGCTTGGCCAGCGTGATCAGGTTGCGGTGATCGATGAAGTCCAGGGTGGCGGCGTCCAGCACGAGCCGTCCGCGGACGGGCACGGGGTCGGCGTGCCGCAGGGCATCGGGGAACAGGTCCACCGAGGCGAGGTCGAGCTCGCCGCCCAGCGTCGCGCAGCAGCCGCCGCGGGCCGAGGCGTGCAGCCGGAACCCCGCGCGGTTCTCGTTCGCCGTGGGGTGCAAGGCCGACAACAGCGACAGCGCGGACGGGTCGACCTGACGGCGGTCGTACCCGCACAGGGCGGACAGCGGCTGCACCACCATGTAGCTGTCGGCGAGATGTTCGAAGCGGGCCAAGGAATCGATCCGCCCGGGTGAACGGCGGAGACCGGTGACGTCGGCCGCTATCCGCAGGCCGCGGTAGCCGTCGGCCAACGCCGCCTCGGTGGCCCGCGCGTACGTCCGCAGCCACGCGCGCGGATCGGCGACCGAGCCCAGGTCGTCGAGCGACGCGACCCGCAGGTCACCACGGCGCCGGGCGGCGTCGCGGTCGACGATGCCGTCCAGGTCCTCGGCCAGGCGCGACACCGGACCGGTCCCGGCGTAGCAGACCCGGTGACCGAGGGCGAGACCTTCGGCCAGGAACTCGCGAACCCGGGACCGGAACTCGGCCGGGTCGTCGTAGCTCCAGCACACGTGATCGTGGGGGCCGAGCCCCCGTGCGTCCACCACGATTCCGGACCGTCGCATTGCCCGTAGCGTACCCCGGCACGGCGCCGGGGACAGATCTCGCCGGAACCGCGTGCTGGTGCGCCCGCACGCAGGTCGACTACCCTGAATTGCCCGCGGTTGGCGCGGCCGGCCGCACTCTGCTTTCGCCGAAGGGTGGCGAGCGCATCATGTCTCGGGTTCCGCGCGTTCCGGAGGAACCGGCCGGACTCACCACGCCCGCACTGCTCACCGTCGAGGTGCACTGGCCGAGTCCTGGCGTAGCCGTGCTCCGAGTCGGCGGCGAGCTCGACCTGTCGACCGCGGACGGGCTGGAGGCCGCGGTCCGGCGGCTGGTGGCCCGGCGTCCGCGGCTGGTCGTCCTCGATCTGAGCGGGCTCGCGTTCCTCGGTTCGTCCGGTCTGGCGGTGGTCACCTCCGCCGCGGCCACCGGTGTCGCGCTGCGGATCGTCGCGCCGGGATCGCTGGCCCGGATCTTCGCCCTCACCGCGCTGGACAAGGTCCTCGATCTCTACGGCACGGTCGAGGAGGCGCTGGCTCCGGGCTGACCCCTCACCCGCGCAGTGCCGCCTCGATACCGGTGAGCAGGCATTCCAGGCCGAACTCGAAGCGGGTCGCGGGATCCGGATCGCCGGCTTCGAGCACCCGCCGGTTGAAGTGCGGATGCCGCCCGGACTCGACGACCTTCAGGACGTAGGCGCCCACCCAGCCGCGCCACTCGTCCTCGGTCATCCCGGTGCGGCGCCGCACCTCCAGTTCGGCCAGTTCGGCCGAGACCGCGCCCAGCACGTGGGTGTTGATCGTGTCGACCACCATGGCGGCGAGGGTCGGGTCGCCGGTCACGCGCGAGACGATGCCGAGCTGGTGGTCGGCCCGCGCGATCACGTTGGGCCCGAGTGCCGGGCGCCGCGCAAGCTGGTGCGCGAACCACGGGTGCAACAGCAGCGTGGCGCGCTGCCGGCGGGCGATCGCGGCCAGCTCCGCGCGCCAGTCGCCGCCCGCCGCGGGCAACGGCTCCTCGCCGATGATCGTGTCCACCATCAGCTCGAACAGCTCGTCCTTGCTCGCCACATGGCGGTACAGCGAAGTGGTGCCGGAACCCATTTCCGCCGCGATGCGCCGCATCGACAGCGCGTCCAGGCCCTCGGCGTCGGCGATCGCGATGGCCGTGCGGACGATCTTCTCCTCGGTGACCACCGGCCGCGTCCGCGCGGTCCGGTCACGCATCCAGACCATCGTGGGCGGGTTCTTCGCACTCGGCATGGGAACAGCGTACCTATCGGGTACAGTGTGCCCATAGGTGGGAACAGCGTTCCCGAATTGGAGGATCCATGTCGGACGTCCTGATCGCCGGTGGCGGCTCGGTCGGACTGGCCACCGCTGTCTTCCTCGCGCACCACGGGGTGCGCGCTCATGTCGTGGAGCGCCGGGCCGGCCTGTCCGAGCATCCCCGGGCGCTCGGTATCAGCCCGCGCACGCTGGAGTTCTTCCGTGAGGCCGGGCTGTCCCCGGCACTGGAGGAGGTCGCCGTCCGCTCGACCGCGCGGTGGAAGGCGGACGCACGCACGGTCGCGGAGATCGATCGGGCGAACGCGCCGCGCCGTCCGCCGATGGCGCAGCAGGACATTTCGCCGGAGACGCCCAGCGGGCACTACCCGCAGGACCGGCTGGACGCGGTGCTGTTGCCCGCGGCCCGCGAGCGGGGCGCGACGGTGGAGTTCGGCGTCGCCGTCACCGGGGTCGGTCAGGACACCGACGGGGTGTCCGTGACGCTGTCCGACGGGCGGGTTCTGCGGACGCGCTACCTGGTCGGCGCGGACGGGGTGAACACCGCCGTGCGGCCGGCGCTCGGGATCGGCAGCACCGGCCCCGGTGCGATGGGGGAACCGGTGCTGAACATCCTGTTCGAGGCCGATCTCACCGGGTTCTTCGGCTCGATGCCGACGATGACGGAGATCGGGCACCCCGGCGTGCGCGGGATGCTGCTCAGCGTCGGCGAGCGGCGATGGGTGCTGCACACGGGCGCGCCGGGGACGCCGGAGGAGTTGGTCCGCACTGCGCTCGGCGCGGACGTGCCGGTCACCGTGATTGCGGCGAAGTGGTGGCGTGCGACGGTGCGGATGGCCGACCGTTTCCGCGCCGGGCGGGCGTTCCTGGCCGGCGACGCGGCCAAGGCGATCTCGCCGCTGGGCGCCTTCGGGCTCAACACCGGCCTCGCCGACGGGCACAACCTGGCGTGGAAGCTCGCGATGGTGCTCGCCGGGCAGGCCGGGGACCGGTTGCTGGACACCTACCACGACGAGCGGCATGCCGTGGCGGAGTTCGTGACGCGGCAGGCGGTGGTTCGCTGGCGGAATCCGCGCCTGCACTGGGATCCCGCCGCGGTCGCCGAGCGTGCGGCGGCGGGGGCGTGGCACGCGCCGATGGTGACGATGGGGTACCGGTACGACTCGCCGGCGGTGGTCGGCGCGATCGCCGAGCCGCCGTCCACAGAGGACGTTTCGGCAAGCCTGGACGGTGCGCCGGGATCCCGGTTGCCGCACCAGTGGGTGTCGCCAGGGGTGTCCACTCTGGACCTGGTGCGGTCACGGTTCACGGTGTTCGCGGGCGGGCCGGAGTGGGCCGAGGCCACGGGGAAGGCCGGTGCGCGGCTGGGACTCGACCTGGGCACCGCGGTGGTGACCGACGCGACGTGGCTGTCCCGGACGGGGATCGCGGACGTCGGGGCGCTGCTGGTGCGCCCCGACGGGTTCATCGCGTGGCGGTCGCCGGTGGGGCTCGCCGGTGCGGACGCCGTGCTGGAGTCGGTGCTGATCGCGGTGACCGGCCGCGAGCGCGCCGTGACGTAGCGTTCTTCCGGGATGGGCGCGGACGATTTCGCGTGCGAGACTGGAGCGTGCTCTTCGACCGGCGGGCGATCGAGGGACTCGCGGACGGCAGCATCACGGTGGCCTTCCGCCGGTGGGACGTGCCCCGCGTGCGCCCCGGCTCACGGATGCGCACCCCGGCCGGGGTGGTCGAGGTGACCTCGATCGACGAGGCCGGTTCGGTGAGCGACGAGGACGCCCGGGCGGCGGGGTACGCGTCGGCGGCGGAGGTGGTGGACCGCGGGCCGGGGCGGCTGTACCGGATCGGGTTGCGGCTCGCGGGACCGGACCCGCGGGTGGCGTTGCGCGAGGCGGCCGACCTCGACGACGGCGACCGGGCGGAGCTCGGCGCCGCGCTGTGGCGGATGGACCGTGTGGCGGAGACGCCGTGGACGGGAGCCTTCCTGCGGCTGATCGCGGACAACGAGGCCGTGCGGGCAGCCGACCTGGCGGCGCGGGTGGGCCTGCCGCGGGACGTGTTCAAACGCCGCGTCCGGCGGTTGAAGGAACTCGGGCTGACGGAGAGCCTGGAAGTGGGCTACCGCTTGTCGCCGAGGGGGCGGTCCTTCCTCGACGGCGGCGGCTGAGCGCGGCGGCAACCGTCCACTGTGAACGCCCGAAACGAGGCCAACGGGGACGAATCGCCTGGCCGGGCTCGGATTCGGTGGACAGTCCGGGCAGCCCGTGGTAGGACAACCGCACCGGGCCTCGTTGTCGAGGGAGGGCAGTGGCATGTCTCGAAGCACTTCCGCGGACGGCCTGCTCACCGTCCGCCGGGAGGCCCGCGGTCCCGCCGTGGTCATGCATGTGGCCGGAGAGGTGGACTTCGGCTCACTGGGGCATCTGCACGACGAGCTCAGCGCGGCGGTGACCGCCGCGTCGCCGCCCGCGCCGGTCGTGCTCGACCTGGCGGACGTCGAGTTCTTCGGTTGGTGCGGGCTGACGCTGCTGGTCAACTCCGACGACCGCTGCACCCGCAACCACACGCCGCTGCGGGTGGTGGCCGCGAGCGGGACGGTGCTGGAGCCGCTGAGGCTCGCCGGCCTGGATCACGTGCTCCCGGTCTACGCCGACGTGGCCGCCGCACTGGCCCGCTCGACCTCGGTCGCCTGACCGGGCAGGCTCTTTCACTCGCCGAACCCGGAGCACTACCCTGTGTGGACCCACCCGCTCGCGAGAAGGTGTACGCATGGTTTCCTCGCCCAGCCGGGCGCCGGTCGGCATCGATCCGACCAGGCCCAGCATCGCCCGCATCTACGACGGTTTCCTCGGCGGCAAGGACCACTACGAGGTCGACCGCGTGGTCATGCGGAAGATCAACGAGGCGGTCCCGGAGGCGGTCGACATCGCCCGCGGCAACCGCGGCTTCCTCAACCGCGCGTGCCGGTTCCTGGCCGGCCAGACCCCGCTGAGCCAGTACCTCGACTGCGGCTCCGGGCTGCCGACCGCGGAGAACACGCACCAGATCGTGCAGCGCGCGAACCCCGAGGCGACGGTCGTCTACGTCGACAACGACCCGGTCGTGCTCGCGCACGGCCGGGCGCTGCTCGAGGAGAACGACTTCGTCCACATGACCGAGGCCGACATCTTCCAGCCCGCTCAGGTCATGGTGAACGAGGTCGTGCGGCGCCACCTCGACTTCACCGAGCCCCTCGTGCTGCTGCACGTCGGCACGCTGCACCACTTCGAGGGCGATGGCGCGGCCGAGATCATGCACTCCTATGTCGACGCCCTGCCCTCCGGCTCGTACGTCGTGTTCTCGCACTTCTTCGACCCCGAGGTGCCGGAGCTGACCGACGTCGCGAAGCGGATCGAGAACATCCTCGTCAACGGCCCGATGGGGGCCGGGCGGTTCCGCACGCGCACCGAGATCATGGAGATGCTGTCCGGGCTGGAGCTGATCAGGCCGAACGCACTGTCCGAGCCGGGACTCGCGGTCTGCGACGAGTGGTGGCCGGACGGTCCGCGCCTCGCCCAGCTCAGCCTCGCCGCGCAGTGCATCGTCGGCGCCGTCGGCCGCAAACCGTAGGCAACACGGCCCGCCACAGCGGCGGGGTCAGGAGTCTTCGGGCTCCTGGTCCGCCGCGTCCGTGCAGTGCTCGTCCTCCTCGTTGCCGCCGCGGGGGCCGAATCCCGGTGCCGGTTCCGGCGCGCCGGAACCGGGGTCCGCGGCGGCGATGCGCTCTTCGCCCAGGTACGGGTCGGGTTCGAACGGTGAGGTCGTCATACCCGGCGGATACCCGGGCACCGGGCGATCATGCCTGCCCGCGGCGCCGCACCAGGCCGGGGTCGATGTCGGCCGGCGGCTCGGGTGCTCCGAGGTCCGAGGGCGAGTACCCCTTCGGATAGCCGCGGTAGCTGCGCACCTTCGAGTTCAGCAGCCGGGACTTCCGCCGGGGCGGCAGCAGCCGCACGAGCGCCGCGCGGGCGCGCAGCCCGGCGCGGGCCGCCCGGCCCACCCACGCCGGGCTCGGCCGGAATCCGAACGCCGCCAGCATCTTCTCGTCCAGCAGGCTTTTCGCGGCGACGGCGACCGCGGGCCGCAGCGGCTTGGGATACCATGAGCAGAACAGGTCGAGGGTGTACCGGCCGATCCGGTTGTTGTCCGGCGAGTACGTGAAGTTCGCATCTTCGTAGCCGTCCTTGAACTTCCGGAACGCGTCGAAGTCGCCGGGGACGTCCTTGATCCCCATGCGGCGGCCCACCTCGCGGAAGTAGTGGTAGGCCGCCTGCCGCTCGTTCTCGTGCAACGGACGCCAGCCGAACTCGTCGATCCAGTCGATCGGGTCGTAGACGAACGTCGCCAGCACGTACAGCATGTCCTCGTTGCTGATGCGGTACCGGCCGTGCATCCGGTTCACCGTGCTCAGCGCCTCCCGGCCGCGTGGCGAGTCGTAGCCGTGCTCGGCCAGTTCGGCCATCAGCAACGCGGTGTCGTCGTAGCGCTTCTGCGGCCGGTTCTCGAACTCCCCGGTGGCGGCCAGCAGGTGCGAGATGGCCGGCACGCAGTAGGTGCGGAACAGGGCGAACTCCAGCGCCCGCTGGTAGTCCCACGGGAACTCGAAGCCGATCGAGATCCGGTAGATCTCCTGGTGGTCCCGCTCGGGGTCGCACGATTCGATCCGGCGCAGCCAGTATCCGGTCATCACCGCACTCCCGAGGGCACGATCTCCGACCCCGCGCGGCGCCGGTCCGCCAAGTCCTCTTCGGACAGTTCGCGCGCCGGTCCGGCCGGGCGGCTCAGCCCGGCCCGCCGGTGCTCCCCAGCGACGCCGCCGTACGTCGGACGCGATGTCGGTGCCATGCCCCCCATCTTCGCACCTGCGTCAGCTGGTGGGATCGCCTGTGCTGCGACATCGGGCACGGAGTGTGACCGGGGTCAGCTGGACCACGGGCGGAGTTTCTCGGGGTTACGGACGGCCCAGATGCGTGTGATCCGGTCGCCGGTGACCTCGAACGCGTAGACCGACGCCGGGACGCCCTCGTTCTGGATCAGCAGACCGGGTTGGCCGTTGACGGTGCGCTCCAGGATCGTGAAGTCACCGGGCACCGTGGTGGCGACGGCGATGATGAACTGGGCGATCTGCCGGCCGCCCTCGATCGGGTGGAGCGTGGTGGTGGCCAGGCCGCCGCCGTCCGCGGTGAAGGTCGCGGCGGGGTCGAGGAGACCGACGAGGGCGGTGATGTCCTGAGCTTCCCAGGCCTGTTTGAAGTTGCGGACCAGGTCGGCCTGGTGGACGGCCACGGCCGCGGGTGGCTGGGACGCGCGGACGCGGCGCCGGGCCGAGGAGGCCAGCTCGCGGCAGGCGGCCGGGGTGCGGCCGACGATCGTCGCCACCTCGCCGAACGGGTAGCGGAACACGTCGTGCAGGACGAACGCGACCCGCTCGGCCGGCGTCATCGACTCGAGCACGACGAGGAAGGCCATGTTGAGCGACTCGTCGCGGCTGACGCGGTCGGCCGGATCGACGGTGGCATCCCCCGATCGAGCGTCGCTCCAGGCCGAACGATCCGGCAGCGGCTCCGGGATCCATTCACCCACATAGCTTTCTCGCCGTGTCCTAGCCGATCCCAGCATGTTGAGGCAGATCCGGCTGGCGACCTTCGTCAGCCATGCGCCCGGCGTCTCGATGGCCGCCTGCTCCTGCGGCGACATCGC
>Ga0081455_10002664_pt1 | contig 21119 bp, 20 predicted proteins | sample TabmetS3T2R1_FD_70207 | JGI IMG/M metagenome (GOLD analysis project Ga0081455, IMG submission 70207) | Tabebuia heterophylla rhizosphere microbial communities from the University of Puerto Rico - S3T2R1 | ecosystem: Host-associated > Plants > Roots > Rhizosphere ...
TGCGCGGGCTCCTTCATCGCGCGAAACGACACCAGGCGAACGTTGTAGGGTTGACCGACTTCTTCGAGCGCCCAGCGAACCCGCGTATCGCGCGCCAGTCCCTTGCCGCCATCGGGTGACCGTTCGAAGGCGGTGATGGTGATGGTCATCGCGAGCCGCCGCGACCGTCGCTTCGCGCCTTCACCTTCGCCATCGCCGCCGCAAGCAGCGCCTTCACCGCCGCCACATCGCCGAATTCAATCGCAATGGCGAAGGGACGCGAGCGGTGCTTGAGTTCCGCCGCGTCGCTGCCGTCGTCGTCGGGAAGCCGCACCCAATCTTTCTCGGTGGTGACGAGCATGGCGTTATAGTCTTTCGCCTCCTTGAGCAGGCTGCGCGCCTGCCGCTCGCTATAGCGGTAATGGTCGGGATAGGCGCGCGCGTCGATCAGCCTTGCGCCGTTGCCGCGGAGCGTGTCGAAGAATTTCGACGGCCGCGCGATCCCGGCAAAACCTATCACCGGCAGCACGGTGAGCCAGCGCTTGTCCTGGCGCGGCACCATGCGGGCCTTGATCACGGGCTTGCCATCGCGGGCGAAGGTCTCGATCAGCGGCGCGACCCTGCCGCCATCGCCGATGACGACGAGCGCTCCGGCCCGCGCCATTTGCTCGGCAAGCGGCGCGCGAAGCGGCCCTGCCGGCATGACGAGGCCATTGCCGATGCCGGCCCCGGCGTCGACCACGACCAGCGATAAGTCTTTCGCAAGACCGGGGTTCTGGAACCCGTCATCCATCACGATCGCGCCGGCTTCGGTCGCCTCAATGGCCTTGGCGCCGGCAACGCGATCGGCCGCCACCATGGTCGGCGCGACTTCGGCGAGAAGGAGCGGCTCATCGCCCACGACCTCCGCGCTGTCTTTCTTGGCGACAAGCACCGGCCCTGCGCTCTTGCCGCCATAGCCGCGGGTGAGAAAGGCGGGCTTCGCGCCGAGCGCCTTCAAGAGCGACGCGACGGCGATCGCGGTCGGGGTCTTGCCGCCGCCTCCGGCCGTGAAATTGCCGATGCAGATGACGGGAAGCGCGGAACGGTAAGGCGTGACGCCGGCGTAGCGGCGTTCGGCCATGCGGCCATAGACCTGGCCTAAGGGCGCGAGCGCCGAGGCGAACGCTCCCTTCTTGCGATACCACCAGAACGGGGTCTCAAGAGGCATGCTTGAGCGTGGTCTTGGGCGGCAAATAGTTTTCGAGTTCGGCCAGAGTGCGCGGCAGCGCCCCGCTCATGGCCGTAATCGTTTGAAGCGCCCGCTCGGTCATCGCCTTCCTCGCGCTCTCGTCCTGGATGAGATCGAGAACGGCTTCGGCGAGGCTTGCCGCGTCGGCAATTTCCTTGCCGCCTCCGGCGTGGAGAAGCGCGGTATAGGAGTCGCGGAAATTCTGCCAGTTGGGACCGGTGAGCACCGCAGCCCCGAGCTTGATCGGCTCGACCGGGTTCTGGCCGCCGCGATCGACCAGCGAACCGCCGACGAAAGCGACCGGCACGAGCGCATAGAACAGGCCGAGCTCGCCGATCGTGTCGGCAACGTAAACATCGGTATCGGCCTGCGGCAGCGCCCCTTTCGAGCGCAACGCGACTTCGAGGCCCGCGGCGCGAATGAGCTCGGCGATGAGCGGCCCGCGCTCGGGATGGCGAGGCACGATGATGGTGAGGAGGTCGGGCCGGGCCGCCTTCATGCTGCAATGGGCCGCCCTCACGATCTCATCCTCGCCCTGATGCGTGCTCGCGGCGAGCCAAACCGTGCGGCCGGAAATCGCCGCGTCTAGCTTGCGCCGGCCGGGGAGATCGGCCGGAGGCGGCGGCGCGTCGGCCTTGAGGTTGCCGACATCGAGCGCGCGGACCGCGCCGAGTTCGGCAAAGCGCTCGGCGAGACTGTCGTTCTGCGCCAGCACGAGATCGAAAGCCGAGAACAGCGGCCGGCTGAAATCGGGACGCCGCTGCCAGCGCTTGAAGCTCGAGGCCGACATGCGGCCGTTGATGAGAAGAAGCGGAATCCGGCGCGCCTTGGTGTCGAGCACGAGATTTGGCCAAATTTCCGATTCCACCAGCACGGCGAGATCGGGGCGCCAATGGCGCAGGAAACGCTGCACGAACACGGGATTGTCGAGCGGCACATATTGATGGATGACGCCCTTGGGCAGCCGCGTGCGCGCGAGCCGCGCCGAGGTCACCGTCGCGGTGGTGAGCAGGATGCGGATTTCGGGCCTCTCGGCGGCGATGGCCTCGATCACCGGGAGCGCGGCATTGGCCTCGCCCACGCTTGCGGCATGGAACCAGGCGAGGAAGCCTTGCGGGCGCGGCGCCGTCGCCTGACCGTAGCGCTCGGGCCGCCGGTCGCGCTCCTCTTTGCCGCGGCGCGTGCGCCAGGCGAGAATGAGCGGGGCGAACGGGGCGGCAACGCTTGTCAGCGCCCGGTAGGCCTTGAGCATCAGTCCAGGCTTGGCAGTGTCGTACGCGGTCAAGGGATCACGGGCTCCTTATCAGAGCATAAGCGCGCTTCGTCGCGTGGCAAGGCGCGCTTTTTGTACATGACATCGTCGGGCTACTTGCTCGCCACGGCGACGGCGTCGTCGTCGACGCCGTCCCCATCGACGGCGTCTTGGGGCTGAGGCGTAAATCCTCCGGCAATGCCGAATTGCGTGCGATGAAGCCGCGTGTAGAGGCCGCCCTTGGCGACGAGCTCCTCGTGGCGTCCGGTCTCGACGATGCGTCCCTGGTCGAGCACGCAGATGAGATCGGCTTTCTTCACCGTCGAGAGGCGGTGCGCGATCATGAGCACGGTGCGGCCGCGCATCAGCTCTTCGAGCGCGGCCTGGACCTTGGCCTCGGCCTCCGAGTCGAGCGAGCTCGTCGGCTCGTCGAGCAGAAGGATCGGCGCATCCTTGTAGAGCGCCCGGGCGATGGCGATGCGCTGGCGCTCGCCGCCCGAGAGCAGCCCGCCGGCCTCGCCGACGCGGGTTTCGTAGCCCTTGGGCAACGCCATGATGAAATCGTGCGCGGCCGCGGCTTTCGCCGCATCGACCACCCTGCTCTCCTCGATGGGTTTGGTCCCGTAAGCGATATTGGCGCGGATGGTATCGTCGAATAGCACCGGGTCCTGGGTCACGAGCGCGATCGCATCGCGCAGGCTCTCGATCGTGACCTGCTTGATGTCCTGTCCGTCGATCAAGACGGCGCCCCGGTCGGGGTCGAAGAAGCGCAAGGTGAGATTGACCAGCGTGCTCTTGCCCGAGCCGGACGGCCCAACCAGCGCCACGGTGCGCCCGGGCGGAACGGTGAGGCTCACCCCTTTCAGCACCGGGTTCTCCGGCTCGTAGGCGAAAGACACGTTGCTGAAATCGATCTCGCCGCGGGCGAGCTTGAGCGGCTTGGCGCCCGGCGCCTCCCTCAACACGATCTCGCGGTCGATGATGCCGAACACCCGGCTTGCCGCGGCGATGCCTTCTTGCAGCTGGGTCTGCAAGGTGGCCAAGCTCTTGAGCGGCGCGTAGATCAGGAGAGCGGCGGTCATGAAACCCATGAAATGGCCGAGCGTGAGGTCGCCGCGCACGCCCTTGGTGCCGGCGAAGTAGATGGCGAGCGCAAAGCCCAATCCGGTGAGAAGCTCGATCGAGGGGCTGGAAAGCGCGCGAGCGCGTGTGCCGCGCATGGTGAATTCGAGCGCGCGATTGATGGTCGAGGCCGCGCGCGCCTTCTCTTTGTCTTCCTGGCGGTAGGCGCGCACCACGCGCATGCCACGCAAGGTCTGGGTGATGAGCGCCGAAAGATCGCCCGTTTCCTGCAGCGATTGCGTGGTCGATTTCCGCATCTTGCGCCGCTGCCGCGACAGCATGAACCAGGCGACCGGCATGAAGAGCAGGATCAAAATCGAGAAGCGCGCGTCCATGTAGAACATGGTGCCGACCAGGATGATGACCTTGAGGTAGCTCTCGCCGAGCGTGACCAGCGAGCGGGAGGCCGTGGCGCGGATCAGCGTTGCGTCGTTGAGAAAGCCGGAGAGCAGGCGCCCGGAATGCACCCTTTGGATCCAATTGAGGTCGGCGCGCGAGAGCTGCGCGAACATTTGCAGGCGAAGATCGGCGACGAAGCGATGGCCGAGATAGGCGACAGTGACGTCGGCGATGTATTCCGACACGGCCTTGACGATCGTCACGATCACGATCGCCCCGGTGATCCAGTAGACCATCTGCGCGTTCTTGGCGACGAACACGTCGTCGGCCGTTCTTTGAATGAGGAACGGGATGGCGCCGGTCGTGGCGGCAGTCAGAAGCATGGCGACCGAAGCAAGAATGAGGAGCGCGAGACGGGGCCGCAAATGCTCGTGCCAAATGCGGATCAGGATCGCCTTGGTCGAATAGTGGACCTGGAGCTCATCCGCGCTCCGCGTGACCACTCCGGCATCCCTGAACAGTTGGTCTTTCAAGCGGTTCCCCGTTTCCCAACGTCTAGCTTCCGCCGTCCCGCCTTCTAGCACGCGGCGGGAGGCCCTCGAAGGCGAAAAAACTTAAGGCGAAAATGCCTCTAGCCCTTCTCTCCACCTGTCTCGTGCTCCGGATCGAGCAAGCGATGCAGATGGACGATGAAATAGCGCATATGGGCGTCGTCCACGGTGCGATGCGCGGCTTCCTTCCACGCGTCATAGGCTTGCGCGTAGTTGGGATAGATGCCGACGATATCGAGCCCCTTGAGATTGCTGAACTCGGTTCGGTCGAGCGATTTGAGTTCTCCGCCGAACACGAGATGCAGCAACTGCCGGCCGCTTTTCTTGGCATCCTTCGCGGCCATGAAGCTTCTTCCCCCTGCTGCCGCTCTCACAGATCGACGCGGCTCGTGCGCTCGATCAGGAGCGGATGCAGCGCCTTGCCGCTCGCAACCAGGCTCGGGAGCCGCGGCGAGGGGCGGTTGTAGTGATGCGCGCCGCCGCGATGGTCGGTGACGATGCCGCCGGCTTCTTCGACCAGGAGCGACGCCGCGGCAAGGTCCCACTCGCTCTTGTTCGAGAGCGAGATGGTGGCGTCGGCGCGGCCTGAAGCGACAAGGGCGAGACGGTAGGCGACCGAGTTCACCCATTTGGTCTTCACCTCGGGCCACGGCTCCTTCCAGATCTTCTTCTTGAAGAGGCCGCCGCTGGCGATGAGAAACGCGCCCTCGAGCGTGCTCTTGTTGCTCGCAGCGATCGGCTCATCGTTGAGGAAGGCCCCCTTGCCGCGCATAACGTGGAAGAACTCGTCGGTGGCGGGGTTGTAGACCGCGCCCAGCACCGGCACGCCGTTCTCGACGAGCGCGGCCGACACCGTCCATTCCGGCATGTGACGCAGGAACGCATTGGTGCCGTCGATCGGATCGACCATCCACACCCGGCTAAAGTTGAGCCGCTCGGAATCGTCCTCCCTCTCTTCGGACAGCCAGCCATAGTCGGGGCGTGGCACGTGAAGCGAAAGCTTCAGCGCGACGTCGACCGCGAGGTCGGCCTCGCTCACCTCGCTGCCGTCGATCTTCCTTTTGACGGTGAGCGGCTTGCGGAAATAGGTGAGGGCGAGTTGGCCCGCTTCGCGCGCGCCTTTCTTAAGAAGCGCGTAATCTTCTTCGAGGGTCGGAGCGGTTCGCGGCCGCTTTGCTGGCTCGATCGCGGTCATTACGGGGTTTGCGGAAGATTCTCGAAACTTTTCAGCAAAGCTCTCTAAACCATGTGAACAGCTAAATCGCGCATACCAGCCGTTAACAACGTCCGTTAAGCGCTTCGGAAAGCTTCCATGGCAGGATCGCGCCAATCAAGGCCGCCTCAAGGCAGCCAGCCGAGCGGGGAAGCTAACAGTAAGGCGTCAACCGGGCCCTTGGGCAAATTGCCCCGGGGCCCGGTGCTTTTTTGCGCTTTCGGCCCTCGCGCGCAACTCAGAATATTGCCGCAAGCGCCATGTCGATGAGGATGGCGGCGAAGACGATCGCGCCGAAATCGCGATTCGAGCGAAAGCGGCGCAGGCAGTTGTCGGGATCGGCGATATTGAGCGTCGCGACCTGCCAGGCAAGCTGCGCGGCCGCCGCCGCCATTCCCACCAGGAACGCCATGCCGGCATGGGCCATGATCCCCGCCGCCGCGATGGCGAGAAGGGCAAGCGTGTAGAGAGCGGCGAGCCAGGCATAGGTGGCGCGGCCGAAGCGGAGCGCCGTCGATTTCAGCCCCAGCACGCTGTCTTCGTCGCGGTCCTGGTGGGCATAGATTGTGTCATAGCCGATGGTCCAGGCGACGGCGCCGGCATAGAGCACGACCGCCGCCCAATCGAGCCGTCCCAGTACCGACGTCCAGCCGAGCAGCGCGCCCCAATTGAAGGCGAGTCCGAGCACGAGTTGCGGCCAGGAACTGAATCGCTTGACGAAGGGGTAGAGCGCCACGATCGGCAGCACGCCAAGCCCGAGCCAGACGGTGAAAGTGTTGAATTGCAGAAGAACGGCGAAGCCGACCAGGCTGAGCGCGACCATGAACAGGATGGCGTTTTGCAGGCTCACTTGCCCGCTCGGGATCGGCCGGGCGCGCGTGCGCGCGACTTGCGCGTCGATGTCGCGGTCGACGATGTCGTTATAGGTGCAGCCGGCCGCCCGCATGACGAGCGCGCCGATGGCGAAAAGGAAGAGGAGCCTCAGGTCCGGATAGGCTTCGTCGAGGCTCCGCGCCGCGAGCGCCACCGACCAGAAGCAGGGAAAGGCGAGCAGGAAAAAGCCGACGGGGCGGTCGGCGCGGGCGAGCCTGAGATAGGGCAGGAGGGGCGCGGGCGCGAAACGGTCGACCCAGTTCCGTGCGCCCGCGTCCGCAATCGCGCCGTCTTTACCTTGGGGCAACGTTGTCATGTGCTTGACGGTTGTGCTCCGTCATCCTTCACTCGAAAACCGCCATGCCGTCAAAACCTCAGCGCCTGTTCGTCACCGCGAAGCTTGAACCGGGCGCGATCGTAGCGCTTGGCAAGGACCAGGCGCATTACCTCAGAAATGTGCTGCGACTCAAGCAAGGCGACAACCTCCTTCTATTCAACGGCCGGGACGGCGAGTGGTGGGCCGAGCTTGGCGAGGCTGGCAAGAAGGAGGCGCAAGTCCGCCTCGACCACCAGACCCGGCCGCAAGAACATGGGCCCGACCTGCACTACCTGTTCGCGCCGCTCAAGCGTGCCCGCCTCGACTATATGGTGCAGAAAGCGACCGAGCTCGGCGCAAGCGCGCTCCGCCCCGTCATCACGCGCCATACCATGACCGAGCGCGTCAAAAGCGAGCGCCTCATTGCCAACGCTGTCGAGGCCGCCGAGCAATGCGGCATCTTGCGCGTGCCTGAAATCATGGAACCGGAGAAGCTCTTAAAGCTGCTCGATCGCTGGGACGAGGGGAGGCGGCTCATCTTCGCCGACGAGCAGGCGCCGCACGTTTCGCCGCTCGAGGCGCTGAAGACCTTGGCGCCCGGGCCGCTCGCCGTCCTGATCGGACCGGAGGGCGGGTTCGAGCGCGAGGAACGGGCAGCGCTTCTCGCAAAGCCCTTCGTCCTGCCGATATCGCTCGGGCCCCGGGTGATGCGGGCCGACACCGCCGCGGTCGCCGCTCTCGCGCTTGTGAATGCCGCGCTTGGCGATTGGCGCTAAGGATCGGCTTGTCAGGTCCATGGCCGGAGCGGCATAAATCCGGCTTCCCCGGCGCGAGCCCCGCCCTTGCGCCCCAACCCCCTACGGAGCCCCGATGTCGACAAAGGTCGGTGGGCCTCAAGGCCCTGTCGTCTCTTCGCGGGATGAGCTCGTCGCTTACCTCGAACGGGGTTCTAAGCCCGCGCGCGATTGGCGCATCGGCACCGAGCACGAGAAGTTTGGCTTCTATCGGCGTGGGTTTGGCCCCGTTCCTTACGACGGCGAGCGCGGCATCCGCGCGCTGCTCGAGACGCTCGACGAGCGTTTCTGCGGGGACGCCGTCACCGAGAACGGCAACATCATCGCGGTCCACCGCCAGGATTGCCCGAAGGGCGGCACGATCAGCCTCGAGCCGGGCGGGCAGCTCGAGCTCTCGGGCGCGCCGCTGGAAAACCTGCACGAAACCTATGACGAGCTTCGCCAGCATTTCATCGAGGTCGGCGAGGTCGGCCATGAACTTGGCATCGGCTTTCTCGGCATCGGCTTCTCGCCGAAATGGACGCTTGCCGAGACGCCCAAGATGCCGAAGGAGCGCTACCGCATCATGGCGCGCTACATGCCGACGCGCGGCCGCCGCGGGCTCGACATGATGTTCCGCACCGCGACGGTGCAAGTGAACCTGGATTTCAGCGACGAGCGCGACATGGTGGAAAAATTGCGCGTCGGGCTCGCGCTCCAGCCGGTCGCGACCGCGCTCTTCGCCAATTCGCCCTTCACCGACGGCAAGCCGAACGGCTTCCAGTCCTTCCGCGCCGAAATCTGGCGCGACACCGATCCCGACCGCACCGGGCTCATTCCTTTCGCCTTCGAGCCGGGCATGGGCTTTGAGCGCTATGTCGATTATGCGCTCGGCGTGCCGATGTATTTCGTTTATCGCGACGGGCGCTATATCGACGTCGCGGGCGCCTCGTTCAAAGATTTCCTCGGCGGCAAGCTCGCGGCCCTTCCAGGCGTGCGTCCCACGCTCGACGACTGGGCCGACCATCTCACCACGCTCTTCCCCGATGTGAGGCTCAAGCATTTCCTCGAGATGCGCGGCGCCGATGCCGGAAACTTCGCGCAGATCTGGGCGCTGCCGGCGCTATGGACGGGGCTCCTCTACGACAAGGAGGCGCTCGGGGGGGCTTTGGCGCTTACGGTGGATTGGACCACGGCCGAGCTTCAGCGCTTGCGCGACACGGTCCCCAAGCTTGGCCTCAACACGCCGTTCCGCGGCCGCACCTTACGCGAGACGGCGCGCGAGATGGTCGCTCTCGCCCTTGGCGGATTGGAGCGGCGGGCGCGTCGCGACAAGAACGGCGAGGACGAGCGCAAGGCGCTTTCGCCGCTCGTCGCCGCTATCGAGGAAGGACTTTCCCCCGCCGACCGTCTCCTCGCGCTCTATCACGGACCATGGCAGGGCGAGATCGACCGCGTGTTCGAGGGGCAAGCGTTCTAGGCGCTTTTCCCTGGAATCTTCCGCCCTTCGCTGCCTTGAACGGCAGCGCCCCCTAACCATATTACCGGGCAAGTAACCGTCCCAGCTCGCGACCCTGCACGGTTTGGGACGATAGTCCGTCCCCCAAAGACGGATGTCGTCGGCGACAGAGTCTCCTTTCTCTGTCGCCGATTTTTTTGCCGTGCGGCTTTTGCGATTACTTGAGATTGCCCAAGGCGTCGCCGAAGCCTTGGAGCGCGACCGGAATGCCGATGCCCGCTTCCGGCGTATCGAAAATGATGAACATGGCGGTCGTGCCCTTTTTCATCTTGGCGATGATGTCGTCCTGGAGGACCACCTCGGCGACGCAACCGCGTCTGCTGCATTTGAGGAACGGGGCGTTGCCGACATCCTGCCCGTCGATCTTGAGGCCGAGCCCCGTGGGGAGAAGCACGCCAAGCGGCACCACCACGCGCATCAGCTTCTTTTCCTCGCCGATCGCCTTATAGAACACGACCGTCAGCCCGACATTGGGCCTGTCCTCGGCGGTGACGCTCTGCACCAGCGCGCATTTCTCCTCCTTGGCCCCCGGCGGTGTCCGGCACGAGACCTGCCAGGCGCCGTGGGTCTCCCGCACCACGCTGCCCGGCCCCGTGGCCGCGGGGGCAGCCTCGGAGGCGGCGCCCGCCTCGGCCCGGCCGGCGAGGCCGGCAATCAAGAAGAGCGCGAGCCCGGCAACCAAGGCCTGGGGCGGCAAAAGGCTGGATAAATGCCGGCCGCGCCCCGCGGCGATCGGAGGCCGCCCCGCGCGTTTAACTTGGGTGAAAAAGCTCGCAAGCCAAGGAGAATGGGGGCGGCGGCGCAGACAAGCGGAGATGCGCGACATGGAAAACCGCCATCGCCGAGTATTGGGGCCAAATTTCGGCGTTAACTGGCCCGGCATCTCAGCCCAACGCGGGATGGCCGGCGCAATTGAGGTGCTTATGCCGCAGCTTGCCCCCGAATGATGAGTGTTGCCAACCGATTTTCTTTATGATTTGAACACCGGAAAAGGTCCGAAGCTCGGACGACGCAAAGTCTGGGCTTTGCCATAAAAACCAACGGTGGGGGCGACGCTCTATATCGCTGTTGAACTTCCGCGCCGCCCTTGCTTCCATCGAGCGGCGTAGGCAGCCTTGAGGCCGCCCGCGCCCCCAAAAATCTGCGACTGCGCCCCGAATTTTGCTGGCGAGTCGGCGACGGGCGATAAGGGCTTGGGAGTGGAAGGATGGCAATCTGCAATAGAATGAAGACGGCTTTTGCGGCGGCAGCAAGCTTTGCTCTGTGCGGCGGCGCCCATGCCAAAGAGGGGGTCGGGATGGCCGAGCCCTGGCAACTCGGCTTTCAAACCGCCGTGACGCCGATCATGGAGCAGATCAATTCGTTCCACACTTATGTCACCATCATCATCACGCTGATCGCGCTGTTCGTTCTCGCCCTCCTCATCTACGTGATGGTGCGGTACAACGAGCGCGCCAATCCGCAGCCCTCGCGCGCCACGCACAACACCGCGCTCGAGATTGCCTGGACCGTGATCCCGGTCCTCATTCTCGTCGCCATTGCCATTCCGTCTTTCCGGCTCCTCTTCGCCCAATACGACTTCCCCAAAGCCGACCTCCACATCACCGCGACCGGCAGTCAGTGGTACTGGAGCTACGAATATCCGGATCACGGCATCACCTTCGATTCGATCATGGTGCCGGACGCCGACCTGAAAGAGGGTCAGCCCCGGCTTCTCACCGTTGACCGCGAAGTGGTCGTGCCCGTGGGCAAGAACGTTATCGTCGGCTTGAAATCGAACGACGTGATTCACGACTGGGCGGTTCCCGCCTTCGGCGTGAAGCTCGACGCGGTGCCGGGACGGCTTCAATCGACCTGGTTCCGGGCCGAACGCGAAGGCATCTATTACGGCCAGTGCTCGGAGTTGTGCGGCCGCAATCACGCCTTCATGCCGATCGCCGTTCGCGTCGTTTCGGAGCAGGAATTCAACGACTGGCTCGGCAAGACCAAAGCAGCCTCCGCCAAAGACGACCCGCGCTATCTGGCCGCGGCCAAGGAGTAACCCGATCGCTCGCGATCCGGCGAGAGAAGCTTGAACCGAAACAACCGATGATAGAGACGACATAGGAAAAGACAGCCATGGCACATCCGGCCCATGCCGAACACGTCCATCACGACCACCATCCTGCGGGGATAGGGCGTTGGCTCTTCTCGACCAACCACAAGGACATCGGCACGATGTACCTGGTGTTGGCCATGATCGGCGGCATCGTCGGCGGTCTGCTGTCGATGGGCATGCGCGCCGAGCTCATGGAGCCCGGCATGCAGGTGTTCGGCAATCCCGAGGTGTTCAACGTCTTCGTGACGGCGCACGGCCTGATCATGGTGTTCTTCATGGTCATGCCCGCGACGATGGGCGGGTTCGGCAACTGGATGGTGCCGCTGATGATCGGCGCGCCTGACATGGCCTTCCCGCGCTTGAACAACATTTCCTTCTGGCTGGTTGCCGCGGCGTTCTGTCTGCTGGTGACGTCCTTGTTCATGCCCGGGCCTCCCGGCACGAACGGCGTCGGCGGCGGCTGGACCATCTATGCGCCGCTCTCCACCAAGGGCACGCCCGGCCCGGCGATGGATTTCGCCATTCTTGCGCTGCATCTCGCCGGCGCGTCCTCGATCCTCGGCGCCATCAACTTCATCACCACCATCTTCAACATGCGCGCGCCGGGCATGACGCTGCACAAGATGCCGCTCTTCGTCTGGTCGGTGCTGGTCACGGCCTTCCTGCTGCTCCTGTCTCTGCCCGTGCTGGCCGGCGCCATCACCATGCTCTTGACCGACCGCAATTTCGGCACGGCCTTCTTCGACTCGGCCCATGGCGGCGACCCGCTGCTGTGGCAGCACCTGTTCTGGTTCTTCGGACATCCGGAGGTCTACATTCTCATCATTCCGGGCTTCGGTATGGTGAGCCAGATCGTCTCGACCTTCTCCAAGAAGCCCATCTTCGGCTATCTCGGCATGGCCTACGCCATGGTCGCCATCGGCGTGATCGGCTTCGTGGTGTGGGCGCACCACATGTACGCCGCCGGCATCAGCGTCAACACGCAGGCCTATTTCGTCTTCGCCACCATGGTCATCGCCGTGCCAACCGGCGTGAAGATCTTCTCGTGGATCGCGACGATGTGGGGCGGTTCCCTTACGTTCCGCGCCCCGATGCTGTGGGCGCTCGGCTTCATCTTCCTTTTCACGATCGGCGGCGTCACCGGCGTGGTCTTGTCCAATGCCGGCGTCGACCGCTCCTTCCATGACACCTATTACGTGGTTGCCCACTTCCACTACGTGCTGTCGCTCGGCGCGGTGTTTTCGCTGTTCGGCGCCTGGTACTATTGGTTCCCCAAGATGTACGGCTACATGTACAGCGAGGCGATCGCCAAGTGGCATTTCTGGCTGATGTTCATCGGCGCCAATCTCACCTTCTTCCCTCAGCACTTCCTCGGGCTTGCCGGCATGCCGCGCCGCTACGCCGACTATCCCGACGTGTATGCGGGTTGGAACTTCATCTCGTCGATCGGGTCGTATCTCTCCTTTGCCGGATTCATCGCCTTCTTATTCGGCATCTTCTACGCGTTTGCCCGCAAGCAGCACGCCGCGGCCAATCCGTGGGGAGCGGGAGCGACGACGCTCGAATGGACCGTGCCTTCGCCCGCGCCGTTCCATACCTTCGAGACGCTGCCGCGCATCAAATGAGGACATGGGCTTGGAGGCTTGAGCCGATCACTCGAGCCGCCAATCGCTTGAGTGGTTGAGGAATGGCCGACGCCGCGATTTCTATAGCAGCCGCAAAGATCGAAACGGGCGCCGGCGGCGACGTCGCCGACTACGTCGCGCTGATGAAGCCGCGCGTGATGTTCCTCGTCGTGTTCACGGCTCTCGTCGGTCTCGTCGCGGCGCCTGAGAGCATGCATCCGGTGCTCGCCCTTGCCTCGCTCATCTGCATCGCCGCGGGCGCGGGCGCTTCAGGCGCGCTCAATATGTGGTTCGACGCCGATATCGATGCGCGGATGGCGCGCACCGCCGCGCGGCCCGTCCCCCGCGGCCACGTCACCCCCGAGGAGGCGCGGTCGTTCGGCGCTGTCCTTGCCGTCGGCTCGATCGTCTGTCTTGGCGTGATGGCCAATTGGCTCGCCGCTTCGCTGCTCGCCTTCACCATCGGCTTCTACGTCTTCGTCTATACGATGTGGCTTAAGCGGACCACGCCGCAGAACATCGTTATCGGCGGCGCAGCCGGTGCGCTGCCGCCGATGATCGGCTGGGCGGCGGCGACAGGCGGCCTCAGTCTCGAATCTTTCGTGCTGTTTCTGATTATCTTCGTGTGGACCCCGCCCCATTTCTGGGCGCTCGCTCTCTTGCGGACCGGCGACTATGCCAAGGCAGGCGTGCCGATGCTGCCCGTGGTTGCCGGCGCCGGCGCCACCAGGGCGCAAATCCTGATTTACAGCCTCATTCTCGCCCCGCTCGGCATGGCGCCCGCTGTCGTCGGCCTTGGCGGCGCTCTCTATGCCGCCGCTGCTGCCGTGCTCGGCGCAATCTTCGTCGTCATGGCCTTCGACTGCTATAGCAAGCGCGAAGGCGAGGCGGCCGATCGCGCCGCCAAGAACCTGTTCGGCTACTCGGTGCTCTACCTGTTTCTGCTGTTTGCCGTGCTGCTCGTTGAGCATGGCTTCGGCATTGACGGCGGGAGCTTCGTGTCCTTTTGGGCCTCGTGATGGATGATGCGGAAAAAGAGCGAAAACGCCGCCAACGCATGCGATCCATCGCCATCGCCTGGATCCTTGCCGGGCTCGCCGTGCTGTTCTTCATTGTCACGATTGTCAGGCTCGGCGGCAATGTCGCCAACCGTCCGCTCTGAGCTTTGGGCTTTACGATGAAAGAGACAGGACAAGCAGGAAACGACAAGCGGAGCCGCCACGGAGCGGTGGCGCTCACGCTCGCCGGCCTCGTCGCCGCCATGGTCGGGCTCTCCTTCGCCGCCGTGCCGCTCTACCGCATGTTCTGCCAAGTCACGGGTTACGGCGGCGTGCCGCAGCGCGCCGAGGCCGCGCCCGCGCAAGCGATCGACCGCAACATCCAGGTCCGCTTCGACGCCAATGTCGATCGGTCGCTGCCGTGGAGCTTTGCGCCCGTCGAGCGGCAGGTCAACGTCAAGATCGGAGAAACCACGCTCGCCTTCTTCAAGGCCGACAACCAGTCGGATGCCCCCGTGAAGGGAACCGCCGTCTTCAACGTGGTCCCGGAACGGGCCGCGCGCTACTTCAACAAGATCGAGTGCTTCTGCTTCAAGGAGCAGACGCTCGCGCCCCGGCAGAGCGTCGAGATGCCGGTGACGTTCTTCATCGATCCCAAGATCGTCGATGACGATGACACCAAGAACATTTCCGAGATCACGCTGTCGTACACTTTCTACCGCTCCGATGCGGCCGGGAAGTCTTGATCATGATGGATGTGAGGCGGCGCGCCGCCTTGGCAGGTTTGGGAGGAACAGGAGCTAATCATGGCTGAAGCGCACGCCAAGCAGCACGACTATCATCTCGTCAATCCGAGCCCATGGCCGATCGTCGGCGCGGTCGGGGCGCTGACGCTCGCCGTCGGCACGATCATGTACTTCATCTCGAAGAAGGCGGGCACGCCGCAGCTCTGGTACGTGCTCCCGGGTCTCCTCCTTGTCATCTTCACCATGTTCGCCTGGTGGCGCGACGTCATCAAGGAGGCGAACGAGGGTTACGAGACGCCGGTCGTGCAGCTTCATTTGCGCTACGGCATGATCCTGTTCATCGCCTCCGAGGTGATGTTCTTCGTCGCGTGGTTCTGGGCTTATTTCGACGCCGCGCTCTATCCCGACGACGCCATCACCTATGCCCGCACGCAAGTGCTGGGCGGACAATGGCCGCCGATCCCGAGCGCGGAGACCGACGTGGCGGGGCTCGGCAGCTTCAAACACACCTTCGATCCGTGGGGACTGCCCTTCGTCAACACGCTGATCCTGCTCACCTCGGGCACGACCGTGACCTGGGCGCACCATGCGCTGCTTCACAACGACCGCAGGGGGCTCGTGCTCGGGCTGTTCTGTACCGTCGTGCTCGGCATCCTGTTCACGGCCTGCCAAGCCTACGAGTACATGCATGCCGGCTTCGGCTTCGCCAACCATATCTACGGTTCGACCTTCTTCATGGCGACGGGCTTCCACGGCTTCCATGTGATCGTCGGCACCATCTTCCTCACCGTGTGCCTGATCCGCGCCATGCGCGGCGCCTTCACGCCGAAGATGCATTTCGGCTTCGAGGCGGCGGCCTGGTATTGGCACTTCGTTGACGTGGTTTGGCTGTTCCTGTTCACCTGCATCTATGTGTGGGGCGCCGGCAGCAATTCCGGCCACTAGAGATTTACGCTTGCAGCGAAGGGGGGCGGTCCGATTCCGTCCCCCTTTTTCGTTTGAGGAGATCGCGATGAGCCAAGGCCAAGCAAGTCCCGATGGCCAAAGCCTCGGGTCCACGCTTGCCGCGGGAATTTTGGGGCGCTGCCCCGCCTGCCATCGCGGCAAGCTCTTTCGCGGCTATCTCGCGCTCGCCCCCAAATGCGACAATTGCGGGCTCGACTATGGGTTCGCCGATTCAGGCGACGGGCCGGCTGTCTTCGTCATCCTCGTGACCGGGTTCGTAGTCACGGGCCTCGCACTGATAACCGAAATCCTCTACGCCCCGCCTTACTGGCTGCACGCCCTGCTGTGGGGCTCGCTCGCCATTCTGCTGCCACTCCTCTTGCTCCGGTCCTTCAAGGGCGCGCTGATCGCGCTCCAGTTCAAGCACAAGGCGGAGGAGGGCAAGCTTGCCGGGCAATGAGGTAGGCCGATGGCAAGAGGGCTTCTCGGCTTCACCGCGCTGATGCTTGCCGCATTTGTCGTGCTCATTGGTCTCGGGTTGTGGCAGCTCCAGCGGTTCGAATGGAAAGAGGGATTGATCGCCAGGATCGAAGCCCGGACCAAGGCGCCGCCGATCGGTCTCGAAGACGCGGCCGCAATGGCCGCGCAGGGCGAGGATCCGAGCTATTACCGCGTGCGTGTCACCGGGCGCTTTGATCACGCCAAGGAGCGATATCTGTTCGCCCCCTCTAACGAGGGCAGCGCCGGCTGGCATGTCATCGCCCCGCTCGAGACGGAGGACGGCGAGACGGTCCTCATCGATCGGGGCTTCGTGCCCGACAATCTGAAAGACCCCGCTCTGCGCGCCAAAGGCGAGGTCAAAGGCGTGGTCGCCGTCACCGGGATCGTGCGCCTCCCCGACCGCCAAGGCGCCTTCACCCCGGACAACGAGCCCGAGGCCAATCGCTGGTTCTGGCGCGATAGGGATGCGTTGGGGCGGTCGATGTTTCCGGGCGAGAGCGTCCGGGTGGCGCCCTTCTTCCTCGAGGCCGAAAAGGGCGAGGCGCCGGGGGGCTGGCCCGAGGGCGGCCAGACGCGGCTCGACCTTCCCAACAACCACCTGCAATACGCCATCACCTGGTTTCTGCTGGCGGCAGCGCTTCTCGGGGTTTACGGGGCCTATGTGTGGAAGGGGAAGGCCGCTGGACGCCGGCAAGGTGAAACCGGCTAACCCTGGGCAAGCGCCCGTTATTGCCCGGGGACGCGACCCCCGCTAGGGTCTGCCCCGAAACCCCCATTTTCCTTGCCCGACGAGGCCCGTCTTGAAATTTGTCTCAACGCGCGGTGAAGCGCCGGCGCTTCCCTTCGAGGGCGTGCTCCTCGCCGCTCTCGCCCGCGACGGCGGCCTCTATGTGCCCGAGGCCTGGCCGCGGCTTTCGCCCGAAGCGATCGCGAGCCTCGCCGGGCTCGACTATGCCGACGCCGCTTTCCAGGTGATGCGGCCCTATCTCGTCGGCGATCCCTGCTTCGACGACCTCGAAGAGGTGGTGGAGGAGGCCTATGGCAGCTTCCATCATCCGGCCGTGGCACCCCTCCGCCAGATCGCCCCCAACAGCTTCATTCTCGAGCTGTTTCACGGGCCCACGCTCGCCTTCAAGGACCTCGCCATGCAGGTGGTGGCGCGGCTGATGAATCGCGCGCTGCTGCGCAAGCGCGCTCATGCCACCGTGATCGGGGCGACCTCCGGCGACACGGGCGCGGCCGCCATCGAGGCCTTTCGCGGGCTCGAGGCCATCGACATTTTCATTCTGCATCCGAAGGGACGCATCAGCGACGTGCAACGCCGCCAGATGACGACGGCGGCCGAGGACAACGTTCACAACATTGCCGTCGAAGGCACGTTCGACGATTGCCAGACGATTTTGAAGGGGCTGTTCGGCGATCTCGCCTTGCGCGATCGCCTTTCGCTCACCGGAGTGAACTCGATCAATTTCGCGCGCATCCTCGCCCAGATCCCGTACTACTTCACCGCTGCGGTCAGCCTCGGCGCGCCGCTGAGGGACGTGGCCTTCACCGTGCCCACCGGAAATTTCGGTGATATTTTCGCGGGTTACGCCGCGAAACAGATGGGCTTGCCGGTCTCGCGCCTCGTTATTGCCACGAACCTCAACGACAGTTTGGTTCGCGTTCTGGGCACCGGCGCCTACGAGCCCACGCGCGTGATCGCGACGTCTAGCCCCAGCATGGATATCCAGCTTGCCAGCAATTTCGAGCGCCTTCTGTTCGAGCTTGCCGGCCGCGACGCAGGCCGCGTGCGAGCGCTGATGGAGGCGTTGCGCAAGACCGGCGCCTTCCGTCTCAACGACGCCGAGCTTTCTTCCCTACGTTCGCTCTTCAGCGCGCACGCGATCGGCGAGCCCGAGACGGCGATGACCATTCGCAGTCTCGTCGAGGCGACCGGCTTCCTCGCCGATCCCCACACGGCCGTCGCGGTCGCCGCCGCCCGCGCCGAGAGCGGGCTCGACGCTTCGCCGATGGTCGTTCTCGCAACCGCGCACGCCGCCAAGTTCCCCGAAGCGGTCGAGCGCGCGTCCGGCCGCGTGCCCGAAGAACCCGAGCGGCTCCGATTGAAGCTTGGGCAGCACGAGCGCTGCGCCACGCTTCCCAACGACTATGGCGCGGTCGCCGCTTTCATCGACGCCAATGCCCGCGCGGGCGCCCCGAGCGGGGCGCAAGGGCGGCGCACGACAGGGGGGCGCGCGTGAGCCTCGAACAGTCAAAACTTGCGAACGGGCTCACGGTCGTGAGCCACGCCATGCCGGAGGTCGAGACGGTATCGCTCGGCCTTTGGGTGGGCGCAGGGAGCCGGAGCGAGGGTTTGAGCGAGCATGGCGTCGCCCATCTCCTAGAGCACATGGCCTTCAAGGGCACGGCGCGCCGCAGCGCCCAGGATATCGCCGAGGAGATCGAAGCCGTTGGCGGCGAGGTGAACGCCGCGACCGGCGTGGACACGACCGCCTACTATGCCCGCGTGATGCGAGAAGACATGCCGCTCGCGCTCGATATTTTGAGCGATATCGTCGTCGCCCCGCGTTTCGATCCGACCGAACTTCAGCGCGAGCGCGACGTGATCCTGCAAGAGATCGCGGCCGTGATGGATTCGCCCGAGGACATCGCTTTCGACCTTCTGCAGGATGCAGCCTTCCCCGGCCAGCCGGTGGGGCGGCCGATCCTCGGCACGGCGGAGAGCGTCACCCGTTTCGAGCCCTCCGATCTCCGCGCCTATCTTTCCACCCATTATCATGGGCCTGGGATGGTGCTCGCCGCTGCCGGCGCCGTCGATCACGGCGCGCTTCTCGCCGAAGCCGAGCGGAGGCTTTCTGGTTTCGATCCCGTTTCCGCGCCGCGCCCGCAACCCGCCGTCTATTCCGGTGGCGTCAGGCGTTCAAACGAGGATTTCGAGCAGACCCATCTCGTGCTTGCCTTCGAGGGTCCGCATTACCGCCACCCCGACTATTTCACGGCGCAAGTCTGCGCCGGCGCGCTCGGCGGCGGCATGTCATCGCGGCTCTTCCAGGAAGTGCGCGAGCGGCGCGGGCTTTGCTACGCCATCTATGCTTTTGCCAACGGGCTCGACGACAGCGGCATGTTCACCATCCATGCGGCTTGCGCCGCCGACCGCGCCCATGACCTTTTTGCCGTGATCCGCGACGAGCTGGTCAAGGCGGCTGACAAAGGCTTCCGCGCCGATGAGGTCGCCCGCGTCAAAGCCCAGCTGAAGATGGGGCTTCTCACCGGGCTCGAAAGCTCTAGCGCCCGCTCCGAGCAGATCGCCCGCCAGATCCTTGTTTATGGGCGGCCGCTTTCGACCGAGGAGCTGACCGAGCAGGTGGATCGGGTCGAGGCCAAGGACTTGCAAGCCTTGGTTGAGAGCATGCTTGCCTCCCCGGTCAGCCTCGCCACGGTTGGGCCCATTCTTCATGTTGCAAGATTCGACCGGGTGACGGAAGAATTCGCCGTTCCCTCGACCAGGGCCGCTTGAGAAGGGTCGGAAGCGCATGGCGTTACTGCGAGCCGTATCGACCAGCGATGTCGGACCCGTCATCGAGTCCGACAAGGTCACGTTGCGGACGCCGCAAATGTCGGACTATCCCGAATGGGCGGAGCTCCGGGCCGGGAGCCGGGAGTTCTTGACCCCGTGGGAGCCGCTCTGGGCCTCGGACGAGCTCTCTCGCGCCTCGTTTCGCCGGCGCGTTCGCCATTATTTGCGCGATCTTCGCGAGGATGTGGGCTACGCGCTGTTCGTCTTCGCGGCCCCGACGGGCGCGCTCGTGGGCGGGCTCACGCTCTGCAACGTGCGCCGCGGGGTCACCCAATCCTGCACGCTCGGCTATTGGATCGGGGCCAAATACGCCAATCAGGGCTATATGACCGCGGCCGTGCGCGCCGTCGTGCCCTTCGTGTTCGACTCGCTCGAATTGCACCGGCTGGAAGCGGCGTGCATCCCGAGCAATACGGCCTCGGTCAGATTGCTGGAAAAGACCGGTTTCAAGCGCGAAGGGCTCGCGCGGCGCTATTTGCGAATCAACGGCGTTTGGCAGGATCATCTGCTTTACGCCCTGCTCGACACTGACACGTGCCGGTAGCCCGCGCGGATCGTCGGGAAAGATCGGGGAGGAAAGGCGAGTTGAGCGCCTCGGTAACGGGTAAGGCGGCGCCCAAGCGGCGCTTGATCGGCCCGATTGGCGCCATCGCCTGCGCCATCGTCGCCGCTGCCTGCCTGTTTGCGGCCTCTCCTGCGCGCGCCATCGAGGCGATCCAAGTCGAGCCCAATCAGGACAAGATCGACATCACCGCCAAGGGCGAGCTCTACGAGGGGCGCGGCGACCGCCTCCAGATCGAGACGGCGGCGGGCGCCGACGGCTATATCGGCCGCATGGCGGTCTCGGCCTCCACCCCCGGCACCAATCCGGCCTGGCTCGTCTTCGCTCTTTCCAATCCGACCTCTGAGCGCATCGTGCGCTGGCTGGTGGCGCCGCGCTACACGCTCGCCGATTCGCGCGTGTTCTGGCCGATCCTCGATGCCCCGCGCATCGCCGCCATCACGCCCTCTCTCGGCTTCCGCCCCGAGCCCTTGAAGAGCGATCGCGCCGATATGTTTCGCTTGAGCCTCGAGCCCGGGCAGACCGTCACCTTCGCCGCCGAGCTCAGCTCGCCCCAGGTGCCGCAGCTCAATCTGTGGGACCCGAACGCCTATCAGGCGAAGCAGCAGGACCGCATGCTGTTCAACGGCGTTCTGCTTGGCATCACCGGGCTGCTCGCCATCTTCCTCACCGCCATCTTTGCCGCCAACCATCGCGCCATCTTCCCGGCGACCGCTCTGATTGCCTGGGCGGCGCTGGCCTATTTCTGCGTCGATTTCGGCTTTTGGAACAAGCTCTTCCCCGTCGGTCCGGATCGCACCGCGCTCTATCGCGCCGCCGCCGAAGCGGGGCTTGCCGCGAGCCTTGTGCTCTTTCTCTACACCTTCCTCCGCATTGGGCTTTGGCACGGCTGGGTT
>Ga0081455_10002665_pt1 | contig 21118 bp, 19 predicted proteins | sample TabmetS3T2R1_FD_70207 | JGI IMG/M metagenome (GOLD analysis project Ga0081455, IMG submission 70207) | Tabebuia heterophylla rhizosphere microbial communities from the University of Puerto Rico - S3T2R1 | ecosystem: Host-associated > Plants > Roots > Rhizosphere ...
TGAGGATTCCGGGGTGGAGCTGGTAGGCGCTGACGTCTGTTCCGGCCTGGTTGGGGTAGGCGTCCAGGCCGCGGGTCCAGCCGCCGAGCTGCCCGGGCTCGTCGGCGGGTGGCGCGGCGGTGGTGGTCGTGGTCGGGTAGGTGGCGCCCGCCGGTGTGATCGCGGCGCTGTCGAGGTTGACGTTGCAGCCGTCGCCCTCGGCGCAGGTCGTGGTGACGACGTTGCTGCCGGCCTTGAGATGCACCGAGATCGACGTCGTTCCCCAGGTGTCCCAGTTGGCCGTCGGCGGCAAGGTCACGTGTCCGGCCGTCGCGCCGTCGGCCGACGCGGTGAGGGTGCGGCTCTGCCCGGCGCCGTTCGCGTAGCGCAGCTGCAGCAGGTAGTCGCCGTCGATCGGGACGCCGGTCACCGTCCACGCGTCCGCGGCGCTCACCTGCCCGTAGTCGGCGGTGAAACCGCGGCCGGTGAAGCCGGTGTGGTCGTAGTTGACGCTCTCGCCTCCGCTGGTGCGACCGTCCTCCGCCTCGCACCGCGTGCCGAACGCGCACTGTCCGGGCGGCGCGGGCCACGTCGGATGACCGGTGACCGGTCGGCCCGCGACGCTCACGGTCACCGCTGTGTTCGTGGCGCTGAACGGCCCGGAGCCGTCGCGGTAGCGCAGGGTCAGCCGGTCCGTCGTGATCACGAGCCAGCCGTTGTCCTTGCTGCTGTGGAATTTCGGCACGGGCAGATCGCGGTTGACGACGTTGAACGTGGCGCCGTCCTCGAAGTGGCCGTCCGCGGCGTACTCCATCCGTACCAGAGTCGGCGTCAGCACCTCGAATCGCGCCGGCCCGTCCAGGACGGTGCGGGACGGCGCGGCCGACGCCGGTGCAGCGCCCGCCAGCGGCACGGCCAGCGCGATCACGAGCACTGCGGCGCCCGCGGCACGGGGAAGGCGATGAATTCTCATGGTGACTCCCTGCGCTGGAGAGGAATCGCCGCGGGGCGGTATACGACCGGACAGCACGTAAGGAGGAGTCTCGGCAAACGTGGCGGACGTGTCAATTGTCAGTTAATGCCGGGTACTTCGGGAGACAGCGCCACCGTCTCTTGTGGACGGTGACGCCATGCGGGTCAGCGCGACGGCATCGCCGGGGGAGCATGCCCGGCTGTTTACCGGAACTGGCCAATAGTGCCTATTGCCCCCGGCTGTTAGTCGGCCTAACTTTTGCATCGACTCGTGGCATCTCGTCCCGTCGTGGAGAGAAGGCAGACATGGGTAACGCGCGTCGCCGACTGCTCGCCTCAGGAACCGCGGTCATCGCCACGGTGGCGCTCGGCGTCGCCGGCACCGGCCCGAGCGGGCAGGCCGAAACACCCTCCGGCGTATGGGGATCCGGCACGTTGACGCCGGCCGAGTTGGCCACTCTCGTCGCGCAGATGACGCCGGCTGAAGAGGTCGGCATGCTCCACGGCTATGGCGACCCGCCGTCGGCGACATCGCCGGTGCCGAGCGTGAACGGCGAAGCCGGCGGCATCGCGGGCGTTCCGCGGCTGGGCATCCCGCCGCTGCGGTTCACCGACGGCCCGGCTGGCATCCGGCTGCGCCACGTCGAGACGGCGATGCCCGCTCCGGTCGGGCTGGCCGCCACGTGGGATCCCGGATCCGCCGCCCAGTACGGCGCGACGGTGGGCGATGCCGGCCGCGCGACCGGCGAGGACGTGTGGCTCGCCCCGATGATCAACGAGGTCAACTTCGTCACTGGCGGGCGCAACTTCGAGACGCTCGGCGAGGATCCGTACCTGGCGAGCCAGCTCGTCGTGCCGGAAGTCCAGGCGGTACAGAGCAAGGGAATGATCGGCGAGATAAAGCACTACGCCGAGAACGACTTCGAGAACGGCCGCACGTCGACCAACGTCACGATCGACGACCAGACGCTGCACGAGACGGAACTGCAGGCGTTCCAGGCCGCGATCGACGCGGGCGCCGGGGCGGTGATGTGTTCCTACAACCGCATCAACACGGTGTACGCCTGCGGGAACGACGCGACGCTGAACGGCGTGCTGCGCGGGCAACTCGGCTTCAAGGGATTCGTAACGTCCGACTGGGGCGCGGTGCACCGCGTCTCGGACCTGCTGCACGGCGACGACATCGAGCAGCCCGGCAACGCCGCCGGCACGAGCACGTACGGCCAGCAGCTGATGACCGCGGTCACGAGCGGCACCGCCGTGGTGCCCGCGACGGCGGACTTCCCGTCGGAACCGGCACATTCGGCCGCCGAGTGGAAGGCTGCGGTCGACAACTCCGTCCTCGCGATCCTCACCGAGGAGAACAACGCCGGGCTGCTCGAAGGCACTCAGTACGGCACGCATTACGACCCGGCGACGCACGCGCCGTACGTCCCGCCGCGGCCGGACCTCGACAGCCTCAAGCCCGTCGCGTTCGCCATCGCGCAGGCGATCGCCGAGCGCAGCGCGACGCTGATCAAGGACAACGGCGCGTTGCCGCTGCGCAACAGCGACCTGTCCGGCAGCGGCACCGTCGTGATGGGGCCGACCGCGATCGCGCCGTACATCGGGGGCGGCGGCAGCGCGCACGTCACGCCGTACGACCCGGCGCAGGGGCCGTTCGACGCGCTCACCGCACTGGCCGGCCAGCACCCGAATCTGCGCTACGTGCCGGGTTACGACCTCGATGGACAGGTCGTGCCGGCGACCGCGGTCTCCGCGCCGGACCCGGCCGAGGGCTACCCGAACTGGACGCTCACCCCGGCCGATGCCGCGTTCGCGAACCAGCCCGGCCTGCTGCGCCAGCAGATCACGACCGACACCGTGCCGAGCGGCGCGCAGCCTGCCCTCTATACCGGAGCGGAGGCCGCGGCCGACCGCGTCGACCCGAGCGTCGACTACACGGGCCAGAACACCCTGCCGGCCAACACCGCCTGGCGCTGGTCGGGTGCGCTGACCGCGCCGGCCAACCCGGGTGGAACGTCCTGGCAGCTCAAGGTGTTTGTCGCGAACCAGGCCAGCTCGCAGCTGTTCGTCGACTCGCTGACGACCACGAACGGCGGCGGCCGCAAGGTCAACGTCAGCGCGTATCCGGCGGCGCCCGCGTCGTCGTACGCGGGCCTGACCGAGTCCGCCCGCTCGCACGACCCGCAGAACGAAACCCTGCAACAGGCGACGTATTCGACGACGCTGGCCGCCGGGCAGCGCATCCATCTCGACCTGCGCGTGTACGCCGGTGCCACGCCGACGAGCGTGCAGCTGCGGTGGGTGCCGCCGGACAGCCAGACCCAGTCGATCAACGCCGCGGTCGCCGCGGCACGATCCGCCCACACCGCGGTGATCTTCGCCTACGACGAGGGCACTGAGGGGAGCGACCGCGGCGGAAGCAACCAGGCCGTCGGCATGCAGCTTCCCGGTTACCAGGATGCGCTGATCGAGGCGGTGGCTGCCGTCAACCGCAACACGGTTGTCGTGCTGAACACGGGCGATCCGGTGCTGATGCCGTGGGCCGGTGACGTCAACTCGATCCTCGAGATGTGGTACCCCGGCCAGATGGGCGGCCCGGCCACCGCGAACGTCCTGGTGGGAGCCGTCGATCCAGGCGGCAAGCTGCCGGTGAGCTTCCCCGCCGACGGCACGCACTTCCCGACCTACGACCCGAACTGCACCGACACGTCGGCGACCGGCAACTGCCCGCTCTACCCGGGCGTGGTCGGCCCGAGCCCGTTCCTGCCCGGTGCGACGACGAGCTTCCGGACGATCACCGCGATGCAGGTCAACGGCATCGACCAGGGCTACCGCTGGTACGACGCACACGACGTAGCGCCGCTGTTCCCGTTCGGATTCGGCCTGTCCTACACCAAGTTCGACTACTCGAAGCTGCAGGTGCGACCCGCCGGCGACGGCATCGACGTCAGCTTCCGCATCCGCAACGTCGGCAGCGTCGTCGGCTCGGACACGCCGCAGGTGTACGTCGGCCCGTCAAGTGCGCTGCCGGCGGACGTTCAGCAGGCGGTCCGCAAGCTCGTGCAGTTCCAGCGCATCACGCTCGCGCCGGGGCACACTCAGGACATGACGCTGCACGTGACGGCGCACAGCTTGTCGTCCTGGTCGACAGCGCAACAGAAGTGGGTGGTCGGCGCCGGGCCGCGCATGATCTATGTCGGGTCGTCCTCGCGGGATCTGCCGTTGCAGGCGACTACGCCATGACGTGAGCGCCGGACGTTCCTGCATTGCGCGAATTGGGTTTGTCTGCGGTCGTTACGGGCGCTGAGCGCGACAAGCAGGCTCGTAGTGGAGCGCCCGTAGGCAACAAGGTGCGCAGAACTGTGCGAGCCGGGCGCCACGACCTAGGGTGTCTGCCCATGTTGTCCTGTCCGCGCTGTCTCTGGCCGGTCCCGCCCGACGCGGCCCGATGCCCGAGCTGTGGATGTGACCTTCCCGCCGCCGCGCGAGATGTCCCGGACGCGGCGCTGGATCAGGTCGTTGAGGTGCCGCCGCGAAGCCCGCTGGCGCGCCCCGATCGGGTCACCCCGGTCAGGCCACCGGACGGGCCATGGTGGACAGCGCCGGCGGCGGACGACGACCCCAGCCTGATCCCGGGGCTCGCCGAATCGCCGCCACAGCCCGCCGGACCGTCGGAGCAGCAGCGGCGCCACTGGTGGCACGTCGGTGCTGCCGCCGTGGCCGCGCTCGTAGTACTCGCTGTGATCGCCATCGTCGCCGTCATCCGGATCGGTCACCGCGGTACGGCCCATGCGGTACCGGCCATATCCGTCGCCTTCACTACCACCAGCGTCGCCAGCCCGTCCGGCGCAACGTCCCCGTCCACATCCGGATCCAGGGCGACGAGGGCCGCGGATCCCCAGCGCGCAGCGGCGCAGGCGTCGACGATCGACGGCTACCTGACGACGAGCCGGCAGGAGCGACCCGACGTCGGTGCTGCGATCAGCGCGATCAGAGGCTGCACGCACATCACGTCGGCGGTGGCTGCGCTCCAGAACGCCGCCGACGTCCGCAGCCGCATCGTCACGGCACTCGCGAGCGCGGACGTCAGCGCGCTACCCAACGGCGCCGTCGCCGCGATTGCCGATCTGGGCCGGGCGATGCGGGCCTCCGCCGACGCCGACCGGCACTACGCCACGTGGGGCCTTACCGTGGCCGGTTGCCACCGGCACGCGCCGCACAACGCCGAATTCGCCGCTGCGCTGCAGTCCGGAACCGCCGCCGACGCATTCAAGCAACGCTTCGCCGACGAGTGGAACCCCATCGCCGCGATGTACGGCCTGGCCAAGCAGAGCGTGAACACGATCTAGCGCCACTCACTGGGTGGTTCGGGGTCGTCCGCGCTTGGGCAACGGCCGGGCGTGTTTGGGCATCCGGTCGGCCTCGGTGAGCGCGCGGCGCAGCAGCATCTCGACCTGGGCGTTGAGGCTGCGCAACTCGTCGTCGGCCCAGCGCATCAGCGCGTCGTGCACGGCCGGGTCGATGCGCAGCAGGACCTGCCGGCGCTCGCTCACGAATACAGCGAGCCGGCGTTCACGATCGGCGAGGGCGGTTGGTCGCCGCACAGCACCACCATCAGGTTGCTGACCATGCTGGCCTTGCGCTCCTCGTCCAGCTCGACGACACCAGTCTCGGTGAGCCGGCTCAGCGCGAGTTCGACCATGCTGACGGCTCCCTCCACGATCCGCGACCTGGCCGCGACCACGGCATTGGCCTGCTGGCGGCGCAGCATCGCCTGGGCGATCTCCGGGGCGTACGCAAGGTGCGAGATGCGCACCTCGATGATCTCGACACCGGCCACCGCGACCCGGGCGGCGACCTCGGCGGCCAGCTCGGCCGCAACGACATCGGTCGACCCGCGCAGCGATGTCCCGGACCCTGTCGTGTCGTCGTACGGGTGGCTGGTCGCCACATGCCGCAGCGCTGACTCGGCCTGCACCGAGACGAAGTTGCGGTAGTCGTCGACGGCGTAGGTCGACTTCGCGGTGTCAGCGACCTGCCACACCACGATCGCGGCGATCTCCACCGGATTGCCGTCCGCGTCATTGACCTTCAGGTGATCGGTCTCGAAGTTGCGGACCCGGACACTGACCCGGCGGCGGATCGTCAGCGGCAGCACCCACCAGAACCCAGGGCGAGCGACCGTCCCGACGTAGCGGCCGAAGAACTGGACGACGGCGGTCTGCCCGGGAGCCACAACCTCCAGCGCCGTGATGCTCAGCACGGCGACCACGAGCGGCAACACCAGCCACCCGCTGCCGACGGCGAGCACCATCCACCACACACACCCGGCAATCACCAGCACGCCCAGCCAGCCGGTGACGGCCAGGGCCGGCCGCTGCTTGATGTCCACCCGCGCCCCGGCGTGCCCGACAGGTTCCACATCGCGATCAGGTATCTCGACGGTGTTCATGGCACGTCCCCTTGCTCGAAAAGCTGATAGCTAATTGATATCACTTTTCGAGTCCGTTCGCCAGGCCGCTACGCACCTGCCCAGACGCGGCCCCGGGTGTCGCGAGCGAGCAGCCTGCCTCGGCACGGCGCCTGCGGGGCTGGTTCGCCAACCCAGCCCGGCGAGTTCGACGAGTTCGTCCTCGCCCCTACATCGTCAGCGAGCAACCCCGGCACAGCGAGCCGAAAGACCTGCTGTCGGGACGGGCCCTCTCCGGTGTCATCCCGCCGTCTCTAACCATGAGGCACCACAACGCCGGCTGGGTATCGCCCGAAATAGACGGACTAAGCCGCTCAGGGCTTCCTATCCCGGCGGTGTATTCAGGGCGGCCACAATCTCGTCGATCGCCGCCTGCTCCGGCTGGCTCACGTCCTGGCCGTTCTCGCGGTGGGCAGCTGCGACTTTGTGGCTCAAGTTGACGATGAATTGGCGGTACTCGTCCACCTCTACCGGCGTGGCCTTGCGCGCGAGTACCTCGACCGAGTCGCGCACGTGCTGCAGTCCGTGCTGCTTGAGCTCTTCCGGGGAGTGGTAGTGAGTGTGATCCCGTTCAGGCTTGGCCGACACGATTTCATCCAGAAGTTCGCTCTTACCGTGCTCCTGGCGTGCCTGCGCGTAGGCCTTGCCGATAGCGATGGTTTCGCGGAACATTCCCCCGCGCTGGGCCGTGACCACGATCATGCCAGCACTCGGTGGGGCCTCCAGAATGAGCTGCCACTCCTCCGTCGAGAAATCGGACTTCGTCGTCATCGCTTCTCCGATCGTTTCCGCACTCGCTGACGCTCATCGCACTTACCGTAGCGACTGGTTTCGCACAATGCAGGACTGCGCGCATCTACCCGGCGGCGATAGGTGCCGGGCCAGGGCGCACGCAACTCCAGGTGAGCTGGAGACATCAGCACCTGACACGGAAACAATGGCGCGATGCGGACCCTCGAGCTGGACTCCGGGCGACTAGCCGCCTGGCGAGAGCATGCGCGAGACTCGATTCTGGAGACCAACGACGGAATCGCCTCCGCGGCGGGCGTCGCTGAAGGCTTCGCTGCCGCCGGCGCAACGCTGCACACCCTTCTTCTCGCCGGCTTGACCCTCATCGTCGCCGGCGCGCTGGCCGCAGCCGGCGCGAGGTACTCCGAAGTGCGCACCGAGTGGGAGATGAACCTCAGTCTGATCGAGGACGAACGGGCGAGCCTTCTTGCCGACCCCGAAGGTGAGATGGAAGAGCTTGTGGCGATTTACCAGGCGAAGGGTCTCGAACCGCAGCTCGCGAGACAGGTCGCCGAAGCGCTCAGCAGTCGCGACGCTGTCGCCGCACATGTCGATGCCGAGTTGCGTCTGGACCGTTCGGCGACCTCGAGCGGCGCCGTGCTGGCGGCTGTTATCGCCGGCCTGTCCTACGGGCTTGGCGCAACTGTGCCGCTGCTCCTCGTGTATTTCCTGCCCTCGTGGCAGCGGGCGCTCACAACCTTGGTCGTCGTGCTCGTCGCATTGGCGCTGACCGGATCGATTGCCGCGTGGCTGACGGGTCTGCCGACAATCCGCCTGGTCCGTCGGAACGTGACGCTCGGCGCCGCGACAATGGCCGCCGCCATCATCGTGGGCCATGCGATCCATGTATGAGTGCCCGGCGGGCGACTGACGAGGACGATCGGGTGCCGCGCGGGTCGGATCCGCAGTCGGCGATCGCGCCGGGCCCCAGGTCCGGTGAGAATTCGTTCTGGCCGGGTGTCGGATCCGGAGCGAGGCGTTCGTAGAACAGGTGAGAGGCGGCCGGCGGAGGCCGTCGGGACAAGGGAGTCATGGGATGACGCGGTACCTGATCTCGTTCGACGACGGCGCGATGGTCTTCCCCGAGGAGGATCTGCCCGACGTGGACAAGGCCGCGCACGCGGTGGTCCGGGAGGCCCAGGACGCCGGCGTGTGGGTTTTCGGCGGCGGACTGGAAAGCCAGCGGGCGAGCATCGTGGCCACCGACGGGATGGTCACCGACGGCCCGTACCCAGAGACCAAGGAAGTCATCGGCGGGTTCGCGGTCGTCGACGTGCCCTCACGCGAGGAGGCGCTGGAGTGGGCGGCCAAGATCGCCGTCGCGTGCCGCTGTGCCCAAGAGGTACGGGAGCTTCTGCCCGACCCGACGGTCTGATCGACTGAGGGTCTGCTGCACGGAGAATCCATTCGATCCGGCCGATCGCCGGTCATACGGTACGGACATGCGGCGGACACGTACGGCGGAGATCCCGAAGAGTCCCGCCACTCGGAAGAGGCGTGTGGCTGCCTTGACCAGCGTCGCCACGAACTGGAAGGAGCGCCCATGATCACGCCCGAGGATCACCAGCTGCTACGACGCGCCATCGCGATCGCGGCCGAAGCCGTGACAACCGGAGACGCGCCGTACGGATCTCTCCTCGCGGGCGGCGACGGACGGGTGCTCATCGAGGCGCACAACACGGTCCGCCGCGACAACGACATCACCGCGCATCCGGAGCTCAAGCTCGCGCGCTGGGCGGCGGCCGAACTCAAGCCCGACGAAGCCGCCCGAACGACGATGTACACCAGCTGCCAGCCGTGTGGCATGTGCACCGGGGCGATCGTTCGGTCCGGTCTCGGCCGGGTGGTCTATGCGCTGTCCACCGAGCAACTCGTCGAGCTCAATCCCGGCTCGGCCTGGCCGGACGTGCCGATCGAGGGGCCGGCGCTGTTCGATGAGGCGCGCGCACCGATCGACCGCTACTACGGGATCCATCCCGTCGACGGGTAGAGGCCTCACTGGCCGCTGGGTTCGGCTATCTGGCGGTGGCCGCGGAGAAGAATTGGCTTTCGCCGTAGACGCGTGCCGGGCTAGGTTGTGCTGGTTCGTGACATCGAGCGAGGAGGTGAGACCCGTGAAGGCAGTTCGGACATGGGTGCTCCCCCTCAGGTCACGGGAGGCCGGTTGACATAGGCGTCGCCGGGAGCGCCCGAACATTGGCACTCCCGAAAGGCAACGCCCATGAACGAGAAGGTTTCGCGTGCCGACGCTGGGACCGCCCAGGCGGTCACTGTCACCCGGGTGAACCCGGCCCACTGGCGCGCAACCGCAGAGAATCTTCTGGTCGGACAGGCCGACGTGAGCGAACGGCCCGATGGACGGAGCTTCATCAGCGTCGACGCGTGGAGCGACGCGGCGTTCGACCGACTGGCCGACCGTATGCTGGCCGACCTCAACGGTCCGCTCTACACGGTCGTCGACGACACTGACCCTGCACTGCTCGCGAAATGGAAGCAGCACGGACTACAGCCACGCCGCCGCGAGCGCGAGTACCGAGTGCCGACCAGTGATGACGCGGTCAGGGAGACCCTGGCCTCGCCACCGGCGGGCGTCACGCTCGTGACGTTCGGAATGGCCGACGAGACGCGCCTGCGCGAGTTGGACCGCGACATACGACGGGAAGTCGACGCCACGAGCGGCTGGAGCAGCATGCCGGCGGAGGTCTTGCCCGGGCCGAACGGACGCGCCGTCATCGACCCGTCCCGGTATGCCGTCGCGGTGCGCGACGGGCGCTATATCGGGCTGGTCAGGGTGGCCGGACGCCCGTCGCAGCCACGCATCGGCCTGCTTGCCGTCCGCGCCGACGAGCAGCGCAGCGGTGTCGGTCGAATCCTGCTCGCTCTTGCGTTGCACGCCGTGCACGAACGCGGAGTCGACGCGGTTTGCACCGAGGTCGACGAGACGAACACGATCGCGTTCAGGCTGCTCGACAGATTCGGCGCGCAGCACACCGGCACCGCGTGGGAGCTGGAGCGCAGCCGATGAGTCACGGGATCGAAGTCAAAGGCAACGTCGTCGAGTGCCTGCGGAACGCGACCTTCCGCGTCACGCTCGACAACGGCCACGTCGTTCTTGCTCACCTCAGCGGGAAGGTCCGCAAGAACTACATCAAGATCGTGCTCGAGGACCGGGTGCTCGTCGAACTCAGCCCGTACGACCTCAGCAGAGGGCGAATCATCTTCCGCTACCGAAGCTGACCGTCGCGCTCACGGTAGCCATGAGCGTGCGTTCGCAGGGACGCGGAAAATCGATGGCCACCTCGGCTGCTCCGTTGCGAGGATGCGCGCCGGTGGTGCAACCACTCGTGCCATCCGATCGGCTACGCCTCAACCGTGGAAGCAGAGCGACTACCCCATGAAGAGTTACCCCCTGCTCGATGTGCGCATCAGCACGCCGACGCTGGAGCTGCGCGGCGCCACGGACGAGCTGCTGGACCAGCTTGCGGACGCCGTGCGCGCGGGCAAGACCCACGCCGACCCCGCACCGTACGACGACCCGATGTCGTTCTACGAACCCGATCCTGACCTGCGAGTAGCCAAGTGGCTCCGGGCGATCTGGCGCAGCCGCGGCAAAGTCGAGCCTGATGCCTGGCGGCTCTACTTCGTGGTCATGGTGGACGGCCGACCCGTCGGCGAGCAGACACTGATCGGAGTGAACTTCTCCACTCTCGGAACGGTCACCACCTTCTCCTGGCTGTCTGTCGATCAGCGCGGCCGAGGGCTCGGACACGAGATGCGGGCCGCGATCCTGCACCTCGCGTTCGACGGCCTTGGCGCGAAGGAAGCAACCAGCGACGCCTTCGTCGACAACCATGGCTCCAACGCGGTCTCGCGAGGTCTCGGATACGACCCCAACGGGTCCGAGTGGGCGACGCGGCAAGGCGAGCCCGCCCTGCTCAACCGGTGGCGACTCACCAGAGACAACTGGCAACAGCGCCGGAGAAACGACATCCAGCTGCACAACGTCGATGCTTGTCACGCCCTCTTACCGTTGTCCTGACTCGATCGAGCGACGGGAGCGCCCGCAGTTCGGTAGGTCCGGCCGGTTCTGACGGCTTCATCGAGGGCCGCGCGCTGATCAACGGATAGCCAGCCGCCAAGAGGGGAGCCTCGGCGTGGTCTGTTATCGCGGGGTGCTGTTGCGCGAGCGGGGCTTGGCGACCGGCGTGACCAGTCCGGTGTGGATGTCGTAGACGTATCCGGAGACCACGATGTCGCCGCTGGCGGTCTTCGAGTCGAGGATGCGCTCGACATCGATGGGCACCGTCTTGGCCGGGTCGGTGACGGCGGTGTGCCGCAGCCGCTCCTCGTCGAAGCCGCGGCTTACGAACCTCGACCGCAGGGTGTCGTCGGCCATCAGGGCTGAGCCGCAGTCGGTGTGGTGCACGACCGCTATTTCGAACCATGGTGCTTCGGGTGTCTTGACCTCGTGCAGGTAGCTGATCCAGGCCAGATCGTCCAGGACGGCGTCGGTAACCCGCCCGCCGACGTTGCGCGCCACGATGGCGTCGCCCAGGGTCAGCCCGAATAGGTCGCTGGGGTCGACGCGCGGGTCGATACACGTGATGACGTAGACCTGCTTGTTCGGGATGAACGGGATCTGCGGCACGTGATTCTTCGCGTCGGTCCGGGCGAAGCGGGCGTTGTTGGCGAGTAGCTGGTCGAGGTTTGTCACGTACTCGATCGTGAGCCGCCCCAGCCGTGGTCGCGATAGCCACGACGGCCACCCGGCGCTGAGGTTGGGCCAACTGCCTCAGTTCGGCCGATGCGCGCGGCGGTAGGCCGTCGGAGTGGTGCCCAACTCGCGGGCCAGGTGCGTGCGCAGGGTGGCCGCACTGCCGAGTCCGCTGCGGGCGGCGACGTCATAAACGTCCAGGTCGGTTGCTTCCAGTAGCCGCAGCGCCTCCCGCACGCGTTGCAGCGTCAGCCATCGCATCGGGCTCAGCTCCACCTCGTCGCGGAACTGACGCGTGAACGAGCGCACCGGCATACCGGCGTGACGCGCGAGGTGCCGCACCGTCAATGGGCGGTGCATCTCCACGATCGCCCACTCGCGCGTGACGCCCAACCCTCCGTCTTTCGGCAGTGGCCGGTGCGCGTACTGCAGCTGACCGCCGGTGCGGTGGGTGGCGACCACCATGCGCCGCGCGACGTCGGCGGCGACGTGCTCGCCGTAGTCCTGCCGGACCAGATGCAGGCACAAGTCGATCCCGGCCGAAATGCCGGCGCTGGTCAGCACCTGACCCTCGTCGACGTAGAGGACGTCTGGGTTCAACCGCACTTGGGGGAACCGCCGGCGGAAGTCGTCGGCGTGCTGCCAATGCGTCGTGGCGGTCCGGCCGTCGAGCAGGCCGGCCGCTGCCAATGCGAACGCCCCGACGCACACCGACGCGATGCGGGCGCCTCGGGTGGCGGCCTCGCGCAGCGCGGCCAGACTCGCGTCGTCGGGCACGTCGAGCGGATCGAAACCCGGCACGACGATTGTGTCCGCCCGACTCAGCGCGTCGAGACCGAACCGGGCTGCCACCTCGAAGCCGGTCGAGGACATCACCATGCCTGGCTGGGCCGCGCACACGGCGAACGAGTACAGCGACTGCGCGGACCGGTGCCCGAAGATCTGCGCCGCAATCGACAGATCGAAGGCCACCACGCCGGGCAGAGCCAACGCCACCACCCGGTGCACGCCCCGGCCCTCTGCCACGACGTCAGCGTATGCGCTAGGTTGACGGGCCCTCTGGCCGCGCGGGCGCTGCGGCGTTGGATCGCGTCGCCGGCCGGGTAGTTGACAACGGACCTGGTGAGTGCAGCGGTCTCGCATCGGACTCACCACGGCAGCAACGAGGCCGAGGCGATGTGTCGTGCGCCGGCTCCAGCAGTTCCCGAACTGTCGCCAGCGGCGATCGAGCAGGCGGTGTCCGGGCACTCTGAGCAGTTCGACGGACGCCCGGTGCGCGATTTCGTGCCGATCCTCGTCGAGCGCGCAGCTCAGAGCGAGCTTCGCTCGAGTGCCCACTAGCAAGTTGTGGACAGCCGCCGCCCGGTGGTCCACGCTGCGCGACCGAGCGCATTGCCCATGGCGTGGTCGGTCAGCGTCTGAGCTGGCCTGTCGGCCCTAGTGGCCGCCCGCGTTCTTACCCAGACTTGACCTGGCCGAAGGCTGCCAGCCGCTCAGCCTGGCAGCCGGTCGACCCGACTCGTATCGTCCTGTCACGCGACCTCGGTCACCTGGCATCCCTCCCGCTTGGTGACCGGGGTCGACCAGATCTCGCCGGGCGCCGTGACGGCCGAGACGCGGCGACGCTCGCTGAGCGGGTCGACGGGGTCCAGACGGTCGAACTAGCGTGACCGGCCGCGTCCGTCGGCGGCGCAGCCCGGCAGTGCCGCTTGATCCCCCGCGGAGACCGCACTGCCGGTCCGCACCGGCAAGGTCGAAGCGTGCCTCGGCATGCGGATGCCGGGTTGATCACCCGCAACAGGTGATTCGGTCGTGGGCGGCATGGGAGTGAATTCCACTGTGGGGGGCCGTCCCCGACATCGACAGGTCGCGTTGAGACACCCGCTCACGCCGCTTTCAGCACGCCGGCGAGACCGGCAACCCCGCCTCGCGAGGGAGGAACCGGATGACCGAGGACGTGGTTCCGGTCGATGTTCAACCGGTTGCGACTAGGCGCCGCCGCCGTCGTCGGATGGCTCGACGTCGCCGCGCATCGGGCATCTACGGCACCGTCATCACCGCTGCGGTGGTGGCCTCGGCAGGTGGTGCGCTGTCGACCGCGGGGTTGGCCGTGGCGGTGCTGTTGACGTTGATCGTCTACTGGATCGCTGAGCAGTACGCCGAGGTTCTCGGTGAGCAGGCCGAGCACGGCCGCCTCCCCACGTGGTCGAGCATCCGCGACGGCTTGGTCAGCACCTCGCCGATGGTTTCCGCGGCCTACATCCCGATGCTGGTGCTGGTCGCAACTCGCCTGCTCGGCGCCTCACGCACCGCCGCCGCGAACGTCGCGTTGGCCGTGGCGGTGCTGCTGCTGATGATCCACGGCTGGTCCAGCGGTCGCGCCGCGGAACTGCGGGGTGCTCGATTGGTGGTCGTCGTCCTGCTGGCGGGCAGTCTCGGCCTGTTCATGATCGTGATGAAGAACTTCGTCATCACCCACCTGCACTGACCCAGCTATTCGGATCAGCGTGGTGGCCGGCGCGTAGGGCGAGTTCGATGTCGGCGCGTCCGGCCCGGTATGGCACACGGCGAGCCACCGTGCGCGCCTCGGCGTGTGCGATAGTCGATTGCAGGCGGATCTCGGCCACCGGGGGGTGGGCCTCATGTCGACCGACGTTGCAGTGCTGCCGGTCAGTTGGTCGCGCTCAGGGGTGCGAGTGTGACCGCGCGGGCCAAGGGTCTGGAGCCGGGCGAACCGCCGACACTCGAGATTCGGTGGATCCGGCCCGGCGAGATCGATGCTGACATGAAGGAGCGGTTCGGCCGGCTTGCCTCGATGAGCGAGTCGCGCGTCGACGACTACTTGATCCACCCGGATCTGAAAGAGCTATCGGTCAAGATCCGCGCCGGCCGCGCGCTCGAGGTAAAGGTGTATCGCGGCCTGCTCGACGTCCTCGACATACCCGGCCGCGCGCGAGGCCTCATGGAGCTCTGGCAGAAATGGTCGTTCCCCCTGGGCGCGCCGAGCCACGCCGATGAGTCAGCGAGCTGGCAGCCGGTGCACAAGGTCCGGCGCATCGCCTACTTCGCCGTCGAGAACCGCCGGTTGACCGGACGCGTCAACCCGCCCGACGGCCTGGGATGTGCCGTGGAACTTACCGAGGTCACGATGCTCGGTCGGAACTGGTGGACGCTCGGGTTCGAGACGAGCGGTCCGACCGACACGGTACGCGACGTCGTCGAGTTGACCGCGGCGCACGTGTTCGCCCAGGCGACGGCTGAGGGCTTCGAGCTCACGCTGGAGGATTCGGGCTCGTACTCGAGCTGGCTTCGCGACCAGCTCGGATATCTGTGACCAGAGCATTCTCAGATGCACCGCCGAGCGCGGCGGCAATTGCCGGTGGTTGATGCCGGACGTCGAGCAGTAATTTGCCGCCCGCTCGCAGAGGCCCGGCTGGCAGATGCGGATCGACCGCAGGTTCTGCGCGAGGCGTTGACTTGGGCGTCGGGTCGGAGGCCTCTGTCAGGTCGCTCGAGAAGCCCGGGAGTGGCGTATCGGCGAGCGTTGGGGGCGCGATCGAGGTCGACAATCGACTCGGTCACGGCCTCGGCCGACGGCGCGAGGCCCGCGATCGCACAATGCACATGCCACGTCAGGTGCCGCCGATGAGGCGCGCGCGATGCCCGACCATCGCCGGCCGGGCTCCGATGAAACAAACGACGATTTGCCGCTGCACACGCGCAAAGGGGTAGGTCGATGAGTGGACTGTCTCGAATTGCTATCGCACGCCGGCTGCCATCACTGGTGGCGGCGCTCCTCTTCGCCGGGGTGTGGGCTTCTCCACCGGTCCAGAGCGCGGTCACCGTGGAGCCGCGGCCGCTGGCGGTCGACTTCCAGCAGGTCAGCTCCGCCCTCACGCCACCCACCGAAGCCCAATGCGTCGCCCAGGGCCGCCGCTGCTTCGCGCCGGCCGCACTGCAGAACGCATACAACCTGAGCGCTCTGTACGCCGCCGGCAATCAGGGTCAGGGCATCACCGTCGCGGTCGTGGACTCGTTCGGCAGCGTGAACTAACGGCTCGGCTGTCGGGGCTTGTAGATCTAGGTCGGCGCGATGAGTCTCGACGGTTCCGAACTCACTACAGGGCCCACATGGACAGGCAAAACGCGTGGCCCGCTGGGTCGGCGTACACGAAGCAGTGGTCGGAGTTGGGTTGGAATTCGTACCTGGTCGCTCCGGCCGCGAGCACGCGTGCGCCGGTCGCTTCCAGGTCGTCAACGTGGAAGTCCAGATGCATTTGGATCGACGACGTCGGGTCCGGCCAGTCCGGCGCCGTGTAGCCGGGCACGGTCTGGAAGGCGATCCGCCCACCCGGGCTGTCCAGAGTCACGAACTTGTCGCTCTGGAACTGGATCTCACCACCGGTGATGTCCGCGTAGAACGCGGCCAGTTCCCGAGCGTCTCGGCAGTCGAGGGTCACCGAGTTGAGCTTGATCGAGTCCGACATGGTTCGCTCCGATCGGAAGGCTTGGTCTCGCCGACGCCAGTCGGCGACATCGGCGAGCACGAGCAGGTCTGGCGCATGGCCTGCGTGCGCGGGCCAGAGGGGATCATCGTCTCCCTCTCAGAACGAGTCGACTGACCCGCCCGCCGAACCCGCCGGTCAGTACGGGCACCGGCGCACGCTTGGCGACAGCGGCGGTGGACGATACGGGTCCGCCAATGCCCGGCGCCCCGGCAGACGTCGACTCCTCATCGGCATACCCGGTCGATTCTGCGGGCTCCATGTCGCGGCTATTCCGCCGTCGAGCTGGCCACGCGGTTTAGTGTCCGGCTAGGTCAGCGACGACCGGGGCAAGCGCGTCGGCGAAGTCGGCGCCGAAGACGAAGTAGGAGAAGCCGATCTCCTCGCGTCGTCGTTGGATTTCTTCGGCGGCCGCCGCCGGGTCGCTCGGAAGTATGGCGAGCGAGTCCGCCGCGCGAAGGGCAGCAGGATCCGTGTCGGGGGGCGCCATGAACGGAGCGCGCCCGTCGCCGATCACCGGTACGTGGAGCGCGAGTTCGACGTCGCGGACGGCGCGGAAGTCGCGTGCCAGTCGCGCGACTTCGCTTCGAGGCTCAGCCGGCATCAGCGCGAAGTTGACCGTATCTGCGACTTCGGCGGCCAGCGCCTGGGCCTTCGGGCCACGTACAGCCATCACCACGGTCGTGTGAAGGTCGGCGCCGTCGAGGTCGCGCAGCGCGGTCACGGTGTCACGGACTCGGGCCAGCCGCTCGCCCGGTGGGAGGTCGGGCAGTCCCAGTTCGTGGAGTGTGTCTTCGATCCCGGGCCGGCCGGTGCCGATGCCCATCTCGAAGCGACCGTCGGTGAGCACCGACAGCGTGTGCGCTTCCCACGCGGTGCTCCAAGCCGGGCGCACAGGAGAGGCGTACACCCACGTTCCCACCCGCAGGTCAGTAAGGGTCGCCGCGACGGCCAGGGTGGGACCCGGCGCCGGTTGCCAGTGCGGGACGTCGGGCATCAGCAGCGTCGAGTAGCCGCTGTCGGCGATACGGCGCACCCGGTCTCGCCACGTCGGCAGGTCAGTTGTGAGCGGGGCGACGACCCCGAATCGGAATGGTCTCGCTCCGCCGGTTGCCCTCGTATCGGTCATCGTTCCCATCCTGTCGTATCGGCCCTAGCCTTCTGCCGGGTTCCTGCACCATCCACGAACGGGGTCCAGCGGTTTCGACAGCACAGGTCGAGATCTCTTGGGCCGGGGCGGGAGGACGTCGTGAGTCGCCCGGCGTTCCCGTAGGCGATGTGGGCGCATCGAGTGCCGTGGTTGAAATACAGCCTTGCTGTACGACCCGTCGCGGCAACCGGAGGGCGCAGCCGCCACGGGACCGCGCACGACTGTGGTCGACGGTGCACAGGGCGGGGACTCGTCAGGGGTTCGAGTTCCTCAGCTCCACCGGGAATTCCCACGGTGTAGCGGTCTGGCCGTCGTGCAGCCGGATACGGCGGACCTTCGCCGCCGCGATGAGCTGGTCCCAACGGTCGGAAACGGGTGCAACGCCCGGCCAACGTCGTCCCGGACCAAGTAGCCGCGGTCGTCGTAGGGAGCACCGCTTGAGCCGTCCGACCGCCTGGCGACGCTTTGCGCGCTTCAACACGGATACCGACGCCGTGGGGCCGACCAGCCCGTCCGGGGCCAACACCTTCTCTCGTGACGCGGAGCCGCCGGGCCGAGCATGGCCCGGCCCGGCGGCTCCGGTAGGAGTTTCGGCTAGCTCATCCGGGCGTGGCTGGCACCAGCCATCCGGGCGGCCTTCTGCTGCTCGGCGGCGGTCCGCGCCGCGACGGCCTGCTGCGGGGTGCGGGTCAGGATGGTCGTGTCGAACGCCATCGTGAACACCATCGTGGCGAACGCCTTCGTCTCGAAGGTGAGGACGTTCGGGTCGTTGTTGCTGAGGTTGTCACACCAGCGGAACGGCTGGTCGACGCAGCCGCCGTCGGTGGTGCCGAGGTTGCCCTCGAAGTTGCCGGTCTGCCCGCCGAACAGGTCGACCTGCTCCTGCGTCTTGCAGCAGTCCTGGCCGGTGAGGATGCCGCTGGCCGGGACGCCGACCATGTTGAACCAGAACGCGTCCGTGCCTTGTGGCGAGAAGAACTCGTGGTTGAGCCCGATCGAGTCGTAGTACTTGACCGCCTCGTCGCGAGCGAACTTCGACGGCTCGTACACGTTGTCCGGGAACACCGGGATGGGCCCGCCGAACAGGTTCTTCGCCGCCGGGTCGAGCACACCGATTGTGTAGTTCGGCGTCGCGGTCACGTCCGCGTCGAGGTCGTAGCCGATCTGGGCGAGCTCGGTGGGCGAGAGGTTGTGGGTGTAGAAGTCAGAGCCCAGCAGGCCGAGCTCCTCACCGCCGAACAGGATGTAGCGCAGCCGGTTCTTGGTGTGCACCTTGGCCATCTTCTGCGCGATGTCCATGAGGGTGACCGAGCCGGACGCGTTGTCGAGCATGCCAGCGCCGAAGATCGCGTCGTAGTGCCCGTCGACAACCACGGTGTGGTTCGGGTCGCCGAACGGCGAGTCGGCGATCACGTTGTAGTCGTCGCGGTTCGGGTCCGACTGACCCTTGAAGTCCAGCTTCACCTGGGGGTGCTGGCCAGCCTTGGCCGCGTCGTTGAGGTGCTGGCCTTCTGCGAACGGCACGAAGCCGACCGGGATGTTCGGCACGACAGAGTTGCCGGCGTCGTCGACCATGCCGCCGCCACCGGCGAGCCCGGTTCGGCCCGGCTGGCCCTCGTTGAACATGACCACGCCGGCCGCGCCAGCGGTCACGGCGTTCTTGGCCTTCTCGCCGAAGTTGCACGTGCCGCGCTGGATCAGCGCGATGTTGCCCGGGGTGAAGCCGGCGAAGTCGGCCGGGGTGCACCCGCTCGACGAGGACGGCGTCGGCGTCGGCGGCAGGATGATCCCACCGACCGGCTGCACCTCCGCGGTGACCGTGCCGACGCTGTTGAAGGCGTTGAGGTCGGTACCGAGGGTGAACGTGGTCGGCGTCGGCGATACCTCGCTGCCGGCCGGCAATCCGAAGAAGGCGAAGTAGGCGAACTTGTACGTCTGAACCGTGACGTGGTAGCCGGCAGCCTTGAACAGCTTGACGGCGAGGTCGACCGCCGCCTTGTAGCCCGGCTCGCCGGAGTTGCGCGAGGCGTGCCCGCCCGCGTCCGGGTGCGCGTCGGCGATCGCCTGCTGCGCCTTCAACTGGTTCCACAGGTCGTCGGTGCGGATGCACTCGAGGAGTTTGTCGACCGTGTTGTTGGTGCGGTTGTTGCAGGCCGTGGTGGTGATCGTGTCCGCGCTGCTGGACGTGATCGGCCCCACGGCGGCGGTGAGCGCCACCACCGACGCGCACAGCGGCACGAGCCACATACGCCGCCACAGATTTCTTCGCATCAGACCCTTCCCTTCACAGAGGTGACAAGAAGCCGCGGGAATGCCCGTGGCGTTACCGCATGAATTGGCACTCGAGGAGAAGGCACTGCTTGCTGGATCCCGGCTGTGCGCATTCAGAGGAGAGTTCGACGACGACCGATCGGTGCGTGTCAAACTCGTCCACGTGTGGTTCCCCTTCCTTGGGGCACGTACGACACTCGCCAATGCATGCATCTCAGCAGATGAGAACTATATGAGCATGGTTGCTGAAGCGGCAAGCATGTCGGAACCCTCCTAGCCTGCCCGATCCCGACGACGGACCTACGGCTGCTCCGGACGATGCGCCTCGCGTGCGCCGGACCTCTGGGCCCTACGGGCGCGCGTGACAGCGCAGGCTGCCGGACCGGAGCTCGCGGACATGACGCCCGGTGCCGGCGGTTCGGAGTTGCCAGGCAATGAGGGGTGAGTGTCCTTATTGCCTGCGACGCGCTGAGCACGCGGTCGAGACGGCTACAGCGCGTGAATTTGCTGTGCGCCCCCGGCAGGATTCGAACCTGCGCTCCCGCCTCCGGAGGCCGGTGAGCCGGGCCGCTTGGACTGTCACACGGCCCTATTTACGACAAATCTTGTGTGTCTTGCGGCTCGGTTGGCTGCTGCCGACCGGAGTTCATTGCACGAGTCATTGCACGGCGGCCGGCGCGCACATGGACCAGGACCTGGCCCGCGAGGCACATGACCTCCGTGCTTCCTACGCGTCGCGCGCGCCTGCGGATAGACGGTTGTTCGCAGCGAGCCCGTGCTCCAGATACACGTCGTGGCCGCCAGCGCGTAGGGCGTTCGTGACGCGTGTGAGCAGCCGCGGGGGCAACGCAGCAGGGAGTTCGCTATCTGCCCAGAACCGGATCTCGGCGATCTCGTCGTCGGAGGGTTGCGCGTCGCGATCGCCGAGCTGGCCGCCGTCGAAGATGAACAGCAGCTTGTCGCCCTCATTCGGGTGCGGGGCCCAACGGGAGCAGGCGGCTCAGTCGGCACGACCGGGACATCCGGTGGGGTGTACATGACCCGCGCACCGTCGTTGGTGCCGAACAGCGCACCAACAACCTCCACGCCACCGTCGACCTGGCCGTCGAAGTAGAAGAAGGACAGCAGTCCCTCGGATGGAAATCCCGCCGACCTCATCGTCTGCGGCAAATGGGGATAGAGCCTTCGACAATCGAGCGTGGCGATGTGCGCCATGGGACCAAACTCGTCCCACGTCGGCCACTGGGTGCCGGCCGGAAGTG
>Ga0081455_10002666_pt1 | contig 21116 bp, 21 predicted proteins | sample TabmetS3T2R1_FD_70207 | JGI IMG/M metagenome (GOLD analysis project Ga0081455, IMG submission 70207) | Tabebuia heterophylla rhizosphere microbial communities from the University of Puerto Rico - S3T2R1 | ecosystem: Host-associated > Plants > Roots > Rhizosphere ...
AACCGTAAAGAGGTCGGCATGTGAACCATCGGTGGTGTCGCCCATCGCCAGGTTGCCGCGTCGGCACATCTGCGTCCAGCCCGACAGGCACTGGTCACATGTGCCACACCCGAAGTAGTGGTGAACCATTACGGAGCGACCGACCCAGTCGTCTGATACTCCGACCCCCGCGGCTACCACTACTCCGGCCGGCTCGTGGCCACCGATCTTGGCCGCGCTTCCGCGCGCGGGACCCCGGTAGACCCGCAGGTCGGTGCCGCACAAACCAGAGGCTTCCATGCGGACCACGACCTCGTTCGGGCCGGGCACCGGCTCCGGTAGCTCGACAAGCTCAAGGTTGCGCTCACCTTGAAAAAGGACTCCACGCATTGGTGCTCCTGCGGCGACGACAGACGGATCAGGCGAATACCGGTTAGAACAGGGAGGCCGCAGCCTCTTCGGACAAGCCGATGGACTTGAGCTCGATGAATGGCTCAAGACCCTCAGGGCCGAACTCGCGCCCCACGCCGCTGAACTTGACTCCGCCCATCGGGGCTAGAAAGCCAGCCGGGTTACCGTTGAGTTCGACGGTCCCGGTGCGGAGTCTCGACGCCACACGCAGTCCGCGCTCGACATCGCTGGTGAAGACCGAACCATTGAGGCCGTACTTGGAATTATTCGCGATGGTGACAGCCTCCTCCTCTGTGCGGTAGGGGATTACCGCCACGACGGGACCGAAGATCTCCTCCTGGGCGATGGTTGCATCAGGGTCAACGTCGGTGAAGACCGTGGGCTCGACGAACCAGCCGCGCTCAAAGCCGTCGGGTCGGCCGCCGCCGCGGACCAACCGCGCGCCCTCCGCCCTGCCAGCCTCGATATAGCCCTCTACGCGGTTCCGCTGTACCGCGCTGACGAGCGGGCCGATCTGGGTGGACTCCTTGCGCGGGTCTCCCACCGGCATGGTGTCCAGCAGCGCGTCCAGCCGCTCGACGAACTCCGACTGTCGCGACTCCGGCACCACCAACCGCGTCTTGAGGGTACAGACCTGCCCGTTGTTGCGGAATGAACCCATGCGTAGCGCAGCGACAGTCGCCTCCAGGTCTGCGTCGTCCAGAATCACCGCAGCGGATTTGCCGCCGAGCTCGAGAGTCACTCGACGCAGGTCCCGTCCGCAGATCTCCGCAATGCGGCGACCTGCGGCGCTCGAACCGGTAAAGGTCACCTTGGCGACCGACGGATGCGAGACGAGATACTCGCTGACCTCGCGGCCAGCCGGCACAACGTTCACAACACCTGGGGGCAGCCCTGCTTCGGACAACAGCTGTGCGACCAAATAGGCGTCCAACGGCGTCTCGGGCGCTGGCTTGAGGACAACGGTGCAGCCAGTCAGCAATGCGGGCACGATCTTCTGAATGGTCAGGGAAAGCGGTACGTTCCATGGCACCACACCGGCCACGACACCGACCGGCACACGTGTCACAAGGGCCTGTCCGTTGCGTGACTTGCGAAGCTCACGAAAGGGATACGTCGCAGCAACATCGAGGTAAGCCTGCAAGATCCCGACCGGATTCGGCACCTGTAGGGAGCGGGACTGGGAAATTGGGCAGCCCATCTCCTCGGTGATCAGGCTGGCGAAGTCATTAGTGTGCTGGACGAGGAGGTCGCGCAGTCTGGCGACGATGGCCATCCGCGCGTCGAGCGACAGTTGAGGCCAAGGGCCGGTATCGAATGCGTGGCGTGCCGCGGCGACCGCGGCGTCGATATCGGCCCTCGAGCCGCCGGGAACCGAGGCAACCACCTCCTCGCTCCACGGCGAGATGACCTCGATCCGCTCTTTGGTCTTGGCGGGCACCCAATCCCCGTCAATAAATACGGTGTCGTGCCTCGTAAGGAGCTCGGCGATCATGAAAGTAGTCGTCCTCCTTTGTGTGACCTGGCCACAGGGCCTCGATCACGCCCCACCGTGTTGAAAGTATCCCGTTAAATGGGATACGGTCAATCATAGCGCCGGGTGGTACTCCACCCGATACAGGAGGCCAGCGGGCAGCCCGGATCACCGCAGTACGCGGCCTTGGTCACAAGGACAGCGCGCACCGCTCCGCAGCCATGAAGGAGGCTCTTGCAATGACGCAGACGTTCGCCGCAGATCCGAAGCTCGGCGTCGACACGGGTGAGGCTCGCGAGCCGGATCCGGTGATCGCCAGACGCGACCGGTACCTGACACTGAACTACCCCCGGTTCGGGATCGCGGTGGCCGAGGGTTCCGGCTGCGAGTTCACGGACACGACCGGCCGCACCTACCTGGACCTCTTCTCGGGATTCGGAGGCACCATCCTCGGCCACTGCCACCCCGAGCTGGTCGCCACGGCGACAGACCAGGCGAAGAAGCTATGGCATGTCGGCAACTTCCTCGACACCGAGCCACAGACGCTGTTGGCGGAAGCGATCGCCGAACGTGGATTCGGCGGACGCAGCTGCTTCGGTCACACCGGGTCGGACTCCAACGAGGCAGCGTTCAAGCTCGTGCGGCTCTACGGCCGGCGCGACGGTGGTGACAGGTACAAAGTGCTCGCAACCCACAACGGCTTTCACGGCCGCGGTTTTGCCGCCATGAACGCCACCAGCGGCGACAGGGCCCGGAAGGGTTACCAGCCTTTCCTCGAGGGCTTCGCGCACGTGCCGTACAACGACCTGCCTGCGATGGAAGCGGCGATCGACGACAAGACCGCCGCCATCATCGTCGAACCGATCCAAGGGGAAGGCGGCGTCAACGTACCCGACGACGGATACCTGCGGGGGTTGCGGGAGCTGTGCGATCGGTATGACCTGCTCCTCATCTGTGACGAAGTGTGGACCGGGTGCGGGCGCACCGGGCAGTGGTTCGCCTACCAGCACGAGGACATGCAGCCCGACATCATGACCCTCGGCAAGGCTGTGGGTTGCGGGCTGCCGGTCAGCGTGATGTGTGCAGACCAGCGGATCGCCGATCTGTTCAGCATCGAGTCCTACGGTGGTGTGGCGCATGCCTCGACCCTCGCCGGAAGCTGCATTCCGATGGCGGTGTCCGCGCGGATGTTCGAAATCATCGACTCCGAGAACCTCGTAGAGCGCGCGGGAGTCCTCGGAGAGCAGCTGATGACAGCTCTGCGGGATCTGCCGAGTGCGCTCCCAATCAAGGAGGTCCGTGGCCGAGGTCTGTTCGTGGGAGTCGAGTTTGACGAGTCCTACCCCCACAGCGCTCCAGAACTGGTACGCAAGGCATTGGCTCAGGGCGTGTTGTTTGGTTCCGCGGGTGACAGGGTCCTGCGCGTTGCCCCCCCGCTGATCGTCACCGAGGCCCAGCTAGACCGAGGCGTGGAGCAGGTTGCTGAACTTCTGGGCTCATGACCTGGTGTCCTCGAGGAAGACAATGTTGGGTATACCAACTGTTTTCCTCGTGACTGATATGAGCAGTCCTGAGCATGATCATCGGACTAGCTCTCGGATTAACGTCATCATGAGCAAGTTCTCGTACCGGGAGCTTCCAGTCGCTAGTCGATCATGATCGGCAACACCAGCCGAGAGGGATGACCGGCGTCGTGGTGGACTGTGGTGCGGGCAGTTGTATAGGTGTCCGCGGGCTCGGTGGCGATCTGGCCGCCCGTGTGGGAGTTGCGGCTGAACCGGGGGAAGTTGGTTCCGGCGATCTCGAGGCCTATGCAGTGACCGGGCAGGAACACGTTTGCGGTGGCCCACAAGTTCACCCGTACCTCGTAGATCTCCCCTGGGATCATCAGCTCGGCGGTCTCGCGGGAGTGGCGGTAGCGGACCCGTTGAATGCCGTCCGTCAGATTGATCCTGCGGCCGTCGGGGAATACGTCGATCAGCTTCGCGGTCAGGTCGGTGTCCAGGGCCGTGCATGACAGATGTACGACCAGCTCGACCGGTCCGATTACGGTAACGGGCTCGGTCAACACCTGGCTGGAGTAAACGAGGACGTCGTCGCGGTCCTCCACCGTCTGCTGGTCGCGAGGCCCGATCGCTTTGGCGCCGCGTTGCAGGACCTGTCCGCCGACGGTGGGTACCGGGTGGTGGGGGTCGTCGACGAAGGTGTCGGGCGGTTCAGCTCCGGCTGGTGTCACCGACAACGACCCGTCGCCGTGCCGGGTGTTGGCCTTGCCGTCGCTGTGCAGGTGGTAGCTGGTGAAGCGGGTGCCGGGCAGCGGCCAGTCCTCGGCGGTCCGCCACTCGTCAGCTCCCATCACGAAGATCATCACCGGCGCCTCCTCCTCGACACCGTTGGGAATGTCTTTGACCCACCGGTCGAACCAGCGCAGTTGGAGACCGTCGAGGTCGATCGCCTCTCGGTCGGCGGCGGGACCGAAGTCGCGGTCAGGGAACATCCCGGTCAGGTCGACGTGGCTCCACGGTCCGACAATCAGCCGACTGTGCCGTGCTAGGCCTTGTCCGTGTCGCCGTACGCCGGCGAAGTTGTCCAGCACCGGCCCGAGGAGGATGTCGTACCAGCCGCCGATGTTGAGGGAGGGCACCTGGATCTGATTGTGACGGTCGCGGGGCGACAACGACCGCCAGTACGGGCCGTCGGATTCCCGGCGCACCCACTTCGGCCAGAAGGGAGCCACGTGATGAAAGGCGGGATGGTCGGCGAGCGGCAGATGGGCGATCGCGGCGTCGACGTCGAAGTCGCGCTGCCACTCCGTGGGAATGGGCTCGCCTCGGGCAGCACGCCGGGCGGCTTCGGTGCCGCCCAGCCCGACAGCCCATCGCAGCACGTGCAGGACGTGCGCGCCGCCTTGGTAGATGTTGCCTTCGTAGATGTCGGCCGGGGTCATCGACGGCGCCATCGCCCGCAGGGCTGGCGGCTGCTGCGGCGCTGCCAGCCATTGGATCGCGCCGAGATAGGACTTCCCGAATGTGCCGACCGCACCGGTGCACCAGGGCTGGGCGGCGACCCAGGCGATCAGATCGGCCCCGTCGGCCGGTTCCTGGGCGAAGGCGTCGAAGGCGCCCTCGGAGGCGTTGCGGCCACGGACGTCCTGTACCACCACCGCGTAGCCAGCACGCAGCGCGCGGAACAGGTCCAGGTCATCGCTAAAGCCGGCTACCCGGTCCTTGTCGTACGGAGTTCGTGTGACCAGGGCCGGCACCTGCCCGTCGGCGGGCCGGTAGATGTCGGTGGCCAGCAGGATGCGGTCCCGCATCGGTACGGACACTCCGGTCTCCACCGTGAATCGGCTCATGATCGTCCTCCGTTCTGATCCGGGTTAGCGTGCTGCTCAGGGGGCAGGCTGCGGGTCACGACCGGCGGGTTCGGCCACCTACATCGACCTAGGATTCCACGAACTGGTGTGCCGCCTTAGCGGCAATGCCACCCTTCTCTCTTCTTGGCAAAACCTCATCGGTCAAATAGAAATGATGATTGTGGCGGCAGGACCCGAGAGGGCAACGGATCGGATGCGCTACGCAGAACACGTCGGAATCGCCGATGCAATTGACAACGGTGATCCAGACAAGGCTCGCGCCGTCGTGGAGTCTCACATGGCCGCGTTCACAACGCGGTATCTCAGTGACGAGGCCGCAGCCTCGTAAGGCAACTACCGAGCAGGCCGGAAACCCGTAGGCCTGACACCGACTCGTTGATTTGGGGCGGCCCAGGCATGGACCTTGGCGCGTTGCCGAGAGCTCGGCATCGTGGATCGGGCCAGGTGGAACCTCAGCGGCTCGCAATCGAAAGGGAGCGCCTCGTCGACAGTTGACCGGCTCGTCGCCTTGAGCAGGCTGACACGGATACCTACACCCAACATCGAAAAGGCATGAGACATAGACCTCATAACCAATAGAACCCTGCGCGCTCTGGTCGAGCGGGTTGTTCCGGCCGATGACTTCCCGTCGGCCTGGGACGCCGGCGTGGGTGAGTTCATGCAGGCGCTGCTTGCCGGAGAACTGAGCGCTCGCGCTCCCGATGTTGAGACCGGCCTCAAGCTCGTCGACGCCGAAGCACAGGCCCGCCATGGTGGCAGGACCTTCGCGGGTCTGGGGGATGAGGAGCAGGACGCCTTGATTTCCGATCTGTTGGCGGGTCGGACGCGGGTCGGGTGGGACGGTCTTGCGGCCGACACGTTCCTCACGCTGGTGGTGTCGCTGACCGTTCAGGGCTTCTACGGCGATCCGGGCAACGGTGGCAACCGTGACGGCGTCTCGTGGGACATGATCGGCTACCGCTACCTGCCGGATGGCGCCACCTGGCCCGAGGTTCGGCTGCCGTCCTTCCCGACGATTACCTGGGCCGGCGTGGCCGATCACTACGGCGCCGTGGTCGTTGGGTCCGGTGCAGGCGGAGGTGTGGCGGCGTGCGTATTGTCCGAGGCTGGCATGCGCGTCCTGCTTGTCGAGCGGGGCCGCTGGCTGGATACCCGCGACCTGCGTCCGGACCACCTGCGCAGCCAGCGCCTGCAGTTCGGTTACGCCGCTCTGGCCGACCCGCCGCCGCCGCTGAGCCCGCGGGTTGTTGCCACTGCTGGCGGGGACGAGACGGTCTGGCCCACCGATGTCCGGTGGCACAACAATGCGATGACTGTCGGCGGTGGAACTCGTGTCTATGGGGCACAGGCGTGGCGGTTCAGCCCGGAGGATTTCAGGATGGCAGCCACCTACGGGGTCCCCGCGGGCAGTTCGCTCGCTGACTGGCCGATCTCCTACGACGAGCTTGAGGAGGACTACGACCGGGCGGAGTGGGAACTGGGCGTTTCCGGGGATGATGCCGGTCAGCCTCCCGCGATCACCCGACGGCGCGGCTACCCGATGCCGCCACTGCCCGAGAACGGCTGCGCCGTTCCTCTGCGCACCGGCGCCGCGGCGCTGGGCCTGGACAGCGGGCCCGTTCCGCTGCTGATCAACTCCCGCCGTTACAACGGGCGGGGGGCCTGCATCCAGTGCGGCGCATGCGTGGGATTCGGCTGCCCGGGTGAATTCAAGACCGACACCCGCAACACCGTCATCCTGCGCGCGCTCGCCACCGGCCGATGTGACGTATTGACCGGAGTGGAGGTCGAGCGGGTCACCAGCGGGTCGGAGGGACGGGTCAGCGGTATTGCCCTGGCAACCGAGGTCGACGGCCGCGTCGTCCGCCGCGAGGTGACCGCCGACACTGTGCTCCTCGGCGGCGGCGCCATTGAGACCGCGCGCCTGCTACTCAACAGCCGCTCGGAGCGGGAGCCCCATGGCCTGGGAAACGACCATGACCTCGTCGGTCGGAACCTCCAAGGCCACGTCTACGCCGGTGCGTTCGCCGTCTTCGACCAGCCCGTGCAGGACTGCCGAGGCCCAGGGCCTAGTATCGCCACTCACGCTTTCCGGCACCACAACGACGGCGTCGTCGGCGGCGCCATGATCGCCAATGACTTCGTTCCCATGCCGCTGTTCGTCTACTACTGGTTGGGTACGGCGGGCGTGGTGCCGCCGTGGGGGCTGGCGTCCAAGCAGGCGATGCGCCGGCTGTACTCCCGTCTCGCGCTGGTGATGGGCCCGGTGCAAGAGATCCCGGACCCCAGATCTCGGGTCACCGTCGCCCCTGACGTCCGGGATCGGTTCGGCGCACCGGTGGCGCGGCTGGGCGGAGGAATCCACCCCGAAACCAGCCGGACCGCACAGTTCATCGCCGAACGCACCGTGGAGTGGCTCCGCGCCAGCGGTGTGGCAACGGTTCACCCCGTGGTGCTCGGGCCCACCGAGGGACCCAGCGGCGGTCAACACCAGGCCGGCACCTGCCGGATGGGCACCGACCCGACCAACTCCGTCACCGACAAGTGGGGACGAGTTTGGGGTCATGACAATCTGCTCGTCGTCGACGGCTCCCTGCACGTGACCAACGGCGGTGTGAACCCCGTCCTCACCATCATGGCCCTGGCCTACCGGATCAGCGGGCGGATCGCCAAGGAGCACCTCGGTCGGACGCGAGCTCCGTCAGCCGAAGAGAGGGACGCGCCTGTCCGGAGCGCCGACACCAGCACGGGAGCATGACGATGAGCGAGTCTGATGTTGAGGTGCTGGGCCGTGTCCCCCTTCATCGTTAAGCGGGGCCGCCCACGCCGTCGGGATCAGTGCTGAGATGGTGCAGGGTGGTACGGCATGTAGAAAAAGCGCGCGACATCTGAACTGCGGTGGCAAGGCCTGAATGTCCCAAGTTGTCGCGTGCTATTTGTTCTGCCCGCCAACTCGCACCGATCGCCCTGGGGTCCAATGAACCGAAGAACACCGGCTCAGAACCCGTTTCAACGGACACCACCGGATATTCCACGGGCCTGTCCTCACTGGCGGCTTTCGTGTATGGCAGCTATAGGTCGAGTTCTCGGACAAGGTTCGGGACGCGCACGGTGAGCGCCTGCCAGAGCAGATCATCGTTGACCTTGTCGTAGTGGTGGGCCACGAGGTTTCGCATCCGGTTGATGCCGGTCCAGTCCACGCCGGGGTGCTGGGCTTTGAACTCGTCGGGCAGTTTCTCGGCAACCGTGGCTGTCTTGATCAGGATTCGTTCGCCGGCGTTGCGGAGCATCGCTCCTTCCATGGTGTCGGCGAGGTAGGCTTCCCGGCCCTTGTCGGCGAGGTAGGCGGCTTCAGCGCCGAATCGAGCGAGGTCGTCGAGTCGTCGCCGGAGGCGATCCTCGGTCACACCGGCACTGCCTCGGCAAGCGCCCGTTCGAGCACAGGTCCCGAGCTCCCCGCGGAGACGACATCGACCGGTACGGTCAACAGCTCGGACAACTCGTCTTCGAGGGTGAGCAGGGTCACGATGTCGGCATCGGGCGGGAAGGTCACCAGGAGATCTAGGTCGGAGTCTGGCTGGTCGTTGCCGAGCGCCACAGATCCGAAGACGCAGACTTCAGAGCCGCCGACCGCGCCCACTGCGGCGAGCACCTGCTCGCGCGCGGCTTGCAGCAGTAGGGAGGGGCGGACCCGGAGAACGGCGTCGAGGGCGTGGCGGACTGCGTCGGTGGGTTGCCTAGTGCCGCGCTCGATGGCGGCAATGAGCGGCTGTTTCACTCCGGAAGCTTCGGCCAGCTCGCGCTGGGTCAGCCCGGCCGCGGCGCGGCGGAGCCGTAGTCGGTCAGGGTAGCGTGACTCACTCATACGTCCGATGATAACAAATGTGTTATCACGAATCGAGACTCGATGGGTCGCGAGTCGGGGCAGTTGCGGCGCGCTGTTCGAATATGCTCGGCTTGTGGGTCTTACTCAGCGGCTTGAGGGAGCAGAGCGGGCCCACAACGGTGCAAATCGACACAAAATGCTGCGATCGAACGGCGAAGTATTGATCGGATATCTGTCCTTGTCAGAGCCGAGTTTTGGCAAGCGTTGGCGGCTCATGGCAAGTGTCGAAAAGTTGCCCTGGTCGGGCTTTCAAGGCGGCAGCACGGGTTCGAACCCCGTTGGGGACACAAGATTAAACACCTAGCGAGCGCCATATTGCCGTCTATCTCAATTGGACCACCTGCGCTTCCTGACACAGATGGAGAATGACGAGCTGGAGCGCTGGATCTGAAACTGACGGACGTTGTTGACAGTCTGGGTCTCCCAAACCGAGGAGATCATCTATGACTGACCGTGAGCTGGAGCGCTGGACGCGGGTCGGATACGAGCGCGGTACAGATCACGCAGGGTGAGCGGTGAAAGTTGCCGCACCGTGATCCGCAACCGCGTCCGTGACCGTCCGAGCTGGTCGAACAGGATGCCGGTGTGCCCTTGCCCGACCACCCGGTTTCGGCAGCCGTTGTCCGGTGAAACTGCCCCGATAGGGTCTGAGGTGGACAGGCGGCTTAGCCTGCGGCGTGCCGCGCCCACGTGAATCCTGAAGGCAGAGGGGAATAAGGATGCCAAGCGACTTCACCACAATCAGAGTTGACCCGTTCGACCTTCCTAAGGGAGGGGACATCGACATAGATCTTGAGTTTCCTGCTCCCGGGGTGAAAGCCAACCGCCGCGCGATTCTCATGTTCAGGCTGAGCATTACAGGTGGTGCTTCGGCGGGTGAGATCTTGGGCTTGACTCCGTCAGTACTGAAGGCGACCCTCAACGGCCGAGTCATCTTCGAGGAGAAGTTCCTCACCCCCGAACCTGTCCGGTCACTCCACCAGCTTGTTGATTTCAACACCGTGATCCCCGTCGACAACAAGCTGACGCTCAGGCAATCGGGACCCAGAACATTCCATCTCTCAGATCTCGTCCTCATCTACGGGATATGACGCAAATATCCGGCCGATGACCCTGACGGGAATCCGCGAGTAGCGGCTGAACTTTCCAGGAGATGGCGACGGGCGCTTTTGGGTGGCCGTCGGACGCTCAAGATCAGCAAATCCTTACGTTCTCATGAACTTCTGATGTTCACGAATTACTTTGCTTGACTATGTAGTAGCGTCCCTCTCGCCCCGTCGGTCACCTCGTCACTCACTTGCCCCGAGGAACATCAAATTGACCGACGGGGTTTTAGCTGCCTGCTTACAGGGATGGAGAAGCCGCGTGGCTTTCAAAAAGAGCGTTGAGGGCGGTGATGGTTCACTAGCCTTCGAGTGGTGAGCCGACCGGACGAGATCAACGAACGAGCTTGAGCGACTGATGACTAAGACCTGCTTGGGTCACCCTTGCTGGGTTTGGGCTTCGAGTTGGCCTTGACTAGGTGCTTTGTGTACGGTTCTGCCCACGATCCGGGATGTCCCGCAGCGTCATCCCGGCGACATACAGGCTGATGATCATCTCATCCATTCGACGTCATCTCGCGCCAAGGCTCTTCGGATCTGAGCATGGACGGGCGAAGCACGGCGCGTCAGTGAGCACCCGGATGCCGCTTAGCCACTTGATCTTGGCCTGATCGGCTTGGGCCACTCCCGGCCGCTCACCGCCCTCTCCGACCGAGCGCGGGCGCTTGACCAACTTCAGGAGCTACGCCACTCCGTGAGTCATACATAATGCGGAGCACCGGCTTATTCACAAGTGAAAGCACAAGCACGATGGTCACGCGTTGTCGCTGGTCTGTTGATCGTGTGGTCCTACGTATCAAGTCTCGGATCGAGGGAGAGTGGAGGACGCACACCACCGCAAAACGCGAGAATCAATACAGCGCGACGACGACTTTCATGTTGTGCGTGTGCGCTAGACACACCAGGTTTCATTCGCCTTTACTCCGCTCGTCCACCCACGAGCCAGAGCGGGTCGCTAGCAGTTCCCAGCCTCGAGGATCTCGTGTAGCTCCTGGGCGGCCCAACACTTCAGAGCCGAGCGGAGGGTGCGCCGCAGGTGACCGGTAACCATGACGATGCGCTGCGGCAAATCTGGATCATCGCTCTCGATCACCAGCTCACAGCAAGCAGCTGAGTCGCAGGTTGGCACGTACTCAAGCAAGACGCCCAAGCATGCGCCCGGATGCACGGTGGCTGGGAACGGATTGGTGACGATTCTGAAGTTCAAGCACTTTTGATCACATCTGCAACTGTGCCCATCATGGTGCTTGTGGCTCCCGTACTTGTCGCCATGCTCGTCGTCGTGGTCTCCATGATCATGACGGGAATGTTCGTCGCCCTGCTTGCGGCTGCGATCGCCGTGGTGGTCGTCTGCATGGTCATCACCGGCGTGCTCGCCGCAGTGATGGTGACCACAGCCATGCCCGCCGCCAGAGTTGCACCTTCCGCAGCCACCACATTCGCACGGTGAGCGGCGGCGCGCATCGCATGGGCATGGGGGTCGGAATGCTACTCGGTTGACGTGCAAGTCGCAGTCTCCGGTGTTGCAGATCGACAGCGTCTGCTGTGCGTGGTCGCCCAGCAGGACGGGGCCGAAGTCCGTTGTCCCGGTAACAGTAAGCCGCCCGCTTGGGGTAAAGCCGTTGACTTGGATGACTGCAGGGCTGGTGGGGTCGTCGGTGGTCAGGATGATCGTTCCGCCGGAGGTCCCGAGATGCGTTGGCTGGAATCGAAGCATCAGCTCCAGGTCTCCACCCGGCGAAATCACTAGCGGGAAGCTGACCGTTTCCGGAACGAGGAAATCCCCGGACGATGAAGTGATCGCGGTGATGGTCAGCGGGCACGGGCCGCCATTGGATAGGCTGAGCATCCCGTCGCTGAGATCACCCAGACATGTGTCCGGGAAAGCGCCCTGGTCTGCGATCGACACTACGAGCCGCGGCGTCGGCGCCGTCCCGGATACGTCGACGATCGCCGGGCTTGCTGGGTCGTTGCTGTCGATCTGCAGGACCGCGGAGATTGTCCCGCTGGCCATCGGCCGGAAACGGATGGGTACTGCGATCGATCCACCGGCGGACACCACCAGCGGATAACTCACGACGCCGGGCACCTCGAACGCCGGCGATGACGAGCTGATCAAGTGGATCTGCAGTGGGCAGCGCCCGCTGTTGTTCAGCACGAGGTCGCGATCTACGAACGAACCCAGGCATACTGCACCGAAATCGCCGTTATCCGCGATCACCGTCTCCAAGGCGGGAGTACCCCCGAGTCCGGTGGCGAACAGGTCGACCGTGGGTGCGTCGGGATCATTGCTGACAATCCGGATCGTCGCTTTCTCCGGCGCGCCAAGGGCCGTCGGCGTGAACGAGATTGTGAAGTCGACGTGCTCTCCCGACCGGATGACGAGTGGGGTGCCGGGTTTGGACAGGACGACGAAGCTAGCCGAACCCATCAGCCGCTGGACGCTCGTGATCACCAGATCCGACGTTCCGACGTTGAAGATCTCAAGGGTGAGGTAGGTCGTATCGCCCGCACAAGTCGTGCCGAAGTCCAGCCCAGCCTCCAGATTGACGTCCAGCCCAGCCTCCAAATTCACCGCAATGCTCGGCCAATCTGGATGGACGAATTCGAACACACCTCTCCCATAGGTCGCCGCGCGCAGAACCGACGAGCCGCGGCCTAGCACGAGGTCAGTGACCGGTGCGCGCGGAAAGTGCAGATCGTCGAGAACAGTCCACGTCGTGCCGCGGTCAACGGATCGCAGCACCCCCAGATCGGTGCCCACGTAGAGAGTGGTAGGCGTGTCGTCCCCATCCAGCGCCAGCGCACCGAATGGGACGTCCAGCTCCGGCGAGATATCGGTCCAGGGGGTCGCGCTGACCGTGGTCCGGAACACGTGGCCGGCGGGGCCGGCGCCCGCGAAGCCACCCAGGACCGCATAGATCACCGTTGCGTCGTTCGGGTCGAAGGCTGCTCGCAACACAGTCCGACCGGGCAGATTACGGGTGATGTCGACGAACGTGGGAGCGGCCGCGAGGGCATCGGTCGATACCAGCACGTTGGACCCGTTCGCGACTACTACGCTATTGCTGTTGGTGGGAGCGATCGCGACCGTGGCGGTGATGAAAAATGCCGGAGTGGCGGCCAGCGGCCGCCAAGTGGCACCGGCGTCTTGGGTTTGCCAGAGGTTGACGTTACCGGCCGCATAAAAGATGTCGGCGGAGTTGGGGTCTGCCGCGAGGTTGGAGAGAAAGAAGCCCGACTCGGTCCCCGTATTAGGAAAAGGTGTGACGTCGGACCAGGTCGCGCCGTCGTCATCCGAAAGGAAGACTCGGGTCTGTGGCGCGGCACCGCTGTTGGTGGAGGCCAGTAGACGGGTAGGTGTGGTGCCTGAGTAGACGATGTCCCAGCCGTCGCCGCCTCTGCCCGGACTCCAGCTTGGGCCCGCGGTAGCTAGCTTCAACCCATTGTCCTGTAGGGCGCCGGCGCTCGCGCTGGCCGTGGCATCGGGCTTGATATCGAGGTTGTAGAAGAGGCAGGTCTGCAATTTCCCTGCATTGCGGGTCACCCAGGTAACACCGCCGTCATCCGACCGGTTGATCCCACCATCGGTTCCGCAAAACACAATCGTCGGCGCAGGGGCAGGCGGGGAGAAGAATGCCCAGGCGTGGGTGTCGGCATGAATGTTCGACAGCGCAGTGAACGAAGCACCCGAGTCAGTTGATCGAGCCTGATCCCTGGTTCCGTAGAACAAGATGTCACCAGCACCGTCGCCAGGGGATGAAGGGTCGACCGCGAGCGTCATGCAGTAGCCGCTGTATGTGGTCGTGGACGCCGAGGTCATTCCGGTGGCGGCCTGCTGTGTCCACGTGGTGCCCTGATCGGGGCTAATGAACAATCCGACAGGATCGGGAAATGTCGTTGCGGTGGGGTGCGCCCCGGCGATCGCCGCATAGATGACCTGGATACCGCCGGCAGCTGGGGGGGAGGTGGGTGGTGCGAGGTCCAGCACTACCTGATTGATCGTCGTGCCGGGTACTGCGGCGAGTGCGGCAGCGACAGCCGGGGTGGCCGAGTTGAGGACTTGAGTGGGCCAGGTCTGGCCACCGTCGGTGGACTGGATGACGCCCTGACCGCTGATGCCTGCGTACAGGATCCGACCGGTGGCCGGCGACGTTGGATCTAGAGCCAGCGAGCGGGCGTCGCCGTTGCTGCCGGTGCCGAGCGTCCAGTTCTGCCCGGAGTCCACCGAGCGCCAGACGCCGGTTGAGGAGGCGAGATACACCACTGTGGAGTCGGACGGCTCGACGATGATCGCGTTGATCGAGTCACTGAAGAAGTTCGAGGCATTACCGGTGTTTCCGGCCGGATATCCCGAGCCGAGGCGTATCCAACTAGCGCCGCCGTCCACTGACTTGAACAGCCCTGCTTGACGCTGCGGCGACACCCGCGACCGCCCGCTTGTCCCCACGTAAATAACGTCGGCGTCGTTGGGATCCAGCGCCAACCCAAGTGGCTCCCCAATGCCGAGCGAGTCTTGACGGTCGAAGAGCGCGCGCCAGGTCTGGCCGCCGTCGCCGCTCTTCCACACCCCGCCGCCAGCGGTTCCGATATAGACAATCTGCCTGTCACTGGGATGTACGGCGATAGCTGTCGTCAGCCCGTTGTCATCTCTACTGCCGGTGCTGAGCGGGCTCGGCCCGCGCGGGCTCCAGACCGTCCCGACAATGCTCATGTCTCGGCCCGCGGCTCGTCGGGTTCTGGTGGCTCGTCGTCGCTGTCCTGGTCGCCATCAGGCTCTGGCTCGGCCTCGCGCTCCCCCGAAGCCTCGGATTCGGGAGAGCGGGGTTGTGCGGGGCGGCTTGTTGCGGGACCTGTGCGGACCGCGCCTGGTAGCCGCTCGAATTGCTCGACGGCCCTCTGGAACGCTTCCGGCGTGGCAGCTTCGCCGCCGCCCAGCCGGTGTTGCAGATAGGCCTCATGAATCCGGACAGAGCCCTCGTCCTCGACCGACTCCCCAGCGGGTTGCTCGTATTCGTCTTTAGGCTTGCGTCGTCGCGGGGGCAATTTGGTGTTCCTTTCCCGCAGCCCATGTGGGCATGCGTGCTGGGCGGGGCGCTCCGATCAGCTGGTCGCGCTGATTGCTCGATGATCACGCCGGGCAATGATGGCGAAGCACACCGTGCCGATAAGTAAGCAGATGCTACTGGCCCACTCCAGGCTGCCGTCGCCACTGTCAGGTGATGCGCCCGTCAGCAGCTCGATCCATTCGGGGACGAAGATGCTCAGCAGGAAAGCTATGCCGCAAAGACCAGCCAGTACGCGTTCGACCTGATAACGGATTCGAACGATCCGGGACACTCCAGCCTCCTCGGACTTAATGCTCGGGGCGTCAATTCTGCAGGCGGACGTTGTACAAGCGCTTCGGGGAAGTCCCTATATCCCGACGCCCAAAACGCCTAGTGGTGGGTACATGACTTGCTTGGCAAAGCAGCTGATCGAGAATCTTCAGCCAGGCATAACCGTGGTGGACGGTGCAATCAAGGTCGATGTGCCCGGTGGTGCCGTCGGACCCTGGGGGGCGAACCACTCGAGTTCGTTGGCCTACGAACCACCGACGCACGGAATCATCCTGAGGCTGGCTCGGGGTCCATGGCGACGGCCACCAATAAGAAGGTCCGTCGTTAGCCGGACCTCGAACGACTTTGATCATTATCGGTGGCGGATCATGCTGACCCGTGCTGTGACTGTAACTCGCCCGACAGCCACGCTTCTGAGAACCCATATTCGACGCGAGTCTTCGCTATTCTCGAACGCTCATCGAATCACGGTGGGGGAAATCGGCACTGGTGACATTTGTGTCAAACACGCTAATATCCAGAGGATGATGCGCCAGCCGCATAGCCGCACGCGTCGAAAGCATTGAAATCGCTGCACATCACGCTGTTTGGCGCACACGGAGCGAACCTGAGGGAGCACAATGGCAGCACTCACTCTTGTAACCTCGACGAATATCGCAACTGCCGAGGTTGGGAATAGCGGGTTCGTTTACATCGTCGTCTGCGTAATGAAAACAGGTCAGGCCAGAACTGGCCTGACAACGCAGCAGGTGAGTTTTGACGCGCTCCTCGTAGGCCCTGGCGGGTACACCGTCGTAACAAATCCCGCACCGCACGGGTATTGGGAGCCTCGACCGGGCTACTACCAGATTGAGGTCGTGCCGGCGGCGAATGGCACCTGGGTGCCAGGTACATGGACCTTGGCCGTGAAGGTCGCAGCGGGAAATGACCACGGGCAATCTCTGGCGTCGTTCACGATACCGGCCTAGGGAGGTCTAGTACGGGTGCGGAGTCTAGGCACTCCATTGGATAACAGAGTTAAAGAGCATTCAGTTGAGCCGGAGCGGCACGAGAGGGCGTACTACATGAAAAAGCAAAAGATGGCATTGGAAAATCCTGGTTTGCCCGGCACCTTCAAATTTCGCACATTCGTGTACGCAGCATCGGGCCTGAACTACTCAGCTGTTCCTGCATTGTCTCAATACCAAATCTACGACACTCCACATCCGGAATATGTGACTAGCCGAATTGATATATCGGCCTTTGCCCAGTTGGGCTTCTTCACACCATGGCCATTTCCCAATACAGCTGTTCCACTTAACGGCCACGTGTGTGTGCCTCGTGGTCGCGGGCCGTTCCCTCTCGCGTTGTTCGCACACGGCAACCACGACCCTTTCGAAAACTCCACGCCCGGATACCTCTACCTGTGCGAGCTGTTCGCCTCGCACGGCATCATCGCCGCCACGATCGATGTCAACTTTCTGAATGGCGCCAATTTCGGGGAAAACGACGCTCGCGCAATTGTCCACTTGGAACATCTCAAGCAATTCCGACTGTGGACCAACTCCGTTCACCATCCGCTGCATCGCAAGGTCAACCTGAAGCAGATCATGCTAATTGGGCATTCCCGCGGCGGCGAGGGAGTCGGTCATGCGTCATTATTCAACACACTGAACTCAATCCAACCGGACATTTTCAGCCCTTTGGTCCCGCTTGATGGATCTGCTGGCCTAGGACCGTACGGATTTATCTTGAGCGGGGTAGCAGCCATCGCGCCTACAGATCGCCAATATGAACCTATCCCCGGGCCGACGGCTGTCTTGGATCGGTACTACCTCATTCACGGAAGTAGGGACGGCGATGTTTCCTCATTCGAGGGCTATAACACTTATAACCGTTCTCACGCGGTGGACTTAGCAAACCCTACGAGCTCCGACGGCAAACTGAAGGCGCTGTTATGGGTGATTCGTGCAAACCACAACCAGTTCAACAGCGCGTGGGCATCGGAGACCCCAGCGGCGATCACAATGCCGCGACCTGATCAGGAACAGATTGCGAAGGTTCACCTCGGGGCACTCGCCCAAGCATTGTTGCTCCGCAGACGGCGATATCTAGATGTCCTGCGAGACTACGCGGCGGCAACTGCGTGGGTGCCGGCCGGAACCGACTTCGTATCGCAATACCAGGACCCGCGTCGGGTGTTCCTCCTGCACAACCAAGAGAGTCTCGGAGCACCTCAAATCTCAGCGCCAGTCCAGGGCACGGCCACTGCCGCGGGAGTCCTAGCCGACCGAAGACTCGTGGATCTAGTCAATGCCGGTGCACCGCAGTCGACGGTCGCATTGCGCATGGAGTGGAACGCTTCTGGAGACGAGCTCAAACTTGACATCAACCCGGCGACCCTTCCACTGGCACGCTACCGGGCTCTGGCGTTTCGAATGGGGCAGTCAACGGAAGTGCTCAACCCGGCTGGCCAGGACCAAGACCTCACGTTGGTGATCTCGTCTGGATCGCGCACCGCTACCGTCCAGGTGAGTAGCCTGCATCGTTTGTTGTATCCAGACCTGTTTTTCGGCGCCGGAAAGATCGTCATGCAATCACTTCGACTGCCACTAAGACATCTTGTCCGCGTCGGAATCGAGCCACGCGATCTACGGTCCATCACGTTCGTCTTCGACCGAGGGCCGACCGGAGTGATTTACCTGGGCGACGTGCAACTATCAGACTGAATTATTCGATCGAGGCCTCATCATGAATTTGACACCACCACAGGCAATCGCAGTTGATGTCGTGGCCGCACAACCGACCGACGCCGACTCCTCCTTGATTGCCCGCCTACACCCTGCAGTTCGCCGGGACGTGGCGCCCGCCGCATACCTCATCCTTGTTCGACTAGAGAGCGTGCCGCCAGCAACATCAAGCGGTTGGGCCCTGTACGTCAACGATTTGCGCATCCCGAAGTACTGGCAATACAAAGATGGGATCTACTTCAAGGTCTATGACCCCCAATTCCTTGCAGACTACGCCGGTAAGCAACTGCGCTTCTCACTCAACGGGACCGAATTCATCGATACCGGCCTTACGTTGAGCGCGCCCGAGATCATCACATCGCCAACAGAAGCGCGTGAGCTTCCACGTCAGGACGAAGTCCTCAAATAACCAAGCTGACGCCAGCCGTTGCAGGATGGCCGATGTCGATCACGTAGATCTCTTGTCGGAACTTGGTAGTGGCGCCTTCGGGCCCAGTCCGACATGTGCGACAGGCCGCAAGGCGCTCACGCCACTCCTGGTCTGGCTTCAGCGGGCGACCAGGGATCACAAACGGGGTCGACTAGTCCGTGGGTTTCGCTTTCAAGGCGGCAGCGTGAGGTCGAATCCCGTTAAGAGACCGTTCAAGCTAGGCCTCACAAGGCCGGATACCGCGCAGTCTGCCTTTGGCTGACTTCGCGACCATCTCTATAACGTGGTCCCGACCGTTCCCTGCAATCTCCTCCACCAATTCCGACGAAACGCCAAAGTGCCGGCAGCACCGCTGTGGAAGACCTGTTCACGCGCTTGAAAGGGTCGCCATCGCGGCCAAACGACTTTGTCCGTTGTTTGCCCTAGCTGATTCCGGAGCGCGCTCGCCATTATGCTGAATATGACACTCCAGCCGCCTGCTCGCAGGCCCCGCCAATAGCCACGTCGCTGACTAGGCGGGCTTCCACCTGCTGCTGTCCTGATGCGTCGCGCACCCTTACGAATTCAGCGCCGCTTTGCTCGACACAAGTTACGAGAAAATAGCCAGTGACCACATCTGCACAGGGACCTCCGGTCTCGCGCCACTCGATGTTGTAGATGGGCGGCCAGATTCTTTCAGGGCCTTGAGTTATGCGGACCTCGTAGCAGGGTGTTCGCTTCTGACCCAGCACAAAAATGAGAACACGTTGTTCGTCGCGGAATGCTTGGACCACCTCGGGACGGTCTGCCAGGTCCCAGTCGTCGTGCATGATGCACTCCTCTGTATCAAGATTTGGGATGGAACGACACGAGCTGGATTCTCCGGGATCACTCGTGGAAACAAGGCAGAACTACATTGCCTCGCATCCGTCTCTCGCGTCAAGCACGGTTTCGCAAATTGGCGAGGCGAGGTGGGCCGGAACCGGTCCAATTGATCACACGTGAGCAAGACTTGTGGGATGCAGGGCTCGCTAGATCCAGTCACAATAGCTCATCGCTCAGTCAAGCCAGACCAAGATCGAGACTCACGAATACAGGAGTTTCTGTCATCGCGCTCATGGAAATTCGTATCGCCTCAACTCCGACTCACCCGGGTTGTCAGTGATCAAATCACGGACAAAATCCTTGACCATTTGATTGTCACCGGCGTAACTTTTTAGTCAGCCAATCCGGAGGTCTATCAATGGACGATCTCGACAAGCTTGCATCGGATTTCGTCGCCGGCGGCTGCGAGCCCGACGGTACTGAGTTGGGGGATTCTGAAGGCGCCGCTGCTCATGAACACGGCCATGGCCAGCCAGCTCCAACCCACGGTCACGGCTCGAACGTGCGCCGCTTCACACATCGTGGCCATCGGGTGGAGATAGTCACACACTACGAGGTCAAAATCGACGGCAAGCCCTGGGAGCGACATCTCGGGGTGCTCAACGACGGCTCTGTGGTTTACCACGGGCTTCCGCAGTACGCGGTCCCGTCCGCGGTGGACCTGATCCGGACGGTGATCGACTATCAGGAGGGCACCCCAGAGGATCTCCGCGCCGCATTCCGAGCCGCCCAAGAGGAGGAGTGATGGCGGTCGTCCGCAGTAATCTCCTGACGTCGCCGCACATGCAGACCTATGTTGCCGGCGTACTGCTTCTCAGCCAACGCCCCACGTCGATCACTCCGGACCAGATCAACGCCAGCTCCATCATTCAAAGTGCGCCTGGGGCGCGAATCTTCGGAACCGCCGTGGAGCGGAGCCAGCCCCTCAGCTGGTGGGACCTCTTGACCTGGTGGCATGTCGCCGCGATGAATTGGCCAACCGCCCCCACCGGCAACCGCGCGCATAGCGGCCCAGTCTTCCCGCCCTGGCACCGGCTCTTCCTTCGCCGACTCGAGCAAGCAATCCAATCGGTGACAGGCGACGCCACCTTCGGGCTGCCCTACTGGAGCTGGGCCGACGACGGCCAGCTCACGCCTAATGGTCAGCTCAACGCGCCGATCTGGGGACTTGTCGGGCCACCGAGCGGGCAGATTACGACAGGTCCATTCGGCCAACTCCGGGTGCGCCTCGTCACCAACCTCCAGGACGAGCGAATCTACGTCGTGCCCGCGCGGCCGATCTTCCGCAACGCCGGACTTGCCGTCTCGGGGCTGCCCAACCGAGCCGATCAGACCGCCACGCTTGGGGACGCCAGCTACGACCTGGCCAATTGGGACATGGCGGCCAACAGCTTCAGGAACAAGCTCGAGGGCTGGCGCGACGCACAGACCCCACCGCGCCAGGCGCCGCGCATGCACAACCGTGTCCATGTCTTCATCGGCGGATCCATGGTCGTGGCCTCGTCGCCAAACGACCCTCTGTTCT
>Ga0081455_10002667_pt1 | contig 21110 bp, 11 predicted proteins | sample TabmetS3T2R1_FD_70207 | JGI IMG/M metagenome (GOLD analysis project Ga0081455, IMG submission 70207) | Tabebuia heterophylla rhizosphere microbial communities from the University of Puerto Rico - S3T2R1 | ecosystem: Host-associated > Plants > Roots > Rhizosphere ...
GCCGCAAGATCAAGATGGTGCTGGAAGACTCCGGCTACGATCCGAAGCGCGCGGTGCTCGCCTCGCAGAAGATGGTCGAGCGCGACAAGGTGTTCGCCATGGTCGGCCCGATGGGTTCGCCCACGGTGCTCGCCTCCCAGGACGTGCTGTTCGACGCCGGCGTGATGCAGCTGTTCCCGCTGACCGCAGCCGAATTCACCTTCAAGTTCGATCCGGCCAAGCCGCAGGAGCGGCTGAAGTTCAACAACCTCTTGCCCTATGTCGAGAGCACGCGGGCCGGGCTCAAATACATGATGGAACTCAAGGGCTTCAAGAAGCCTTGCATCATGTACCAGGACGACGAGTACGGCAAGAACGTGCTCGATGGCTTCAACCAGCAGCTTGAAGTGCTGAAGGTGCCGGCCGCCTCGATCACCAGCTACAAGCGCGGCGTGGCTGATTTCAGCGCGCAGATCGCCAAGATGAAGTCGGATGGCTGCGACATGGTTCTGCTCGGCACCGTGATCCGCGAGACCATCGGTGCGATGACCGAAGCCAAGAAGCTCGGCTGGGACGTCACCTTCCTCGGTGCGACGCCGACCAACGTGCTCGAAGTGCCGGCGCTCGGCAAGGAAGCCGTCGAAGGTCTCTATGCCATCTCGGGCTTCGAAATCCCGTACGAGGACACGGCCAAGGGCAAGGTCAAGGACTGGCTCGCCAATTACAAGAAGATGTTCGGTACCGACGCCAACACCCAGGCGATCATCGGCTACAACGCCATCACGACCTTCGCCTTCTATGTCGAAAAGGCGGGCAAGGACCTGACCGGCCAGAAGTTGATGGACTCCCTGGAGTCCGGCGCAGAGTTCCGCGACATCTTCAACTCGCCGCCCAGCAAGTTCTCCAAGACCAACCACCTCGCCAACACCATCACCCAGGTGCAGGTGATCAAGAACGGCCGCTGGGTTCTGGTGAAGGAAGGCCTGATGTTCTGACGGTTTCCTGAAGGCTCAACGAAAGAGGGCTGCGCGACGATCTCGCGCAGCCCTTTTGCTTTAGGTAGGATATTCGCTCTGCTATTGCGTGCATGCATTCCAGCGCCAATTGGAAGGAGCCGGGTCTGACGGACCAGGACGTTGACATTTGCGACAGGATTCGGCGCGAGCGGCGGGCCGGCAACACGCGATGCGGCGTCATCGCCGGCAAGTTGACTGTTGCCGAGGTCGCGCGCGCCTTTGGTCTGGCAGACGAAGCGGTCTGCCGATCCATCAGCCGCGCAGAGGCAGACCGAATCGCAACCCGCATCCTGAATGTTGATTTGGCTTATGGTTCGCAAATCATGGGTGCGTCTGATGCCACTGAACTCTGGCAGCAATTCATGGCGCTGTTCGACGGGCAAGATGTCGAGTTCGTTTCAAATACCGGAGCTGAGTGCGTCTCCTGGACGCCCGCAACACCGGCGACCTTTGACATGGGTGTTCTTGTCTTGGGGGCGAGCAAAGCGGGTTGTCTTTGGGTCGAGGATGAGGATTGACCAGTTGCGCTGACGTGCGATGGCCCACGAAAAAGGGCTGCGTGATCTTCTCGCGCAGCCCTCTTGCTTTTGCGGTGTAGGTGTCTCTTTCTTGCGTCATACCCGGGCTTGTCCCGGGCATCCATGTCTTACTGTCTTCGTGCCTTGAAGTCGTGGATGGCCGGGACGAGGCCCGGCCATGACGACGACTGGCGTCGTCGTCACTTCGGCCGGATCGCGTCGGCGGTGCCCTGGATGAAGGCCTGCAGCTTCGGGATGTCCTCTTCCTTCAGCTTGCCGGTGAAGTCCGGCATGCCCTGGTCGCGGAACGGCCCCTTGAACACGAAGTCCTTCAGGTTCTCGATCGTTTCCTTCGACACGTAGCCGAGATTCTTGACATTGCCGCCCTTGTCGACGCCGGGCACGCCATGGCACTGGGCGCAGGCCGCGACGTAGATGCCGGTGCCTTCGGGCACGTCCTTGGGATCGTACTTCACGCCGGCGAGCAGACCTTCGGTCTGGTACTTGACGAAAGCGGGCGACGGCGCGTTGCCGTCAATCGCGAAGGTGTAGACGGTGCCCGGGCTCTGTAGTTCGGTCACCCTCTGCGAGATGCCGAACACACCGCCCCAGCCGACGGCGATCGAGACGTATTGCTTGCCGTCAATCGTGTAGGTCGAGGCCGCCGCGACCACGCCGGTGCCGACCGGCTTCTCCCAGAGTTTTTCACCCGTCGTGGCGTTGTAGGCGATGAAGCGTCCGTCGGCCGAGCCCTGGAACACCAGATTGCCCGCGGTGGTGAGCGTGCCGCCGTTCCACGGTGCGACATATTCGGCGCGCCAAGCTTCCTTCTGCTTGACCGGATCCCAGGCCAGCAGTCGTCCGAAAGCGGGCGCCTTCGGCGGCGTTGCGTTCAGCATGAAGCCGACATTCCAGCCCGCGGCAGCTGCAAACTTGCCGGGCGTCGCTGCGTTTTGCGCGAATATCTTTTCTGGTGTGAGATTCAGCGGCACGTTCTGCGCCGGCAGATAGACGAGGCCGGTCTGCGGATTGAACGACATTGGATGCCAATTGTGGGCACCGAACGGGCCGGGGATGCTGTCATAGGCCTCGGCGCCGCGCGCGGCCGGCACCTCGATCGGCCGCCCGTTGGCATCGTAACCGGTTGCCCAGTTCACATCGACGAAGTTTTTCGCCGAGATGAACTTGCCGTTGGTGCGGTCAACCACGAAGAAGAAGCCGTTCTTCGGTGCATGCAGGATCACCTTGCGTGGCGCGCCGTCGATGTTGATGTCGGCAAGGATCATCGGCTGGGTCGACGTGTAATCCCAGTGATCGCCGGGCGTCTCCTGGTAGTGCCAGATGTACTTTCCGGTGTCCGCGTTTAGCGCCACCAGCGAGGCAAGGTAGAGATTGTCGCCGCCGGAGGGGCTGCGGATGTCGCGATTCCAGGGCGAGCCGTTGCCGGTGCCGACGTAGACCATGTTGAGATCGGGATCGAAAGTGATGGTGTCCCATGCCGTGCCGCCGCCGCCGTTGAGCCAGTACTTGCCGGAGGGATCCCAGGTCTTGGCCGCGGCCGCCATCGAGTCGTCCTCGAACGGCTTTGACGGATCGCCCGGCACGGTGAACCAGCGCCAGACCTGGTTGCCGGTCTCGGCGTCATAGGCGGTGACATAACCGCGCGCACCGTATTCGCTGCCGCCATTGCCGATCACGACCTTGCCGTTGAACACGCGCGGCGCGCCGGTGATGGTGTAGGAGTGCTCCTTGTCGATCAACGTGTCCTTTTCCCACGCCACCTTGCCGGTGACCGCGTCGAGCGCGACCAGGCGGCCGTCATAGACGCCGACGAACACCTTGCCCTTCCAGAGCGCGACACCGCGATTGACGACGTCACAGCAACCTTTGTAGCCCTTCTCCTTGTCGACCTTGGGATCATAGCTCCACAGCCGTTTTCCTGTGCGCGCATCGATGGCGTGCACCACGCTCCAGGACGCGGTCTGGTACATGATGCCGTCGACCACGACCGGGGTCGCTTCGACGCCACGCGACGATTCCAGCGGATAGGTCCAGACCAGGCCGAGCTTCTTGACGTTGTCGGCGTTGATCTGGCTGAGCTTGGAAAATCGTGTTTCCGCATAGTCGAGGCCGATGGTCGGCCAGTCGTTCGACATCGCTGTGTTGGCGCGGATCGAGGCGCCGTCGACCGCCGACGTCACCGCCTTGATATGCTCGGGCGATCCCTTTGCCGGCGTCTGGGCGGACGCGCCGCCGAGCGAGGCCGCCATTCCAAGGCCAAAGGCGAGCGCGGCGCCTGCGAGGCGCCCCGGTCGATCGGAATGTGGGGGAGTGGCGGGGAAAAAACGGCAAGCGGAAGCAACACGCGGCAAACGTATCATTTCAATCCCTCCCAAGTGATCTCTAGCGGATCTGTCGCGATGGTAAGCCGCGAGAAAGCAAGACGTCAATGAAACGCGCGATATGAAATGCAAAAGAGAAAATTCCTCCCCGTCTTCATTTCGCCAAGCGAAATCGAGCGAGGCATCCCGGATGCAGTGCAACATCGGCGCGTGCGGCGATGCGCAGGCTCTGCCGAAAAAACGTGCTACGGGCCGCGCTGGGCCGTGCCGTATTCGACCGGCCGCAGCGACTCGGTGCTGCAGCGCCAACTGCCGTCCTTGGTCTTCTGGAAGTTGAACGACTTTTCGATGGTGAGACGGTAGCCGACCGAGACATTTTCCCGGCTGTTGGCCGCCACCGTCCTTGGCTGCCGCGTCTGCAAGTCCCAGCATGTCCCGGTGCAGTTCGACGCGATCGGGCTGCAGATCGAAAACGGCGCCAGCACCTTCATCTCGACCGCCGCCGTCACGATCGCGTCGCGTTCGGCAGCCTCGACGTCGAGCTGCAGCACGCGGCTGATGCGCAGGAAATTCTCGCAGGTGTTGGCCGAATGAATGCGTCCGACGCAGAGGTCGACCGCGTCGGCATCGGGCGAGGGCGACAGCATGTCCTTGCCGAACAGCTTTTTGGGATCGCCCCTGGCGGCGGCGACCTCGGCCAGCTTTTGCTTGATGAGGTCGTTCAGGCACGGTTCGGCGGATTCCAGCTCGTTGAGCGGCACATTGTCCCTGTCGTCGAGATCGCAGATGCGGTCGCGGGTGCGGGTCCACCGGGCGTATTCGGCCAGCGCGCCTTTGGCTTCGTCCTCCCGCAGTTTGCCGATCAGGGCGACGATCTGGACGGCGAGCTCCTTGTCGGCGATGGCGAGCTGCGGATCGGCGCAGATCACCAGGCTCGCGGTGGTGTTGGCCGCCAGGCAATCGAAATTCGCGTCAAGCAGGATCGCAATCCGCTCCTGGGTTGCCTTGATCAGGCAAGGCTTGACCGAAGCAAAGGCCGCAGGTTGCACCGGCTGCACGCCGAAAACGCCGCAGCTCGAATCGCGTGCCTTGATCCACTCCACGTTTTCCTCAGCCGCTGCCCGGCGATCCAGGATGCGGCTCAGGCGGGCTTGCACGGCCGCACTCAGCTTCGCTGCCAGCGCATTGAGATCGGGATCGCCGCAGAACAGCTGTTCGGCCGTGTCCTTCAGCTCCGCGCATTTGTTCTTGGCAAACAGCGGCAGCATCTCGGCCATCGACCGCTTCGCATCGGGCGCGGTTTGCGCAAAGGCCGGCGCAGCCCAGCCGAGCTGGAGTACAAGGAGAGCCAGTACGATCGACCGCATTTCAAATCTCGCCCGGACGCACCGACCTGAAGCCGTAACCCGCGGTAACGCGCGGCCGGCGGCGAAATGGAAGTGCATGGCGAGCGTTTGTCAATCCGTGGCGGCTGCGGCAATTTTGGCGACAGGCGGTGCGGGCAGACCGGCAGGCTGCGCGAGCGGCATGGCGATGCCGGCGAAAAGCGGCGCAGGCGCGTATCGGCGGATGCTGTCGCCATCCATCACAAAGGTCGGCCGGTAATTCCTGATATCGGCGTCCTCGACCATGGCCATGCGGCGGTTGTCGAGGGTGAGCCAGCGGCCGTCCAGCCTGGCAGCGGCCACGGCGTGGTCCTCGCCGCGGACCGCGTCGCGCATGATCAGGATGCGCAGATCGTTTGCCGCAACGCCGGCAAGGCGCAGCGCGACGACCTTCGCGATCGCGTAGTCCTCGCAATCGCCGGCGAGGTGACCGAAGCTGGCGAGCGGCGAGGCCCAGACATCGCTCTCGCCATACAGCGCCTCGTCGCTCATCGCGCGGATGGCAAGATTGATGGCGCGATTGATCTCGCCGAATTTTGCGCGGCCTTCGCGCTGCCGGGCCGTATCGACGATGGCGAGCAGCCTGAGCGCTGCCGGAGAGACGCAGCCCTCGCGGTCGCCGTCGCACAGCGCGAGCTGCACCATGTCGTCGTCGAGGCGGCCCTGCAGGCCAAGCCATTTGTCGTGCAGGCCGCCCGCGGTGAGCGCGATGGTGGAGAGGGCGAACGGTTCGGCGGATTTCGTGGGCGCATCCGGCGTGGAGACAAGCGTCTCGGCCTTGAGTCCGGACAGCGATCCGAACCAGGCCAGGCCGCACGCGAGCACGATCGCGCACCGCGCGCGCCAATGATCGAACAACCCCATCTGACGCCCCATGTCCGGGCATCGGCGGGCTTCATGACCTCACGCGTGACCGGATCGTTTGACGGGACGAGGATCGGCGGGGGAGCTTTGGATTGGCTTAAAGACAGCGAATCGGTGGGCAGAACCGCAGAACAGGCTGAAACCGGCCTCAGTGAATTGTCGAAAATTTTATGCATCCGGCCGGCGGTCCGGGCGACCTACTACCCATAGGGGCGGGCTATCGTTGATTTGGATTAACGAGGCCGGAACGCTAACGGAACCGTGATTTGTTAGCCAGATCACAGTTCTAGCCTCGTGTTCCATGCAATATATGGGCGTAGAAATACGGGGCGGGTCGATCAAGGTATAAATCCGGACGGATATACTTTGAATACTACAAAGTCGGCCGTCTCAGGGATGATGAAGTGGGGTTAAAGCTTATGCTTTGGGACGTTGTTACTCAAAAATCCGCCGATCAACTAAGTAAAATGGGCTTGTCCTTGGCTTTGATTAATCCGGGAGCACAAGCATTGGATGGTTTCGCCTAGCTCCCGCTAATGGTATGCCAAGACTAGCTTGTTGAATATTTTCTAAATATTAACCCTTTTGCGGTGGCTGCTTGAATTTTGTTTCTAAATTCGATGGCACCCTGCCTTTTGTGGGTGCTCACCCGAAAGCGCAGACGCAGGTCGACAGCGTGTCGACCAAGGCGCCGGCTGACGCGATCCTCGTTCAGGACGCGCAGCTGCTGTTCAATGGCGACTTCAAGCGTGTCGGCACCGACCTCGTCATCTCCAAGGACGACCGCCAGCTGGTGCTGTCGGACTACTTCAAGGACAAGCACGCGCTGGCCTCGCCCGACGGCGCCTATCTCACCGGCAAGATCGTCGATGCGCTGACCGGCCACGTCCAGGTCGCGCAGGCCGACGGCAGCGCCAGCATCGCGAAGATCATCGGTCATGTCACCAAGCTGAACGGCACTGCGACTGCGATCCGCAACGGCGTGTCGATCATCCTCAACAACGGCGACAACGTCCATCAAGGCGACGTCGTGCAATCGGGCTCCAACTCGACGCTCGGCATCACCTTCATCGACGGCTCCGTGTTCGGCCTCGGGTCGAACGCGCGGATGGTGCTCAACGAGATGGTCTACGACCCCAACGGGTCGAACAATTCCTCGTTGCTGAGCCTGGTGGCGGGCACCATCACCTTCGTCGCCGGCGCCACCGCCAAGCGCGGCGACATGAAGGTCGACACTCCGGTCGCCACCATGGGCATCCGCGGCACGGCGTGCCTGGTCGAAATCGATTTCGAGATCCTGGTGCCGGGCAGCGCGCCGCCCGCGCGCTTCCAGGTGCTGGTCGAACCGGACGGCACCACCGGCTCCTACGTGCTGCTCGACAAGGTGACGCTGGCGCCGATCGCCACTGTCAGCCAGGCCGGCACGGTCACCACCGTCAGCGGCCAGGGCACGGTCTCCTTCATCGCCTCCGCGCAATTGTCGCCGGAAACGATGAAGCTCATCAACGAGGTGTTCACCCAGAAATTCACCGACAATTCGAATCCGAAGTCGGACACGCATTTCACGGACGCGCCCGTTCCGATCAACACCTTCCCGGTGCAGTTTGCCGACGGCAGCACCGGGACGGCTACCGTGCAGGTGGTCGCCCCGGCGCAGGGTCCGCCGACGACGCCCAGCGGGCCCGGGAATGATCTGGCCCACATTCCGGGGAAGCCTGATATCGGCACTGCGCCGGGTACGCTTGCAGAGCGTACGCTGCTGGAAGGCAGTTCGCTCGTCGATAGCGTATCGGGCAGCATCACTTATGCCGACGTCAATGCCGGCGACCAACCCACAGCCAAGGCGACGTTCACGTCCTTCACCTACAAGGATGCTGCAGGCCAGAACGTCCCCAACGAGACACTGACGCAGACACAGCTCGATGCGATCGCGGCGGTCTCGGTCCCGCTCGACGTGCAGCAGGATCCCGCTGCCAAGAACATCGGCACCGCGACCTGGACCTATCGCGTTCCGGATCACGCGTTCGACTTCCTGGCTGCCGGCGAAACGCTGACGCTGACCTATACCGCCCGCGTCGACAACAATTACGCGCCGAACAACGAATTCAACGAGCAGACGTTCACAATCACCATCACCGGCACCAACGACGTGCCGACGATCGTCGTCAATCAAACGACGCCCACGGGCGCGGTGGTCGAAGACAGCAACGTCAACAACTCCGGCGACATCACCACTGGCGGCACCATTGCCTTCAACGATGTCGACCTCACCGATACGCATACGGCATCCTTCACGTTGGTTTCGTCGCATTCCGACGCCAACCTTCCGGGGTTTCCCGACGGCGCCAGTATCGGAACGTTTGCGCTTGCACCGGCCAGCGAGGTTCCGGCGGACGGCGACACCACCGGTTCGGTGGCCTGGACCTTCACGCTCGAAGACGACGACCCCGTCCTGCAGTCGCTGGCGGAAGGGCAGACTATCACGCAGGTCTATCTCGTCACCGTGTCGGACGGCCATGGCGGGACGGTCAGCCAGGAAGTGACCGTCACCATTACCGGCAGCAATGACTCGCCCAATCACCCGCCGATCATCGTCGGAGAGTTGACGACAGCCACCGGCGACGTAACCGAGGATGTTGACGTCAACGGGTCGAACGAAATTGCGGCCGACGGCATCATCACGTTCAAGGACGTCGATCTGATCGACACCCACACGGCTGATTTCGTGCCGACCTCGTCGAATTCCACGCTGCCCGGCTTCGAGGGGAACACGACCTATGTCGGCACCTTCGCGCTCGCCCCGGTGGACGAGGACAACACCGACACGAACAATCTCGGCTCGGTGGACTGGACGTTCACGCTCGACGACGCCGATCCGACGCTGCAATCGCTGGCCGAGGGCCAGACCATCACGCAGGTTTACACCGTCACGATATCCGACAATCATGACGGCACCGTCACCCAGGACGTGACGGTCACCATCACCGGCACCAACGACAAGCCGACGATTGAGGTGGACACGACGACGGCGAGCGGCGGGGTGAAGGAAGACACGAATGTGTCCGCCGGCAACATCGCAACCGCCGGCACGATCGGCTTCCAGGATGTCGACCTGATCGACAGCCACACCGCGGACTTTGCCAACAAGTCGTCGACCTCCAGCGCAACGCTGCCGGGGTTTAACAACAACTCGAGCTATATCGGCACCTTCGCCCTCGTTCCGGTCAGCGAGAACAACGCCGACGCGAACAATCTTGGCTCGGTGGGCTGGACGTTCACGCTCGATGACGCCGATCCGACGCTGCAGTCGCTGGCGGAAGGCCAGACCATCACACAGGTCTATACGGTGACCGTATCTGACGGTCATACCGGCAGCACGGTCACCCAGGACGTAACGGTCACCATCACCGGCACCAACGACAAGCCGACGATCGAGGTTGACACGACGACGGCGAGCGGCGGGGTGAAGGAGGACACGAACGTGTCCGGCGGCAACATCGCGACCGCGGGCACGATCGGCTTCCAGGACGTCGACCTGATCGACAGCCACACGGCGGACTTTGCGAACAAGTCGTCGACCTCCGACGCAACGTTGCCGGGGTTTGTCGACAATTCGACCTATATCGGCACCTTCGCCCTCGTTCCGGTCAGCGAGAACAACACCGACACCAACAATATCGGCTCGGTGGGCTGGACCTTCACGCTCGATGACGACGATCCGGTCCTGCAGTCGCTGGCGGCAGGCCAGACCATCACGCAGGTCTATACGGTGACCGTATCGGACGGTCGCGGCGGAACGGTCAGCCAGGATGTGACCATCACGATCACCGGCAGCAATGATGCGCCAAATCATCCGCCGATCATCCTCGACATGACGACGGCGAGCGGCGGGGTGAAGGAAGACACCGACGTGTCCGCCGGCAACATCGCAGCCGCCGGCACGATCGGCTTCCAGGATGTCGACCTGATCGACAGCCACACGGCGGACTTTGCCAACAAGTCGTCGACCTCGACGCTGCCGGGGTTTGGCAACAACTCGACCTACATCGGCACCTTCGTGCTCGATCCGGTCAGCGAGGACAACACCGACACCAACAATATCGGTTCGGTAGGCTGGAAGTTCACGCTCGACGACAGCGATCCGACGCTGCAGTCGTTGGCCGAGGGCCAGACCATCACGCAGGTCTATACCGTGACGGTGTCGGATGGTTATGCCGGGGGCACGGTCACCCAGGACGTGACGGTCACCATCACCGGCACCAACGACAAGCCGACGATCGAAGCGGGCACGACGACGGCTAGCGGCGGAGTAAAAGAGGACACGAGTGTGTCCGGCGGCAACATCGCGACCGCGGGAGCGATCGGCTTTAGGGATGTCGACCTGATCGACAGCCACACGGCCGGCTTTGCCAACAAGTCGTCGACCTCGACGCTGCCGGGTTTTGTCAACAACTCGACCTATATCGGCACCTTCGCGCTCGATCCGGTCAGCGAGAACAATGCCGACACCGGCAATACCGGCTCGGTGGGCTGGAAGTTCACACTCGACGACAGCGATCCGACGCTGCAGTCGCTGGCGGAAGGCCAGACCATCACGCAGGTCTACACCGTCACGGTGTCGGACGGTCATACCGGCGGCACGGTCACCCAGGACGTGACGGTCACCATCACCGGCACCAACGACAAGCCGGCCATCACCAGCAGCGCGCAAACCGCCGAGATCGACGAGATCCCGAATGCGCATAATTCGACGACGCCGGATACCGCATACGGTTCGGTGACTTTCACCGATGTCGACCTGATCGATACCCATACGGTGACCGTCACTGGCGTCCATGCCAGCGGAACGACGACGGGCCTCCCCGACGATGCAACAGTGTCGTCCTGGCTGTCGCTCGGCGATTTTGCCGACTCCACCGGCGGCGGAACGGGCTCGCAGGCCTGGGAGTTCTCGGCCCAGGATCATTATTTCGACTACCTCGCTCCCGGCCAACAAGTGACCCTGGTCTACACGGTGCAGGTCAGTGACGGTCACGGTGGCGTCACTTCCCAGGATGTCACGGTCACCATCGAGGGCAGCGCCGAGCCCGCCGCGCCCGTCGTCGACCTGCACAAAAATATCGCCGGCCTCAACACCGTGACCCATATTTCGGCGGACAGCACCTCGCCGGTCCAGTTCGCTTTCGATGCCAAAATCACAGATGCCGATTCGACAAACCTGACATCGATGACGGTCACGTTGACCAATCCGCAGGACAACAGTTCCGGCCAAGCCGGCGCGGGCGTCAACGTCAAGGAAACACTCTACCTCACGGAAGACGCAGCGGCGCTCGCCGCCAACGACGGCCTGACGGTGAGCGTGTCCACGCCTGTCGACAGCTCCGACCCGATAACCCTGACGATCACCGGCTCGGCCAGCGTGGCCGATTACCAGACGATCCTCAGAGGGGTTAAATACGTCGACACGAAAACGGGCAACCACGATGCAACCGACCGCGTCATAACGGTCGTGGTCAATGACGGCACGCAAGACAGCCCAGTCCAGACCGCCACCATTACCAACTCGTTTCCCACCGACGGCACCGACGCCGCCGACACGCTCACCAGCACCTCGCTCAACGATTACATGACCGGCGCGGGCGGCGCAGACAATTTCCAGTTCAGCTCGACGACAGTGGGCGACGACACGATTGCCGACTTCACGTCGGGTACCGACATCATCACGTTCAATTCGGCGCTCTTCAGCAATGCCGCCGCCGTGCTTGCTGCCACCCACGATGACGGTCACGGCAACGCTGTCATCACCGTCGATGGCCATAATTCGATCACGCTGCTCCATGTGACGCAGGCTCAACTCAGTCAGTCCGACTTCCATTTCGTCACGTGAGGGGCAAGCAGCCCCTGTTTTTTCGCAGCCGATGCAAAAATCGGCTGTGACCTGCCGCCTCCGGCGTGATACCCAGACAGCATGAAACGGCTGAAAATCCTTCGGCGCTGGTTCAAGCGGAAGTTCGGGTACGCCCGGGTGGTCTGCTTTGTGCTGCTGATCGGCTTTGCCGCGCTGCGCGTCTGGGATCCGCACCCCGTGGAGGAAATGCGGGTCCGCACCTGGGACTATTTCCAGCTGTTCGAACCTCGGGTGAAGACGATGCGGCCGGTCACCATCGTCGACATCGACGAGAAGAGCCTCGCCGATCCCAGGCTGGGGCAATGGCCGTGGCCGCGTACGCGGATTGCCGACATCGTCACCCATCTCACAAAACTCGGCGCGGTGGTGATCGCCTTCGACGCCGTGTTCTCCGAGCCCGACCGGCTCAATCCCGACATCGCCGCCGATACCTTCCGTAACCTCGACGAGGCGACGCGCGAGAAGCTGAAGGCGCTGCCGAGCAACGACCAGATCTTTGCCGACGCCATCCGCCAGTCGCGCGTGGTGCTGGGCGAGTCGGGCGGCCCCGACGTGCATACGCTGGACAAGAACCTGCCGGTAACAGGACTGGCGATGCTCGGCGAGGAGCCGCAGCCCTTCCTGTTCAAGTTTCCGGGCCTGCTGCGGAATGTCGAGGTGCTGGAGCAGGCCGCCGCCGGACGCGGGCTGTTCACCATCCGACCCGAACGCGACGGCATCGTGCGCCGCGTGCCGATGATCACGGTGGCGCAGGGCGTGATCATGCCGTCGCTGACGTTTGAGGTGCTGCGCGTCGCCTCCGGCTCCAGCACCATCCTGATCAAGGCCGACAAGGCCGGCATCAAGAGCATCGCGGTGAAGAGTTTTGGCATCCCGACCGATGCCAACGGCCAGCTCTGGGTGCACTACGCGCATCGCGATCCCTCGATCTACGTCTCCGCAGTCGACGTGGTGGATAATCGCGTGCCGCAGGACAAGATCGCCGGCAAGCTGGTGGTGATCGGCACCTCGGCGATCGGACTCAACGACATCAAGACCACGCCGGTATCGCCGGCGATGCCGGGTGTCGAGATTCACGCCCAGGTGCTGGAAAGCGCGCTGACCGGCGCGGTGGTCGCGCAGCCGAACTACGGCATCGCGCTGGAGTTTTTCGCGGCGCTGGCCCTTGGGCTTCTGGTGATCGCCTTTGCGCCGAATTTCGGCCCGACCACGCTGGTGCTGGTCGGCGGCATGTTCGCAACCCTGCTTGCCGGCACGTCCTGGTTCTTCTACAGCCAGCACAAGCTCTTGATCGATTTCACCTACCCCTTGATGTCGACCACGGCGATTTACCTCACGCTGATCTTCTTCAGCTTCGTGCGCGAGCAGTCGCAGCGGCGCTACATTCGCTCCGCGATGAGCCGGTACATGTCGCCCGCGCTGGTCGAGCAGCTGGCGCAATCGCCGGAAAGGCTCGTGCTCGGCGGCGAGGAGCGCGAAATGACCATCATGTTCTCCGACATGCGCGGCTTCACCTCGATCTCGGAGACCTACAAGAACGACCCGCAGGGCCTCACCGCCCTGATGAACCGCTTCCTCACCCCGCTGACCAACGCGATCCTCGACCGCAAGGGCACCGTCGACAAGTACATGGGCGACGCCATCATGGCGTTCTGGAACGCGCCGCTTGACGACAAGGAGCACCAGATCAACGCCTGCGAGGCCGCGATCGACATGCTGGAGCGCTGCGACGCGCTGGAAACGGCGCGCGAGGAGGAGGCCAGGGAAGGCGGCTACCCCCACATTCCGCTCAATATCGGCGTCGGCCTCAACACCGGTACCGTCGTGGTCGGCAACATGGGGTCCGACCTGCGTTTCGACTATTCGGTGTACGGCGACAGCGTCAATCTCGCCTCCCGCCTCGAAGGCCAGAGCAAGGAATATGGTTTCCCGATCATCGTCGGCTCGAAGACTGCGATGGCGGTGAAGGAAAAATTCGCGATCCTCGAGCTCGACTTCATCATGGTGAAGGGCAAGAAGGAGCCGGAGGTGATCTACGCCATTGCCGGCCGCGAGGACGTCGCGCAATCCGGCCGCTTCCAGCGCCTGCGCAACCTGACCATCGAGATGCTGGCCTGCTATCGCAACCGCGACTGGGACGGCGCGCTTGCCGCGATCGAGCGTGGCCGCAGGAGCGACGACGGCAATGCGCTGTCCTCGCTCTACAACCTCTACGAGGTCCGCATCCGCAGCTACATCGAGACCCCGCCGCCGGAAGACTGGAACGGCGCCTATGCGTTGCTGACGAAATAGGGCAGGGTGCCGCTCCTCTGGCGCGGCATATCGCGCTGTCGCCCCGGCGAAAGCCGGGGCCATAACCACGAATGGCGCAGTTTCGCCAAGCCGGGGCTCCAGCTCACTTCAACAGTTGATATCGGTGGTTATGGGTCCCGGCTTTCGCCGGGATGACCATGTGGTGATAGGCGTGCTCTAAATCACTCCAGCCCGATCTGCGTCAGGTCCTGGAACCAGTGCTGGGCCTGCACGAATTTCTTCACCTTGGGCGAGAGCGCGTGCGGGTTGGTGTCGTGCACGACCCAGACCAGCACGGCGTCGTCGACGATCTGGGCATGCGCCCGCGCCAGCAGTTCGTCCTGCTTGCCGGTGTCGAAGGTCTGCTTGGCCTCGTCGATCAGCGCGTCGACCTTCGGGCTCTTGTAGCCGCCCCAGTTGACGCCAACCGGCGCGATCTGGCCGGAATGGAAGAAGCGTACGATGGCGTAGAGCGGGTCCGAGGTCACATAGGCGATGTTGTTGGAGGTGATGCCGGCGTTCAACTCGTCGGCCGCGCCCTTGCGCCAATGGGTATAGAGCGTCTCGAGCTCCACCACCTTGAAATCGATCTCGATGCCGATTTCCTTGAAGCTTTGCTGCAAAAATTCGTTCATCGGCAGCGACAGCATCTGGCCGGTGCCGCCTTGCGCGATGATGAAGGTGGCCTTTAGCGGTTTTTGCTTGGAGTAGCCGGCCTCGGCTACCAGCTTCCGCGCGGCATCAACGTCGTATTTCAGCTCCAACGACGGCTTGCCGAACCACGGGCTCGACGGGTCGACCTGTCCCTTGGCGGGTTTTGCCAGGCCGTTCATCAACCCGACCACGCCGTCGCGGTCGATGGCGAGGTTGAGCGCCTTGCGCAGGCGGATGTCGGTCCAGGGCGAGCCGGGCAGCACGCTCAGATGATAATTCCAGACATGCGGAGTGACGTTGTCGACGATCTTCATGCCGGCGGCCTTGAGCTGCGGCACGGCGTCGGGCGCCGGCGTCTCGATCAGGTCGACCTGTCCCGCCAGCAGCGCGTTGGTGCGCGTCAGCGCTTCCGGCATCGGGATCAGGATCATCTTGTCGACTTTTGGCAGCCGCTTCTTGTCCCAGTAGTCGGCGTTTTTGGTGAGCTCGGCGAGCTCGCGCGGCACCAGCTTTGTCAGCTTGAACGGCCCGGTGCCGGAAGGTTCTTTGGCGAACTTGTCCCAGTCCTTGCCGAGCTTTTCATATTGGGCAGGGCTCGAGACCAGGAACCAGAGCATCTGGTAGGGGAAGAAGGAGTCGACGGTCTTGGTGACGATCTCGACGGTGGAATCGTCGATCTTGGCGTAGCTTGCCACCGAAGGCAGGCGGGTCTTGACCTGCGCGCTCTGACGCTTGTCGAATTGCGGCGCCTTGTCGTTCAGCACCTTGTCGAGATTCCAGATCACGGCCTCCGCATTGAACTCGCTGCCGTCGTGGAATTTCACGCCCTTGCGCAAGGAAAAGCGCCACTTGGTCTTGTCGGCGTCATCGACCTTCCATTCGGTGGCAAGGCCCGGCACCAGCTTTCCCGGCCGGTCGGCGACGTCCATTTCCCAGGCCACCAGCGGATCGTAGATGGTGTAGGCGGAGAACTGGTAGGCGCCGGCGCCGCGGTCGGGCTGGCCGGTGGTCTGCGGAATATCCGCCATCGAGATGCCGTAGCGCACCACGGTCTCGGCCTGTGCCGACATTGCGGACAGACCAGCGGCGAGCGCCGCCGCAGCAAGAGGCATCCAATTTCGACTGCGCATGAACTAAGCTCCAATGGCCGGGGTTTGGAACCAGAAAAATGCAAGGTCGGTGCCAGAACAGGCAGGAAAGCTGGGCTTGCATGCGCGCTCACGGGGAGTTGTGCGGCCAAATGCCTGAGCGCGCCAAAAGCATTTCCTTTGGCACAGCCGTTGCATACGATCTGCTCAAGAATTAGTCACCCCCGAAGTCAAGAAGAAGGGATTCGTTGCGATGCGTAACAAGAAGTCTCAGACAAATCTGACCAAGGCGGCCTTGATGCTGGCGACCGCGCTCGCGGTCGCGCCGCCGCAGGCCGTTTGCGCAGAAACCGTGCTGCGTATCGGCATGACTGCTGCCGATATTCCGCGCACCCTCGGCCAGCCCGATCAGGGATTTGAGGGCAATCGCTTCACCGGGCTGACCATGTATGATGGTCTGACGATGTGGGACCTCTCCTCGGCCGACAAGCCGAGCGTGCTGATCCCGGGACTTTCCACTGAGTGGAAAGTCAACGACGACGACAAGAAGAAGTGGATCTTCAAGCTGCGCCCCGGCGTCACTTTCCATGACGGCTCGCCATTCAATGCGGACGCCGTGGTCTGGAACGTCGAGAAGGTGCTGAAGCAGGATGCGCCGCATTTCGACGCCAGCCAGGTCGGCGTCACCGCCTCGCGCATGCCGACGCTCGCCTCCGCGCGCAAGATCGACGACATGACGGTGGAGCTTACTACCAAGGAGCCCGACAGTTTTCTGCCGATCAACCTGACCAATTTGTTCATGGCAAGTCCGGCGAAGTGGCAGAAGCTCTATGACGCCGCTGAAGGCGCCGACGCCAAGGCGAAATCGCAAGCCGCGTGGGCTGCGTTTGCTCGCGATGCGTCGGGCACCGGCCCGTGGAAGATGTCAAAGTTCACGCCGCGCGAGCGGCTTGAGCTGGTCAAGAACGACGGCTATTGGGACAAGGCGCGCGCGCCCAAGGTGGACCGCATGGTGCTGCTGCCGATGCCGGAGGCGAATGCCCGCACCGCGGCGTTGTTGTCCGGCCAGGTCGACTGGGTCGAGGCGCCGGCGCCTGACGCGGTGAAGGAAATCAAGGCGCGGGGCTTCCAGTTGCAGAGCAACGAAGAGCCGCATGTCTGGCCCTGGCAGTTCTCGCGCGTCGAAGGCTCGCCCTGGAACGATATCCGCGTCCGCAAGGCCGCCAATCTCTGCGTCGATCGCGAAGGCATGCGCGACGGCCTGCTCGCAGGGCTGATGGTGCCGGCGACCGGCACCTTCGAGCCCGGCCATCCCTGGCGCGGCAATCCGACCTTCCAGATCAAGTATGACCTGAAGGCTGCGCAGAAGCTGATGCAGGAGGCCGGCTTTGGGCCGAGTAAGAAGCTGACGGTGAAGACCCAGACGTCGGCTTCGGGCTCCGGCCAGATGCTGCCGCTGCCGATGAATGAATATCTGCAGCAGGCGCTGGCGGAGTGCTACTTCGATGTGCAGCTCGACGTCATCGAGTGGAACACGCTGTTCACCAACTGGCGGCGCGGCGTAAAGGATCCGACCGCCAACGGCGCCAACGCCACCAACGTCACCTATGCCGCGATGGATCCGTTCTTCGCGCTGGTGCGCTTCCTGCAGTCGTCGATGGCGCCGCCTGTGTCGAACAATTGGGGTTACATCAACAATCCCAAGTTCGACGAGCTCGTCACCAGGGCGCGGCAGACCTTCGATCCGGCCGAGCGCGACAAGGCGCTTGCCGAGCTGCATGCGGCCTCCGTCGACGATGCGGCCTTCCTCTATGTCGCCCACGACGTCGTCCCGCGCGCCATGAGCCCGAAGATCAAGGGCTTTGTGCAGCCCAAGAGCTGGTTCGTGGACTTTTCGCCGATCACGATGACGCAGTGAGGCCATTCTCGTCATGGCCGGGCTTGACCCGGCTATCCACGTGCTGCCACCGGAAAGAAAGACGTGGATGCCCGGGTCAAGCCCGGGCATGACGAAGGAAAGGTTGCGGCCGCGTTTTTGCAATGCGGCCGATGAAGGAAAGTAATCCGTGCTTCTCTACGTCCTCAGACGCATCGTCTATGTCATTCCGATCGTGATCAGCGTGGCGCTGGTGTGCTTCCTGTTGGTGCACATCACGCCCGGTGATCCGCTGGTGGCCGTGCTGCCGGCGGATGCCTCGCAGGAGCTTGCGGCGCAATTGCGCGCGGCCTACGGCTTCGACCGGCCGCTGCCGGTGCAATTTGGCCTGTGGCTGTGGCGCGCGATCCATGGAGATCTCGGCGCCTCCATCGCCACGGGGCGGCCCGTGCTGAGCGAGGTGCTGCGCGCGGTGCAGAACACCGTGATGCTGGCGATCGCCGCCGCCATCATCGGCTTCACGCTGGGGCTGTTGTTCGGCCTGATCGCCGGCTATTTCCGCGACACCTGGGTCGACAAGGTCGCCACCTCCTTTGCCATCGCCGGCGTCTCCGTGCCGCATTACTGGCTCGGGATGGTGATGGTGATCATCTTCTCGGTGCAGCTGAACTGGCTGCCGGCTGTCGGCGCCGGACCCGGCGGCTCCGGCGCCTGGGCGTGGGACTGGGATCACCTGAAGTATCTGGTGCTGCCGGCGATCACGACCTCGGTCATTCCGATGGGCATCGTCACCCGCACCGTGCGCGCGCTGACCGGCGACATCCTCTCACAGGATTTCGTCGAGGCGCTGCGCGCCAAAGGCCTGCGCGAGCTCGAAGTGTTCAAGCACGTCATCAAGAACGCGGCGCCGACCGCGATGGCGGTGATGGGGCTTCAGCTCGGTTATATGCTTGGTGGATCGATCCTGATCGAGACGGTGTTTTCCTGGCCGGGCTCGGGCCTGCTGCTCAATTCAGCGATCTTCCAGCGCGACTTGCCGCTGTTGCAGGGCACGATTTTGGTGCTGGCGCTGTTCTTCGTGTTGCTGAATCTGCTGGTTGACGTGGCGCAGGCCGCGATCGATCCGCGCATCAAGCGGGGTTAGGCGATGAGCGCGATCACCGACCACGCTTTGCAAGCCGCGCCCGCCACCAAGGCCCGCGGCTATTGGGCCACCGTCGGGCGCAGGATTCTGCGCGACAAGGTGTCGATGGCCTGCGCGTTTGTCCTCATCCTGATATTTGCGTCTGCGCTGCTGGCGCCATGGCTGGGGTTAGCCGATCCCTATCAGGGCTCGATGATCCGCAGGCTTCGCCACGTCGGCACGCCAAACTATCTGCTCGGCACCGACGAGCTTGGCCGCGACATGCTCTCGCGGCTGATCTATGGCGGCAGGCTGTCGCTGATCGTCGGCATCCTGCCCGTGATCCTTGCCTTCTTGATCGGCACCTCGCTCGGCTTGGTTGCCGGCTACGTCGGCGGCCGCGTCAACACCGCGATCATGCGCACGGTGGACGTGTTCTACGCCTTTCCCTCGGTGCTGCTGGCGATCGCGATATCCGGCGCGCTCGGCGCCGGCATCGTCAACTCCATCGTGTCGCTCACGATCGTGTTCGTCCCGCAGATCACCCGCGTCGCCGAAAGCGTCACCACCGGCGTGCGCAACATGGATTTCGTGGAGGCGGCGCGCGCCTCCGGCGCCGGGCCCTTCACCATCATGCGGGTGCACATGCTCGGCAATGTGCTGGGGCCGATCTTTGTCTACGCCACCGGACTGATTTCGGTATCGATGATCCTGGCCGCCGGTCTCTCGTTCCTTGGGTTGGGCACAAAACCGCCGGAGCCGGAATGGGGACTGATGCTGAACACGCTGCGCACCGCGATCTACGTCAACCCCTGGGTGGCGGCGTTGCCGGGCGTGATGATCTTCGCGGTGTCGATCTGCTTCAATTTGCTGAGCGACGGCATGCGCAGCGCGATGGATATCAGGAACTGAGATGAGCGATACGTCCATCGACATGCTGGAGCCCGTAGAAGACCGCGGCGGCGCGGCACAGCCGCTGCTGCAGGTCACGGGCCTGACAAAGCACTTTCCGGTGCGGGGCGAGCTGTTCAGCGCCCGCAAGACGGTGCGCGCGGTGGACGACGTCTCCTTCACCGTGCTCAAGGGTGAGACCATGGGCATCGTCGGGGAATCCGGCTGCGGCAAGTCCACCACGGCGCGGCTGTTGATGCACCTGATGAAGCGCGATGCTGGCGACATCGTCTATGACGGCATGCAGGTCGGCCAGGCGCTTTCCTTGCGTGAATTGCGCCGCGGCATGCAGATGGTGTTCCAGGACAGCTATGCCTCGCTCAACCCGCGCCTGACCATCGAGGAGTCCATCGCCTTCGGCCCGAAGGTGCATGGCATGGCGGACCAGGCGGCGCGGCAGCTGGCGCGCGAGCTGCTCGGCAAGGTGGGCCTGCGGCCGGAAACCTTTGCCAACCGCTATCCGCACGAGATTTCCGGCGGCCAACGCCAGCGCGTCAATATCGCCCGCGCGCTGGCGCTGTCGCCGCGACTGGTGATCCTCGATGAAGCGGTGTCCGCCCTCGACAAGTCGGTCGAGGCGCAGGTGCTCAACCTGCTCGCCGACCTCAAGCGCGAGTTCGGGCTGACCTATCTCTTCATCAGCCACGATCTCAACGTGGTGCGCTACATCTCCGACCGCGTGCTGGTGATGTATCTCGGCGAAGTGGTCGAGCTCGGCCCGGTCGACAAGGTGTGGGATATGCCCGCGCATCCCTATACCCGTGCGCTGCTGGCGGCGATGCCGTCGTCCAACCCGGACAACCGCACCGAGACGCCACCGATCTCCGGCGATCCGCCGAATCCGATCGATCCGCCGTCCGGCTGCCGGTTCCACACAAGATGCCCGTTTGCGGAGCCGCTCTGCGCAAAAGCCACGCCAAAGCTCACCGCCATCGATACAATGGGCCATGAAGCGGCGTGCTACATGGCCATTCCGGGCTCCGGGCATAGCCGTGCGCACGCATGATCCGAAAAAGTTGGCACCGGTTTTTCGAAAAGATCTGCGCAAAATAAAGAGGGAGAAGACGCGGCATGACACGACCGACAGCGAAAGAAATAAGAGCGATGAGCGACG
>Ga0081455_10002668_pt1 | contig 21100 bp, 12 predicted proteins | sample TabmetS3T2R1_FD_70207 | JGI IMG/M metagenome (GOLD analysis project Ga0081455, IMG submission 70207) | Tabebuia heterophylla rhizosphere microbial communities from the University of Puerto Rico - S3T2R1 | ecosystem: Host-associated > Plants > Roots > Rhizosphere ...
GGAACATGATCGGCGACGGCGCGCATCTCCGCGAACTCGCCATGGCAGTACAGCACGACGTCGCAGCCGGCCGCGACGATCGCCCGGGTTCGTTCGGCGACTGAACCGCTCAGCGCGTTCATCGAGACGTCATCGCTCATCAGCAGCCCGTCAAATCCAATCCAGCCACGAATCACTTCGGCGATCATAGTCGGAGAAGTTGTCGCCGGGTGGGCGCGGTCAATCGCGCTGAAGATCACATGGGCCGTCATGGCCATGGGCAGGTCCGCGAGCGGCCGGAACGCGGCAAAATCGGTTTGTTCCAGCTCCGCGCGCGAGGTGTCCACGACCGGCAGCAGATGGTGCGAATCGACCGTGGCCCGACCGTGCCCGGGAATGTGCTTCAGCACCGGCAAGACCCCGCCGTCGGCCAAGCCCTCGGCCACCGCGCGACACAGCGCGACGACCTGCTCGACCGTCTCGCCATAGGCACGATCACCGATCACATTGTCGGCGCCCGCCACGGGCACATCGGCCAACGGCAGGCAATCCACATCAATTCCGAGCGTAGCGAGATCCGCCGCGATCAGCCGCGCCGAAAGCTTGGCGGCGCGCAAGCCTTGGCCGGCGTCGCGCCGAAACAATCGGGCAAACGCAGCGCCGGGGGGATAAGCGGGCCACAGCGGAGGTTGCAGCCTTTGCACCCGGCCGCCTTCCTGATCGATCAGTACCGGCGCGTCGGCGCGGCCGACGGCGTCGCGAAATTCATTCACAAAATCAGCAACTTGTGCCGGATCTCGCACATTCCTCTTGAACAGGATGAAGCCCCAAGGCTGCTCGGCGCGCAGGAATGCCCGCTCGTCCGCCGTCAGGGCGGTTCCGGCCAAGCCTGTGATGAACGCTTTGCTGCTCACCGAACTGTCCGATTCCGACATTCGCCTCTCATCTCGGCGATCTTTTACGAATGTTGGAATCAAAGAACCACTGGCAAGCCAAAGATTTCAGTGGAGTGCCAGCGGTGCGTTCCACGAAACCGCGCAGGCGCATGAGGTTCGGGCCGGACGCAGCGATCGCGCTCGCTAATCGTAGGATGAGAACGCCGCTAATTGCGTTGGACGACGCATTGGCCGCCCGCAACCCTCAGATTGCTGCAGAGCTGACCAGCCTCTTCCTGGGACGCAAAGGGCCCGACCATCGCGCGATAGTAGACCCCCTTGTCACCCAGATCTGCACGCTTGATGAGCGGGGACCGGGAACCCAGCACGTTCGGATATTTGGTCTGGGCAGACTTATACGAGGCCTGAGCTTCCGCTTCGGTCTTCTGGGATGCGATTTGCACCACGAACCCTCCGCGCAACGGGCTGACCGAGGCGGTCTGTACGGCCGGTGCAGCCGCAGCGGGCGGCGCTGAGGCCGAGGCGGACCGCACATTGTTGGGCGTCAGTGGCATCGGTCCGTTGGCTCCGGCCGAGGCGGTTGCAACCGGCGCCGGTGTCTGTGGGGTGCCACGTGGCACGGTCACGGGCTGCGTCGCGACCGCACGGGCGGGCGGCGCGGCGGATTGCGGCGCAGACGTCGGCTGTTCGGTCCGAATCGGAACCGTGCGAATCCGGCGCGGCTCATCCCAAGCTGCGCCGCCGGCACCGGCGGCCGAGCCACTCGAGGCGACGGTTGGGCCGCTTTGGCCAGGCGTCGGGAACACGGAGCGCTGGGCGTTGACATCGACCGGCTGTTCTTCCCGCGAAACGACGCGCTCGGGACCGTCGCTGCTTGCGACACGGTCGTTGAACATTTTGCTGGCCCCGTCGGCGACCGGCGGCACCACCTTGGTGGGGCTGGTATCGGCCCTGAACACCGGCGGCGTGCCGCTGCGCGGCGATCCGACATAGGAGCGATAGGCATAAGCACTGGCCGTGCCGACCACGGCTAGGCCGAGGACAACGGCAACCGTCAGCATGCCCCCCGCGCGGGCGCGCTTGGGCTCCTGATAGGCTGATGACTCGTCGTACTGCTCATCCGCCGCGTATTCGTCTTCGTAGCGTTGGTCGTCCGGATATTGATCGGCGTACTGATCCTGGTGCTGCTGGCCGAACAGCACATTGTCGTAACGGGACGCATCATGGCGGGGAGCCGCATGCTCCGGCTGCGGATTGCGCAGGAAGGACGGCATCGGCGTCAGCACGGGCTCGGCGTCGGCCTGATGATAAGCCTGCGCCTCATAGTGCTGCCCGCCGGCGTGCTCCGTTTGCAGGTTTGCCTGGGCGGTCTGCAGCCATGACGGGCCACGCGCGGGGCTTTCGTCCCGACCTTGGTCAGGATTTGGATGCACCGCAGCCGTCTGGCTGCGGCCCAAATTCGCCTGGGGCGCCGTCTGGCCGATCAATCGCGCGAGTTCCGCCAAAGGGTCGCTTTCAGGGGCTTCCGCCGCCTGCTGCCGTGCACCGCTGAAATTGCTTCTCGGCAATTGAAATCGGCCTGGAATTCGATCCGCCATCTGGGTTGCGTCCTCCGCCGGCGCGAGCCGGCCCGCGCCTCGGGCCTGTCGGCAGCCACGTCTCGTTTCGCTCGCCCCTGATCCGCCCCGCTCTAACGCATCTCCTCCGGCGCCTTCACGCCGAGGACGGCGAGCCCCGACGCCAGGATGGAGACGACTCCCTGAACCAGAGCCAATCGCGCGATCGTGAGTTGTCTATCATTCTCGATAATGAAGCGTAAATGAGGCATTTCATTGCCCCGCGTCCAAAACGCGTGAAATTCACTGGCGAGATCAAACAGATAAAACGCCAGCCGGTGCGGCTCATGGGCCAGGGCGGCGGCTTCGACCAGGCGCGGAAACAAAGCGAGCTGCCGGATCAGAGCCAATTCGGCTGAGTCGGTCAGCCGATCGAGGGGCGCATCTGTCAGGAAACTTGCCCGGGCCGACGCGTTGCCAGGCAGGTCTGGAACCGCTTTGGCCGCATTGCGGAACACGGAATGGCAGCGCGCGTGGGCGTATTGGACATAGAACACCGGATTGTCGCGCGATTGCTCGATCACCTTGGCAAGGTCGAAGTCCAAAACCGCATCGTTCTTGCGATAGAGCATCATGAAGCGGACCGCATCCGGGCCGACTTCATCGACAACTTCACGAAGCGTAACGAAGTCCCCGGACCGCTTCGACATTTTCACCGGCTCGCCGGCCCGCAGCAGCTTCACCAATTGAACGATTTTCACGTCCAGTTCGGCCTGCCCCTCGGTCACCGCCCTGACCGCGGCTTGAACCCTTTTGATGTAGCCGCCATGGTCGGCGCCCCAGACATCGACGAGGTTGCGGAAACCTCGGTCAAACTTGGATTTGTGATAGGCGATGTCGGAGGCAAAGTAGGTGTAGCCGCCGTCGGATTTCAGGAGCGGCCGATCAACGTCGTCGCCGAAATCCGTCGCGCGGAACAGGGTCTGTTCGCGATCTTCCCAATCGTCGTCCACCGCCCCTTTCGGTCGCGGCAGCCGTCCCTGATAGATCAGGCCGCGCTGCCGCAGCCCGTCGATCACGGCGGCGACCTGGTTCGTGACGCCCTGCTGCAGGGATCGTTCGGAAAAAAAGATGTCGTGCCGGACCTGGAGCGCGGCGAGATCGGCCCTGATCTCGTCCATCATCATGGCGATCGCCTTCGCCCGCGCGATCGGCAACCACTCTGATTCGGGCTTCTCCAGCAGTTCCGGCCCAAACTCCTGCGCCAGCGCGACGCCGACAGGTTTCAGATAGTCACCGGGATAAAGCCCCTCGGGAATGTCGCCGATGCTCTCGCCGAGCGCCTCGCGGTAGCGCAGGAAGGCGGAACGCGCGAGGACGTCGACCTGGGCGCCGGCATCGTTGATGTAGTATTCGCGGGTCACGTCATAACCGGCGAAGGCCAACAGACCAGCGAGAGCATCGCCGAACACCGCGCCGCGGCAATGTCCGATATGCATCGGCCCGGTCGGGTTGGCCGAGACGTATTCGACATTGATGCTCTGACCGGCACCAAGAGCCGATCGGCCGAAATCCGGCTGCGACAACACTTGCCGCAACGTCCCCGTCCATGCCGCCGGCCGCAGGGTGAGGTTGATGAAACCCGGACCTGCGATCACCGCTTGCTCGATCAGGGGATCGGCGCGCAGACAGGCGGCAATTTGCTCGGCCAAATCCTTCGGATTTTTCCTGGCGGGCTTCGCCAGCACCATCGCGGCGTTGGTGGCCATGTCGCCATGGCCGACGTCGCGCGTCGGCTCCACGGTCACCCGCGATTGATCAAGGCCGTCCGGCAACACGCCATCTGCCACCAGCGACGTCGTCGCGGCTGCAACAGCTTTGCCGATGGTGGCGTAGAGATGATCGGGTTTTTCGGCCATTTCACTGGATACCGCGTGAGGCCGCCGCCTAACGCATAAAGGCCTACAAGTCAAAATGGGACCGCGGCCAAATCAGCGCAATTCGGGGCTGGATTTGAAAATACGCGTATGTTCGGTCAAGGCAAACCGATCGGTCATTCCGGCGATGAAATCACCGATCCGCCGCGCCCAATCGGCGTCACTGCGCGCCGGCGCCTCGGTCCAATCCGCCGGCAGTTCACCCGGATGGGCGCGATAGAACTCGAAGAGGTCGCGGACAACGTCCTGAGCCTCGCTCATGACCCTCAGCACCCGTTCGTGCCGATACATCCGCTCGAACAGAAAGGCCTTGATGGCGCTTTCACTCGCGGCCATCGCGCGTGAGAAAGCCAGAAACGGCGCGCTGCTTGCGCGCACTTGGTCGACCGAGGCCGGACGCGATGCGCGGAGCCTGGTCGTTGTTTCCTCGATCACGTCACTGATCAATCGCGAAATCAGTTCGCGCACGAGATTCGCAGCGCGGCGGCCTTCGTCCAAAGCGGGGTACCGCGGGTCAATCTCGGCCACGATCTCCGCAAGCAAAGGAACCGTGGTGAGGTCGGCAATGGCGAACAGGCCTGCGCGCAGGCCATCGTCGATGTCATGGGCATCGTAAGCGATGTCGTCCGCCAGCGCGGCGGCCTGCGCTTCCAGGCAGGCGAATGTCGAGAGCTCGAGATCGTAGGCTGCCACGAAATCGGTGATTCCCTGCGGAATCCCGTTGTCGCGGTATCGCCGGGTCGGCTGGCCATCCGACGCCATCAGCGGTCCATTGTGCTTGACGATGCCTTCCAGCGTCTCCCAGGTCAGGTTCAGACCGTCGAAATCCGGATAGCGGCGCTCCAGCAGGGTGACGACACGTAGCGCCTGGGCGTTGTGGTCGAAGCCCCGGCAGACGCGCAGACATTGATCCAGCGCGCGTTCGCCGGCATGGCCGAAGGGCGGGTGGCCGAGATCATGGGCCAGCGCGAGCGTCTCGGTCAGGTCCTCGTCGAGGCCAAGCTGGCGCGCCAGGGCGCGGGCAATCTGGGCGACTTCCAAGGAATGGGTCAGGCGGGTGCGGTAGTGATCGCCTTCGTGGAAGACGAACACCTGCGTCTTGTGCTTGAGGCGCCGAAACGCCGCGGAGTGGATCACACGATCGCAATCACGTCGAAACGCGCTACGGGTGCGGCTCGCGGGCTCAAATCTTTGCCGGCCGCGGCTGAAGTCGGGATCGCAGGCATAGGGCGCACGCGGGGCTGCCATCCCAACCGCCATCGAGGTCTCCTCGCAATGATTGATTCCCGACCTCAGCGCACTTAACTATACGAGGACAGAACCGCAAACCGTCTTCACCGCGCTCCCTCGCGGTCAACCAAGTGACTGAACCATGACCGACACCCTGACCATCACCGAGCGGGCCGCCGAGCGCATCGGCAAGATCCTGCAATCGGAAGGGCAAGGCGCCATGCTGCGGATCAGTGTCGAGGGCGGCGGCTGTTCCGGCTTTCAATACAAGTTCCACGTCGAACACGCCAAAGCCGATGACGACATGGTGATCCACCACGACGCGGCAACCGTCGTGGTCGACCCCTCATCGGCGCCGTTCCTGGCCGGCTCGCAAGTCGATTTCGTCGATGACCTCATCGGGGCCTCGTTCCGGGTGTCCAACCCGAATGCCACCGCCTCCTGCGGCTGCGGCACCAGCTTTTCGGTCTGAGGCGCGTCAGACCGCAGGATCAGATGCAAGCCGGGACAGTCATTTCCTATTCCGAAAACCCCGAGCGCCCTTACGCCGAACTCATGCTGCACAATGGCGACCGTATTCAATTATCAATGGATGGTGCTGGCGTCGCAATCCAGCGACTTGAGCCGGGAATACCGCCCGCGGCGTTGTTTCACGCCGATCCTGATTTGACCGCCCGGATTTGCGCGGCTCTGCTCGGTGACGAAACAAGGCCCCCACCGACCCCGCTGCGCATTCTCGTTGCTGCGGTGGCGCAACTTGGCTCCGCTGATGAAATCCGCCTGGCGTTCGAAGAGGCGGCAGCGCAGGCGCAATGACGATCAGCTCGACGCCTGCCGGCCGTTCAGCGCGATGAAGTAGAGATTGCGCAGATAGACGAACAGGCCGAGCCCCTGGCCTGCGATGAAGACCGGATCCTTGCGGTAGAGCGCGTAGATAAACAACACCAATCCGCCGCCGATCGAGAAGAACCAGAACGACACCGGGATCACGCTGGCGCGGGCGCGCTCCGAAGCGATCCATTGCACCACGAAGCGCATCGTGAAGAAGGCCTGCCCGATCAGGCCGAGCACGACCCAGGCGTCGAACCGCACAACGAAGACGTCGTGCAGATAAGTGCCGAGTGCTTGAATCCAGTCAGCGGCCATCAGCCTTCACCTCCGTGACCTCGGGACTAGCCTGCTTGCGCCGGATCAGCCACCAGACGCCCATCAGGTCGGCAATGCCGACCCACAACCGGTCGAACAGGCCATAATTCGAAACACCGGAATGCCGGGGCCGGTCGACCACGTCGACATAGGCGATCTCGTAGCCTTCCCGGTGCACCAGCGCCGGCAGGAAACGATGCAGGCCATCGAAGAACGGCAGCGCCAGGAACAGGTCGCGCGGAAACGCCTTCAGGCCGCAATTGGTATCCAGCGTATCGTCGCGAAGAATGGCGCGCCGAACATGATTGCCAATCCGCGATTGCAACTTCTTCGACAGCGTGTCGCGTCGGCGTAATCGCTGTGCCGCCACCAATCCAACGCGCCCCTCGCCTGCCAGCAGCGCCGACAGCATCGGCACCAGATAGGCCGGGTCGTTCTGCCCGTCACCGTCGAGGATTGCGATCATCGGCGCCCGTGCCGCACGCACGCCGGCGCGCAACGCCGCGGCCTTGCCGCCCGACGGGTGCTGGCGAATGTCCCGCAGATTTGCATAGCGTTGCATCAACTCGCGCAACTTCGCGTCCGTGCCGTCAACCGACCCATCGTCGACGCAGATGATTTCGAACGGCCAGCGTCCGTCCAGCGCCGCGACGATCTCCTGCACGACCAGCGCGACATTCCCCTCTTCATTGCGGACCGGCATGACGATCGACACTGTCGGCGTAACCGCCGCGGCATGTGGAGAGAGGCTGTTCATGGATCGGACGAGCCTAACGCGTTTCTGTCGAGCGAAACACCGCGACCGAAATCTGACGGCCGAGCGAGTAATTGTAACCGTCGACACGGGCGCCGATGGCATAGCGCAGACCGATCGCTTCGGCGCGTTGCGCGAACGCGCGCTCCTGCCGCGACTCGATCAGAGCAAACCGGCAGCTGCCCTGCGCGAGAAAATCGGCGGCGCCGGAGGCATCGCTCGGCAGGATCGACGTTCCCACCATGAACACCAGGCTCGGCTCATGAAATCCGGCCGTCGCAGCCATCGGTTGATGGCATTCCACGCTGCGCAGCGCGCGCGCGAGCTCGACGCTGGGAAACAGCGGCGACAGCGACGGCACGACCACGCCGTACATCGCCGCAGCCAGCATCAGCGACGCGGCCACGCCATTCAGCAGCGATCGCTCGGCATGACTCTCGTCGTAAAGCCGCCAGGCAAACAGCCCGAAAATCGTTGCAGCCGCCGCCAGCGGCCAGGCCAGGAAGGCCGGCTGATGGGTGAAATAGACGGCCGCGCCGATGCCGATGATGGACACCACCGCGGGCATGGTGAACCACCAGGAGATGCCGCGCACCATCCACGCCCGGTTCGACAGCACCCGCAATTCCAGCGCCCCCGTCAGCAGGATCGCGATCGCCGGATAAAGTGGCAGAACGTAATGGGGCAGCTTGGTCGGCACCAGCTCAAAGATGATCCAGGACGGCACCAGCCAGGCCAGCAGGAATTGCGCGGCAGGCTCCCGGCGCGCGCGCCAGATCGCCGGGGCGGCCAGGCCGGCCAGCGCGGCCCCCGGCCAGAAAGTCAGCCAGAAGCTGACGAAATAGGTGCCGGGCGGCGCGCCATGGGTCTCCTGCCCGCTGAAGACCTTGCTGAGCAAATCTTCGCCGAGCGATTTTTCCAGAAAGGCGTCGCCCGATTTCATCAGGATGGCGACAAACCATGGCAGCACCAGCAGCAGCACCCAGGCCACGCCCCAGATCGGCCGGAGCCGCCACAGCCATGCGGCTGAGCGATCGACGACCGCGAGCGCGACGATGCACAGGCCGGCGATCATGAGCGGCAACGGTCCCTTGGTCAGGATGCCGCCCGCGATCGCCGTCCAGAAAATCGCCGGCACCGCCCACGAACGTGACGCATCCTCGCCGCGCTGCCACGCCAGGTAGATGCGCGCCATCGCGCCCATGGCCGCCGTGATCGTCAAAAGCAGCATCGCGTCGGTTTTGGCGAGCCGCGCCTCGACCCCCACCAGCACCGAACTGCACATCATCAGGGCAGCCAGGATGGCGCCGCGCCGGGTGACAAAGGCCAGCGCCGCCCAATAGGTCAAAAGCACAGCGCCGGTGGTGCCGATGAAGGATGGGATTCGGTAAATCCAGATGCGCACGTCCGCCCGTGGCACGCCGATGGCCGTGGCGGCTTCGACAGCGGCGGCCTGCAGCCAGTAGATTCCGACCGGCTTTTTGTAGCGGACCTCGTCCTGGAAGCGGATGTCGACGAAATCGCCGCTTTCCACCATCTGCTTGGAGGCCTGGGCGAACCGCGATTCATCGCGATCGACAGGCGGAATGGTGAAGAAGCCGGGAAGGAAGAACAACGCGCCGCAGATCACCAGAAACGCGATCGCGCGCGCGTGACTGGCGGATACAAAATTGAGAATGGCCACGATTCCGCTGCCCGGATCGCTCCGTTTCGCGGATTGCCGCCCTTCCCCAAACCGGCGCTGTCCGAGGGTCTCAACCATCGGGTTCGCATACGATGAAATGTTCGACCCGACAACCGCTTAGGGGGATGGTTATTGCAGTCGAATGACGACTGTGTCCGCGGCGCCCATGGCATCCATCACGGTCAGCCTTGCAAACCCGGGGCCCGGCGGCGCGATCAGTTGCTGGCGGCGGCCATCGAGCTGACCGGCGGAGAGGCCATTCACCATGACCGTGATCGGCAACACGCCACCGGCGACCTTCACCGCAATCGGGGCCGTTTTGGGGTCGCCGTCGGCCGCGAGATCGAGCCGCGAACCGTTCAACGGAAACTGGATGTGGGGACTGCGGTCGTTGTCGTTGCGAACGAGTTCGCCGACCGGGCGGAAGCGGCGCAGCGGCAGCGGCAACTTGGCCGTGGCCGCGATCAAGGTGCCCTTCGGCGGCTTCGGCAACGGCGCGGCAAGCTTGCCGGTGCGCGCAAAGGCGTCGAACAGGATCGGCGCCGCTGCCGTGCGGCCGACCAGGCCGGGGACCGGGGCACCGTCGGGACGCCCGACCCAGATTCCGATCGTCATGCGGCCGTCAAACCCGATCGACCAGGCATCCCGATAGCCGTAGCTGGTGCCGGTCTTGAACGCGATCCGGTTGTGCGGGGCGTTGTCGGGCGGCGGCGTGCCGAACAGGACGTTGCCGACCTGCCAGGCGGCCGCCTTGTCCATCAGCCGCATCGTGTCGCGGTCGCGCTCTTCCGCTGCCATGATTTCGCGCAGCACGAGCGTGGTACCCAGTCGCGGCAGACCGGCATAGGTCTGCACCAAATCAGCCAGCGTCACGCCCACCCCGCCCAGTCCCATCGCGAGCCCCGGCGCCTCGTCCTTCGGCAGTACGAGATCGGCGCCCGCCTGTTTCAGCCGGGCCGCCAGCCGGCTCGCGCCGACACGATCGAGCAAGGCGATCGCGGGGACGTTGAGCGACATCTGCAGCGCCTTGCGGACCGTGACGGTGCCCTGGAACGTCATGTCGAAATTCTCCGGCGCATAGCTGCCGAAGCGGATCGGCCGGTCGTCGATCAGGCTTTCCGGATTGACGAAGCCGTCCTCGAAAGCGAGGCCGTAAATGAACGGCTTCAGCGTCGAGCCCGGCGAGCGCACCGCGCGCGTCATGTCGACCTGGCCCGAACGCCCGACGTCGAAATAATCCGGTGAGCCGACATGGGCGAGAACGTCGCCGCTCTCATTGTCGACTGCCATGATCGACACCGACACGTCGCGTCCGAGCGCGTTGGCGCGATCGAAGGCCAGGCTTTCCAGCGATTTCTGCAAGCCGGCGTCGAGCGTCAGGCGGATGACATTTTGCGTCTTCTGCGAGGCGACCGCCTGATCGGTGGCGTGCGGCGCAAGGATCGGCATCGGCTGACGCAGATGCGGCACCGGCTCCGCGATCGCGCGCGACGCATCCTCGGGCGAAACGATCCCGTCCTCCACCATCCGATGCAGAACGCGATTCCGGGCCAGGCGCGCGGTATCGGCGTGGCGGTCGAGCCGGCGCCGCTCCGGCGCCTGGGGCAGCGCGACGAGCAACGCCGCCTCCCCCAGCGTCAGCCGCTTCGGCTCCTTGTTGAAATAGCCGAGCGAGGCCGCGCGGACGCCTTCCAGATTGCCGCCGAACGGCGCCAGCGTCAGGTAATAATCGAGGATCTCGTCCTTGGAGTAGTGCCGCTCGAGCTCGATCGCGCGCACCATCTGGCGCAATTTGGCGGCCAACGAGCGTTTGGCGCGCGGCTCGAGCAACCGCGCGAGCTGCATCGAGATGGTTGAGCCACCGGACACGATATGCCCCGAACTCACAAACTGCAGGACGGCGCGGGCGAGCGCCATCGGATCGACGCCGTGATGTTCGCGAAAACGCTTGTCTTCGAAGGCCAGCAGGAGCTTCAGATAGGTCGGGTCGACGTCGGCCGCATGCACCGGCAACCGCCAGCGGCCGTCATCCATCGCAAACGCCCGCAGGAGTTTGCCATTGCGGTCGACCACCGTGGTCGAGACCGTGTCGATGTCCTTGAGTGGCAGCGGGCCGAGCCACACCACTGGTAGCGCGACGCAGCCGAGCACCAGACCGAGGCAACAGACAACAGCAGCGCGCAGCCGCGTCCGGCGTCGGCTGCCGCCGGATTGCGCTGCTGCCGTGGTCCCGGTCATTTCTTCTGCGCCGCCGTGATCTCGATCTTGCCGGTGCCGGTGCGGCCATAACGCGAGGGATTGTACATGTCCTCGACAGAGGCTTGCGGCAGCACGTAAGTGCCCGGCGAGACCGCGCGCGCCACATAGGCGACCGTGAAGACCGGGCTGTCGTCGCTCGCCCGGTCAATCGCGGCACTGAAGCGATCGTCGCGGAATTCGACCGTCTCCGGCTCCTCGCCATCCTCGATCCAGTCCAGCGTCCCGGAGTCGCCCGAAGAGACGAGACGCGGATTGTCGATCTCGAGGCCGGCCGGCAAGTGATCGACCACCATGATCTTGCCGTACTCCGGCTTGGCTTCGGTAATCTTCAGCACCACGGCGAAACGCTCGTTCTGCTTCGCCTTGGCGATATCGGCCGGCTTGCCATCGAGCGTGAAATAGCTGCGCTCGATCTTGAAGCCGTTGGACGCCGCGGGCTCCGGCGTGACCGGCGCGCCGGCCACCGAGATCACCGCCTGCAGCGGCGTGTCGCCGGTGTTGGTGATCTTGACCGGCTTCGCCGCGATGTCGGCCTGGCGATAATTGCGGAACAAAGCTGTCTTCACCGGCGCGCCGTCAATCTCAAGCGACACCGTATTGGCTTCCTTCGCCAGCGCGCGGGCGGCGAGCAGAAGCCAGGCATTTTCCTGGGTCGAGGTGTAGGGCGTCAGGCCCCGCGCCGCCTCGACACGCTCGACCGCGCCGGTGAGCGTCGCCCGCGGCGCACCGCCTTCGCTGGCCAGCGACACCAGAGCCGCGGCGTCGCGCAGCGACGACCCATAATCGACGCGACCGAACACCAGCACCGGCTTCGGCTGCAGATCCTGCAGCGCGGCCGTATAGACCTTCTCGGCCCTGCCGCGATCGCCGACCAGCGCGAGGGCAGCCGCGAGCTGCGCCTTGGCGATCGGCGTCTGCAGGGCGTTGAGCTTGGTGTCGGCGAGGTAACGCAGATCGCCCACCGGAGCCGCGCCGTTCCTGGCAAGGACGTACAATGCATAGGCCAGGTCGCGGCCGCCGTTCTTTTCCGGCTCTTCGGCGTTCGCAACGCTGTTGCGCAGCCGATCGATCGCCTGGCGGAACGCGACATCCGGCACCGCGTAATTCTTTTCCCGGGCCCGGGTCAGGAAATCAGTCACATAGGCGTCGAGCCAGGCATCGTCGCCGCCGGCCGACCAAAGGCCGAACGAGCCGTTCGATCCCTGGCGTGCCAGCAGCCGGTCGATCGCATCCTTGATGCGCTGTTCGGCGCCGGCATCCAGCGCGAGGCTCGATTCCGCGGCAAGATCATTGACGTAAAGCAGCGGCATCGCGCGCGAGGTAATCTGCTCCGAACAGCCGAACGGATAGCGATCGAGCGATTTCAGGATGGTCGCCGCGTCCAGCGCCGTCGACATGCTGACGCTGACCGAAACGGCGCCCGTGCCCGCGACAAGATCGGCGAACATGTCGGGCGACAGCGTCATGCTCTCGCCCTTCGCGAGCGTGCGCACGGTGCGTCGCGCGAGGATCTGCGTCGCGGGCTTGATGTCGAGCTGATAGTGTCGCGCCAGCGTCAGGCCGTTCGGCCCCGTGATATCGACATCAAATTGAGAGGTGCCGGCGCCCGAGGCGTCGAGCGCGAGTTGCACATTGCTGCGTTGTTTGGCAGCCAGGTGCATGGTGGTCGCGGGATTGCCGGTGAGCTTCACCGGTCCGCCCGCCTTCACGTTGATCACATAGTCGCCTGCGGCACCTTCGACGTTGTCGAGCTCCATCGTCATGGTGCCGCGATCGCCGTTCAGAAGGAAACGAGGCAAGGTCGCCGTGAGCACGACCGGATCACGGACCGTGACGTCGATCGTGGCCTTGCCGATCTTGGTCGCACTCCAAGCCACCGCCATCACCCGAGCAGTGCCTGCAAATTCAGGAATTGCGAACGGAATCTCGGCGCTGCCGTCGGGCCCCACGGTGACGATGCCCGAATACAATGCAAGCGGCTTCTGCGTCGGCGGACTGCCCTGCAGTTCGGCGCCCGCGCTGTCGCCGCCCGTCCTGATCTGGCCGCGGGTGCCCTGCATGCCGTCGATCAGCTGGCCGTAGAGGTCACGGATCTCCGTCGTCAGGCTGCGCTGACCGAGATAGTACTCATCCGGCGCCGGCGGCTTGTAGTTTGTCAGATTGAGGATGCCGACATCCACGGCAGCCACCACGATCTTGGCGTCTTCGCCGGGATTGAGCCCACCGATCTTCACGGGTATCTTGAGCGCACTCGAGGGGCGCATCAGCGCGGGCGGCGCAAGCGCGACACTCAAGGTCCGCGTCGCGCGATCGATGCCGAACCATTTCAGCCCGATGGCGCGACCTGGCATGCGTTGGGCCTGCGCATCGAGCGGCCGACGCAGCGTCGCCACCACATAGGCCCCCGTCCCCCAATCCTTGCCGACGGGGATGCGCACCTGCGCCGTACCTGGTTTGATATCGATGACCTGCGTCGTGAGCAGCCGGTCGCCCACGACATTGATCGTCAGCTTGCCGGCCGATCGCGCATTCACGCTCACGACCATGGTCTCGCCAGACTGATAGGTCGATTTGTCGATCGACGTTTCCAGCAGATCGGGCGTGTCGGCGCTGCCGTCGGAATACCAGCCGACATCGAACTGGACCGACGTCAACACGCCATCATTGCCGGCTTCCTTGACATCGAGCCGATAGCGACCGGCCTGCGGATTGACCTGCAGTCGCGCCGGCTTGTCGGCGGTGACGGCGATCTCGCCATCGGCGACGCGAGACGTCGACTTCACCGGCTCGTAGTTCCAGGAATAGCCCTGCCGATACCATTGATAGCGTGACTCGAGCTTGAGAAGTTCGTAGCGCAGATTGCTGCGGGCGAGTGGCTTGCCGTCCGGCGCCACGAATACGACATCGAAACCGGCCGGCTGGCCTTCGCCAACGCTCTTGCCGGCGAACAGCGGCTTGACGCCGATCATGTTACCTTGCGGCGCCACCGGCACCGTCAACTTGCGTTCGACCGCGCGACCGCCGGCCTCGGCCATGCGGATGAAGATCTGAGCCTCCTGCGGACGGCTCGATGTCGGCGCCTTGGCGAGCGCAACCTTCACCGTCGCCTTGCCGCTCGCATCCGATTCCGGCAGATCTTCCAGCGGCGTCCGCTCGTTGCTGGTCTCCTCATCATCGGCGACGCCGAACTGATAGCCATTGAAGCCGGCGCGGTTGGCGGCCGGCGCAACCAGCATATCACCCTCGAGCTGCATCCCGGAGGCCGGTGCGCCATAGAGGAAGCGGCCATCGACCTGCACCTGGATCGGCGTATCCTGTGCGATCTGGGCGGCCGTCGTCGCCAGGTCGAACTCGATGCGATCGGCGACGTAATCTTCCACCATGAAGGTGGTCTGGCCGACGGATTTGCCCTTTGGATCGGTGAAGGCGCGGACGAGCCAGGTGCCGGGCGGTACCGCGGAATTCAGCGCGAGGCTGAGCGAACGGCCACCTGCTCCCTGATCCGCGACCAGCGCGCGGCGATATTCGACGCCGTCGGGCCGCTCGATCACGAGCGTCAGAGGCGCGCCGCCGATCGCATTGCCCTGACCATCGCGCAACAGGGCCGTGATGTAGACGGTCTCGTCCGAACGATAGACGCCGCGCTCGGTGTAAAGGAATGCATCGGGTCCCGCCGGAACCATGCGGCCAGACACGCCGCGGTCGCTGAGGTCAAAGGCGGTGGTCTTCAGGCTGAGGAACGCATAGTCGCCCTTGTCGCTCTGCACGGTGAGCAAGGCTGGTGACAGGCCGCCCTCGCCTTTTGCAAGCCCCGGCTCGAACACCACATGGCCCGCGGCGTCTGTCTTTCGCGTCGCGAGCACCTCGTTGTTGCGCGCAACGAGCCGCACCTCGGTGCCGACGACAGGTTCAGTGGTCGACAGCGCATTGATGAAGACATGGATGCCGTCATTGCCCGAGAACGCCGTCACGCCCATGTCTGACACGATGAACCATTGGGTCGCGAGCGACCCATCGTCGTTATCGGAACTTGACCCCTTGGCCTTGGCCGTCATGACATAGACGCCCGGCTGCAACTCGCCGACAGCCTGATCGACTGGAAACGCGGTCGTCACGTCCTCATTGAGGACGTTGCCGGTGGCGAGTTCGCCAGCCCAGACCTTCACGCCGCGCTCATTGCCGAGCGAGTCGAGGTCGTAGCTCGACAGATTCTGCTGAAAATCCTCCGAAGTGACCGTGTTCAACAGATTGCGATCGCCGATCCGGAAGATCTGCACCGTGACCGCCGGCGTGTTGACGCTGACCAGCGGGATTCCCTTCTGGCCGGTGCGTGGCAACACATACGCCTTGCCGGTGAAACGCACGAACGGCTTGCGGTCGCGTACATAGACGTTGAACTCGGCGGATTTCGGCAGCGTTTCCTTCACCGTCGACGGCAACCCGGCGCGCAGATTGATGTTGTAGCGCTCGCCATGTTTCAGGCCCTCGACGCAGAGCTGCTTGTCTTCAGCCGAAAGTGCGGGCTTGTCGGTGCCGGCCAGGGTGATGAACGGTGTGAAGTCGGCGCGCTTCGGCAGATCCTCCGAGAACTGGAAGCAGATGCGCGGCGTCGCCGAGTCCGAATCGACGGAATAATCGAGCAAGCGGAATCCCTGCTCGTCGCGCAGCTTTTCGTATTGAGCACGGATGTCGGCCACCTCGCGCAGGTCGAGCGACATGCGCAGTGAATCCAGCGCGGGCCGCCAAAGCTTGCGGTCCGACATCGCGCGACCGAGCACGGCCAACGCATCGGCTTCGTCATTGGCGTTGCCGGCGCGCTGATAGGCCAGATAGGCGGCGGTCGAGGCGCGCTCCAGCAGGAACGTCTGCTCGCGGTTGTCGGCGGGCCTGATCTGGAAGATGGTCCGCGCCAGCCGCAGCCAGTTGCCGCTGTCTTCCGGCGTGACCGCGGCGATCTGGCCGACCAGTTGCAGCCCCGCGCGCAGATCGTTGCGCCGGAAGGCGGCGTCAGCATCGGCCTTCAGCGCAGCCGCGGTCTTGGCGACCGGCCCCGCCTCGGTCTTGATCTGCGCCTGCAGCTTGATCGCTGAATCATTCAGATCGTCACGCTTGAAGGCCTTGTCCGCCGCTTGCGCCGTCGCAAGGCCAAGCGCCATCGTTGCGACCAGAACCGCGGCGCGAACCAAGCCGATCATGGGAAAACTCCTTGCGAGGCGGAGCGATGCCGCCCCATCCAGATTCTGTTTGAAAGGTGACGGACTGATGGCTGTTTGAACGGCAAGCAAAAAACAATTTTCTCGCGGCCGCCTAGCCCCGGGCGAGCTCGGCGCCGGCACAATGGATGTTGGTCAGTCATGCCAGAACGGCGTGTCACGTGCGGATCAGTTCAAAAGGGCGGCCCGCTGAGTGGGTCGGTGCAGACCGAGGCCGGGTTCAGCAATCCGTGCGCGCCAGACGAAAAATTCCGGCGGGAAGACCCATGCGGGGAAAGCCGCCTCCAAGCGCTCCCGGCCTCGCGGCGGTCGGTCGCGCGCGCATTTAACCTTGAACGGAAATGGAACCGGCCCGCGGCTTTTTCGCGTGGTGCGTGTATCGATAAAAGGCAGTTACCGATTTCTTAACGGTCAAAAAGACTGCAAAATAAGGAAGAACCATGATGGAACGGCGTAAACCCCATCGCAGACGCACCTATCTCGGGGGCTGATTGCTTTCAACAACCGCTCCGCGACGCTGGACTGCACCATCCGCAATTTCAGCGGCCATGGCGCGAAGATCACGCTGGACGGCGCGGCCATCCTTCCGGACGAGTTCGACTTCACCATCGTCCGCAACGCAAGCTGCCATCGCGGCCGAATCGTCTGGCGGAATCATCAGGAGGCCGGGCTGGCTTTGCCCGGCTCCGAGGAAGGCAGCGTCGTCACGCTCGATTGGGCGCGGCGGCTCCGCGTCCGCGAAGCGCAGAACGCCATGTTGCGGCGTCGGGTGGCCGATCTGTCGTCGGGCGGCTGACATGTGCCACCGAAACGTCATCTGTTGCGGCGGCTCGCCGGAATTTTCGCGATCATTCCGTTACAATACCTGCTGCTGGTCACAGGGACGGCCAGTGTGACCATCATGATCGTCAAGCGCACCAACCAGGTGATTGTGGATCGCTTTGAGGCGATCGCAGCCAAGTTGAATACGATCCGCTGACATATCGACTGTGCCGCCGATCATCCGCCGTCAGCGCTGCGCTGTTGAACCACTTGCCTTAACCTTATCGATTCAACGGCGGTTAACCTTCGCTCGAACGCCTAAGCGTCCCTTAAAGTGTTGTAGACAAATTTAAACTGAACTCGACCGCACCTGTTCATCGTGGGTGCTCTCGTGTCGACATTCGAATTGACCGGTCTTGTGCTGGCTATTTTGTGCTTCAGCGTCTGTGTGTTCTCATCGAACCGGCCGCCGGTCGGGCACGTTCCGGATCGACGCTGAGAATCAAAGCGCTTCGGCTGCCTCATGGCAACCAACGCGCGGGCGACCGTCACGCAAGCCTTCCACCGACGTCCAAAAACCGGCTAAACCTGTCAGGCTATCACCCATTCAGGAGATCGCCGCGGATGGGCACGCCCGAAGACAGCCCCCTTTCCATCCTCCGATCCGTCATCCCGTCTCTGGCCGGCAAGCGGATCCTGGATATCGGTTGCGGCAGCGGCGCGCTGGCCGCCGTGTTTGCGGCCGAAGGCGCCGACGTCATCGGGATCGATCCCAATCCCGTAGCGATCGCGGCTGCGCGCAAGCAGAATTCCGGGATCAGGTTCGAGATCGGAATAGCGGAGGCGCTTCCTTTCCCTGACGATACATTCGACAGCACGATCATTATCAATGCCCTGCATCATGTGCCCGCCGCTTCCATGGATCAGGCGCTCGCCGAGGTCCGGCGCGTGACCAAGCCCGCGGGCTTCCTGCTGATCATCGAGCCACTCGCGGAAGGCAGCTATTTCAACGCCGTACGCATGGTGGACGACGAGACCGAGATTCGGGCGCTGGCGCAGCAGGCCCTGGCAAACGCCGTCAACCGCGCAGTCTTCCAACGCGTTGCGGGCAAAACCTATATTCGACATGAAAGGTTTGCCGATGCCGCAGCAGTGCTCAAACGGATCGTTGCTGTCAGCCCCTCCCGTCAAGCCGTGATCGACGCCAACCGAGACGCCATCACAAGCGCTGTTCTCGCGGCCGCCGCGCGCGACACTGACGGGCTGCTTGCATTCGAGCAGCCGCTTAAAGCTGATCTGCTGCGCAAGGCGGGCTGACGCGCTGGATCTGCCACGGCCAACGCGCGGCCCAGGCAGACGTTGATCTGCCCTTGAGAAAGTTCCATGCCGCGGCCAACAAACTTCCTGCGAAGGCTAACGGAACGTGGCCCAACCCGGCTGGATTTTTCCCGACGGAACCCGCTCAGTAGTTGTACGGAGGCCTATAATCGCGCTGTGTTAACAATGGCGTAGCCTTGTTGGGCTTACATCGACAGCAAGGAGAAGCGCCATGTCCTCGTTGCATGTCCTGAAGCCCAACTCGCCGAATTCCAAGGCGGTCCGAGACGCAGCAAATAGCTGCCCGGCGTCGGCGCCGAACTCCGATCATATCTCGCAAATGTTCGCTGCGCTCAGCGCGACGAATGAAGCCATCATGCGCGCGACGACCCGCGCCGAGCTTTGCCAGAAGGTCAGCGAGGCCGCGATCCTAGCGGGCCCGGTGTTCCAACTCGTAACAGTGGCTCTGGTCGAACCCGATACCGGGTTCGCGCCGATTGTCGGCGCCGCGGGACCGTTGGCAGACCGGTTGATCGGCTTCCGTTATTCCTCTGACCAGGAAACCTTGTCCGGGAAGGCTCTCAGAGAAAGGCAGGTGTGCATCAGCAACGACTTGCTGGCGGACCTGCCCTCTTTCGCGTTAGCGAGCCTGCTGGAAGATAGCGGCCGCCCCTCCGCGGCTGCGTTTCCGCTATTCGACGACGGTAAAGTGGTCGGCGTGCTGTCGCTTCTCGCCAAGGAAAGCGCGGCCTTCACGCCGGAAGCGGTCGAACTGCTGCAGCGCCTTGCCGACAACCTGTCCTTCGCGCTCACGAATTTCGATCAGGCCGATGAAAAAGCCAAGGCGGACACGCACAAGAACCGTCTGGCGCGCATGTTCGCCGCTCTCAGCGCGACGAATGAAGCCATCATGCGCGCCGAAACGCGCGAGGAGCTTTTGCAGCGCGTCTCCGACGCGGCGGGTCTCGGCGGACTGTTTCCGTCCACGCTGCTCACGCTGGTCGAGCCGGATCACAGCGCGCTACGCGTGATCACATTCAGCACCGACCCCCTGGTCGACGCGACAAAAGGGACGTTGCTGCCGATCGATCGGACGCAGGTCAAAGGCCTGAGCCTGAGCGAACTCGCTTACAAGACCGGCAAGGCCTGCATCACCGACGATCATTTGAACGATCCGCGGCTGTGCGGTGTCGCAAATCAGCTCGTCTCGACCATGGATAAATCGGTCAAATGGACGACGGGCGTCTTTCCGCTGAAAAAAGGGTCCGAGGTCATCGGAACCCTTGGATTCAGAACAACCGATACCGACGTGTTTTCACCTGACCTCATCGAATTGCTGCAACGGCTTGCCGACAACGTTTCGTTTGCGATGGTGAACTTCGAACGCGCGGACGAGAAGGCTAAAGCCGACCGGCACAAGGAGCGACTGGCGAAAATGTTCGCGGCGCTGAGTGCCACGAACGAAGCGATCATGCGGGCAAAGACGCGCCAGGAACTTCTGGAGCGCGTCTGCGACGCGGCCACGCTCGATGGCATGTTTTCATCGGCGACGATCACCTTGGTCGAACCAGATCGACGATCGCTGCGAGTGGTCGTTTGCACCGGGGACGTTCTACTTCAGAAAAGAAAGAACATGCTGTTTCCGATCGACCATTCCCGGCCGAACAGCCAGAGCCTGGCTGAATTCGTCTTCAAGAACGGTCAGGTCTGTATCACCAACGATTATTGGAACGATCCGCGTCTGGCGTTCGACGACGAGCAAAGAGCGGGGAAGCAGGCGGGAAAAAGGGCCGTTGGCGTGTTTCCGCTTTTGAGCGGCACGGATGTGATCGGCACATTGGGCTTCCAATCTTCCGATCCTGAAATTTTTGCGCCCGACCTCATCGAACTGCTTCAGCGGCTCGCCGACAACGTCTCCTTCGCGATGGCGAACTTCGATCGCAGCGACGAGAAGGCCGAAGCCGACGCGCGCATCAGCCATCTCGCCACGCATGACGGTTTGACCAGCCTGCCAAACCGGGCGATGTTCAGTCAGTTACTGGCCTCGGCGATCCAGACCGGAGAGCGTTACGGGCGATCATTTGCATTGCTGTTTGTCGACCTTGATCGCTTCAAGGTCATCAATGACACCCTCGGCCACGGCGATGGCGACGAATTGCTGATCGAGACCGCAAAACGCCTGACCGACTGCGTCCGCGCCAGCGACACTGTCGCGCGACTCGGCGGCGACGAGTTCGTCATTTTGCTGCAGGACATTTCGACGCGTGAGGACGTCACCACGGTGACCGACGGCATCCTGTCCTCGGTGATGCGGCCGGTGCTGTTGCGCGGCCAGGAAGGCCGGGTCACCGCCAGCATCGGCATCGC